>Ga0194126_10008747_pt1 | contig 13694 bp, 9 predicted proteins | sample TA2KigC150mmetaG_FD_148641 | JGI IMG/M metagenome (GOLD analysis project Ga0194126, IMG submission 148641) | Freshwater microbial communities from Lake Tanganyika, Tanzania - TA2015035 Kigoma Deep Cast 150m | ecosystem: Environmental > Aquatic > Freshwater > Lake | place: Tanzania: Lake... | reverse complement strand
AGCGCATCGTCCTGGCCCGCCAGATTTTGCCCCAGGTGAGCTACAGCGAGCGTGACCTCTACGCCATCGCCTACCTCACCGCCGAGCTGAACGTGGACGGGCATCGGGGCGACATCGTCATCCTCAAGGCGGCCCTGGCTCACGCCGCCTTCTCCGGGCGGCGGGCGATCAGCGCCCAGGACATTCTGCTCGCCGCTGAGCTGGCCCTGCCCCATCGCCTGCGCAAGCGCCCCTTCCAGGACACCGAGCTGCAGGCGGAGAAGCTGCAGGAGAAGCTGCGGGCCATCGAAGAGAAGCAAATCCCCGTGGCCCTGCCATCTGACGACGTAAAAAAAAGAATCGTCAACCGCTGACCAGTCCCCAACCCCACTGACCGAGCTGCCCCGCGGAACTTTCTTCGGTGGTAGCGGCCAGCTCGCCCCGCCCACGGCGGCCATCGGCCCGCAGGTGGACGTGCCCGTGGCCACCGGCAGCCCCTTCAAGCCCAAGCGCCTCTCTACCCCCCTGGACAAGATCGTGCGGCACGCCGCCAGCGGCAAGCGCAGCTTCACGCGCACCACGGAGAAGCGCGGCCGCTACGTCACCTCGCGCGCCGCCGGCGAGCATCCCGACGACATCGCCCTGGACGCCACCCTGCGCCAGGCCGCGCCCTTCCAGGAGCGCCGGGCGATGGATCGTCAGGAGCGCGGCGTGGCCCTGGCCATTGAAAGCGGCGATTTGCGGCGCAAGGTGCGCGTGCGCCGGGCGGCGAACCTCATCCTGTTTGTGGTGGACGCCAGTTGGAGCATGGCGGCGCAGGCGCGCATGGTGGCCACCAAGGGGGCGATTCTCTCCCTGCTCATGGACGCCTACCAGCAGCGGGATCGCGTGGGGCTGATCGTCTTCCAGAAAGAGGAGGCGCGCCTGATCCTGTCGCCCACGGGCAGCGTGGAGCGGGCCAAGAAGGTGCTCAAGGACATCCCTGTGGGGGGCAAAACGCCGCTCTCGCGGGGGCTGTTCCTGGCCTATCAGGTGCTGCTGCGCGAGCGGCGCAAGAATGCCGAGGTGATGCCGCTGCTGATCCTGCTCACCGACGGGGCGGGCAACGTCTCCATGACCAATCGCCCGCCGCAGGAGGAGGCGCTGGAGATTGCCCGCCTACTGCGGCACAGCGGCGTGCACGCCGTGGTGGTCAACGCTGAGCACGAATCCCTGGATCGTGGCCTGGCCCGCGGCCTGGCCGACGCCCTGGGCGGCACCTGCTACACCCTCCAGGAGCTACGCGCCCAAGACCTGTACGAGACGGTGCGGGAGACGCTGCGGGGAGTAGGCTAGTAGACAAGAAGCAAGTAGCGGGTAGACAAGGAGCAAGTAGGCAAGGAGACAAGGAGCAGGTAGACAAGTAGCAAGTATGTAGGGCAGGTTTCCATACCTGCCGCAGTATGTAGGGCAGGTTTCCATACTTGCCGCAGCCATGGCCGCACATCGGCGGCTATGGAAAACCGCCCTAATTCTTCCGAAAAAGAGAACCGCTGAGGTCTCCCACCAACCCCAGCGGTTCTTTTCCTCCAACCTGGCGAAGGTTCCGAACCTTCGCCAGGTTATTATGGAGCCTGGCGAAGAGCTTTGACGGCGATCACCGCATCAGCAGTGACTGCAGAATCGCCAGGACTGTTGCCGCAGTGCCCGCCGCCACAACGGTGATGAGCAGCAGCAACGCCAGCCCGCCGCGCAGACCGATGCTCTCACCAACCTGCATGCTCATCCCTCCCTTCTGTCTGTCCAACGGGACGAAGCCCCTTCAGCCTCTGTCCCTCGAGCCTGATGGCCGCTCCGTATGGCCGGGGGACAAGGCCACACGTCTCGGCCAACTCCCCCACGATGCTATCATAGCACACCGGTGACTGGAATGCATGACGGCAAGCTGCCAAAGAGCTGACACTTTGCTGACAACTACAGACAAAGAGAACCGCTGAGGTCTCTATCCCCCTCAGCGGTTCTTTTTGGAGGCACCCTGGCGATATTTAGTTGGAGCTCGCGGCGAAGTTTTCGCCAGGGTGCACGCGGAGCCTGGTGCAGAGCTTAGTAGGTGACGGAAGGTAACGCATCCGCTCCATGTTCCCTTGGAAGTAGCCGTGCACGCGGAGCCTGGTGCAGAGCTTAGTAGGTGACGGAAGAGGTTACTCTTGGCCGTGCCACTGACGCCGACGATGGAGCAAGAGTCACCAGCACTTTGATCAACAGGGCCTATCCCTAGGACGTAATGTCATGCCCGCAAGCTACTGTGTTGCAGGGATCTGGGGCGGAGCTGGAAGGAAGGCAAAGTATATTATGATGTTGAGGACCATACAGAACAAACCGGCGATAAGTGTCCATTGTGCCCACCGAAGGTAGCGGAGAGCTGTCTGGGCAGCCTTTTTATATTCATTTGGCCCTAACTGGCTCTCAAGGACCAAAGGTGGTACAAAGACCTGAACAGTGAGCCAAAGGCTAATTAGCCAGCAGACGATAGGCAAAACGAAGATGATAGTTAGCATGAGATTTCCACTAATCACCTTTTTCAAGTCACTCATAGAAACGGCTGCGAAGTAAATGCCTTGCAGAAGAGGACTCAACGTAGTCAATGGTCTGGCTCCCTCTTTAACGCTTGTGAGTGCCTCGTCGTACACTCTACTCTGATCGGCGGTCATTCTTCCTCCTCATTATGGGTGATCGCTGGCAGGGGAATAGGCTCAGGAGCCTTCCTGCCCAGCTTATGGCAGATCATAGCTGCTGACAAAAGCGCGTAAGCTCTGCTAACTAGGTTGGAACGATATTGGTCTACGCTTGGTGGTTCTTCTGTAATCAGTTCTTTCATTGCGTAGAAGAACAGGCCTGCATAGTAGAGATCAAGCGTGCTACCAGATCTTTCTGCGGCACATCGGCGTATGTGGCTGATGATTGTAAGGGCTTTGTCGATATCCTTATCCTTGCGAAGGTCATCAAGGCTTGAGGAGAAAGGCTTATTTAGGTCGTCAGGTTCAAGGAGTCTTTCCTCAAGTTGGTGCAAGATCTGCAAGTTGCGTGTGGTGAGGCAATGAAATTTGATTGTCGTCTCCAGGCTGACAAAATCGCGCAGAAATGGCCCCCAATCCAGTTGCTCAAACCCATCAAGCCATGCCTGGCCACCCTTAATGTAAACAGTGTGCCTGTTCAACGCGCCGTGCGTGATATCTAGAAGAGCTTGCGAAGCCAATACACTGTTTCGCTCATCATCGTACAGGTACAATCGTGGATCGGGGTAACGAATGGGCCTCTTGGCATAGGTGGGGAACTGTATCTCAATTTCCGTCGGTGGCGAGAAACGAAATAGCTTAACTCCCAAACCCGCGCATTGTTCGAAAACAGCCTCCATGCAAACAGTCAACTCCTGTCTGGTAGGCAACCCGAGCTGGTCCACGTAAAACGCTCTTAGTGACCTTCCTTTCGAGGGTATGTAGGGTTGTTGATGCCAATCTAAACAAACACGCCTAAATAGATCCGTAATCACACTAGTAATCTTCTCAGGCTCATTCTTTTGATAGCAGCTGTGCAGATCTTCGGCATCCTTGGGATGAACGGCATTGGCAGAAAAGTAGACCGCCGCGAAATGGATGGTTCTGGCTTGTCTTATTGCATGGCAGCCAGTAGTTCTGGCCAGGCACTCATAACCATTCATGGCAGCTTTCATTTTCTCCCCCCGCAAGCCATATTTGACCACCAGAGGTAGCTCACGAGGCACCAATTGCGAGCATGGATAGACTGTCGCCGTAGCAATCCCTAGGGGACTACGTATCTGCGGGCCCGTCTCTACAGTGATCCTAGTGCGGTCGTGGAACAGCTTGCGGAAGAGGTCTTTCAGTTCTGCTGAACGCTCCCTCTGGCATTCCACACTGAGGCCTGGTTCCAAAACGTTTACCATGTTGTCAAACGAGGCGCCGCCGAGTAGAGTAATGGGTAGATCAAGGTTAATACCGGCATGCTCTCGAATAACCTTTCCCACCGTTTGCAAAATGGTGGTCCGGGCGTCGCTAACTGAAAGCAGAGCGGCAGCAGGCGAAGTATGCTCTGTCGCCATTAACGCTTCCTGCACAATCTGGCTGGTTTGATCCAGAGGCTGAGTGATGAAAATGATCTTGGGCACCCTTCGGTCATCGTCATATTTAGTCATAGACGATCCACTTTTGCCCGCATTGCCCCTAGATAATTCGAGGCTAATTATAGCCAGATGAAACCACCCATCCTGCAAGCACTTCTGTGCTTTTCCCCAATCATCGGCTAGCGTGACGGCGTAGCCTCCGTCCTCAAGAAGCCCCCTCAGGCTTGGTTCATTGCTTAACAGCAGAACCTTGCCCTTATCAACTTTTTCTTCCTGCATATTTATCTCCTGATGTAATCCGGTTTGAGACCAAGTCTAGTGTCCCTCACCGCGTGCCTGCCCAATCCTCCAACCGGCGGCAAATCATTGTTGCTGACAGGAGTGCGTGTGCTTTACGGATGTCTTCACGTCCTATCTGCTCTCTTGGAGGTCTGCTGACCACAACCCAAGCTGCATCAAAGAGGAGCCCCATGTAATATTCCTCCAGGCTGGCTCCAGGAACCTGGCTGGCGAGCCACCGGAGGTGGTTGATGACCGCAAATGCCTTCTGGAGATCGGCCGATTCAAATCCTTGGGGTTGAATAGATTCGGTGAAATCTCCAAAAGCAAGTAAACATTCCTCGAATGTGTAGAGCTGTTGCAGATCCGTCGTCTCCACCAAATCAAAGCGGATAGCTGCCTCTAGCTCAACGAAATCGCGCAACACCGGACCGTAGCCAGTCCGCTCAAAATCAACAGGCCAGGCCCGTCCATCGCGATCTGCAAGTATGTTATCTTCGTTCAAATCACCGTGTGTTACTAGAGTTAACACTGGCGGGCCAAGTTTTCTCCGATCATGGTAAACATAGGGGATGGGATTCGGGTAGGACACGGTACGTCCATCGAGGAACTGGAAAGTCAGATCAGGACCGTCCCTCTTAAACTCAATCCGCAACAGTCCAAGATACTCAGCATTCTGGCTAAGTCTCTGTATTTCTCTGATCAGAGCATCCTCTCCGTGGTGTTCTTCAGTTAAGCCTAACTGCCGCCGATAGAAGGAGTTCAAGCTTTCTTCTGACTGCTGGCACTGTGCCCTGTACCAGAACTTAAGCGTATCGAAGAAAAGGTAATCTAAAGTGCGTTGAATGTCCTCTGACGTATGTGTCCTGTAGTAGCTGGAGAACTGCTGGGTGTCCTCTAGCTTCTCGCCTATCATATAGTAAGTAATAGCACTATAGTGGAGTGTTTGGGCAAATGGTAGCTTCTGGGCATAATATGGTTCGACTCGCCCGGCTACATACCGGGTGTAATTGCTATTCTCTGCCGCGATCCTACGGCGAGGACCACATTTGACAATCATTGGCTCGCCGCTACCCCCTGTAAACACTAGTCTGACTTGTAAACTGGTGGCTCCTCCTCGTCCTTGAGGGGCAGAACGAACGACAGCCTGGATCGAGTCGGAAAGTAACTTTCGGAAAAGGTCCTCGACTTCTAGCGCCCGCTGTCTCCGGGTTTCTACTTCAGTGCCTGCTTCCAAGGCATCGGCAATAGCGAAGAAGGATAAGGGCCACTCAAAGTAGAATTTCAGGTTGTAGTTGATTTTGACTTTATTCAGGAACACGTTGTTAACGGCTTTCACTAGGAGTTCAAGACCCTCACCCTTAGAGATAAAATCCTCAGCAGGCGGTAATCCCTTCTCGTCCGGCTTCCGAGCGCGTTGGACAGGTTCATAGGAAGGGAAGCCCGTTAGAATAATACAAGGAAATTCTGGGTATTGCTGATGGACACTCTCTACCCATTCCAGGCCACTCCAGTCTTTTTCGTCATTCTCGTCCTTTAACCGAATATCCACAATCGCCAAGTGGATTAGCCCGGTCTCAAACTTTTCCGAGGCATCTTCTGGGGTGTAGGCTTCCCTGACTTCGTACCCTTCCCTTTCCAACGCTTGCCGTCTGAACGGAATGTGATCTGGTCGGTTATCCACGATGAGGATTCTTCCCTTGCTCATAGCACTGCCCTCCTGTTTTATGAGATCTGGGTTCTCCAAGGTGGAGTAATATGACGCGCCCGCTGCAAGCTGGTTTGCAGTTCTCCCGCATCAAGAGATTTTACAATGAAATCCACCGCACCTGCGTCGAAAGCCTCCCGTGCCTGTTTCCAGGTGGGACCAGCAGAGGCCACGACAATCCTAACATCAGGCTGCAATTGACGAATGGCAGCGATGCTCTCTGCTATGTCTGGTGTTGCCCAAACATCCATGATGATAAGCTCATACGGTCTTTTTCGACTCAAGCACACACTGATGCGTTGAAGTGCCTGTTCGAGGTCAACTTCCATATCCACTTTGCCGGCGTTAGCCCAAGCATTATGGACGATTTTCTGCCAATTGCCGTCCGGGCTGATGAGTAGAAGACTTGCCTCTTTGGAAAATGTTTGCATTAGAACTTCACCCACACATTTATTGCTGCCAAATGTCTACCCAAACTAATCGTGCTCTATCGGCAAAGAAAGCTTCACTACTGTTCCACCCGGTCCAGTCTCCACAACATCCGCTGAGCCCCCCAATCTCTCCGCAATCGTCCGAACCACCAGCCAACCTGTACCTGTGCCCTTTTCACCTGGCTTCTTAGGCACACCGGACACACCTAGCTTCTCTAAGACTGTTAGGTGAATTCCCGGCCCTGTGTCTCGAACCAGTATTCCCACGGTCTTGTCCTGGTTGATTAGCGTAGACACGGTTAGCCGTTTCTCGGTCGTAATCTTACTCATGGCATCTAGAGCGTTCTGTATGATGTGGTCAACCGCTGTCTTCAGCCATTTCCGGTCGGCTCTCACTGTAACGCTATCATCCACTCGGGAGCCCCACTCCAGAATTATATCACCATACCTTCTGCATAGCAAGAGCGCACGTTCGCCTAACAGAGCATTAATGGCAACGGATTCTATAAGCTCCTCTTCTTGAGCACCACCCATTTCTACCGCCAAGATATCTTTTGCTTGCTCTCCTATCTGATCAACGATTTTTCGCACTTCCATAAATGGTCCTTCGGAAGGGATGGCTTTCAAAAGCAGTTCCACTCCATCACAGATAGTAGCTGCGTCTCCCCCCACACGATGGGCCCAGGTAGAGCGAATCATACCTAGACGGCTCAGGGCATCTCTTCTCACCACCTGGTCGCGCGCTTTCAGCAGCTCCGTTTGCCGCTCGGCATTCTTGATGACAATTACTGCCAAATCGGCTAAGGCCTGCAGTGTTCTTTGGTCATCCTCACTAAAGGCATTCAACACATTACTTTCCATGCCTAGCACACCAATGACCTGGTCCCCATCCCAGAGGGGCACGTCTAGCTCCGACCGGGTATCAGGGCTGATCTCGTGGTGATCAGGGTGTGACTTAACATCCCTGACAAGTTGTGATCGCCCTGAGAGAACTGTTCGCCCACTAATACCGACCCGGCCTTCAGGGACTTTGCTTGCGTCTAAGGATCTCGTTTCACCAATTCTGGCTAACAGAGTGGGAAACACCTGAGGCGGATAGACGCTCTCAAGGCGAAGTTCCTTGGCTGCCCGGTCGTACAACTGGATGACCCCAAGCTTTGCTTTTGGCGAATAAATCCCTGAGACACGCTCAACGGCCTGCTCTACAATACGATCTAGTATCTTCTTCCGCTCCAACCCAAAGCTGGCTGTAATGGCCTTGCTGGCTTCATAGAGTGCGCTGAGGTGTGCGCTCTTTCTCTTGATATCTGCGTACTGCTGGGCATTTCGGATAGCCACGGCGATCTGATCGGCCAGAGTTTCTAGAAGTTTTTGGTCGTCCTCAGTGAAGGCGTTAATGACAGGGCTCTCAACATCGAGAACCCCTACAAACTCCTTGCCCAGGCAAATGGGAACACAGATTTCGGACTTGGTGCTGAATACCAGAGGGAGATAATAGGGATCTACTGAGACATCAGGAACGTAGTATGGTCCTCTTGTCCTTGCCACGTGGGCTGCGATGCCGGGGCCGTCAATATGGACAATCTGGCGACTCTCTTCTCCTGGTACATCTAGGCGGTAGTGCGAAGTGGGATGGAAGACCAGTGCGTTGGCTTCTTTACTATAAGTCATTACATTAGGGCAAATGGGAACTTTGAATAGTTTTTCTAGTCCTGCGAAGAGGGCTCCTAAAACCTGACCTAACTCTAGGGTCGTACTGGCTTCACTGCTTAGACTGGCGACCGTCTCTAGGCGATCCTTGGCCTTCTGGATTTCCTCGTACAGTTTAGCGTTGTGGATAGCGATGGCTGCTTGATTGGCAAAGATGTTGATGGCCGTCTTTTCATTGTCGCTGAATCGGTGCCTCTTCCGGAAGTTCACGAACAATAGTCCCACTGGATGGCCCCCTATTGATAGAGGCACACCGGCAGATGACCTTATGTTCTCTCTGTTCACGAATCCACCAGCGCTCATGATCGTGTCTTGAGGTGAATTGTCAGCAAAGTGTGCTTCGCGCTTCTCCAAAAGCAATTGAAATATCTTGTTCTCTTGGAGGTTGTCGTAGCCTCCCATCTTCTGAGGAACACGGAGTTTCCCGGCTACCACAGCAGGGTGTGGGAAGAGGCCACTTTCTTCATCATACGAATATACCGTTACCACATCACAGCCAAGTACCTGCTGGATGCCACGTGCCACAGCGTACAAAGTATCTTTCAAGCCACGCAGCTCGGAGAGGCTGCGTCCTACCTCAAGCAGGCTCAGCCGCAACCGTATTGCTTCTTCGCTCACCTGTTCAAATAACCTGGCTTGTTTGATGGCCACTGCTGCCTGATTAGCGAAAATCCTGATCGTGTCTTGCTCATCTTTGGTGAAATCATGAGGCTCCCTGAAGTTGATAAAGAGAATGCCAACAGGCTCTCGCCCAACTGTCAGAGGCAAACCGGCAAAAGCATGAATATCTTCCCGTTGGAGGAAGCGACTGCCCTTAATGCGAGGGTCTGGGTATTTTTCTACATCACGCACAGTGAGGGTGTCACCGGCGATGATGCTAGCAGCCATGCTGATTTCAACTTCCCAGGTTTTATCTTTGGGCGAGAATTGCTGCGGCAACAACAGCCCGTAGGCTACAACATTCTCGATATCGTACCGCCTGGTCTCAGCATAATAGGGATAGATCACGGCACACGGAGCACTGATGACTTCGCATGCCCCTTGCACAATCTGTTCCAACACATCTTTAGGTTTGTGAGTAATCAACCGGACAATGCTTTCGCCCACTTCCAAGAGCAACCTTAGTTCCGCCTCGGCCTTCTTGAGTGGCCGCATGTCCTTGAAGAAGCCAACACTACCAGCAACATTGCCCAGGCTGTCCCGCAACTGTGTCGCCGAGAGCAAAACAGGGATCCGAGCACCATCCTTAGCTTTGAAGGTCGTCTCGTAATTCTCCAGTTTTCCTTGCTGGTACAGGTAGCGGTTGATCGTCCTGGCAGTTTCCAGGCTGTCATGCAGTTTATCTACCCGTATCTTCTTACCCAAGACTTCTTCCGTGCGATAACCTAGTATTCGTTCTGCCCCCTCGTTAAAGATAGTAACCCAGCCTTCTTCATCCACAGCAATGATGCCATCCAGGGAACTGGCAATCAGTTTGTCCAGATAGTCTCTGGATTCCCGCTGGGCTTCGTAGGCTCTGGCGTTCTCTATAGCGATAGCGGCCTGATTGGCGAACATTTCCAAAGCCTGAATGGTCTCTAGCGATGGTAGCCTCCTGTCAATCGGATCATCTGCGGAAAGTATGCCGATAGTCTTACCCTCTCTAGAGACTATAGGTACACGAAGAGCATCCTTGGGATGCCACTCTCCCTCAGCCCTTTCTCCTAGGTCAGGAATGTAAACCTTGAGCTTGTATTCCCGGTCCCAATCGTAATCTTGGTGGCGGATGAGATACGAGCGGCTTACCTTGAAGCGCTCTTGCATGGGATGAGAGAAAATCTTCCAAGGAGTAACAAGGCCAGCCAGCTTTCTCCTCCAATCTTCATCCAGGCCAGCTAGAGCTCGCACCCGGACCATGTTATCTTCATCAACAGTGCTCACTACGACTAGATTAAAACCAAGTAATCTCCGTACAGCCCCTGCAATGGTTTCTAGCACTTTTTCCAAGTCTAATGTGCTCTGCATGGCATTGCTGATGTCCAGGAGGTTTTGCAACCACGAGCGATCACGGGCAGTTCTCTCCAACTCTGCTTTCAACCGTTGTTCTTCGACTATAGAGCGGACCAGGATGGCGATTTCCTCGTTGGCTCGATCTGTCTTCAGGATATAGCGATAGGCCCCCTCACGCATGGCGAGGATCCCTGAATCCACATCGCCATAGCCTGTGACGATGACTACAGGAAGGTCGGGGTATTCGGACTTAATGGCCTTCATGGTCTCGATGCCGTTTGGTTCACCCCGTCTGGGGAGCAGTTCTTGATCCATCAAAACGACATCGTAGCGCCCTTTGGCCTCCTGCACACGGACGATAGCCTTCTTCCCATTCTCGGCGGTATCCACGGTATACTTATGGACGCGCCGCAGCCAGTTGGCGAGGGACTCTCGGGCATGCATGTCATCGTCAACGACAAGTACCCTGACTACCTCATGTCGCTCGTCCATCACTCAATCTCCTCCTCCCTGGACGGTATGATCAGCGGCAACTCGACGAGGAAGGTTGTCCCCACCAGCACTACGCTGTCCTCAACGCTAATCCTCCCGCCCAGGGATTTGACCAACTCCATTGTAATGAAAAGCCCCAGGCCTGTCCCTTCTGGCCTTGTAGAGAACCCCATGGCGAAGATTTTATCCAGATGCTGACAGTGGATGCCAGGCCCGCTGTCGGTAAAGCGAACTTTGATCGGGGGCCGGCCATCCTGAGATTCCTGGGGTTCAAAAGAGGTTCGGATGATCAATTCTCCGCCCCCTTTGGCTAGACCCGTCTGCTGGATAGCATTCAGCATCACGTTTGCAAAGACTTGCTCCAGCCTCACACCTATCCCAAGAGTAGACGGTATCTGTTCCCCCAAGAAAGGGATCATCCTCACCTTGCTCCTTAGGGCAACTGGTTCCAGAAGACGCATTGTCCGAAGGACGATATCGTTGATGTTGAGAGCCTCATATTTCTCTTTACGGATAAAGTTGACAAAAAGTTGCGAAAGACCCTGCATAGTTCGGCTAGCATCGAGGAGGCTGTCAACTGAGGCTCCCATCTCATCCCGTAACCAAGGTTGTAGGGCAGTGGTGGGATCATCCTCAAGTTGCGCATGGTGGAGTTTCAGCAGTTGTGCATAATTACTTATGCTAGTAAGCTTGTTGTTGATCTCATGCGCCAGTACTGCACCCAGTTGCCCGATTAGGATAAGAGGCTGGACGCGCTGGATAGCACGCCCCACCTCTTGCCAAGCGATGGCAGTCCCCAGACGTCCGGCTGTTATCACAGCCTGCTGAAGATGGCCAATGGTGAAATGACCATTTTTAGGGTGAAATAGGAAAAGGCCATATTGCGTCTGACCGAAGGTCTTAACAGGGACACCTATGCAGGAACGGAAGTCGAGGAGTTGCCTGAGATGGTGGAACCGGAAGGGGTTGTGGGAGATATCAGGTTCATAAAGCTGTCTTCCCTCGCGGATAACGGTGTCAATTGGAGTGGCATGCAAGGTGTATTTGGCGGCTTCGTATTGCCCTAAAGACACACCCGTATGTGCATAGATCCGCACCTCACGTGTGGCCAGGAGCATATGGAAGAGCACGCAGGCCATGGCACCGGTAGTAGTTTTTAACTCCAGGAGCATTCCCTGTATGACTTGATAAAGCTCATCATGGGAAGGAGTCATGTCTGAAAGTCGGTCCAGGAACCCAACACTTCCCCCTACAGGTTCTGGCGCTTGTGTCGTGGGCCAGGCATCCCGGTTTTCAGCAATGGCCTTTATGATGTCTTGCAGTCTTTGCAGGTCCACGGGCTTCAACAAGGCGCTCCTGGCGCCCACTGCCCTGGCCTCCTCCAGGGCAGTCATGTGACGTTCGATCCAATCTATGCCTGTGACGATAACTACAGGAACGGCCGGCTTGTAGGCTAGGATGCGCTGCGTGGCCTTCAGACCATCAATCTTACCAGGAAGGCCCAGATCCATGAGCACCAAATCGTACTCATTAGCTGAGAAGAGCAACAGTGCCCCTTCACCGGTCTCTGCCGTCTCTACCTGGTAACCAAGTCGCTTAAGCACGCGTTCCAGGGAAATCCGAAAGTCATCATCATCGTCCACGAGGAGGATCTTCTGGATGCACGCCACTTTGCTCTCCCCATCCAGGCTCTCACGACTCTTATACTCATTGGTCTGCCTGTGTGGCTCGCTAAGTAGTCGGACAAGCGCCTGAAGATCGTTGCGGTGTAGTGACTCGCCTAGGGTAGCCCATCTTTTGTTCGCCTGCGCTGTATATTCCCTATATCCTGCCTCCTCTTTAGCCCGTTCCAGCTTTTCCAGGTGTTCTTTGATGCTCAGTTCAACGCGCCGTTCATAGCGATCTAACCTGTTAACGATCCCTTCAACGACATCGCCCACCAAGAGAACCTGGTCAATATGCTCAACTGGCTCGGTGGATACCTTGCCCAAAGGTATGAACCCTTCCACGCCGAGGTCCAGTTCTACATAAGCGCCCTTGGGCCTCAGCCTCATCACCCTTCCTCGTACCACCCCGCCTATCTTGTACTGCTGCTCTATATTCGCCCAGGGATCTCGCTCCGCTTGGCGCAGGCTTAGTTCCAGCCGGCCGCGCTTACGATCCAGAGCAATAACCAAGGCTTTAACCGGTTGTCCCTGCTTCAAGATCTCAGACGGGTCGCTGGGCTCGCGATCCCAAAGCAACTCCCGGTTGCGGATGATGCCTTCAGTGCCGTCCTCCAGCCTCACCTCAGCACCGTAGCTCAATAACCGGCTGACGTGTCCAGAGACGATGTTGCCTTTGTGATATTTCTTCTCTAGTTCATGCTGGGAAGATTCCATCTATCAACGCTCCGAGACCTTGATTCCAGCTTGATTGAACGTCGCAGAAGGTCTGTTCACTGATATAATTATACAGCTTTCGCTTGCTCTATGCAAGTCAAAAATCATGGCAATTGCCAGCAAACCAGCAAACACTGCTATAAAGTGGCTGGATTCCCGCCCATCTGACCTCAGTTATAGCACTTCTGGCTTGCATTGTCAATGGTGCTTCATCAGCCGCCCTCCATCCGTTGACAGCACCCGGCAAAGGCGGTATACTCCGCCGTAGAGTGGGCGCGACAGAGTCGGCCCCACATGGGCGCGACAGAGTCGGCCCCTACTTGTTGTGCGGAGGCGCGCCATGCCTGAGCGTACAACCTGCGTCCTGGGGATTGACGGCGGCGGCACCAAGACCGTGTGCCTGCTGGCCGATGACCGCGGGACGATCCTGGGCCGCGGCGAGGCAGGGCCCAGCAACTACCAGGCGGTGGGCCTGGAGGCCGCCAGCGCGGCCATTGATCAGGCTATCGGGCGGGCGTTTCAGGCGGCAAGCCGGCCGCGCCAGCGCGTGGCCGTCATCTGCCTGGGCCTGGCCGGCGTGGATCGCCCCGAAGACGAGGCCGCCATTC
>Ga0194126_10008746_pt1 | contig 13697 bp, 6 predicted proteins | sample TA2KigC150mmetaG_FD_148641 | JGI IMG/M metagenome (GOLD analysis project Ga0194126, IMG submission 148641) | Freshwater microbial communities from Lake Tanganyika, Tanzania - TA2015035 Kigoma Deep Cast 150m | ecosystem: Environmental > Aquatic > Freshwater > Lake | place: Tanzania: Lake... | reverse complement strand
AATATAACATGAGTACACAGAGAATTGCTTGAAATTAAAAGTCTTTTTAAAGTTTAAAATACCTCTGTGAACTCTGTGGTTTAATCCAAATGCATTTTTTGGATTAATCGGAAAAATTTATATATTATTTTTTCTATCAGAAAATAAAGAGGCCAACCCGGAGGGTATTTTTTGGGGTTTGCCGTCTCTGTTAATGCAGGCGAGTTTTACAGTTGCCTCAACAAGGACTGCGTTATCCCTTAAAATCTCCTGTTTAAAGGTGGTTGTTGCATTTGTTATTTCAACCACTTCAGTAGCTACTTCAATGATTTCTCCGAGCTTTGCAGGTCTTCTGTAGGATATATCAACGTGGACTACCGGGAAAAAATAACCCTTACTGTGATATTCTGCGACGTCGATCCCTTTATCTGAAAGCAACTCTGTTCTCCCACGCTCCATAAAACGGAGGTAGTTCGCATAATAGACAAGACCTCCCGCATCGGTGTCTTCGTAGTAAATCTTGATTTTGAGTTTATGCATTGATTTTCTCATAATAGGATTCAAGGGTCCAAGGGTTCGAGGGTTCAAGTGGAAAAAATATTTTATCAATCACTGGAACCCTTGACTCCTCGAATCCTCGGACCCTATTTAGTCTTTAGTATTATATACGTTGCCCCCAAGCCGCCGTCACAATCTTTTGCAGTAGAATATGCAAGAACCGATTTCCTGAAAGTGCCGTGAAGCCATCTTTTTAATGCTTCTTTCAGGACAGGTCTTTGCGGCGACCTGAGCCCTCTCCCATGTATCACCTTAATACAGAAAAGGCGCTTTTTTACAGCTTCCCTGAAAAAATCAGAGAATACCTCCTCTGCCTCAAGCAATGTCATTCCGTGCAAATCAATATGGTCCTGAACCGAGAAGCTGCCTTCATGAAGTTTCCGGGCAATATCTTTTCTTATATGGGGACTAACCCATTCAATATATTCACCGGTGTCCGAGAGTCTTATTTTCCCTTCTCCCTGCACTATCTGTCTTAATATCTCAATTGAGTCATCTTTAGTTACAGGGAGTGGTTTGATTTTTGGCGGTATTTTGGAAGGAATTTTTCTGAACTCCTTAATCTCTTTGACGTCAGCCATAGCCTCGGAGAATATCTCCTGATCAGTCTTAATCTTCATGCTCTCTTTTTGGGGGGCTGGAGAAATATTATTTTTGAAAATATCTTTAAGATCTTTAAATGGTGTATATGACCACTCTATGGAATTGATATGCGGAGACTTTTTCGTATGTGTTTTCACAAGTATTGTCCTTTTCCCTCAAATCCTCTTTTATTGCCCCATCCCATCAAATGTCTGGTGAATGAGCCAGATGTAGAAATTCAAAGGAGTCCCTTCTATCTTGCTTTTAGCGTTCATGCCCCAGTCGTCGAGATACATCCCTGATTCAGGAGACTCAACCATGACAACCCCTATTGGCAAGACCTCTTCGCTGATAAGCGCATCTATTGTTTTTCCTTTTGGGTCCTGAGCCTCGACCTTCCAGACAGTGAGCGGTCTGTTTTTGTAATTGATTGCATTTTTCTCGATGCGTTTTGCTACATGGGCTGTTTTGAAATCTCCGACCTCTTTGTCTTTTCCCTCATAGAAACTTCCAGGCACTATGAAAGGTGAATATCCTTTTACCTGCACAATAACTTCTTTGAGATCACCTGGCCCCTCCTTTGTCTCTTCTGCAAGAAATTTGGTCACAACCGGAGGATTGTTTTCTGATATAATCTCAACTTCCATCCAGGAGCAGTCTTTCCAGTCTCTCCTTTCTTTTTCGAGTATGGCGATGCTCATCTGATAATATTCATTTTTCTGTCTGTCGTGTATGAAATAACGTCCCCATGAACCCTGGACAAACTGAAAGGTCTCTCCAATAAGCATCACGGGTTTCTGACCTTTTATTTCTTCTGCAGAGAGGATGGTAGAACATGAAATCAGAACCATCAGCATTAATATGCATATTTTCTTCATTGTAATATCCCTTCTATCTCAGCCCTGTCATGACTGATAATTTTTTATCTGCTGAGAGGTCATCAAATAGCACGCAAGGTATCATGTTCGGATCACGTGGGTTGTCATGCCATGTTTCAGAAGCGATAACCTTTCCGTCCGATCCTGCATAAAATGTTATTGTACCATTAGCGGACATCTGTACAGGAACGCTGCGGATTTCACCCGGCCTGAAAAAATTATCCGGGCTGAATGTTTTATTCTGAGCAAAGATATATATGCTGCTCTTTGACCGGTTTCTGATCGTAGCGGTTACAGTGTCTGAAATCGATACCTGAGACAAAGTATTTTTAGGCTGATTTCCTGTGAGGGAATGCACGGCATTTTTTTCTACCTGCTGAATATACTTTCCCAGCTCAGAATCTGGCCAGTATGCAAGGCTTTTCCGGTATTTTTTGACTGCCTCATCAAAATTGCCTTTCAGTTGTATTTTGTAGGCGTCGTCTCTCATAGCCTGAGCTAAAGCCTTTAATATTTCTGCCTTCCGGTTTTCCGCTGTTTGAGATAATGCTGATGTGGCGGGAAGAGCCGAATCAGGGTTAATGCGCCGCCATTCCTGCCCTTTGTTGACGGTGCCGGCAGACATGCATGAGACCGACAGCAAGAATACGCATGAAACCAGTGCTTTGATACATCTATCCATTATTCTTGGCACCAACCCTCCTCAGTGTACAAGTATTCGTATACGGCGAAGAACCGATATATCCGGTTATCCTGATTTTTATTTCATTGTCGGAAATAATATCCCCGTCTATTGTATCACTTTTCATATCACCTGTTTCGACCGACAGACCATTAATTTTACTGCCACTGATTGTTCCCTTGTATGTTGTCTGTTCCTTCACTGCAACTGCTGTGAAGTTATTGTTACTGTGAGTTATCCTTATTTCATACTTGTCAGTGCCTGAACATTCCGCTATCCATGTGCCGGTTAAGTTTTGTTTCGGTACCTCAGGCGGTTTCGGAGGTTCAGGTGGAATAATTACCGGCGTAGTCGCATCCTTTATCCTCGTCCCTGTCCAGTCCCCTCCATTGAGGTTATCTCCATATCCCCATTTGCCTCTTATTGTATTTCCATCAGCTGACAATGTGAAAGTAACCTTGCCTCCGTCACTGGGCGGGCTGTAACTCGGCGATTCAAGCCACTGACCCTCCATTGTCTTCTTGTCACCTGTCAATGTTGCCTTAATGATCCCCTTGTCATGGGTATAATTGCCTTCGACTCTAATACCGTCTACCTTGAACTCAAGAGTTCCCCAGTTCGAATTCCATGTGCCCTGGAAACCCTTAACATATCGGATATCATTTGGATTAGGCTTAGCTGCTGTGCTGATCGCAGCTTCAACTTTCTTTATATGCTCCTGCATCTCAGGCGTCGGACGGCATGCATAGCTTGCCCTGTATTTTTCCAATGCCTCTGATAGACGATTCTGCTGCTGCAACGCCGCCCCTTCATCCCTGTTCTTTTTCGCACACGCTTTTTTGTCCTCAATGCTCCTGATCTCGTTCTCAACCTTGATGATATGTTCCTCAAGTGCAGGGTTGGGCCATGTCTTTACACTCTCTTTGTATTTATTTACAGCATCCTGGAGTTTCCCCTGGTTCTGGAAGGCCTCTCCCTCATCCCGTAATTTCTTTGCCGCTGCCTTTACTGCTTCAAGCTGTTTCACGTACTCCTGACGCTTTTGATCAGACCAGGAGGTGAGGCTCTCCTTGAATTTGTTTAAAGCGTCTGTGTATCTCTTCTGTTCATAAAGACCGGTTCCCTCTTTCCACAGACTATCAGCTGTCTGTTTCTTGTTTTTTCCTTCAGCCAGTTTAGTTTCGATTAGTTTTATATGTTCCTCAAGTTTAGGATCAGGTAAATATTTCAGGCTCTCTCTGTATTTTGCAACTGCCTCTTCCAGCCTGTTCTGGTTCTGGAAGGCTTCACCTTCAGCCCTCAGTTTCTTTGCCATTTCCTTGTTCTGGCTTAGCTTAGCCTCTAATTCCTGCACATATTTTGTATGTTCAGGCGTTGGCAGGTATTTCAGGCTTTCTTTAAACTTCCCTAAAGCATCCGATGGTCTGTTCTCATCAAAGAGGCTCCTGCCTTCGTTCCATAATTCTTCCCCTTTGAGTTTGCTGCCCTGAATGTTTTTGAGTTTTGACTCAAGTCTGCCTTTGTAGATCTGGGAGTCTGTATTGCTGGGCTGAAGGGATACCATCTCTTCTGCATTCCGCAAAGCATTCTGTATGGTTTCAAGGGGCAATGGCTTTTCATCTATGGCAGCGCTCTGTACCCCGGGCAAGAGTTCTTTAAGGCGCTTGTCTTTGGCAACGCAATCTTCATATAACCTGTAATACTTTGCATAATCAGGATCGCTCGGGTCGCCGTTGTCATGCATTGCACGAAGTCCGTCTTTTAATATTTCTGCAGCCTGCCCATAGTGGTAATCTCTGAGGATCTGCTCGGCTGCCCTGAACAGGTTCATGGCATATTCTTTTGCTGCCACTACTTTCTGACCCTTTTCGATTGAGGCAATCAGATCTTCTATCTCTTGCCTTCTCGGATCCCTTTTCATAAAGTACTGGGGTTTGTTCTTCAGGTCGCGTAACATTTCAGACGCCTGCCTGATGTCCCCTTTGTCAAAGACTGCCTTAACGCTGAGATAATAGTTCCATGCCTGTGCCCTCTCGCCGAGTCTCTGTTTTGCCAAAGCTACATTCGATTCCCAATTCTTTTGTTCAGCAACGGAATGTTCCCGTTTCAGGACTTCCAGAGCATGTGAAAGCACAGCGTCCCATTCCTCTGCGTTGAATAATTCTGTATGCTTGCGGGATGCCTCCTGAATGAACTGATTATATTCTTTATTTGCTTTATCGTAGGCTTTCATAATATCCCGTGAAATCCGGTTTCCCATCTGTCCGGGCATCTCATGCTGCAGGTCCTGTATCTCCAGCATCTTTTTATATGCTGTAAATATTTTCTTGTCGTCAATAAGATTGTAGTATTCCTTTACCTTCTGCTCAACCTGCGGCCAGATCTTCTCGAATTTTCTTGCCTTGGTTAATTTTTCCTCAGCCTCCTTGTCAGCAGGGTTCAGTCGAACCGCCGCCTCAAGAAGACCAATGCCTTTCTTGAAATCCCTCTCATAGATCTCTTTATCCCATCCAAGCTTTTTGCATTCCTGTGAGATCTGTTTCAGCACAGGCTCTGCGAGCTTCTTGTCGATTTTCGCCGCTTCTTCTGCAAGCCTGATAGCTTCATCGATTTTCCCCTCACGTAATGCCTCTAATGCCTGATTCAGTTTTTTCTGAGCCCCTTCTTTATCTTCCTGGTTTTTCTTCGCTTCGTCAGCCTTCTTTTTAGAATCACTCAGGGTTTTCTGGTCTATCGTTATACTTACCTGTCCCGATCCTGCACCGAGTACGATATCATTCTTATCTCTCACGGTGACCGTTGCAGTATAAGTGCCTGTCTGGCTGCATGAGATAGTTAAATCCTGTGTAATATCGTTCATAGGTGTACACCCTTGAGGAGTGATTGTCCATTTATAGTTTACACCATCTAATTTGGGTGAGACCTCAGCCCTCATCAGTATATTAAAATCAACTGCAAATTCATACTCAACCTCTACAAGTCCGCATTTCTGTCCACCCCCAAGTTGTGTGTCGCATTTCCAGAGTTGTGGTTTTGACTGGAGATAGCGCGGTTTGCTGACGGTTATAGTATATGCTCCGGCCTGATACTCTTCCTTCAATCCGCCGCCAACAGATTCTTCACGGTAACCTTTGACTTTCGGAGCTACAAGCAGCATCATCGGCTTTGGATCTTTAGGTACGAATCCAATAATGCTTTCATTATCTGCATACGGCATACGGTTTGAAGATTCAGGATATGACCATTCGTAATCAATGAGTTCGGTCTTTATTGCAGGTTCGGTAGTGATCGTTGCTTTGACTTCTTGGCCGACCTTGCCCTGACCTTTTGGAGGTTCAAATGCCCATTTGAACTTTGGAGGTTTAACAGTAACCTCTCGCTCGTCAGACTCGCCTGCCTCCCTGTAAACTTTATCACCAACTTTTTTCTCGACTTTTGCCACAATTGTTATTTTCCCATTATCGCCCATGCGGTCAAAGAATAAAGAACCCTGAAGAGGGGTTTTTCCATCATAGGCGTTTATCTTGGGATCGGTATTCCAAAGCACACGGTATTCAGCGCCCGGTTCAACCGCACCGCTAAGCTTTACCGATGGATACGCCCATGTACCGAACACCATCTCTTTCGGCAGTCCCTCGATTGTTGCTGTCACTCCCCCCACCTGTATTGTTATTCCCGCAGTTCCGGTTTTTCCCGAAGCGTCTTTGACATCAACGGATAGCTTATGATCACCGGGTTTTCTTGATGCAAAGGAAACTGTCTCGTCTTTCCCTTCATGCTCTCCTGTCCATGAGTAAGTGTATGGTGCTTTCCCTCCGGTTACCGATGCGGAAATCTTGATAATCTCGCCGATGTCGTGCACGGTTTTCTCAGGAGACGCTTTTAGAGTGACTGTAAGCTTTGACTGATCACCGGTTGTTATGACACTGCTACCGCTGCCGCCACCACCGCAGGGGCTTGTATAAACCCATGGTATTTTTATCGGACTCGGTATCGGGTCGGGAAGTCCGAATTCCTGCTTTACCTTTTCGACAGAAGCCAGGTAGCCTTGATAGTCATAAAGATTTACGAATTCCTTGTACAACTTATATGGCGGAGTATCCGGGAGCATTTCGATCTTTTTCTTCAGTTCTCGTTGATGTTTCCCATTGTCAGCGCCTGCCTCGCCGAGGCAGCGGATATCATTGTCATTGAGATACCCGTCAATATTATGTTCGTATCCCCGGTAAAAATAATTAATTCTTTCGTATGCGCAGTCCATCTTGCCCTGCGCTTCATCCCCTCTCCGTACAGGCACCTCGCCCTGCACAGTCTCATCTGCTGAAACCCGCACCATGCCTTTCTTATAGCCTATAATATCCATCGAGCTTGGGCCCATGGCCTGAAGTTCCTGATAATACTTCTGAAACAGGGACCTGGCTTCCTTGATGGTTGCCCCGCAGTTTTTTAAATTCTCCCGTGTGTTTTTAATATTGTCATCATAATGCTTTACACATTCCGCTACTTCACCGCCCCAGCGGTTTGCCCTCTCGCCGCAGGACGCCTTCTGCCCTTCATAATATTTTATTAGGTCGTTCAGGTCCTGCGCGTTCAGTTCGGCCTGTGTTGGCGGCGGGAACTGGCTTGTAAACTCACTAACCATTCGGGCTATGACTGTCCTCCTGAAACTGACAAATGCTTTTCTGTCCGCTTCTTTCAGCTCTTCAAGGTATTTCAAACTGTCTTTCAGCCATTGATATTTCTCCTCTGCCTGTTTCTTTGGATCGCCGGTTATTGGTTTGTCAGATGGTTTGTCTTCAGGTTTGCTTTCTTCGGACTTTTTCTTCACAAATATGCGTGCTATGGCCTCTCCTGTCCTGCCTTTTTCATCGCTTACTTCACAGGCTACCGGCACCAAGTTCTCATGCCCCTTGCCGGAGAATTTTATGGTTATGCTCGTAACTCCCGGTGACTGCTGAACACCGTTGAATGTAAGACGTCCGCTGTCATTAAGAGGGTTTGCCGTACAGATAATATCTCTTGTGTCAGCCTGTGTGATTGTATCGCTTTCAGGTTTGACACTCACCTCGATCTTTGGCTTCTCCTCCGCGGGTATAACCTTCACAGGGGATGTCTCAGCCTCTGCTTTTCTGCCGGATTTATCGCGGACAAGAACCTTCAGGATGATGGATTTACCGGCCTTTCCTGCCGCTGAAACACTGCTGCATTTTGTGGTCTGATTAGGCCGCCAGAATTTATCATCCTTCTCAAACCATTCATAAGTGAATTTATCAATTGGCTCTCCTGGTTTTGAAACCGGGCTTTCGACGCATATTTTCAGGTCCTCCGCATCAGTTATTGATGCAGGGATTTCACCGAATACTATCTTCATCTCACCGGATGGTCCGACCCTGAGAATTTTTTCGGCCTGTCCTTCACGCAGCAGTTCTTTGAATGTTTTGCTCTCCGGCTTATCATCTATATCCTGAACATAGAGTTTGATACTTATTTCATCGTTCTCGGTGAAATCCTTTGTCTTGACCTGAAATGTTGGGCTATTCCTTTCATCTGCAGCGATTTCTTTGCCGTTGATAAACAGGCTCCACTGATACCGCATGCGGCCGCTGTCAGCCTTCCTCACAACATCAGCGGTAAAAGACACAGGCGCTTCATCCGCGCTGATTGTTCCTTTCTCAGCAGGAAGGATAAATACCTTGAGATCCCGGGCTGCCTTTGTCACTTTAATAACGCAGGATGCTATCTCAGTGTAACCAAGGTTTGTTTTTGCCCGAACTTTTATTTCACCTTTCAGGCCTTCTTTGCCTTTGGCGGAAAATGCGTATGTGTTCTGAGTGGCCCCCGGTTGCACTATGCCATTTTCAGTCCATATGTATCTCTCGATCTGTTCTTCCCTGTCATATGGCTCAACTGGTTTCGCTTCGATAATGAGAGGCTCTTCGTCTTCCTGTACCTCTGTTCTTTTTGGTTCGAGAATCAGTTTCAGCCTCGGGCATTTTTCAGGCGGCAGGACCATAATCTTTTTTTCCTTGGTAATCTCTTCCTCTGCTTCAGAATTTTCCTTTATTCTTACCCGTATCGTTGATGTGCCATAGAATTTCGGCAGCCAGGTCGCTTGGTTCTTATCGGCTGATTTGAATTGTTCGCTGCCTGATCCGACGCAGTCCCATGTTGCCACACACTCCCTGCATTCCCTGTCAAGCACAGCAGCAAGAATAACCTCTCTTCCGGCACAGGGGGTTTCCGGCGCTATATCAATATCAATAATCTTCAGTTCAGTTGCGAGCTTCCTGAACTCATCGAGGGCCTGCTCATATTCCTTTTTGTAATTCTCATAGATAAGAGTGTTCCTCTCTTTATAATATGCCGCGCAGATACTTGCCTTTATGGCAGGAGAGATCGTCTTATAGTCAGATTTTTCTTTGCCGACAATCTTCTCCACCTCGTCATAGGCTTTCTTTACCGCTTTTTTGAGCTCATCTTCTGTCTTTTGTGCTGTATTCGCTGCCAGTTTTATCGATATCTCTTCACACTGAGGGATGAAATCATTTGCCCAGCGGTATTTCCTTTTTTCATTATCTGTTTCATCGATAAAATTGGATTCTTTAATATTGATACAATCGGCATCCCATTTGTCCCTGATGTTGCTGACAACAGAGCTGTTGTATTTTTTAAGGCGGCTGTAATTGTCGACTATTGCCTGGAAACGTTCCGCATCTGCCTTGATATCCTTCCTCCCCATGATTCGTTCAATCGACGAGATGTCTCTTTCATCACCTGTAAAGGGAATGCGAAAAATATATTTATGCCAGGGTACCCCGCTATAGCTCACAAGCGGCTCTGAGCATTCCAATTCTCTTTCTATTCCTATAAGACCGGCATAATTTGTGCCGGTAGCCCAGCCTTTGATGATTTCGAGTTTTTCCACAACTCCCTTGAAATACTCGATGACGACTTCATCAACCTTTTTCCTGTAAAGGGTATAAAGCTGTTCGCCATATTTGCTGCCACGTGTGTCATAGGTGTAGGGAAACTGACCCATAGGACCCGAAGAGACAGCCTCATTGGCAAGGACTTCCTGGAGTCCAAGGATAGCTGGATGGTTCTTGATTTCAGGAAGAATTATGTGATATACCCCGGGACATTTCTTGGGCAGTTGAAGCACGGCTTCTCTGGTATCAAGGGTTAATGTTCCGCCGGAGGGGCATGGATACACGATTCCGGTCATCTGATATTTGCCTTTGACCTTCTGAAAAGTAGCACCTTTGAGCATAGCATCAAGCATATCTTCATGCTGCCATTCTTTTAACTTGCCTACATACCAGTCGGAGGTTGTCTTAAACATGCCGTAAAGTCCTTCAGGGATTGCGGCTGTTGGAAAAAGGAGATAGCCCAATTCCACGCCAATCCTTACGAAGCCTGACCAGTCCTTTATGTTTGTTGCAGAGTCGACCACCATATAGCCGGGCAGACGCCGCACCATTACTTCAGACCCGAAGTTGACAAACGCCTCGTTCCAGGTATCTGCCCGCATCACTGCATCGTAGTAAGCTTTGAATTCCTGTCCAAGGTTAAACCCCTGAAAAACCTGGCTCTGACTGATTTTTCCCAAAACAGACTCGTTAAGGCTCTTATTGATATCTGCAATCGACTTTACAGATTTAAGCACTACCTTCTTGCCTGAAATTTCGAACTCTGCAACGTCACCGTTACGGATCTTTTCAAGGGTTACGTTGTCCATGGTATCGAGGAAGTTGTTCAATGCAGGGATAATGTGCGATGGGTTTTTTACATAATGGCTGATCCTTTCCCTGGCAATCAGGAAAAAAATCTTGAGCGAGTTGGGGTTGTCAGCCGCTTTCTCCAGCAGCTCCCTCAGCTTTTTCTGTTCAGCTTCGGGGAGGGCGGGTAATTTCTTCAGGAAGTAATCCTTGAGCTCGTTCATGGCGTCAAGGGCAACCTTGGGAAACTCCAGTGATGTATTCGGGTGCTCGATAACGTCGTGTTTGAAGGCATCATGCTCATTCACCAGGTCGTCCAGGAGCTGTTTCCTCATGTTTTCTGCTTCCTCAAGTTTCCCGCTTTTTACAGCCTCATTGATCATTATATTGCGTGCCTTGATCCCCTCTGCAATATTATTTTTGATCACCTCGGCAGCGCGCCTGCCAAAACGTACCAGTGAGTCCTCTATATCTCCTGCCCATGCAGGACCTAATACTTCCCCTGCAACCTTGAGAATCTCCCGCAGAGTCTGCTCAGGGGTCATGCCCTTTTCCAATAGGTCCAAAATATCTTTTCTCTCAGAAAAAAGCTTGCTGAGCTGGTCTTTGTCCCATTGCTTTAACGCTATGATCTTTGCTGCAGCATCTACTATTTGCGCATCTGCTGTTGTAAGAGTCATACCGGGAACACCTTCAAGGAATTTCTTATGGTCCCCTGCGCTTCTGTTAAGGTATTTCGCCATGCGCATTATTTTTTCATGTGGTGCAAGCTTCGCCTCTATCCCGTCCATTGTAATGTGTCGCAGAAATTCAAGGCTGATTCCCGGTTCCATGTCATAGCGTGGTTTTGGTTCTTGTTTTTCCCTGATTGCTTCGGCTAATTTGTCTTGACCTGTTAGTTTCTTCTGTACGTTATTTTTTAGTATCGCGAAGGTCAGATATTTATCAGCTTTGGAAGCCTCAGTGATAATGAGATCTCCGTTATCAAAAGTGACTTTTTCGATCCTGCCTCTCTTGATTGCGTCTATTTCTGCCCAATCTCCACCATATGCGCCTATATAGACTGCTCTGGTTGCTGCACGCTGAGCTGTGGCGAGGGAATCGACAGAAATCATATCCATGCCGAAAAACGCTTTTATCTCAGCTTCAAAGATATCTCTAAGGACTATCGCCTCATCCATTGTAAATAAGATGAAGGTAAAGTCTATATCTCCCTCAAATCGCATTTTTTCAACACTTTCTGTTACCCATGCGCCTACGTCCATGAGGAGGAGATATGGTGTTTCAGGATGCGTTTGAAAATATTTACGCAAGGCTGCTTCCCTGCACTGCTTGACGCCTTCTCTCCTTGCCAACATAAGGTTTTTCTCTATGGAACCGTACTCAACCTCCCAGAGATTTTTGCCTGCTATCGGATCAGGCATCTGCTTGATAAACTCTGATTTAAATGCAATCAGATCGCTCACTCTTAATCCTCGACTTCCTATCTCACGAAAAAAGATAATTGGATCAAGACCCCCCTTTGCACGGTCGAGCAATGATCTGATATCCTTCATTTTCTGGTTTTCAAGCGTCCACCCCGCTGTCTTCTGTTTTCTCCCACCTGCTTTTTCGGCAGTGACTGTTTCCAGCTTCTCCCATCCCAATGCTTCAATGACTGCCCCGATAATGACTATTGTAAAATCTTCACTCTGCCTGGGGATGACGCAGGACAGAGTCGATTCGCCTTTCTCTTCACAGCGAACAGGATAATAATATGACCAGATAATCTTGCTTTCCGAAGATATGTTGCCTACCCTCACATCAAAAGGTTCATTGTATGTGACAGATTCCTGAGGGATGATTAATGTGGGTGTTTGAGCAGCAGCAGAGGAAGGGAAAAAGATGGATAACAGGAAAAATGCGATTAAATAAAAAGGCAAGATATTGAAACTGTAGAAATATCTATTTTGTAATATGACTTTTTTACACTGTGTTGTATCAGAATATAATCTCATGCGCCCCCCATGAATTATAATTTCTTTAATAATAACCATTTTTGGTTTTTCTGTGTGGAAATATTAAAAGATTATCGGGGACTTCAGCCTGAATTAGTGTCTATGTAATGTTTGCAAATTGAGACTTCACAGCAAGACAAGGCGAAGCGATCCAAAGGGTTGCAATATAGTTGTCAATATTTATAGGTTCCTCTTGCACAAGTTCGAGTGTCTCAGCCAAATAATCAATAAATTTAAGCTCATAATTCAGGACGTCTTCTGACGAAAGATCTATTTTGCCTGTAAAAAGTATTGTTTCATCTGGTTTCCAGGAAACATCATCTGAAGAGCTCATCATTACTGTGCCAACCTCGGGGAACCCATTGCCCTCTTCATTTTGCATGTAGTGGTCATTATTAATTGTCATCAATGTTACTATAGGTTCCTTAAAGGTATGCTTGGTATTATTTTTCATTTTGGCCTCAAACCATACTTTGCCCGATAAACTGCCCTGGTTTGACTGCTCCCTGATGAAAAAAGCAACGACGTCAAAGAGTTGACACGTATTTTGTAATTCAGATTTAATTTTTCGATATATTGATTCTTGTTCAGAAAATACTAATTCTCCAAAAAGGTCTTTTCCCTTATGTGAAAGAAATGATCTGAGGAAGTGGAGGTATAGAGAATCTTTTTCTATGATTTCTATCCCCATGCCATTTTCATCATATCCTCTTGCTGTTTCACTTGCTCCCCTGAGAGCATTTCTTGAAACTCTGACAACTTTTCCCTTTAATCGGGATTTTAAATCATTTGGGAAATGAATTATTATGTCCAGGAGTGTTTCTGTTTGAAAAAGCTGCTTCGTTCTTATGAAGAGACCATTAACAGAGAAATTACTGGATAATCCTCTGTAAGTTTTATCATTTACAATAAACTCAACTTTACATCGCTCAATAAATCTTTTTTGTCGTCTTTTTTCTCTCTGTTTTATTTCTGTTTTTCCAGGATTTAGTACTGTATCTATATTCATAATAATACCTTCTCGTTATTGCACAAACATTGCGCCGGTCCTGTAAATGTTATCCCCTAATTCACTACACCAACGAACCATTGCCCTTTTTAATCGCTCGCTTTCGATTACTGAGAACTTGCTGCTGATATTAAATTCCCTGCCTCTTCACTATTTACCGGTTGTGAGAAAAAGTACCCCTGCACATATTTGCATTTCAGCGCCTTTAAGATAGGAAGATGTTCTCCTTTTTCTACTCCTTCAGCTATAACATCCATCTTCAGGTTGTGAGCCAGGTTTACTATTGCTTTCACA
>Ga0194126_10008743_pt1 | contig 13700 bp, 23 predicted proteins | sample TA2KigC150mmetaG_FD_148641 | JGI IMG/M metagenome (GOLD analysis project Ga0194126, IMG submission 148641) | Freshwater microbial communities from Lake Tanganyika, Tanzania - TA2015035 Kigoma Deep Cast 150m | ecosystem: Environmental > Aquatic > Freshwater > Lake | place: Tanzania: Lake... | reverse complement strand
CCATCGTCCCCTTTGACTTCAATGTATGCGCGGAAGCACTTGGGAGTAAAGTTCAATACTACAAGACCGAAGACATCCTCTATCCTTCTATTCCAGAAAAGATTATCAAGTCTTTTGAGGACATCAAATTACCCTCAGATCCTGAAAATGCAGGTCGCTTTCCCGTCGTCATGGAGGCCATCCGTATCTTGAAAAAAGAGACCGGCAACGACGTGGCTGTGGGGTCCTGGGTGCTGGGGCCTTTTACCCTGGCCGGTCAGGTGACAGACCTTACTAAGCTCCTCAAGGACACATTCAAAAAGCCAAATGAGGTGATCCAGTTCCTTACCCCCCTCAGGGATCTGCTCATTTCTGAAGCGAAGCTCTATCAGAAGGCCGGCGCAGACTTCATCACTGTGCGGGAGATGGGGACGCCTGTCGATCTCCTCAGCCCGAGAGTCTGGAAATCGATGATCCAACCGTTTATGATTAAGATGAGGGAAGAGATTGGGTCGCCTGTCGTTCTCCACATCTGTGGGAAAACGAATGAAATCATCCATTTTATGCACGAATGCGGATATGATGCTGTCAGTGTGGAGCACCAAAACGATGTCGCCATGTCGAGGCAGAAGATCGGTCCCCCGCCCAAAAATCTCCTATTAGGAAACCTGAACACCTATAAGGTGATGGTGCAGGGTACCGCCGAAGATGTGGCCAATGAGGTGAGGGCGGCCATCGATGGCGGAGTCGACGCCATCTGGCCGGGATGCGATATCTGGCCCGGAACTCCTGCGGAAAATATGAAGGCCATGGTCGACACGACCAGAGAATATGGATCAAAAAAGAAAAAGGGGGGATGAAAATGGTAGACGAAGCAAAAAAAAATGACATTTTAAAGCGTCTGAGCGATGGGGTGGTTTACTACGACGAAGAAAAGGTGATTGTGGCGGCTAATGAGGCGGTTGAGGATGGACTCGACCCCTTTGATGCCATCATGAACGGGCTGGCTGCAGGCATGGAGATCGTGGGACAACTCTATGAAAAACAGGAGTACTTCGTCCCCGAAATCCTGATGTGTGCCGATGCCCTCTATGCAGGGCTCAACATCCTCCGCCCCCATCTCAAGGCTAAAGAAATGAAGGAAGCGGTCAAGGGACAGGTGGTGATCGGTGTCGTCCAGGGAGATGTCCATGATATCGGTAAAAATTTGGTCAAGATGATGTTCGACGTGGCTGGCTTCACCGTCCATGACCTGGGCGCTGATGTCCCCTTAGAGAAATTCGCAGAAGAACAGGTCAGGACTGACTCTAATATCATTGCTTTATCGGCCATGATGACGACCACGATGATGGGAATGAAGAAGGTCATCCATATGATCAAGGAGCGAAATCCAGACGTGGCCATTATGGTGGGCGGGGCACCCTTGACCAAAGAGGTTGCGGATGTTTTCGGCGCAGATGGCTATGCGGAAAACGCAGGCAACGCTGTCCAGGAAGCCATCAAAATGATATCCCGGCTTCGAGAGATGCATGCGAAACAGCAGCTTGGGGCTGCTCCCTGAATATCTTTCCCCTGGCTGTAAAGAAGTAGAGGTTCTTTTGGCTGTAAAACGGATTTGCATCTTCCCTTGTGGAGGAATGAAGAAAGTTGAGGCAACCGTCGCCCGAATCGCCTCCTACATCGTGAACGAGGAACTCCTTCCAGGAAAGACAATGCTGATGTGTGTTCCTGCCTTCTTAAGAGGGGTGGAGGAAGACATCCTCATGGTAGAAAACAACCCCACCGTGGTGATCGATTGCCATGGGGAGAGCTGTGGCTCTGGCCTGATGGCTTTGATTGGAATTCCGCCGGCCGCACGAATCTATATCCCTGATGTTGTCAGCCAAACCGGGCTGACCACTGGTCGAAATCGACAGGTTTTAGATGCGGTTGGGGAAAAATTGGCCCAAGAGGTCGCCAAGCGTGTGTCTAAAGTAGCCCAGTGGATGTTGGATAACCCAAATTACAACTATCAAACAAGAAAAGCAAAACTGCTCAATCAGAGGCTCTGTGAATTTTCGGACCAGGCCATTGAATCTTTCGATTACATCCAGGTGGAACCAGCCATCTATCGGCCAAAGTTCATGCCGCCCCTTTGGGATGGGATATCGGGGATTTCGTGAGCGTTGACAAGGTTGCCATTTACCCGTGCGGGGGAATCGGGTTACATGTCTCATGCGTAACCCGATTGGCCGGTTATCTTCTAGAAGAACTTCTCAAATCGGAAGTTGAAACCCTTGATATGCATCGTCTCATCCGGGGACTCTCCGATGAGATCGAATTGATAGAAAGGTTTCCCACGATCATCCTTGATGGATGTGCCCACCAATGCGGATCAAACCTCTTCCGATTGCTCAGGATCAAACCGGCTGCCAGGATTTACATTCCGGAGATCATCGCTGAAACTGGCCTCTACCCTGGGAGGGCGAGAAAGGTTTTAGAGGATTCAGGGCAACGACTGGCCAGAGAGGTCGCCCGGAGGGCTGCAAGGATGGTTAAAGGAATGAGAGAGAGCCCAAACTATCATTATACTCTTCAGAAGATCAATGCCGTCGGGCTTATCCTTTGCGATTATGAAGTGGATGCCGAGGAGGCTTTGGGGTATATCAAAATAGCCCCAGGAGTTTACAGACCCAAGGAAATGAATTCATTGCCGGGACTTGAAGAAAAAGAGATCCAGTTATGATAGGTGGTCTTGTCGAAGTCCTTTTTGAAAATTCACTGAGGCAGATTGAAATTAAAGAAAAGATGACTCTCCAGGATCTCTTAGAAGAACTTGGGATAAAGGAGACAGATCCTTATTGGGTGGCTTGCAATAGAAAAATGATCTTGAGGTCTGAGTACGATCAGAAATTTCTTAAACCAGGGTACAGAATCGAAATCCTTCGAATTCTTTCCGGAGGAAGCGAGAGATGATTCTGGAGGGGTTCTACGGACAAAAGGTCGAACTCCGTGAAGACCTCCTTTATTATCCTCCTCAGGAACTATGGGTTAAACCTACTGGAAAAGACGGTGAATTGGCCTTTGGTGTCACCCACGCTGGTGTAATCTTGGTCAGCGGATTCACTTACTTAGAATACATCGTCGAAGCAGGAGATTCTCTGGAGAAAGGTGACGATGTCCTGTTCGTAGAAACTTATAAAGCAATGTTTAACATTCAGTCCCCTGTCGCTGGACATATCACCCAGATTAATGAAAACATCAAAGGTGAGAAAGCGTCTATTTTGGAGACCCGCTGCTACGAAAATCCCCTTTTTTTAATGGTTCCAAAAGAACCCATAGACCCAAAGAAAGTATTCCTTGATGTTGAGGCATATAAACAGGCTCTGCTTCGTGGAGAGTCAGACCATTGTGGAGCCGGAGCAAGAGTTCAGAGAAGGAGCAAATATCAGAAAGAGGAAAGTTAGATCATTCGTATTGAAAGGGAGGATCGATGATGACACATAAAATAATTTTTCAGCCCTCCGGTCGAAGGGGGGAGGTGGAGGCGGGCAAGACCATTCTTCAAGCGTCAAGGGAATTAGGAGTGGACATCGAAGGCGTCTGCGGAGAGAAGAAGAAGTGCGGGAAGTGCAAGGTGAGGATAGAAGAGGGGTTCTTTGAACGCTATGGCATTGAATCGAAGATGGAACATTTGACCCCTCTCGGCTTGACTGAAGAAGAACTGAAATTCATCAAGACCGAGGAAGAGGCCGAGGGCTACCGCTTAGGGTGTGTGACGGCTATAACCGGAGACGTCTTGGTCTTCGTTCCTGAAGAAAGCCGTGCAGGGAAACAGGTGGTCAGAAAGGCGGCCACAGAACGGGCAATCAAACTGGATCCGGCGATCAGAAAATTCTATGTGGAACTCCCTCCTCCTTCGCTCCACGAGCCCATGGGAGATTGGGAACGATTAACCCAGGAACTGAAAAAAACTTACGCCTTAGACCATTTGACTATTGACTACTTCGTCCTAAGAGATATGCCCATCCGAATCAGGCAGGGCAAGTGGAATGTGACGGTCACCATCTGGGATGAAAAGGAAGTGGTTAAGATAGAACCTGGCTTTGTAGAAAAGGGTTATGGTTTAGCCATTGACATTGGAACGACGACTGTTGCCGCCTATCTGTGTGATGTTACAACAGGATCAATTGTAGCCGTAGACTCCATGATGAACCCCCAGGTTCCTTACGGGGAAGATGTCATGTCCCGGATTACTTACGCCATGATGCATCAGGACGGTTTGGAAAAACTGCATCGGTCGATCATCGATGGCCTCAATAAACTCATTCAGAATGTCTCCAGCTTAGGTGGTATTACTCCAGAGGATATCTGTGAATTGACGATTGTTGGCAATACAGCCATGCACCATCTCTTCATGAACATCTACCCAGAACATATCGGGGTTGCCCCATTCCCCCCTACCCTTCATCACTCTATTAACGTGAAGGCCAGGGATTTAAGGCTAAATATTTTTGAAGGGGCCTATGTCCATATCCTCCCCATCGAAGCTGGGTTTGTCGGTGCAGATAATGTGGGTGTACTCATCGCTGAAGAGCCTTATAATCAGGACAGCATGGAGCTGGTCATCGATATCGGGACAAACGGGGAACTGGTGCTCGGCAACCGACAGAAACTCATCTCTTCCTCATGTGCTACCGGTCCGGCCCTGGAAGGTGCCCATATCAAGTTTGGGATGAGGGCTGCTCCGGGAGCCATTGAAAAGATAAAGATTGATCCCGAAACGAAAGAGGTGAAGTACAAAGTGATCGGAAAGGAGGAATGGAGTACAGAAATTGAAAATCCCGAAGCCAAAGGAATCTGCGGTTCGGGTATCATTGATGCCGTAGCGGAAATGTTCAGGACAGGCGTCATTCTTAAAAATGGGAATATCAATATGAACATTCAGTCTCCCAGGGTTCGAAAAGGGGACGATGGATCGGAATTTGTTATCGCCTGGGCCAAGGAAACCTCCATTGGCCGTGACATCACAATGTCTATCAAAGACGTCAGAGCGGTTCAACTGGCCAAGGGAGCCCTTTATTCGGGGGCCAAGCTAATGATGAAAAGGCTGGGTGTAACCAAGCTTGATAGGGTAATTTTGGCCGGAGCCTTTGGAAGCTATATAGATAAGGAATCGGCCATGTTAATCGGGATGTTCCCCGATTGCGAAATGGAGAATGTCTATGCGGTCGGTAACGCGGCCGGAGATGGGGCAAGAATTGCCTTGCTCAATAAGGCTAAACGAGATGAAGCCAATGCGATTGCAAGGCAGGTGGAGTATGTGGAGCTGGCGGTCGATCCAACGTTCCAAAGAGAATTTATGGAGTCTATGCATCTGCCCCATATGAAGGATAAGTTTCCTCATATCCAGCATATCCTGGATGCTATTCCCAAATCATAGCTGGGTTGAGATGTTAATAGAGAACAGAATTCCACTGTCCTATGACAAACCCTGGTCATCCTTACCCAGGAACGAACCATTCTTGGAAAACCCCGTATTAGAGGAAAGGATCTTTACTCTATGCCAACACCATGGTATCCAAGGGGTTCACTTTATAAAGACCTCACAAATTGTGGTGGCCCGGTGGGTGCGGCTTAAATGTCGCTATGGATGCGACCACTATAATACGAACTGGTGTTGCCCTCCTGCCACGGTCACTGTGAGGGAGGCAAGGGAGATTTTGAAGGAGTATAAAAGAGCCTTACTTCTAATTGGAGAAGCAGACCACCCTCAATTCTACCGAAACAATTCTAAAAAGAGACGAAGGCAGGTTCAGTTCTGGAAAGGTACGGTAGCCGTTGAACGGGAGCTTTTTCTTCTCGGCTATCATAAGGCTTTTGGTCTTACTTCAGAATCGTGTGCCCTCTGCAAGAAGTGCGCTTACCCGGAGAACTGTCTCTTCCCGAAAGAGAAACGGCCTTCGGTAGAATCCTTTTCAATTGACATCTTCCGAACTTTGCAGCGTATCGGAAAGGAAACCAAAGTAGCTCAGAACACTGGCGACTGTTATAAACACTATAGCATCGTCCTCCTGGAGTAGGTGTTTTAATGCTCCCTGCACAAAAAGACAAGATTTTCATAGAAGTCATCTCAGAAGGGCCTCATTGTATCCCCTGCGAATATGCCATTAAATCGGTGCGGGAGATAGCTCCTGAATTTGAGGGGGTCATAGAGTGGAGCGTGGTGCTTCTGAAAGAGCGAGAAGGTGCCAACCGATACCTGGAGCTTGCTCAGAAGCTGGGGAAGAATCCCCCCATTCCTTCCATTCTGATCAACGAGCGAGTGGCTTTTGAAAGAATTCCAGGCCCCCAACTTCTGAGAACGACCATTGAAAGGGTATTGGAGGGAAAAGAGATGGAGTCGCAAAATGAAGAAACGTTTTAGACCTTCGGGTGTCTGCCCCAAGGAGATTCATCTGGACATTGAAGGAGGAATCCTGAAAGAACTGAATTTCTTGGGCGGAGGTTGCCCAGGAAATGCTCAACTGGTCTCCAAACTCCTTCAGGGAAGGAGCGCTTCAGAACTGATCCCTCTGCTCAAGGGTATCCCTTGTCGAGAGGGAACTTCTTGCCCCGACCAGGTAGCGAAAGCTCTCGAATTGGACGAAATCGAAGGACTTCCCGCAGTAGAAATGAAAATCCTCACGGTTGATGAGAGATGGAAACGAATTGGTGTATTTTCAGGTGTGCGTGGAGACATTCAAAATCTGAATAGGGTTCTGGAGGAACTCGCCCATCAAAACCTTGATAAAGTGATTTGCCTGGGAAATCTTACTGGAGAAGGGTTCTTTCACAAAGAGATCATCTCCTCATTAGTCAAGTCAAAAGCGATCATTCTACTTAGCCCTTCCGACTTCAATATATATCAAAGGGAAAATGGTTCTAACCCGGGGAAAGAATTCTTATCTCAACTACCGGTCATTCTTGAATTCCGATTGGGAAATCTTAGAGGGATTGCTTTCCACGGAGGCGCCATGGAGGAGATTCCGGGGTACTCGGAATACGATAAGTACGGGGCTGACATCAACGCGATCATCTATTTGAGTAATTACCTTAGGGATGAATCTGTCGCTCCGGCCTTTGAAACACTCGCGAAGCAGTTTTGGGCCCATCTATATGTTTTTAACCATACCGGAGAACCTTTATACAAAATTCTGCCGAATCGCCATTTTGTTAATGTCGGCAAAATAAATCCGGCAGACGGAAATAAAGGTTCATATGCTATCATCGAAGCAAAAGGAGATCAGGTGGCAGTCGAATTCCGAGAGGTTAACGTTTAAAAGGGACTTATGGCAAAATGCTCATCATTGAAGGATTCAACGGACATCGAATAGAGATCCCTGAAGATCGTTACTTTCTTCCGGGCCCTGAACTATGGATCCAGCCACAGGGGAGCGGTAAAATACTACTCCATGGTTTGACCCGGGCAGGCCTGATCCTTTCGGGTGGGGTCATCAGTTTGGAATATCTTGTCGAGGAAGGACAAGTCGTCTCCTCCGGAGAAACAGTGGCCTTTGCCGTAACAAACAAAGTCAAATATATAGAAACGCCTCTTCCCGGACATATCCTCAACCTCAACTCGCTTCTGATCGATAATCCCCGTCTCTTCCAGGAAGATCCCTATGGACATGCCTGGGTTTTTTCTCTTCAGCTACCAAACCCTATAGATCTTTCTCTTCACTTTTTAAACCCCATGTCTTACCGGGATAGACTTCTCCAGTCCGAGGCTTGCGGAAATCCCAAAGGGCTGAAGGGAGGGGCCTCTCCAACATGCCGGACTATCTACACCGGAATTCGCAGCCAGAAGGAAGGCTGAACCAACGTGGACACCCAAAGGGACGAGACGATGAAAGAAACTCCACTCGTAAAACATGAAGTCCCCTTACTTCAGGGGATCTTCCAGTTTCCAAAATTTCCGGTGGTTCTGGTCACCGTGGGCGGCGAACAGGATCGCAATATCATCACGATCCACTTCGTCCATCCTGTCTCCTTCAAGCCGCCCATAATGGGCGTTGGCATTGGCCGGGGTCAGTACAGTCACGAATTAGCGACAAAATACGGGGAATTCGTAGTCAACATCCCCAAAGCCGATTTGCGCCCGGCCATCGACTACTGCGGCACCCAATCCGGCAGAAAAGTAGATAAATTCAAAGAAACCGGCTTGACACCTTTACGCGCCAGCAAAGTGAACGCCTTCCTGATCGATGAGTGTCCAGTCAATATCGAGTGCAAGGTGATACAGACCGCTGACCTGGGAACCCATACCTGGTTCTTCGGAGAAATCCTGACCGTCCACCTGCTGGGGACTCCTCTGGAGGGGTATGACAGGGGGGAGAATGCTGCTTTCGCTTATTTGTAGGGATTATGGAAAGCGATGGGCATTCCCTGAAGCAAATATTTGAAAAGTCGGGATGGAGACTTTTGCGAATTCTTGTAGCCTCTCAAAGGGCGGGGGGAGATATGACAAAGGGCTATACAATGAAGGTCATTGTTGAGATCGTGGGAACCTCCAACTGAATTCTCTGCCAACTGGCAATGGAGGCTCTGGATGAGGTCTCTCCAATTTTTAAGGACCAATTGACTTATTCGATGATGGACATATCGAGTCCTGAAGGTCTCGAAAGACTAAAACAGGTGAGAAAGAGACTGGATCGTAAGCCCAACGTCCCTTCCATCTTGATGAATGAAGAAATTGTATTCGATTTCATCCCCGACTCGGATACCTTGATCGAAGCCATTCGACAGAGACTTTGATAAAGGACCTTGAGGAATTGAAAATGAAGAAACCCATTGTTGTGATTCCATGTAGCGGCATTGGAAAGGCTTATGGGACCATCTGTCGCGAAGCCGTTTATGAGGTGGTGGAACGTCGTCGGCCCAATGAAGCCCGGACTCTCTGCCTCGGCCTTCTGACCAAAGGAGATGAAGAGGCGATTGAACTTCTCAAAGAAAATCCCTGCATCTCTGTGGATGGTTGCGCAAAAAAATGCTCCTACAAGAACATTGAACGAATGGCTGAAAAAATCCCCATATCATTCACGATCATGGATCTTTTTAAAAAGTATAAATATCTTAACCCCAATGAGTTCGATCTCGGTACCGTCCTTCATCTCGAAGAAGGAGGAAAGCGATTGGTCCATCTTCTGGCGGATGAAATCTGTCACGAAATGGACAGAATGGAGGAGAAGGATGATTGAAAAGACATCCCCTAAACGGATTGGAGTCATTGCTTGCTGCGGAGAGGAAATCCCTGAAGGGACTCTCACCCGCGCAGTCGTTCGAATCCTCATGGAAGAGATCAAGCCGGATGAAACCGCAACCATTTGCCTTCCTCTTTTCCTGGCCGGGGATGAACAGGAGAGGACCTTCGCCCAACTTTTTCCTACGATCACACTGGACGGTTGTGAAAAGCGCTGTGCTCAAATCGGAACAGAGAAATATAGTCACTCCGTTGCATTTGGATTGGTAATTCCGGATATCCTTGGGGAACTTCATCTCAATATGAAAGGAACGAAGGAGAAATTCGATCTTAATCTTGCTCGGATGGTAGCCATGGAGGTAGCAAAACGGATGGACCGCCTCAAAGGGAAAGGAGAACAAGATGAAGAAGACTGTGATTAAAGAAACGGTAAAGAAAAAGTATTCCAAACTGGCTGAGATGAATAAAAGTTGTTGTTGCCCCAGTGACGATGCATCCAATCAAGCTTACGTGGAAGCCCTTTACAGCAAGGAAGAGATTGGAAGTCTCTCCAAAGAAGTCGCCGACATGTCCATGGGGTGTGGGAATCCAACGGCCATTGCCAACCTAAAACCTGGAGAGATAGTCCTTGACCTGGGTTCGGGAGGCGGGATTGATGCCTTTCTGGCTGCCAGGAAAGTGGGACCCCAGGGAAAGGTCATTGGTTTGGATATGACAGAGGAAATGGTCAACCAGGCTCGGGAGAATGCAAGAAAGATGGGTTTGACCAATGTGGAGTTCAGGTTAGGAGAAATGGAGGCAATTCCCCTTCCCGACAACTCCGTCAATGTCGTCATCTCTAATTGTGTCATCAACCTCTCTCCCGACAAGGATGCTGTCTTCCGGGAAATTTTCAGGGTCCTCAAACCGGAGGGTCGGATCGCCGTCTCAGATATCGTCATTCAGAGCAAGCTTCCAAAATTTATCAGTCAAAACCCAGAAGCCTGGACGAGTTGCATTGGAGGTGCTTTAAAGGAGGAGGATTATCTCTTGAAGATTCGGACTGCTGGATTTGCCAACATCGCAATCGACTCAAAGCATGTTTACTCCCATGAAGAGATCGCTATGTTTAAGGAGACAAGTTCCGAAATCTTTGAGAAGCCTCTTAGTCGGAAAGAGATCGAGGCGGTGGAAGGCAAGATTGCAAGCATCCGGGTAAGGGCAGAGAAGCCCGAAGTCGATAATAAGAACACTTGCTGCTGTTGCAGTTAACTATTTGGAGTATAAATATATGGAAAAGGTGATGACTGAAGGAGAGGCACTTCAGGAATTTACAGTAAGATATTATGAGGACCAACTCATTAAAGGGATGGAAAATTTTCATCCTGGTGGTGTGGACTATACGGAGAAGTTGGCCATGGAGGTCGGTCTCCGACAGGGAAGTCGAATACTGGACGTGGCTTCAGGATCCGGAGAAACAGCCCTCTATTTGGCTATGAAATTTAAGGCTGAGGTGGTGGGTTTCGATCTTTCTGAGAAGATGGTGAGCCATGCCACGGAAAGGGCCTGTAATCTTGATCTCCAAACTCTTGTCACGTTTAAAAAGGGAGATGTCCACAAGATGCCTTTTGAAAGAGGCTTTTTCGATGCGGCGATCAGTGAATGTTCCCTCTGTCTTTTTCGGGATAAGGTTCAAGTGATCCGAAACATGGCTCAAGTAGTAAAATCTGGCAAAAAGGTAGCTGTCTCGGACGTGATCACAAAAGGCGAGATTCCAAAAGAATTGCATACCCCTCTCCTCTATGCTTGCTGCCTGGCAGGCGCCCAGCCCCTCAAAGAGACGATGGATATCTTTGTAAAAGCGGGATTGAAAGATGTGAAGGGATATGAGCTGACGGCCGATATTAAAGATCCATGGAAACAGGAACTCCCTGTCCTTTATAATGAAGTCATGAATGCTTTCAAGGACGCCATTCGGTTAGGGGTATACGATGCCAAGGATGAGGGTGAATTGGATCGGATGGCGGAACATCTTCTTTCAGAGAAATTCGGATACGCGATCATTAGCGGCGTAGTTCCTTAATGGAGTCCAGATGGAAAAAGTCCGCGTTGACGTCTTTGTAACCGATTTTGCCCAATGAGCTGCCTGTGTTTACATGGTGGCAGCCGTGGCAGATCTTCCGAAAGAAATCAAAGACAGGATCGATTACTATGAATGGAGCTTGAGGAATCGGGAGGGAATTGAAATGTTCAGGAAATTCAAAGCCAGGTCGCTCCCTTCCATCGCTATAAATGGAGAACTCTGTTTTGAAAGCCTTATCCCCACTGAGGAGAATTTAATTCAAGCAATCACGCAAAAATTGGACCGGACCAGAGATGACCAAGGTTGAGATTCACCCAGGGGCATGCGGATTTTTTGTCACTGTGATAGCCTTGAAAGTGGGGCCGAGAGGGGCAGACATCGCAATCCAAACAGATTGCGAGCAGGTTAATGAAATGGCCTCTATGATTACTCACCTTACCGTCCAGGATATACTGGGCTTCCCTTTTGGTGAGGACATCGTTTACCAGGCAGCGAAGAAAGTGATTCGCCACGCGAGTTGCCCTGTGCCTTGCGGGATCATCAAAGCCGCAGAAGCAGAACTTGGACTGGCGGTAAAGCAAAATGCCTTCATCCACTTCATTCAATGACAACTCAACACCAAATGGTCTTCCCACAAGATCTAAAATATAGTAAGGACCATACCTGGGTGCGGGTTGATGAAGATAGGGCGACCGTTGGAATCACAGATTTTGCTCAATCCTGGATAGGAGATCTGGTGAGTATCGATCTATTTGAAGAGGGATGCGAAATTAAACCATCCAGTCTTTTTGGAATTCTCGAGACCTCTAAAGTCTCTTTTGAACTCTATTCTCCTATCGGTGGGACGATTATTCAAAGAAATCATAAGTTGAGAGAACAAATCACCCTGATCAACGATGAGCCTTGCGAAGGAGGGTGGATGATCGTTCTTCGAATGATGAATATTCTTGATCTTACATCCCTGATGGATGCAAATACCTATAAAGACTATATTAAGAGCTGGGGGTATGTTGAAGAAGAGGATAGATAAAATAAATTCCTACATCATCATCGGATGCGGCCGTTTTGGAGGCAGAGCCGCGGAGAAACTCTACAGAAAAGATCCCCGGTCAAAGATCATGGTCGTCGATAAAGATAAGGAAGCGATTAAAAAAATTTCCCACCTTTCAGTTGAAACTGCTGTTAGCGATGGCCTGTTCTATCTTGACAAATTTCTATCAGGAGGCCGAAAAGCCGACTACATCGTTCCTGCCGTTCCGCTTCACCTCGCCTTTGAATTCATTCTTTCGCAACTGACGCCTCTGGGAGCGAGGAGGACAGAGATTCCGGCTCTCCGTGGATTGCCCAATCCCATGATGGGCAACACGGGTGACCTTTATACGAGCCTTGCCGATTTCCTTTGTCCTGAAGACTGTTCCGAACCTCTTCATTGTTCAGTGACCGGGGAACACCGGTCCAAGCCCCTGTTCAGGATATTGATAAACCTGCCTGGCCCATTTGAATCAAAAGTGATTCACAGCATTCAATTGGGGCAAGGGGTCGGCGGGTTCCGGTTTGAAAGATTGTTCAATCTGATGAAGGAATTGAAGAAGAAAAAGTATAAGGAACAACTCATTCTGATCAGCACAGCCTGCCGCTGCCACGGTGTTACTTCTGCCCTATCCTTCTGATCAATCCTTAACAAAGCGAAAGCAATCGTCCCTGAAACAGCAATGGAATTGGTCGCAATATTCGTTTGCCGTTCCGAAACAGTCGAAATAACCTTCGGCCTTCTGCACCCTCCGGATCAACTCTTCTTTGGTCAATCCGAAAGTATTTTTGATGCCGAGGGCTTTCGCCTTTGCCCTGATCTCCTGCATCTTCATATGACCCTCCTTGGTTTTTTTTGCTAATTTCAGATTTTGTCAAGTAAATTTTGAGAGACGAATTTCTAAAAAAGTCCAACGATCTCTGATTTCATTGATTTACAACCGATGACACAGATTAGAATGATATTGATCAATAAAGAAAATCTGTGGAATCGTTTTTTAAAATCCATGCCTGCGGTAGGCAGGTGTGTAATCAGAGAGCGAAAAGTAGTTTTTCAGAGATCTCTTTGACTCTTTCGCTGATTAGCGTTATATCAGAGGAAAAAAATGAATCCACTCATCATTCCAAGGTCTCAACATCCGATCTCAAGATCCATGATTGACGAAGAACCCCTGAAGGTTCTCTATCGTCTCCACCGGCACGGATATTTAGCCTGTCTCGTCGGGGGAAGTGTCCGGGATCAGGCTCTCATGTCCTCCGTTTATGCCGGCAGGACTCTCATCAATCAAGACCCTTACTGCCTCGAATATCTTAAAGCCTACCGAGAAAAGAAGATTTTAATATAAATTTTTCTCACCCTTTTTCAGAAAGACCCATAATTCCCTTGACAAAGAAAAATAGCTTTATTAA
>Ga0194126_10008741_pt1 | contig 13701 bp, 10 predicted proteins | sample TA2KigC150mmetaG_FD_148641 | JGI IMG/M metagenome (GOLD analysis project Ga0194126, IMG submission 148641) | Freshwater microbial communities from Lake Tanganyika, Tanzania - TA2015035 Kigoma Deep Cast 150m | ecosystem: Environmental > Aquatic > Freshwater > Lake | place: Tanzania: Lake... | reverse complement strand
CCAGATCGGGATCACAGCCGGTGATGAGTTGTGGGCCGCGCTCGACCACCGTGACACGGCTGCCGAGGGCGTCGTACACCGTGCCCATTTCCAGGCCAATGATGCCGCCGCCGATGACCAAAAGGCGTGCAGGTACATCGGCCAGCGCCAGCGCGCCCGTCGAGTCGATGACGCGCGGATCGTCCGGTTGGAACGGCAGTTTGATGGCCGAAGATCCGGCCGCAATGATGGCGTTTTCGAAATGGATGGTTTTTGCCTGGCCGTCCGCACCCTGCACGGACACGGTGTTCGGGCTGGTAAATTGCGCCGTGCCCTGGATGACGGTGACCTGACGCGCCTTGGCGAGACCCATCAGACCGTTGGTCAGTTTGGCAACGACATCGTTGGCCTTCCAGTTGCGCAGGGTATCAAGATCGACCACGGGCTTGGCAAACGAGACGCCGTGATGCGCCATTTCTTCGGCCTCGGTGATCACCTTGGCGGCATGCAGCAGGGCCTTGGAGGGGATGCAACCGACATTGAGACAGACTCCGCCCAGACTGGGGTAGCGTTCCACCAGCACGACCTTGAGGCCCAGATCGGCGGCGCGGAAGGCGGCGGTATAACCCCCGGGGCCGGCACCCAGCACCAGCACCTGAGCGCTGAGGGATGCGGACTGCGGATCAGGTGATGCGGGTTTCGGATCGGGTGACGCGGGCTTCGGCGTGGGCTGTGGCGTAGGCTTCGCGTCTTGCGCCTCGGCGCTGGCGGCCTGCAACTCAATAATCGGTGTGCCTTCCGAGACCTTGTCGCCGAGTTTTACCAGTAACTTCTTGACGACACCGGCCTGCGGGCAGGGGATGTCCATCGAGGCCTTGTCGGATTCGAGGGTGATGAGGGATTGCTCCTTGCTCACCGTGTCGCCAGGCTGAACGAGGATTTCGATGATTTCAACGGCCTCAAACCCGCCGATGTCCGGGACTTTAACGGTGCTGCTCATGATGAACCTTTAAATGGATCGTCTCGAAAGGAAGATGGGTCGCGCAGAGCTTACGCTCCTTCAAGGCCCCTCTGCGCGCTGTGGGCTATTTGATCACAACAACAGGCGACGCACATCCGACAGCATCAGGCGCAGGTGGCTGGTGAAGCGGGCACCATCGGCACCATCAATGACACGGTGGTCATAGGAGAGCGACAGCGGCAGCATCAGGCGGGGTTCAAAGGCCTTGGTCACCTTGTTCCAGATGGGCTTGGTGTCGGCGCGGGACAACCCCAGAATGGCGACTTCCGGGCAGTTGATGATGGGCGTGAAGGCGGTGCCGCCAATGCCGCCCAAGCTGGAAATGGTGAAACAGCCGCCCTGCATTTCCTCGACCTTGAGCTTGCGCTCACGGGCCCGAGCGGAGAGGTCAGCCAGATCGCGGGCGATGGTCATCACATCCTTCTGGTTGACATCGCGGATCACGGGGACGACCAGGCCATCGGGTGTGTCGCAGGCAAAACCAATGTGGATGTACTGCTTCAGGATCAGGTTTTCGCCGTCCGGGTCCAGCGAGGCATTGAATTTCGGATAGGCCCGCAGGGCGTTGACCACCGCCTTCATCAGGAAGGCCAGCAGGGTGAGTTTGACGCCCTTCTTGGCGGCATCGTCGCCCATCGACTTGCGGAATTCTTCCAGATCGGTGATGTCGGCCTCGTCAAACTGGGTGACATGCGGGGCTGTGATCCAGTTGCGGTGCAGGTTGGCACCGGACAGCCTCTGGATGCGCGAGAGGGGCTGGGTCTCGATCGGGCCGAATTTGCTGAAATCGACGGCCGGGGTCGTGGGCAGGGAAAAACCCTGCTCCGCGCCGCGCGGCTTGGAGAGTTCACCCTTGATCCAGGCCTGCACATCTTCCTTGAGGATGCGGCCATGCGCGCCAGAGCCCGTGATCAGTGCCAGATTGGCACCCAGTTCGCGGGCAAAACGGCGCACCGAGGGGCTGGCGTGCGGCAACTTGCCGGGGGCAAATTCGACGCGTTCAGCGACCGGGTTGGGGGTGTCTTTCGGCGCGATGGGGGCCGGGACCGCCGGGGCCGGGCGCGAGGGCGGCGGAACAGCCGTCGCGGCGTCAGCCGCCGGTGGCGTGAAAGAGGTCACCACGGGGGCCGTGGCGGCGGTTGTTGTCCCCGTGGTTTCAGCCATTTCCAGCATGAGGATCGGGTGACCTTCCGAGACCTTGTCGCCGAGTTTGATCTTGAGTTCGCGCACAACCCCGGCCGCCGGGCTGGGGATCTCCATCGAGGCCTTGTCGGACTCAAGGGTGATGAGGGGCTGTTCCTTGTTGATGGTGTCGCCAACGGCGACCAGCACTTCAATGATCTCGACCGCGTCAAAGCCGCCAATATCCGGGACGAGGATTTCCTTCTGTGTCGTCATGATGTTCCTGATCCTTTGGCTTAAACGGTCAGCGGGTTGGGCTTGGCAGGGTCGATGCCATATTTGGCAATCGCTTCAGCCACCGTACGGGCCGGAATAATCCCGTCATCGGCCAAGGCCTTCAGGGCGGCAACGGCGATGAACCGGCTGTCCACCTCAAAGAAATAGCGCAGGGCCTCGCGCGAGTCGGAACGGCCGAAGCCGTCGGTGCCGAGGGTCACAAAGCGGCGATCAATGAAGGGCCGGATCTGCTCGGCATAGGCCTTCATGTAGTCGGTGGCGGCAATGATCGGGCCTTCAGTGGACTGCAGGCACTCGGTCACATAAGGCACGCGAGGCGTTTCGGTCGGGTGGAGCAGGTTCCAGCGTTGTGCAGCCTGGCCTTCCCGACAGAGTTCGTTGCAACTGGTCGCACTCCAGAGGTCGGCCATGACGCCCCAATCCTTTTGTAACAGATCGGCGGCGGCGATGACCTCGCGCAGGATGGCGCCGCTGCCCAGCAACTGGACACGCGGCGCCTTCTTCTTGCCCTTGCCGGGCTTGCTGCCTTCCCCCTCGCGCAGCTTGTACAACCCCTTGAGAATACCGGCCTCCGCACCCACCGGCATGGCGGGCTGGGTGTAGTTCTCGTTCATGACGGTGAGGTAATAGAACACATCTTCCTGCTCGCTGATCATGCGGCGCAGACCGTCCTGGATGATGACGGCCAGTTCGTAGCCGAAGGTCGGGTCGTAGGAGATGCAATTGGGAATGGTCGAGGCGAGAATCAGGCTGTGACCATCCTCGTGTTGCAGACCTTCGCCGTTCAGCGTGGTGCGGCCGGCGGTGGCGCCCAGCAGGAAGCCGCGTGCCCGTGAATCGCCGGCGGCCCAAGCCAGGTCACCGATGCGTTGCAGGCCGAACATGGAATAGAAGATGTAGAACGGGATCGTCTGCACCCCGCTGACGCTGTAGGAGGTGGCCGCGGCGAGCCAACTGGAGAAGGCGCCGGCCTCGGTGATGCCTTCTTCGAGGATCTGGCCGTTGATGTCCTCGCGGTAATACATCAACTGGTCGGAATCGACCGGTTCATAGAGCTGGCCCGCCGAGGAGTAGATGCCGATCTGGCGGAACAGACCCTCCATGCCGAAGGTACGCGCCTCGTCCGGGACGATGGGGACGATACGGCTGCCGACGGTCTTGTCGCGCAGCAGGGTCGTCAGGATGCGCACGAAGGACATGGTGGTGGAGATCTCACGATCGCCCGTGGCCTCCAGGAGGGGCTGGAAGGCCGAGAGCGGCGGTGTGGCCAGCGATTCTGGCGAGCGCCGACGGCGCGCGGGCAGGTAGCCACCGAGCTGTTCGCGCTGCTCGCGCAGGTAGCGCATCTCGGGACTATCCTCTGCCGGGCGGTAAAAGGGCAGGGACTCCAGGTCGTTGTCGGCAATCGGGATATTGAAGCGGTCGCGGAAGGCGCGCAGGTCGTCTTGCGACATCTTCTTTTGCGAGTGGGTGGGGTTCTGCGCCTCGCCGGAGGCACCCATCCCGTAGCCCTTCACGGTCTTGGCCAGGATGACGGTAGGCTGTCCCTTGTGCTTCACTGCCGCCGCGTAGGCCGCAAAGACCTTGTACGGATCATGGCCGCCCCGGTTGAGGCGCCAGATGTCCTGGTCGGACATGGCGGCGACCATGTCTTTCAGTTCCGGATACTTGCCGAAGAAGTGCTCGCGCGTGTACGCGCCGCCCTTGGCCTTGCAGTTCTGGTATTCGCCGTCCACGCATTCTTCCATGCGCTGCTTCAGGATGCCCTGGCTATCCATGGCCAGGAGCGGATCCCAGTAGGAACCCCAGATGACCTTGAGCACATTCCAGCCGGCGCCACGGAAAGCGGCCTCGAGTTCCTGGATGATCTTGCCGTTGCCGCGCACCGGGCCGTCCAGGCGTTGCAGGTTACAGTTGACGACGAAGATGAGGTTGTCGAGGTTCTCGCGGGAGGCGAGGGTGATTGCGCCCAGGGATTCCGGTTCATCGGTTTCGCCGTCACCGAGGAAGGCCCAGACCTTGCGGTCGGCGGTCTTGGCCAGGCCGCGATGTTCGAGATATTTCAGGTAGCGCGCCTGATAGATGGCCTGGATGGGCCCCAGACCCATCGAGACGGTGGGGAACTGCCAGAAGTCGGGCATCAGCCACGGGTGCGGATAGGACGAGATGCCCTCGCCCGTCGATTCCTGGCGGAAGTTTTCGAGTTGTTGCTCGCTGATGCGGCCTTCAATGAAGGCGCGGGCATAGATGCCGGGTGCCGAGTGACCCTGGAAAAAGACCAGATCGCCGCCGCTGGGGTGATCCGGGCCCCGGAAAAAATGATTGAAACCGACATCGTAGAGGGTGGCGGCTGACTGGAAGCTGGCGATGTGGCCGCCCACGCCGGGGGCCTTGTCATTGGCGCGCATCACGCAGGCAATGGCATTCCAGCGGATCATGGCGCGGATCCGGCGTTCGATGGAGGGATCGCCGGTATGCTTTTCCTGACGATGGGGCGGGATGGTGTTGATATAGGCCGTGGTGGCGCTATATGGCAGGTTGGTCCCGGAGCGGCGGGCCTTGTCGATCAGGCGCTCAAGCAGGTAGTGCGCGCGTTCGCTGCCTTCCTGTTCGAGGACGGCCTTGAGGGCGTCCAGCCATTCCTGGGTTTCTTGCGGATCAATGTCGTGGGCGGTCGATGCCATGGGATAGATCTCCGGAGGGCGCGGGTTGCGGTTGCGCCTGAGAATTCGAGGGGTTCAAATTTGCGGCGATGTGTTTGGTGGTGCGTATGGAATCGCGTACATTGAGGGCCGATTTTCGCCGCCCTTGGGCCTTTAGTCAATTTAATACCTAGTATTCGTTTTTTTAATAATGGAACCTATGAAAGTATCTGATCGGCCCGAACTGGCCATGACTCGCTTACTCAAGACCGTCATGTCCGAGTTGCCCAAAGGGGTGCAGCACCTGTGTCTGATCCTGCCCGAGGAGGGCGCCTGGCCCGAGGTCGGGCAGGGGGTCCCGGGCCTTGAGAGCCTGCAGGCCAGCCTGGCGCGGCGCCGCCTCACGGCATTGGGCGACACGCCGGTGCTGGTCGAAATGCCCGGAGGGGTTTTGGCAAGCTGGGTCAGGGTGCCGACGGAAGGGGAGACCTTTGCGCTCCATACCCGTTTGCGCGAGGCGCTCAAGCCGCTTCTGGCCGAACATGCCGAGCACCTGCATATCGCGGCCTATGGCCCGGCAGACTTTCGGGCGCGCGTGTTGGCGGCCGCGGCGTATTGTGCCTGGCTCAATGCCACCCCCTTGCCTACGCTGAAGACCAAGCCCGGGCCCAAGGCATTAAAAAAATTGATCCTGCAAGGCGCAGCGACCTTGCCCGCTTTGCCGCGTCTGCGCGCCCTGGCGGAGGCCAACACCTTGACCCGGCATCTGACCTTGATGCCGCCCAACCTGTTGAGGCCGGGCCATTACCGGAAAGTGGTGGCGGGTTTGGCGCGGCAGCAGGGCTGGCAGATGACAACCTATGGACTGGAGAAATTGCGCACGCTGGGGGCGGGGGCCTTTGTCGCGGTTGCGCAGGGCTCGCAGCAGGGCTCACAACCGGCCGATGCCGCCATCGTCAAACTGGTTTATGACGGGACTGGCAAGGGAAAGGGTGGCGAGAAGGGCAGCAAAAAGGGCAGCGAAAAGGGCGGCGATATTGCCCTGGTGGGCAAGGGCATCTGCTTTGACACCGGCGGTCACAACCTGAAACCGGCCCGCTACATGTCGGGAATGCATGAGGACATGAACGGCTCGGCGGTGGTCCTGGGCATCCTGTTGGCGGCGACGCATCTCAAGCTGCCGCTGCGTCTGACGGCCTGGCTGGCGGTGGCTGAGAATCACCTCAGCCCGGAGGCCTATACGCAGAACGCCGTCGTAACGGCCTTGAACGGAACGACGATTGAGGTGGTCCATACCGATGCCGAGGGGCGCATGGTCCTGGCCGATACCCTGACCTTGGCGGCGCGTGCCAAGCCTGACGCCATCCTTGATTTTGCAACCCTGACCGGCTCGATGCACACGGCGTTGGGGACGCGCTATTCGGGGGTGTTGTCCAACCGGGAGGCGTTGCTGACCGAGGCCGTGGCAGCGGGCATCGCCACGGGAGAGCGCGTTTGCAGTTTTCCGCTCGCCGCCGATTATGCCCCGGCGCTGGATTCCGAGATCGCCGATGTCAAGCAATGCACCCTGGACGGGGAGGCTGACCATATCCTGGCGGCGCTGTTCCTTAAACGCTTTGTGGAGGATCGGCCCTGGTTACACATGGACCTGTCCGCGAGTCGCTGCAAGGAAGGGCTTGGGGCGGTCGCGAGCGAAGTGACGGGTTTTGGGGTGGCCTGGGGGCTGGAAATGCTGGGACGCTTGCGCCCGCACGGATAGGGCCGATCAGGCGGCGTGACTGGCGACGATGGCCTGCAACATGGTCACGCCCAGGTCGCTGTCGTTGAGGGCCGGGATGTAGTGGAACTCCCGCCCGCCCGCGCCAAGGAAGGTCTCCTTGCCCTCGATGGCGATCTCTTCCAGCGTCTCCAGACAGTCGGTGGCAAAGCCCGGACAGAAGGTATCGACGCGCCGGCATCCCTCTTTGGCCAAGGCGCGCAAGGTCTCGTCCGTATAGGGTTGCAACCATTCTTGCAGGCCGAAACGGGACTGGAAGGTGATCCGGTACCCCTCCTCGGGAAGCTCCAGGGCATCGGCCAGGGCGCGGCCCGTGTAGCGGCATTCGTCGGCATACGGATCGCCGAGTTCGGCGCTTTTTTGCGGCAGGCCGTGAAAACTCATCAGGAAACAATCCGGGCGGCCGTGCTGTCTCCAGTAGTCCAGAACCTGTTGTTTGAGGGCCTCAATGTGCGCCGGGTGGTCGAAGTACTGTCGGACCAGACGCAACTCGGGCTGGTTGCGCCAGTGTTTCAGCGTGGCAAAGACGGCGTCATAGGCGCTCCCCACGGTGCTGGCGGCGTATTGCGGGTAGAGGGGCAGGATGACGATGCGATCGCAGCCGGCGGCACGCAGTTCTTCCAGACCGGTGGCAATACTGGGTTGGCCATAACGCATGGCGGCGATGACGCGTGTGCCGTCGAGGGCTGCCTCCAGTTTGGCGGCCAGACGCTGGCTGGAGACCAACAGGGGAGAGCCGTTGGGCGTCCATATGCTGGCGTATTTGCGGGCTGACTTGGCTGGTCTCGTGTTGAGAATGACGCCGCGCAGGATGGGTTGCCAGAGCAGGGCCGGCAGTTCGACGACGCGCGGGTCGGACAGGAATTCCTTCAGATAGCGGCGCACATCCGGGGCCGTTGGCGTGTCTGGTGTCCCCAGATTGACCAGTAAAACCCCTCTGCGATGCTGGGCGACGGCCGGGCGTGTGGGCGGCTCAGGTCGGAACGGTGAGGTAAAAAGGGGCATGAAGGCTTCTTTCAGGGACGGCCTAGGGGTGACTGAGGGCGCTGGACAGCAGGCGCGAGGTGACATCGACGATAGGAATGATGCGTTCGTAGGCCATGCGGGTCGGGCCGATGACGCTGAGGGTGCCAATCACCTCGCCGTTGACGGCATAGGGGGCGGCCACGACGCTGCATTCGTCGAGTGAGGCCACGCCCGCCTCGGCACCAATGAACATCTGGATACCGTTGGCGTGGTGGCCCAGGTTCAGCAACTGCATCAGTTCGGTGCGGTGTTCAAAGAGGCGGAACAACTCGCGCATCCGCTCCATGTTGTAGGACAGGTCGGGCGTGTGCAGCAGATTGGACTCGCCGCTCACCACATATTGCTGGCCGGCGGCATTCATGGTCTCGTTGCCGGCCTCAACGGCCAGCGCCATCAGGGTGCTGATGTCGGCGCGCAGTCCGGACAGCTCCTGTTGCAGGCGGGGTCGAACGGCCTCGAAGGTCAGGCCGGCGTAGTGTTTGTTGAAATGGCTCGCGGCGCGGGTGAGCTGTTCCTGGCTATACGACCGGTCGGTGAACAGGATGCGGTTTTGGACATCGCCTTCGTCGGTGATGATGATGAGCAGGATGCGGCTGTCCGACAGGCGCAGGAACTCGATCTGTCGGAAGCTGGGTTCGCGGCGGCGAGAGACGGCGACGATGCTTGCGAACTGGGTCAGCTCCGAGAGCAGGGTGGCCGCCGTGGTAATGATGCGTTGCGGGTCACTGGCCGGGCTGTTGGACAGGAGGGCCGTCTCGATCTGGTTGCGATCCGGGTCGCCCAGCGGCTTGACGGTCAGCAGGGTATCAACAAACAGCCGGTAGCCACGCGGCGTCGGGATGCGGCCCGCCGAGGTGTGCGGACTGGTGATGAAGCCGCCCTCCTCAAGGTCGGACATGATGTTGCGGATCGAGGCGGGGGACAGGTCGAGACCGGCATGGCGAGCCAGGGTCCGTGACCCGACCGGCTGGCCGTCGTGGATATAGCGCTCGACGAGGGTCTTGAGCAGGACGCGGGCGCGGGGTTTAAGTTCGGCGGTTGGCGGCATGCCATAATCCATAGGTCTTTGTTTGTCGCCGGGTGGCGCAACATCCTGGTTGGTTTGTCAGTTTCATTATTTCAGCCTCTATAATCCTACGCTATGTCCACACTTTTCAAGACCATTGCATTGGTTGGCAAATATGAGAGCGCTGTCGCGTGCGGTTCGCTGTCGCGTCTCAATGCCTGGCTGACCCGATCGGGCTATGAAGTTCTGGTGATGCCTGAGACGGTCGGGGTGTGCGGTTTGGGGGATGCGCGCCTGGCCAGTTTCGAGGAAATTGGCACCCAGGCCGATCTGGTCATTGTGCTGGGTGGCGATGGCACCATGCTGCACATGGCGCGCCAGATCGCGGATTATCAAGTGCCGCTGATTGGGGTCAACCAGGGCCGACTGGGTTTTCTGGCGGATGTCTCTGTGGACACCATGATCCAGACCCTGCAGGAGATGCTGGACGGGGCGCACCAGTTTGAGGAACGCATCCTCTTCGATTGTCGTATCGAGGACGGCGACAACACCCTGCTGAAAAGGCACGCCTTTAACGATGTGGTGGTCAGCAAGGGAGCTATGGGCCGCCTGATTGAGTTTGAGGTCTATATCGACGGCCAGTTTGTATATAGCCAGCGCGCCGATGGTCTGGTGGTGGCCACACCCACCGGTTCGACGGCGTACGCCCTGTCGGCGGGCGGCCCCATCCTGCACCCGACCCTGGAGGCCGTGGTGCTGGCACCGATCTGTCCGCACACCCTTTCGGCCCGGGCGATTGCGGTCAACAGCCATTTCGAGATCGAGATCAATCTCATCCATGCCGCCGATGCGCGGGTGCACTTTGATGGCCAGGATCACTTTGACTTGAGCGTCGGTCAGCGCGTTATCGTGCGCCGCGCCGCCAATACGGTGCGGCTGCTGCACCCCGTCAACCACAATTACTATGACACCCTGCGACAGAAACTGCATTGGGGCGAAAAGCTCTGATTTGCGATGCTGCTGTCCCTCTCTATCCGTGATTTTGTTCTGGTCCATCGCCTGGATCTTGCGTTTTCATCCGGCTTTGGGGTCCTGACCGGCGAGACCGGGGCCGGAAAATCCATCCTGCTGGGGGCGCTGAATCTGGCCTTGGGAGGGCGTGCCGAAGGGGATCTCATTCGTCAGGGGGCCGAGCGTGCCGAGATTACCGCCGAGTTTTCCTGCCCCGACACCAGCCCGGCGGCCCTCTGGTTGCAGGCGCAGGATTTGGTGGGCGATCCGGGGCTGTGTCTGGTGCGGCGCAGCGTTGAGTCGGGTGGCCGTTCGCGCGCCCAGATCAACGGCGTTAGCGTGACCCAGGCCCAACTCAAGGCCCTGGGTGAATGCCTGATCGACATCCACGGCCAGCACGCGCATTACTCCCTGTTGAAACCGGCGCGGCAGATGGAGATCCTCGACGAGGCCCTCGGCCTTGCCGAAGACACCGCCGCGCTGGCTGTCACTTGGCGGGACTGGAAGGCGGCCGAGCACGCGCTGGCTGAGGCGGCCCGCCAGGGCGAGTCGCTGGCTCAGACGCTGGCGCAATATCAGTGGGTGGCAGACGACCTGCGGCGGCTGGGCCTGCAGGCAGAGGAATGGGCGCAGATTCAGGTTGAACACAGCCGCCTGGCGCATGCAGCCGACCTGTTGACGGGGACACAGGCCGTGGCCACGGAGCTGGCGGGCGATGAGATGGCCACGCTGACGCGCTTGAGTGGCGCACGCCAGCGTCTTTCCAGTCTGGTCGAGATTGACCCTCAGTTGGCCGAGACGCAGGCGCTGATCGACAGCGCCATGGCTGAACTTGAGGAAGCGGCCCGCAGCCTGAATCGTTACGCGGAACGGATTGATATTGATCCTCAGGCCCTGAGCCAGATCGAGTTGCGGATGGCTGATATCAGCGCGACGGCGCGTCGTCATCAGGTGGCGGTGGAGGCCTTGCCAGAACTGTTTGCGACAGCGCAACAACGGCTGGCCGAGGCCCAGGCCAGCGCAGACCTTCAGGCCTTGCAACAGGCCGCGGTCGAGGCGGGCAGAAAATGGCAGGCCCAGGCCGACCGCGTGAGTGCGGCGCGTGCTCAGGGTGCGGTTCCGCTGGCGGCGGCGGTGACGGCGGTGATGCAGGAACTGGCGATGGCGGGTGGCCGTCTGGAGATTGTCGTGGAGCGGGGCCCGGCCGGGCCGCAGGGCCAGGATAGCGTGGCCTTTCAGGTCGCGCCGCATGCAGGCCAGGGCCTGAAATCCCTGGCTCAGACCGCCTCGGGCGGCGAGTTGTCACGCATTGGGCTGGCCCTGCAGACGGTGTTGGCGGCAGACAAGGGCAGCGATACGCTGGTGTTCGACGAGGTTGACGCCGGTATCGGTGGCCGCGTGGCCAGCGTGTTGGGGCAAAAGCTGGCGGCACTGGGGCGCGGCCGGCAAGTGATCTGCGTGACTCATCTGCCCCAGGTGGCCGCCGCCGCCGACTATCAGTTTGCGGTCAGCAAGACGCTGGACGCGGGTCAGGCCATAACAGCGGTGCAGCGGCTGGAGGCTGACGCCCGCATCGACGAGATTGCGCGCATGTTGGGCGGGCTGGAAATGACGGCGACGACGCGCCAACACGCCGCCGAGATGATTCGTAAAGCGGCGACCGTTTAGGGTCTTTTAGTTTAGGGGCTTGAAAGAGGGCGCAGAGATTGCGCTCTTGCTACAGAGGGGAGTCGGGTGGCCTGGTCGCAGCGCCTGAGTCTGAGCCGGATTCAGGTGCGCCGATGCTCGCAGTTCTTGCGGGTGCATTCGACATAAAGCGTCAGGTGGTGCTCACGGATCACGAATCCCTGCTTTTTGGCCACCGCCTTTTGCCGGGCCTCGATCTCGGCATCGTGAAACTCTTCAACGCGGCCGCATTGCATGCAGACCATGTGATCATGATGCTCGCCCGGATTGAGTTCGAAGACCGCCTTGTCGTTATCGAAGTGATGCCGGAGCAGCAGCCCGGCCTGTTCGAACTGCATGAGAACCCGATAAACCGTGGCCAGACCCACATCGTAGTCCTCGGCCGCCAGGATCCGATAGACATCATCGGCAGAAAGATGGTGACGCTCACTGGACTCAAACAGTTCCAAAATGCGCTTGCGCGGCGCGGTTATCTTTAATCCGAGGCTCTTGAGTTGATCGCCAGTCGTCATTTCCTGTGCGGGTCCTTTATAGGGTGCGTTATCATAGCGCGACTTATTCTCTTGTGACCGATTATGCGAAACCCTCTCTTTTTGTTCGCAATCCTGACGCTGGTGCTGCCCGGTTGCAGCCTTAATGGCAACCTGAAGGACACCTTCAAGGACAGCCTTCGCAATCCGCTCGAACTTATCCAGCCCTACAAGCTCGACATTCCGCAGGGCAATGTGATTACCCAGGAGATGGTGGACAAGCTGAAACCCGGCATGACCCGCTCCCAGGTTCGTTTTGTCCTTGGCACCCCCCTGGTGGTCGATGCCTTCCGCACCAACCGCTGGGATTTTGTTTACACCCTGCAAAAGGGCGGCAAGACGCTTGAGTCGCGGCGCGTGACGATCCTCTTTGATGGCGATGTTCTGCAAACCATCGAGGGCAATGTTGTGGCCGCAAAACCCGCTGTCGAGGTGAAACCATGATGGTCCCCGTTACTCTGGCCGGATGTTCCGGCCGCATGGGTCGTGCCCTGCTGGAAGCCGTCGCGGCGGCCTCCGACATGCGTCTTGTGGCCGCGCTGGATCGCAGTGGAAGCCCGCTGCTTGGTCGTGATGCCGGCGAATTGATCGGCCCGGCGCTGGGCGTTTCCGTCAGCGACAATGTAGATGCTGCGCTGGAGATGAGCCGCGTCCTGATCGACTTCACCCGTCCCGAAGCGACGCTCGCCTATCTGCCCAAATGTATCGAACACGAAGTGCCCATCGTCATTGGGACCACCGGCTTTGACGCCGCCGGCAAGGCCGCCATTGCCGCCGCTGCCCAGCGTATTCCGGTCTGTTTTGCACCCAACATGAGCGTCGGCGTGAACCTCGTGTTCAAGCTGCTGGATGTCGCCAGCCGCGTGTTGAACGAAGGCTACGACATCGAGATTATCGAAGCCCACCACCGCCACAAGGTCGATGCGCCGTCAGGAACCGCCCTGCGCATGGGCGAAGTCATCGCCAGCGCCTTGGGTCGTGATCTCAAGGACTGTGCCGTTTACGGCCGCGAGGGCGTGACCGGCGAGCGCAACGCCAACACCATCGGCTTTGCCACCGTGCGCGCCGGCGATGTCGTCGGCGACCACACCGCGCTGTTCGCCGCCATGGGCGAACGCGTCGAAATCACCCATAAGGCCTCCAGCCGCCTCACCTTTGCTAACGGCGCCCTGCGTGCTGCGCGTTACCTGCAAGGCAAGACCGAAGGCCTCTACGACATGCAGGATGTGCTCGGGCTGCGCTGAACCGTTGTGGTGAACCCAGCGTAGCGCCATGTGGCCATGGCCAGTCGCTGTTTCGGGGTGAAGTCGCCAAGGCGGTTGCAGCGCTCCCCTAAGCCCTCTGCTGGGAGCCGGGCTGGGTTTTCATCGGGTTGGCCGGTCGCTATTGAAATCGTCGTAGGGGCCCCCATCTCTGGTTGCGTTCGTTTTAACTCCAGGGAAAACACACGATGAGCGGCAAAGAAACCCTCGGCTTCCAGGCCGAAGTCAAACAACTCCTGCAACTGATGATCCACTCCTTGTATTCGCACAAGGAGATCTTTCTGCGCGAGATGATTTCCAACGCCTCGGATGCGGCAGACAAGTTGCGCTTTGAGGGGCTTT
>Ga0194126_10008738_pt1 | contig 13704 bp, 14 predicted proteins | sample TA2KigC150mmetaG_FD_148641 | JGI IMG/M metagenome (GOLD analysis project Ga0194126, IMG submission 148641) | Freshwater microbial communities from Lake Tanganyika, Tanzania - TA2015035 Kigoma Deep Cast 150m | ecosystem: Environmental > Aquatic > Freshwater > Lake | place: Tanzania: Lake... | reverse complement strand
CAAGTTGTTCTATCATATTATTAGTGATTTTTGGGTGTTTTTAAACCTTTTTTATTTCTTTTTGCCGTGCTTTTCTGATTTCTCGGCTTTCTCTACTTCTGTTTCAATTAAATTTGAAAGTTTCTTGTGAGCCTTTGCTCCTTCTTCAACCATTTTCTCAACATCATCAATTGTTAAACAAGCTTCTCCGCCTTTCTGCATTGCATTTATCATTTCTTCTTTGCCTGGCTTAGAAATTTCCATTGTTAATCGTCCATCACAAGCATCTTCCTCTTCTCTAGTAGGATCAAAGAACAAACTATCTCCAATCTTAAAGAAAGTTAGCGTTACAGGCATTTTATCTACATTTAATGGAAGTTTTTTATCAGTGAATTCTCCAAATTCAATTTTTTCTTTTTTCTCATCATAAACAGGGAAACGAGCAACTCTTAATGCAAGTAAAGCAGCAAGTGCTCCTGCATCAATTAAATTACCATCATCATTTATTGTAGCTAAATCAATGAAAATGCTCCAAACTTTTTCGCCTTCTTTAATGCAAAGTTTCTTGAAATCAATAAATCCAGACTCGCGAATACCTCGGTCAATTATTCTTGCTGTTTCAACTGCTTGAATAGAAGGTTGCCCATATTCAAAATCAGGACTTGACATTGGGGTTAATTCCAAAGAAGTCATCATTGTTCCTTCATTTTCATGATCTGTATAGGGTTCAGCAACACCCATTTTTATTCCGCAAACAACTTCTGTTTTTCCCATTTTAACACTAACGCTTCCTTCGGCTTTATTAGAAACTCCGAATTTAACTTCTATTTCTCTTTGCTCGAATAACTCGCGAGAATCAAGTCTCTTACCAGCAGCAATTGCCTTCATTACATTTTTTTTCATTACTTTATATGTCATTTTTTTATATTGGATTTTTTATTTATACTCTTTAAGAGCTTTTTTCTGATATTCATTTATTTTTTTACAAGCTTCTTTTCCTGCTTCTAAAGCCTCTTTAAGCTTTTTAGCTGGAATAGCTCCATCTAATTGAAGCAAAGTTATTTTTTCTGAATTTGATAAGAAAGTCATTGGAATATCTGTAGCTGCTTTCTCGCCATCTTCTTCGTAATCTTCTTCTTCCTTACTAATATCAGTAGTGATTGTTCCGCCCATACTTCCGATAGCAACAGCAGAAATCATTTCTTTCATTGGAATTCCAGCATGAGCCAGAGCCATTGCAGCAGCATTAATTCCAGCGCATCTTGTTCCTGCATTTGCTTGCAAGATATTTATATGAATATCAATAACTGTTCCAGGCAACTCATCAAGCATAACTAAAGGTGTTAAAGCCCATTCAGTTACCTTGGATATTTCTTGACTTCTTCTAGAAACTCCTGGTTTAATTCTTTCTCCAACTGAAAAAGATAACATATTATAATGCACTCTTAAAACTCCTTTCTCTGGATTTTGTTGATGTTTGGGATTTAATATTTTTGGCCCATAAACAGCAGCAATAGCAATTGTATCGCCTTGTCCGAATAAAGCAGAACCATCGGCATTAGGAATAACTCCAACTTTTGCTTGAATCGGTCTAAGTTCATCTAATTTTCTTCCGTCAAATCTTTTTGTGTATGCCATTTTTATTTATTAAAATTATTTTTTTCCTCCTTCTTTGTTTTCTGCAAGCCATTTTTCAACTTTCTCAGTTAATCCATCTGCGGTTGTATTTTCAACTATAAATTTAATTGCTCTTTCAGCAAATAATTCATCATCAATTTTATCGCCTTTAATCCAAATAATTCCGTTTTGTCCAACAGTAATATTTGTTTTAGTAGCATTCTTTATTAAACTTATCATGCTTCCTTCTTTTCCTATAACTCTAGGAACTCTGTGAGGATTAACCTTGATTATTGTTCCATCCTTTATTTTAGTTAATGCTCCCCTCTCGCGAGATTTCATTGTTAAATCAACACTTGTTCTTCCAACATTGAATATTTGAGTTACTAATAAGTCTCCGATTCCATAAACATTTTCCATTTCCGAAGTCTCAATAAATCCAGGGCATTCTCTTAAAGGTAAGAAAGCGCTGTAAGGTCCACCAACATCCATCATCCAACCCGCAACCGCAATATCCTTTACTTCGCCAATAACTGTATTGCCTGGTCTAGGAATATAAACTCCAGATAAAGGGATAACTTTTATTAATTTATCAGATTTCTCAACGACTCCAAGCCTTGTAGAAACTACATTATCACCTTGCTTCATTGTCCAATCGCCCGGTAAGAATTCGTCTCCCTTAGCGATAATCTCGCCAGGAATTACTATTTCTTTTTTACTTTTCTCTGTCATTTTTTGTTTATTTTATTCAATTAGCCAAGTAAAAGTTGATTTTTAAACCTATTGTTTTAGTATTTTTAGTATAAATCTAAGTCCTCTATCTTCTACTCTACTGCTTTAATTCCTCGCTTAAAGCAGCCCCATGGGTTATTGCATTTAATTTATCGTAAAATTCAGATTGCAATCCTACGGGAATATTAACAACCACTCGTAAATCTCCATTAGCTAGCCAATCTTCTTTTTCTTTATATTCATTAACAACACCATAAGCCTTGCCTGTATAAATCACAGGGATAGTGATAGCTAATTTTTTTGTTTCAATTTTTAAAGGAAGTATTTTTCCAAGTGCTTCTGTAACATTGCTTATAATTTGCTCAAATGGTTTGTTGTCAATATTTACTCCAGCTTGCCCAAGAGCGCTCTCAATTTGTTGTGGTGTGAATGGCCTAGTTGTACGAGCATCAACAGCATTTCTGACAAAAAAGTCAATTACTTTTTTTCTTTTATTCTCTTGTTCTTGATCTCTGAATTCTTGGGGTATTTCTATATCTCCCTTTCTAACAATTTTTTCAGCAATAGCATACAAGTCTTCTGTTTGAAAAGCAGCCTGCAAGTCAGCTCCAGATGCTTTTGCTCCTGTTTTAATATTAGTAAAAATCCCGTCTACAACAAGTATATTTTGAATATTCACGGGCATTCCCTTCCGCATTTTAACAGCCTGCTCAACATCTACCATTATCTCAAAGAATTTTGAGCCAACTTTCAATTTTGCAGGTACGTTTTTATTTGCCATATTATTGTTTTTATTAATTTGAAGCACTATAAGGTTTATTTCTTCTAGCAGCATAATTGGCAATTCCTGCGCCAACTGCAGAACAAATAATAGCAGAGCCAACGGTTACTGGAGCATATGCAGGATGTTCTTGTACAATCCTATCTGGAATAGCGGTAAATCCCAATATTGCTAATAAACCCAATGCTGACATTATCCTACCTATTCGCACTGTTCTTTCGGAATTTGTTAAACTCATTTTACTTAATATATTTCTTCAAAGCTTCTCCATTAAGCCTTTTTACCTTTTTATCTTTATTATTTATTACAGCCGCATCAAAGTTTTCAACATTAAAGTTCTTGCCCTTAACTTCTTTAAAGATTTGCAATCCGAGTTTTAAGGCATCTTCGGTTTTCATATCTTTTTTAAATCCAGCACGAAGGGCTTCTTTAATTTTATCATCATTCTCGCCAATAGCACTAGCATAATACTCGAAAAAGTTTCCAGTAACATCTGAAACAAATAATTGTGATTTGCCATTAACTCCCGCAATCATCATAGAAATTCCAAAAGGTCTTACGCCCGGGTGTTGTGTGAATTGTTGTTTGATATCTGAAATATCTTTAATTATAGTAATAGTATCAATAGGGGTATCATAAGTAACTCTGTGTTGTTGGCTTATTAATTGAGCCCTTTCTACAAGTACTCGAGCGTCGCTTAAGATTCCAGCAGCACTACCTATAATATGCGAGTCTACTTCAAAAATCTTATTAGCAGATTCAGCAACCATTAAACTATCATTTGCCCTTTTATCTGCAAGTATAACAACCCCATCCGAGCAAGCAAAGCCAATGCTAGCCGAGCCAAGTCTCACTGTTTTTTCAGCATATTCTACTTGAAGTATATGCCCATCAGGCGAGAACATTGTCGCAGCCCTATCATAGCCCATTGCTTGATTTTGTATTTCTTGTGATTCCATTTTTTATAAGTACCTTATTTTAGTTTTTATTATTTTTATTTTTTAATTTATGTTTTTATTTTGTTTATTTAAAGTATACTAGAAAACGGATAATCCGTATTCATTCCATTCATTCAATCCAAATTATCTATAGCTTGAAAGTTTTTAAATGTTTCGAAAAGAAATTCTACAGCTTATTAATCGCTCCAGAAACACGCTCAACTCGAATATTCTTGCCTGAAAACACAAGGCTAGCCTTGATATTCTCTAACTCAGCGCGATTTACTGAAAGTATAATCTTACTTGCTTGTTTATGCTTGCCAGAATTATCTTTGACAAACATCGGACTTGCTTTAGCATAACCTAAAACACCCAAAAATCGAATAATAGCTTCATCAATTTCGCGACTTGAAGCTCCGCTAATTAAAAGATACCTTTTATGTTCTCTATGCGCTGGTTTAAGGGCTTTCATTTTTTGCTATTTTTCTGAAGTGTTTTCTTAAGCTCAAGTGCATGATGTCTGAATTTTTTATGAATCTTTCTGCTTTCCAAATAATAAATCAGAGCAAGCACTATAATAATTACAATAATTCCAGGAATATAAAGTTTTTCCCATTGGTTATTAGGATTAGAAAGCAAACCATTATCACTAGAACTAGTGCTTTCATCAGTAAGTAAAGAGTTATTGTCAGGAATATTCGAACCTAAAGGCTCATTAATGGATTTTATAGTTAAATTAGCCCTATTGTTAGTTATAGAATTTAATCTTAAATAAATATCCAAAATACTATCATTATTCAAATCTTTTTTAGTTTCTTCACCTACAAAGATTAAAAAATTAATAGGCGAGCTTTGCAAAGTTAGGTTTGCATAACTGATACTTAATTTATTTATTTTTAAACTATGGGTTGAACTAGAAGAGATAAATTTAACCTCCGAGCCTATAGCCATTTCTTTACTAGTACCTAAACTAAATTCATCATTAGAAAGTATAGAAGTTGTAGTGGTTCCGCCTCCGCCACCTCCTCCACCTCCACCACCCGAAGAAGGAGTGGAAGTATCTATATTAAAACTTCTTGAACTGGAATTACTATTTCCGAGTGTATCATTACAAGAATAAACAACACTATTGCTTCCTTCAACACCCGTAACTGATGTTGTAAAGGTTAAATTATCACTTGAACTCATCGAACTATTAGCTCCAGAATTCAAACTATAAAGACAAGAACCAACTTCGCTCAAAGTTACTCCTAAACTTACAGAAGTAGAGCTCAAGCTAGTTGAAGGGTTATTAATAGTTATTCTAGGAGCAACTAAATCCCCAAGCATAGAGCTACAACCATTTCCAGTAATATCAGTATAATTAGAAACAGGAACAGAAAAATAATCTAAAATGGTCGGAGTGACATCGCATTGTTCCCTTATTCCATCTGTAGAAGAATTAAAAATCAAACTTTTATTATTAGTTATAAGCGGGAGTATAATAGAGCCTGTAGCAGTATTATGATTTGTAGTGCCATTATTCCATCCATGATCAGCAGTAATTATTATCTGAGTTACATTGCTAGCCCCACGCAAACCATTTGCCTCCAAATTATCTAACAAAATTCCCAAACCATAATCAACATTCATTACAGAAGCATTATAAATTTCAGAATTATCAGTATCATTATGTCCTGCAGCATCAGGAACCCCAAAATAAACAACCAAAAAGAAAGAATTATTAGCATAGGTATTAATAAATTCTATAGCTTTATTTGAAACATTTTCAGAATAGGCTATAGTTGTTGCAGTAAAACCTCCATATTTCCAATTAGTAGTATTATAAGTATAAGTAGAATTTTTATTATAAACATACCAATTAATATCTGCAAGAGCGTTATTAAAAGTTGAATTTGGAATATAAGCAGCACGATATTTACCATATACAAAGCCCGTAATTATATTAGAATCAAAATTCTCCAGTCTTTCCCAAATAGTGGCATTATCAGGAACAATTTTTCCAGCACCATTATCATCTACGCCGTTAAGAGTTTGATTTAAACCAGTCATAAGTTCAGCATTTCCGGGAGCAGTTTGAGTAGTAGTATGACCTGTGATATTAGCAATAGTATTCCAACCAACACCCGCAATTAATCTTGAAAAATTAGTTAGATTTCCAGCATTTAATAAACTAAGGAATCTTTCATTATTAAGGCCATCAACACCAATAAGAATAACCTGCTTCCTATTACTAATTGTACGATTAGATACTGCAAAAGCAGTATTTCCAGATTCATCGGAGTATTTACAATTCCAATTATAATGCCCAGGCAGGATATTAGTAATATTTATCTGAAAAAAGTTAAATCCGCCAGAAATAGTCGAGGTAGTTTGATTATAAACTCCTGTTGAATTCCAAAGATAAAAAGTTACATTCTTCAAACTCAAATCACTGGCATTACAACTAAAACTAATACTTGAATTAAATAAACTATTATCTAAGGGACTTATAAGAGAAACATTGGGGGCATAAGTATCTAAATTAAGTAAAGCATTGTAAATATTTATCCTAGAAAAATTCTGACTGGTATTTTGCGAGTCAGTTATATTTTTACCTGTTCCAGCAAGAACATCTTCAATTTGACTAGGGGTTTTTGTTCTTCCAGTCAAATTTAAATATTGATTTAAAATCGCAATTGCTCCAGCAACATGTGGGGCAGCCATACTAGTTCCATTATAGGAAACATAAGTTCCATCAATCTTAGTAGAATTAATACTCTCTCCTGGCGCAGCCAACTTAACGAGAAAGTTTCTATTATAGGATGAAAGAACATCAGACTTGCTTACCGAAGTTACAGGAGTAGCATTTCGCACACAAGCAGGAGAAGCAATATTTATAGCACTATTAGTATTTCCAGTAGAAACTACAACGCTTATATTCTTTGCAACAGCATTATTTATTCCCAAAGTTAAATTAAGACGGTCATCTTGATAATCACAATAATTTGAATAAGAACCCCCGCCAAGGCTCATGCTAATAATCGTAATATTAAAAATACTCGAATTCTCAACACACCAATCAATTCCATTTCGAATAGCTGAATCAAAACAAGTTCCTGAAGAATTGCAGGCTTTCATCATTATAATCTTAGCACCAGTTGCTACACCTCGAATAGAATTATTTGCTCCAGCTATTCCTGCAACATGAGTTCCATGACCATTAACATCGATAGGATCTGAATCTTCAGTACTGCAATCAACATTATCTGCACAATAATCCCAACCGCCTATTATTTTATAATTCATATTAGTATTATTACCATAACCCCCACCTAAATCAGTATGACTATAATTAACGCCCGTATCAATAATACAAATTGTTTGGCCTTGTCCAGTTAAATTCAAACCCGATTCTTTCAAACTCCAAGATAGAGTAGCATTTACTAAAGGCCCAGAATTTTGAAGAAAAATATTCCTGGTTGGAATAGGAGCAATTTTCAAAATTGCTTCATTTTGTGAAAGCTCGATTATTTCTTGCTTAGAAAGTTTAGCAGTTATTACAGAACCAAAATCGTTTTTAATGCTATCTGCGCCTATTTGATTTACTAGATTTTGTTTTTCATCAAATGCTATTGTTTTTGAATTAGTAACTTGTTTAATTTCAAGAAGCACCATGGTTTTATCTTTATCTTCCAAACTTTTAAGAACACTCGAACTTATCTTTGAATTGGAGTTATAATTACCTTTTTCTTCAATAGCTGAATTACTTGCAGATGCAATATTCAAAAATGCAACTAAGAAAATAATTCCCAAAATTAAAATTAAAGTTATATCTCTCTTTTTATCCCTCTTTTTCATGATAAGGTGAAATCTAGCTGTTTAGTCTAACACTACATTTACTATTTTCACATACACAAGAAGCATAGCCACAATCAAGAGTTCCTAATTCGCAGCTCATAGTACATTTTACTCCAGAACAATCAGGAGCAAAATCCTTATTTATACAACTTCGAGGATGACAGCAACTAGCAGCTACGCAATCCGCATCTTGCAAACAAGAATCCCTAGTATTCAAGGGTAAAGATAAATTACACTCTCCTCTAAAAAACGCCCATTCTTCACAAACTAAGCCCGAGGGAAGAGTGCAAAGTCCATATTGACCCTCACTATTTTCTTTAATTTCGAGTTTTCCGCCATTTTCAATACAAAAAGCAGAAGCAGGATTGGCTATTTGCGGGGGAAGAGTTTTATTAATTACCCCTTCATTTGTCGCAATTTTGGATTTTTCTATCCTAATAAAAATAATAGTTCCAACAAGAATTAACACAAGAAAACCAATAATCCAAAGTAATCTTTTATTATGCTCAATTTTAACTTTCTTGAACTCTTTTTTTCTCTCTATCTTCATAAATTCAAATCGTAACGGGCTTTTAAATACCTTTTTAATAAAAGAAAATAGCAACAAAACCCATAATAACCTATATAAATCCACTTCTACACAATATAATAGAAAATAGAAAAAGTACAAAAACAAAAAGAGGAAATAGAATAATGAAAGTATATGCAGTAGGCGGATATAATGAAGTAGGAAAAAATATGACTGTGGTAGATTTAGGTGAGGACGCTTTTATTTTTGATTGTGGTTTATTCTTACCTGCTGTTGTTGCTTTACAAGAACGAGATAAAGTAACTAATGAAAAAACTCTTAGAGAAATAGGCGCTTTGCCTCATGACCATATTCTCGATAGTAAAGGTATAAGAAATAAGGTTAGAGCAATTTTGTTAAGCCATGCACACTTAGATCATATTGGAGCCTTGCCCTATGTAGCTCAAAGATATAAGGCAGATATTATTAGCACCCAATTCACAATTGAAGTTCTAAAAAGTCTTTATTTTGATAATAAGCTTCCGTTGAATAATCGTTTAGTAGCAATTCAACCAAACTCAAGTTATTATGTGCAAGGAAAAAATAAAAAATATAGAGTTGAATTTGTAAACATAACTCACTCTACATTACAAACATCTATGATTGCCTTGCATACTGATGAAGGAGTTTTTCTATATTGTAATGACTTTAAATTTGATAATGATCCAATTTTAGGAAAAGAGCCAAATTATGATTTGCTTAAAAAAATAGCTAAAGAAGGCGTTAAAGCAATAGTAGTTGATTCGCTTTATAGCTCTGATGAAAGAAAAACTCCAAGTGAAAAAATAGCCCGAGGACTATTAGAAGATGTTATGTTAGGTACTAGCAATGATAAAGCAGGCATACTAGTTACAACTTTTTCAAGTCATATTGCACGACTTAAAAGCATAGTTGATTTCAGTAAAAAGCTTAATAGAAAACCAGTATTCTTAGGCAGAAGCTTAAACAAATATGTTGGAGCAGCAATAAATTCCAAATTATGCCCCTTTGCAAAAGAAATAATCATTGCAAGATACAAAAACCAGGTTCAAAAAACATTAAAGAGAGTCAGCAAAGACCGAGATAAATATGTAATTGTTTCAACAGGACATCAAGGCGAACCAGGAAGTATTTTAGACAGATTATCTAAAGGGCAACTACCCTACTCGTTTAATCCTCAAGACCATGTAATATTTTCTTCTTCTATTATTCCTGCTGAAGCTAATATAAACAACCGAAAAAATATGGATGAACATCTAAAAAAGAAAGGAGTAAGGATTTTCAATAATGTTCATGTCTCGGGACACCCGGGTCGCGAGGACTTAAGAGATTTCATTAATATGATGCATGCAGAACATGTTCTTCCAGCACACGGAGACCATAAAAAACTCGAGCCCATGGTAGAACTTTGCACAGAGCTAGGCTATAAAAAAGATAAAACCGTACATTTAATGTCTGATGGAGGGATGCTAGAGATATAACATGGCAAGAGAAGAAATTATAACAGGATTGAGAAACGCTTTAGAAAGAGGACAACCTATCGAAAGAGCTATTCAAAGTTTAATAACAGCAGGCTATAATGCAACAGAAGTTAATCAAGTAGCAAGAGAAATGAACACAAGTATTTTACACCATCTGCCCGAGCAAGAACAAGAAATTCAAGAACAGCCCGAGCAAATTAAAACTATGCCTTTACAACAGAAACAGGAAATTAAAAAGGAAAACCAACAAGTTCAAGCAAATCAAAATCTCCAAACCCAAAACAATACTGGATTTTTAGATGACTCTAAACCAAAAAAGAAAATGCCCAAGGCATTGTGGATTTTAATTATTCTTTTAATAATTATCTTAATAGGCACAACCAGTTTCATTTTCTTTGGAAAAGAGATTCTAGACATGTTTTTCCCCAAGGTTTAATAACCAATAATTAATAATTTTAAGATGATATACTCTCCTGCAGAAGATTCTTGGTTACTTGAAAAAGAAGTAAAGAATTATATTAAAAAATTAAATAAAAAAGAAAAACAAGAGATAAAGGTATTAGATATGGGTTCTGGTTCTGGAATTCAAGCAAAAGCAGTAATTAATTCAGGAATAAACAACAATCAAGTCTTTTGTGCAGATATTAATCCAGAAGCAATAAAATATCTTGAAAACCAAGGATTAAAGGCAATAAAAAGCAATTTATTTTCAAACCTAAACAAAAAATCAGATAAATTCGACTTAATAATTTTCAACGCCCCTTATTTGCCAGAGGATAAGCAAGAACCAAAAGACAGCAAACTAGCAACAACCGCAGGCAAGCAAGGTTATGAATTAATACTTGAGTTTCTCAAGCAAGCCAAACCTCGACTAGCAAAACAAGGTTCTATCTTGCTTTTATTCTCCAACCTTAGCAAGCCAAGCACAATTTTAGAACAAGCAAAAACCCTCGGCTATAAAGCAAAAAAGCTTGCCGAGCAAAACCTTTTCTTCGAAAAGCTCTTTGTCTATGAGTTTAGATTGAACTAAAAAGACCTATTTGAGAAAATACATTCTACAAATTTTTTTTCCATCTGAAGAAAATTGCCCCTTTTCAATAAAACCCATTTTATTATGAAAATAAATAGATTCAGTATTTTCTGGATTTATACTAACTTCACAAACTAAAGGCACACCATTACGTTTAGACAATAATTGTTTATAAAATTGAGAGGCAATACCCTTTCGTCTAAAATTAGCTGAAACTACAACCCTGTCAATGTATAAAAAAGAAGGATATTTCTGCTTAAACCATAAGAAATTAAGACTGTCATAATCTGAATCTTGAGACATTACCATAATAAAACCAACAATTACCTCAGATTCCAAAGCTACTAAAAAATTAGGTAATTCCAAATACCTTTTAAAAAAATCATAAGTTTTCTTACCAACCCATAAAGATTCTTTATTATTTAAGTCTAAAATTTGGGTTATATCCTTTAATTCTGCTTTTCTAAAAGTTATAGACATATTATTAGATTATTTGTGTATTTAAAAAGATAAGTACTCGCGTTTATTTTACTGTCTCCTTTATCACAACTATCTTTAAATATTACCAAACTGGCAAATTTATATGGAATTAAAAAAGAGAAACCATAGAGGTATTTGGAAATAAGGAGGAAAAGTATGAAATTCGCACATCTAGGAGACTGTCACCTTGGGGGATGGAGACAGCCCGAGCTACAAGAAGTTAATTTTCAGAGCTTTGAGCGCGCTATTGAAGAAATAGTAAAGGAGCAAGTGGACTTTATTTTAATAGCAGGAGATTTATTTGATTCAGCTTATCCGCCAATCGAAATTCTAAAAAGGACTTTCGCGGTTTTTAGAAAGATAAAAGAATCAGGTATCAAAGTTTTCATGATAGCGGGCTCGCATGACTATAGTGTTTCAGGGAAAACTTTTCTCGATGTTTTAGAAAAAGGAGGTTTTTGCGAAATTTGCAAATACGAAGAAAAACCAGAGGGAATCTATCTTAAAGCTTCTAAATACCAGAACTTTGAAATCTTTGGTTATCCTGGAAAAAAATCCGGACTCGAGCTAGAGGATTTAAAAAAAATAATTGTCCCAAAAGAAAACAGCAATTTTAGAATATTAATGTTACATACAACTTTAACAGAAGCAATAGGAAGCCTACCCATAGACTCCATAAGTATAAAGAGAATGCCGAGAGCAGATTATTATGCACTAGGACATTTACATATAAATTTTGAGATTAAAAATAATGATAAGCCAGTTATTTACTCTGGCCCAATCTATCCTAATAGCTTCCAAGAACTTGAGGATTTATGTTACGGGCGATATTATCTTAATCGCGTAGAGGGTTTCTGGGACATAAAAAAACATGAAATTAGAATAAAAGATGTTGTTTGTTTTAATATTGAAATCCAAAACGCTCTGACTGCTACAGAAAAAATAATCAACGAGTTAAATAAACATAATTTACACGATAAAATTGTCCTCTTAAGAGTTTTTGGAACAATTAGCCAAGGAACAAATGCAGATATTGATTATAAAAGAATAACTGATTTTTTAACAGAGAAGGGAGTATATAGTTTTCTAAAGAATACAAACAAGTTAATCTCAAAAGAAGAAGAAATTGAAGTAAAAATTCCAGCAAGCGAAATGAATAAAGTAGAAGATATTTTAGTTCAAGAATATCTGAAGGACAATCCAGATAAATTTAACAACCTCATAGTTCCATTAATGCATTCTCTCGATTTACAAAAACAGGAGGATGAAAAATCAGTCATCTATGAAACCCGCTTATTAGCGGATTTAAATAAAATTTTAGGTCTTGACTTGAAGGCGAACTAAAAAATGGATAATAAAATGGTTGCGGAATTCATAAGCCCTGGAAGTTTTAGCGGAAGTAAGAGAAACCTGCAAGGTGTCTGGGTTGCTGGATGCATAGAAACCCGCTGGAGGTTTTTATTATGCTAATAAAAAGTATCAAAATAAAGAACATCCGCAGTTATAAAGAAGGCGAGATAGTTTTCCCAGAAGGCTCAACCTTGCTTATGGGCGATATTGGCTCAGGAAAAACCTCGGTATTGCTTGCGATTGAATTCGCTTTATTCGGACTTCAACCAAGTCAAAAAGGAAATTCTATTTTAAGAAACAATGAAAGCGAGGCAGAAGTTAATTTAGAATTAATGGTTGGCGAAGACAAAGTTATTATAGAAAGAGGTTTGAAAAAATCAGGAAAATCCGTAAGCCAAACCGATTGTGCTATAACAATTAACAATGATAGATTTGAAGGAAGCGTAACTGAAATAAAAAATAAAATCCTCGCACTCTTAAATTACCCACAAGAGTTTGCAAAGAAAACCAATGACCTCTACAAATTTACAGTTTATACCCCTCAAGAAGAAATGAAACAAATTATCCAAGAATCTAATGATACTAGGCTAAATACACTAAGACATGTTTTCGGAATTGATAAATATAAAAGAATAGAAGAAAACATTGATGTTTTAACAACCAAACTAAGGCAAGAAATAAAACTTAAAGAAGGGGAAATAGGCAATATAGAAGTAAAAAAACAATTGCTTGGAGATAAAAATCAGCTTCTAAAAAATGAGCAAACCAAGTTGATAGAAATCGAATATGAGATACTTGAAGTTCAAAAACTAAAGCAAGAAAAAGAACGCGAAATGCAAGAATTAAAAAAGAGAATTGATGAAAAACTTAAACTCCAAAACGAATTTGAAAAATCCGAGCTAACTCTTGCCAATAAGAAAGACACAACT
>Ga0194126_10008736_pt1 | contig 13707 bp, 15 predicted proteins | sample TA2KigC150mmetaG_FD_148641 | JGI IMG/M metagenome (GOLD analysis project Ga0194126, IMG submission 148641) | Freshwater microbial communities from Lake Tanganyika, Tanzania - TA2015035 Kigoma Deep Cast 150m | ecosystem: Environmental > Aquatic > Freshwater > Lake | place: Tanzania: Lake... | reverse complement strand
TACTTTGAGGCCCGGCAGAAGGCGCGCATCGCCGTCGTCGCCGGCGAGAAGGCCTTGCGGGAGCTCTCCGTCCTGGGTGCGGAGTACGGGGTCCTGAGGGCGAAGTCCGAGAGGATCAAACGGCTGATCGAACGCAGGCCGCCGGGGTTTACCCTCTTTTCCTACCTGGAAAAACAGGCCGACCAGGCGGCGGTTAAGTCGAATATCCGTTCGATAAATCCGGTCAAGTCCGCATCGACGGGGGGTTATGAAGAGACCGCCGTGGAGATGAAGCTCGATAAGGTGACGATGAAGCAATTGGCCGATTTTCTCTACCTCGTGGAATCGCCGGAGGAGATGGTCCGGGTCCGGAAGGCCTCCATTCAAAAAATGAAGGAAAGTCCGGAATACGTGACTGTTCTAATTCATGTTTTTACCTATCAGGCACTGCCTGCCGGGAGCCGCTGAGATGAGACTGAGACTGAAAGCGAAGCTGAACTGGGCCACTGCCGGTTACATCCTGGCCGGTATCGCCATGCTTCTTGCCTTCCTCTATCTGCGGTTTCCCGGGGAGGCGTTCACGGATTACGTGAAGGCGCTTACCGCCCAGAATCCCTGGTCTTTGCTTTCCAGCGATACGATCCGACCGATATTTCCGCCGGGTTTGGCGCTCGCGAACGTCACCATCGGAGATCGCGGCTATCCGGATGCGAATATCCGCTTGGACGACCTCAGCGTCCGGCCCGGGGGATTGTCCCTGCTGATGGGGCGGTTGACGCTCCTCCTGGCGGCGAAGGGATATGGGGGCGACGCAACGGGCCGGATCGATTTCTCAAAGCTCTTGTCTCTCGGGGGACCGCTTACCGCGGGGGCAACCCTTCGGGAGGTGCGGATCGAGAAGTGCGCCTGGCTCCAGGATGCGCTCGCCCGCCAGGTTACAGGAATGCTGCAGGGAACCGTTTCCCTCAGCGGAACGATGGAAGCCCCGAATAACATGACCTGGAACGCCGATTTTACCCTGACCAACGGCGTCTTTCCCCTTACCGACGGTTTTCTTGATATCAAGAAGATCGATTTCAGCAAGATCGAAGGGAAGTTCGCTTTCCAGAACGGGACGATGAGAATCACGCAATTGGCGCTGACGGGAGAGAAGCTTCGAGTTTCCCTCAAAGGGAACATCCTGGTTGCCGATCTGTTTCCGGAAAGCAGGATCGACCTCAGCGGCACGATCGAGCTGCCCGGGCAGGGCAGCAGGCGTTTGACGCTGAACATCAGCGGCACCATCGACAATCCGAAAACGCGGTTGATGTGAGGATAATTTAGTGGACTGGCTGCGGCAATTCCGATTTTCGCTTTCTGCTTTCCAGGGCCTCATTCCCCGGCGGATGGTGATCCTTGTCCTGATGGCTGTCATCCTCTATCAGGCGACGGGGATTTTCTATAGTATCCTGAAGCTGCAGCTTATCAGGACCAGATCCGTACCGGCGGTCTCGGAGCGGGCCGCCATGGCGTCGGCCCGCGAACCGGTGGACGCCTATAGGGTCATCTTCGAGCGAAACCTCTTCGGAACGACGACCAGCAGGACGACGGACAAGCAGGCCGGCTTATTGCCGCAGCAGGATATTGCGCTGCTCATCGAGCTCAAAGGCACGGTCGCCGGCGAGGCGAAATATGGATTCGCGATTGTCGAAGAGAAGGCGAACCGCAAACAGCGGCTTGTAAAGATCGGGGATGTCCTGTTGGGGGTGGAGATCCTCCGGATCAGGCGGAACGCGATCGACCTGCTTGTCAACAATCAGGAACGGACCCTCAAGATTATAGAATCGAAGGAAGGGCCGATTCTGTCGCCTTCTCCGTTTGCGAAGCCCGCGATGGCGCCTGGAGCGATCGTTGTGAGCCGGAGCGAGATCGATGAGGGACTCCAGGACATGGGGAGCCTCCTTCGTCAGGCGCTGGTCCGGCCTTATTTCAACGCGGGGGTTCCCGACGGCTTTATGATCAGCAACATCAGGCCGGGGAGCCTTTACAAGAGGATGGGAATGATGGACGGGGACATCATCCAGGAGGTGAACCATAAGAAGATCCAGACGGCGGATGACGTCATGGGGCTGCTGAGCACAATAAAATCAAGCGCCGGCCTCTCCTTGACCATCAAACGCAAAGGGAACCTGGAGACGCTCAACTTCCAGTTTCAATAAAGACGATTTCGGAAAGAGTGTTAAAAGTCTTGAGAATGGGAAGGCTTTTTTTACGAAGCCGTCAGTAAAGGGGCTTTTGCTGTCATGTACGAAGCCTATTTCGGTCTGAGGGAAAATCCGTTCACGCTCTCGCCGGATCCGCGGTACCTTTATCTGAGCCCGCAGCATGAGGAAGCCATCAACTGTCTGGTTTACGGGATCGCTGAGAGGAAAGGATTCATGGTAGTCACCGGCGGGATCGGCACCGGCAAGACGATGCTATGCCGAACCCTCCTGGCCGGTCTGGACGGAAATACCGTGAGCGCGTTGATCTTCAATCCGGCCCTCTCCGATATCGAACTCCTGAAGACGATCAACCAGGAGTTCGGGATCCGGCTGGTGGGGAGAGGGACGAAGAAGCGCTATCTCGACGCCCTGAACACCTTTCTCATGTCGAATTTCGCCGCCGGGAAAAACGCCGTCCTGATGATCGACGAGGCCCAAAACCTGTCGCACAGCGTACTGGAGCAGATCCGGATGCTTTCCAACCTGGAAACGGTCCGGGAAAAGCTGATCCAGATCATTCTTCTCGGACAGCCCGAGCTCAGGAGGCTACTTGCCCTTCCGTCGCTCCGTCAGCTAAACGAGAGGATAACGGTCCGTTACGATTTGAAGCCTCTTGCCCGCGAGGATATCCCGGGCTACATCGAACACCGGATGACTAAAGCGGGCAGCGGCAGGGGCAGCAGCGCCTTTACCGCGGGAAGTTACGACCTGATTTATCGTCTGTCGCGGGGAATCCCCCGGCGGATCAACGCGATCTGCGACAGGGCGCTTTTGATCGCTTACGGCCGGGATCTGCGGACCATCGAAAGGCGCCTTATCCGGGCTGCCGTCCGGGATATCGGGCCGGGTTATCTGACCCAGACGGATGTCCGGCGACGCAACATCGGCATTCTCCTGGGTGCAATCCTTGCGGCGATTGTGGTTATGGTCCTTGGTGTTCTGTGGTTATCGTGGAAATAGGGGGCTCCTTTCCCTATTTTCCTTGACGGGATGGATCGATGAGTTATATCAATGATGCGCTGAAAAAGGCCCAAAAGGAACGGGATGGTCGCTATGAAAGGTTCAGCGGTGTCATGGCCCCCGGACTCAGCGAACCCGGACGGTCGCGGAAACGGAGGCTCGTCGGCATCAAGGCCGCCGTTCTGTTCTCTCTGGTTGCGGCTGTATTGCTCCTGACCTTACTTGTTCGTTATCAACCGTTCTCGACAGATAAAGCGATCAAGCCGCCCATCGCACCGGGGAGTCCCGCGGCACTCCCCTTGGCGACTCCGCAGGACGCGCGTGCCGCGGTTCAAGGGAGGACGGCGCCTGACACAGCGCCGGCGGAGGTTCGATATAGGGAAGCCCTGTCCGCCCATCGCAGCGGGGATCACAAACGGGCGGAGGCGCTCTATGGGGGGGTGCTCGCTCTCGATCCCGACCATGTCCGGGCACTGAACAACCTCGGGGTCCTCTACATGGGGGAGCAGAAGGAAGACCAGGCGATTGTGCTTTTTGGCAAGGCCATCGTCCTGAAAAGGGATTACGTCGATCCCTATTACAATCTGGCCTGTTTATACGCCCGGAAGAACAAGATCGACGAGAGTCTTTGGTATCTAAAGGTAGCCATGACGATAAACGATGACGTCAAAAACTGGGTGTTGAAGGATGCCGACCTCAAGAGCATCGTCGCATCTTCCGCATTCAAGAAGATCATGGAGGGGCAGAAAAACTGATGCCGCTTGCACGAAAGAATCACACTGTGTTGACCATGTTGGTCTTTACCGTCATTATTTTCCTTTCACCCGACACGGGTCGGGCGGTCCGTATCGCGGGTGAAGAGTCGCCCTCGGCGTCTCCGCTTTTGCCGCCGCAACCGGCGCCGCCGTCCGCGAAAAAGCCTGCCGTCCCGTCCGCTCCGCCCCCGAGACCGGCCGTCTTGTCCCAGCCTGCATCTCCTGCGAAGATGCCGGGGGAAAGGGTCCCGGCGAAGCCTGCCGAAGAGACTCCCGCCCGGTCTTCGGAGCAATCGGCGCTCCCCCGCGCTTCCGCGAAACCTCCTGATTCCGAACAGGGGACCCGCTTTGTAACGATCGATTTCGACAACGTCGACATCCAGGTCTTCATCAAGTTCATCAGCGAGCTCACCGGCCGGAATTTTGTGATCGACGAGAGGGTTAAAGGGAAGGTCACGGTCATCTCTCCCAAGAAGATTGCCGTCGAGGAGGTGTATAAGGTATTCGAGTCGGTCATGGAGATATACGGCTTCGCGACGGTCCCCGCAGGCGACGTGATCAAGGTGATCCCCGCCCTGGAAGCCCGGGGGAAGAATACCGAGCTTCGCCTGAGGTCGGAGGAGGTTTCGCCGGAGGACCGGATCGTGACGCAGATCCTCTCGCTCCTGCATGCGAGCCCCGACGAGATGAAAAAGGTCCTCGACCCCCTGATCTCGAAAAACAGCATCGTCCTTTCCTATCCCCCGGCGGGGATGCTGATCGTCACGGATGTCCTGTCCAACATCAAGCGGCTCCAGGAGATCGTGACCGCCCTCGATGTCGAGGGGGTCGGAGAGGTGATCTCCTATGTTCCGCTTCAGTCGGCGTTGGCGACGGAGATCGTCAAGTCGTTGACGGCCGTCTTTGCGCCCCAGCGGCCGGGGAGCGTGCCGATCCGGATCGTGGCCGACGAGCGAACCAACTCCGTCATCCTCCTGGCGAGCGAGACCAACACGGCGAACGTGAAAAAGCTGATCAGCCTCATGGACAAGGATATCCCCCGGAGCGGCGCCAGCATTCATGTCTACCGCCTCCAGAACGGCAGCGCCGAGGATCTGACCAAGGTCCTGATGAACCTTCCCAGGGATACGAAGGACCCCAAGGCGCCGGCCGCCCCAGCACAGGCGGCGGCGACGGGGAGGGCCGCCGCATTATCCAAGGATGTGAATGTGGTGGCGGACAAGGCGACCAACACCCTGATCATCACTGCGAGCCGCGATGACTACAGGGTCGTCGCGGAGGTGATCCGGAAGCTCGACGAACCCAGGCCGATGGTCTACATCGAGGCGCTGATCATGGAGGTGTCGGTCAACAAGAACTTCAACATCGGCGTGGAATGGCGGGGTCTGCGGGATATCGGCAGCGGCGAGCTGAAGGGGCTGGGGTCGAGTGCGACGGGCCTTGGGATGGCCGGTTTCACCGGTCAGCCTATCATTCCCCAAGTCAATGCGGCGACGGGGGCGGTTTCCATGCCTGCAGGCTTCTCCCTGGGGGTGATCGGGGCGGGAATTCAGATCGGCAGCGTTGTTTTCCCGAACATCGGGGCGGTCCTTCAGGCCTACCAGAAGGATTCGGATGTTTCCATCCTCTCGACGCCGCAGCTCCTCACGCTCAACAACGAGGACGCGGAGATCAACGTGGGGAAGAACGTTCCCTACATCACCCGCTCGGACACCTCGACAGCGGTGCCCGGCCAGGTGTATGGACAGAGCTATGAATACAAGGACGTTGGGATTGCCCTGAAGATCACGCCCCACATCAATGAGGAGAGGTTTGTCCGTCTGAAGATCGACCAGCAGGTGACCAAGCTGACCGGCGAGCAGACATCGACCCCGACGACGCTCAAAAGGACGGCCAAGACGACCGTCGTCATCAAGGACAAAGAGACGGTGGTCATCGGCGGCCTGATCGATGATTCGACCAGCATCGACACGTATCAGATTCCCTGCCTCGGGGAGATCCCCTTCCTGGGGTGGCTCTTCAAGACGAGGGGAAGCGGCCGGGAAAAGAGCAACCTCTTTGTCTTCATCACCCCCCACATTGTCCAGAACCAGGCGGAGGCCGCGGCGATCTACCAAAAGAAGCTTCAGGATATCGGCAATATCGAGGAGGGGGTCATCAGGATGAACGAGAAAAAAACCTTCCAGAAGCCGCAGACCGACCGGAAGGATTGAGAGGCGCGATGCTGAAGCGAAACCGAAGTAAAAGCGAGTCCGAGCCGTTCGGGACCCCGGCTGCCTCTCAGGACTTTTTATCCGCGGTTGACGGACCGGCAACGGGTCTCGATGCCCGCCTGGCGGCGCTGGGCGTGCCGGCCGAGGTCCTGGCGGAAGTGCGGTCGCTCACCCAGGCGAACGGCGCGGGGATGGTCGATCTGATCATCCAGAGAAAGATCCTTTCCGAGGCGGAACTGCTTGGCGCCATGAGCGCCGAGTTCGGCATCCCCTTCTGGGAGGAACTGCCGACGGACCACATGAACACCGACTTTACTTCTCTGGTTTCGATCCAGTATCTCAAGAAGCAGAAGATCGTCCCCCTGGAGACGCCGAAGGGATTTTTCGTGGCCCTGAACGACCCGTCGGGATTTCAGGCGGCGGACGACCTCTGCCGCCTCCTCGGCCGTGCGGAGCGGCCCGTGGTCCTTGCGACCCAGGAGGCGATCCTTGCGGCGATCAACCTTGCCTACGACCTGAGCCGCAGTACGGCCAAGGAGTTCTTTCAGGAGATGCACGCGGGCTCCACCGACAGCCTGATTTCCGAGATCGAAGAGACGGGGGATCTTCTCGACGAGACGAGCGACGCCCCGATCATCAAGCTGGTGAACCTGCTGCTGTCGGGGGCGACGAAGGACCGGGCGAGCGACATCCATATCGAGCCTTATCAGGCCGTCGTGAAGGTCCGTTACCGGATCGACGGCGTCCTTTACGACATCCTGAGCCTTCCCCGGAAGATCCATTCGCCGCTCGTATCGCGCGTGAAGGTGATGGCGAAGCTCAACATCGCCGAAAAAAGACTTCCCCAGGACGGCCGGATCGAGATCAAGGTGGCCGACCGGAGCGTCGACATCCGGGTCTCGACGCTGCCGACCGCCTTCGGGGAGCGGGTGGTCCTGCGCCTTCTGGACAAGACCGCGTCGATCCTGATGCTGTCGGACCTGGGGATGGACAGCCGGAAGGTCGCGATCTTCAACCGGCTGATCAAATCGCCCTACGGGATCATCCTGGTGACCGGGCCGACGGGGAGCGGCAAGACGACGACCCTTTACGCGGCCCTTTCGAGCATCAACTCCTCCGAGGTGAACATCATCACGATCGAGGACCCGATCGAGTATCAGATCGACGGGATCGGCCAGATCCAGGTTAATCCGAAGATCGACCTGACCTTTGCGCAGGGGCTCCGCTCGATCGTCCGCCAGGATCCGGACGTCATCCTCGTGGGCGAGGTCCGTGACCGTGAGACGGCGGAGATCGCGATCCAGTCGTCGCTTACCGGACATCTCGTTTTTTCCACCCTCCACACGAACGATGCGGCGAGCGCGGTGACGCGCCTGATTGACATGGGGATCGAGCCTTTTCTCGTGACGTCGTCGGTGATTGCGATCGTCGCCCAGCGCCTGGTCCGGGTCCTCTGCCCGAAGTGCAAGGAGGCCTACACCCCCGACGACGAGTCGCTTGCGAACCTGGGGATAGACAAGAAACGGCTGGAGAAGCACTCGCTTTACAGGAAGAAGGGCTGCTCGGTCTGTATGAACACCGGCTACCGCGGCCGGACGGCGATCTTCGAGATCCTGATCCTGGACGATCCGCTCAAAAGGCTGATCCTCAAGACATCGGACTCCAATCAGATCGCCGACGAGGCGATGAAAAGAGGGATGACGAACCTCCTCGCCGACGGGGCGAACAAGGTCCTGGCGGGTATAACGACCACCGAGGAGGTTTTTCGCGTCACCCGGATCCTCAAGCGGGAGGTGGATCTGGAGGTGGGAAACGGATTGTAGATCTGTCACAGAGGGTGAGCGAGGCAATCCATGATCGATTTTTTTAAGATGAGCGGAAGCGGCAACGACTTCATCCTGATCGACAACCGGCAGGGGTCGCTCAACCTGGAGAACGTCGTTGAGTTCGTCAGGAGCGTCTGCAGGCGGAAGGTCTCCGTGGGGGCGGACGGACTGATCCTCATCGAACCCTCCGACCGGGTGGACTTCCGGTGGCGGTTCTTCAACGCCGACGGCTCCGAGGTGGAGATGTGCGGGAACGGCGGCCGGTGCGCCGCCCGGTTCGCCTACCTCATGGGGATCGCCGGCGAGAAGATCTCCTTCGAGACGGTTGCCGGGATCATCGACGCCGAGGTGCGGGGCGATGTCGTGAAGCTCCGTCTCACCGATCCGAAGGACCTTGTGCTGGACGACAGGATCGCGATCAAAAACCAGAAGCTTTTCGTTCACAGTATCAATACCGGCGTGCCCCACGTTGTCCATTTCGTCCGCGATCCCGACGGTTTCGATGTCTTCAACACCGGCCGGGCGATCCGCTACCACGAGCGCTATCAACCCGCCGGAACGAACGCCAATTTCGTTACGGTCCTCGATTCTGGGACGCTCCGCGTCCGTACCTACGAACGGGGCGTGGAGGACGAGACCCTGGCCTGCGGGACCGGCGCGGTCGCCTCGGCCCTGATCGCCGCCCGAAAGGGGCTGGTGCAATCCCCGGTGGACGTCCGCGTGCAGGGGGGCGAGCTCCTCCGGATCTATTTTGAAGCGACGCAAAAGGGCTTCACGAAGGTGTACCTTGAGGGAAGGGTTGTCACGGTCTATCAGGGCAAGCTCTGGGATGAAGCCTGGAAGGAAAAATGAAAGGAGAAAGAGAGGAAGATGCAGATTGCCGACCGTTTGACGAAGATACCCCCCTACCTGTTCATGGAGCTGAGGAAGAAGATCGCCAAGGCCAAGGCCGACGGCGTGGACGTCATCAGCCTCGCGATCGGCGACCCCGTGGAGCCGACGCCGAATTCGATCATCGAGGAGCTCTACCGAACGGCCCGTGATCCGGAAAACCACCGCTACCCGACGGACGAGGAGAAGGGGATGTTCGCCTTCCGCGAGGAGGTTGCCCGCTGGTACGCTACCCGTTACGGCGTGACGCTCGATCCGGAGCGGGAGATCCTCGGCCTCATCGGTTCGAAGGAGGGGTGTCATCATTTCGTCCTGGCGAGGATCAACCCCGGCGACATCGTCCTGATGACCGACCCCGGCTATCCTGCCTACCGGGCGAGCATCCTCATGGGGGGCGGGATACCTTACAATGTCCCGATCCGCCCGGAGAACGACTACCTTCCCGTTTTCGATGAGATCCCGGCGGAGATCGTCAAGAAGGCGCGGGGGATGTTTCTCAACTATCCGAACAACCCGACCGGCGCCTGCGCGACCCCGGAGTTCCTCGACCGGCTCGTGGCCTTCGCGAAGGCGAACGATATCGCCGTCTGTTACGACAACCCCTACAGCGAGGTCGTCTTTGCAGGGCAGAAGCGGCTCAGCTTTCTTTCGGCCAAAGGGGCCATCGAGGTGGGAGTCGAGCTCAACTCCCTCTCCAAGCCTTACAATATGACGGGCTGGCGGATCGGCATGGCCCTGGGAAATCCCGAGCTTATCGCCGCGATCAGCAAGGTCAAGGAAAATACCGACTCGGGGATCTTCAACGCCGTCCAGTACGCGGGGATCCTCGCGCTCCGGCAGGAGTCGGGGAACATCGATCGCATGCTCGCCATCTACGCCCGCAGACGCGAGAGGGTCCTCAAGACCCTCTCAAGGATCGGAATCGCGCTCGATCCGCCGAAGGGGACCTTCTACCTCTGGGTCCCCACGCCCAAAGGGATGAGCTCGATCGATTTTACCAACCGACTTTTCGAGAAGGCGGCCGTCGTCGTGGCGGCCGGGACCGCTTACGGCCAGTACGGCGAGGGGTTCATCCGGATCTCGCTCACCGTACCCGACGCCCGCCTCGAAGAAGCGATGGCGCGGATCGAGAAGGCGTTCGGCTGAGGATCAGAAGCGATGGAAATAGGGATCCTGGGGCTTCCCCAGAGCGGGAAGAGTACGCTGTTCGAGATCATGACCGGGGTCCGGAGCAGGGAGATGCACGGGGAGACCTGCATCCGGGGCTTGGCCGCCGTGCCGGACCCCCGTTTCGACCGCCTGGTGGAGATCTTCAAGCCCGAGAGGGTCGCGCCGGCGAAGGTCCCCTTCAGCGACGTCAACGCCGTGGGCGAAAAAGCCTGGAACGCCGTCCGCCAGAGCCTTTCCGGCGCCGAGGGCCTCCTCCACGTCGTCGACGCATTCACCGCGACCGGTGTTGCGGAGATTCTCAGCCGTTATCGGAAACTCGCGGATGAACTGATCCTGGCCGATCTGCTGATCGTCGAAAACCGCCTGGAGCGCCTGGCAAAGATGGCAAAAAAGCCTATGACCCCCCAGGACCTCCTCCATGCCCATGTCCTCCCACGCCTGAAGGCGCAACTCGAGGGGGGCAAACCCCTGCGCGAGGTTATCCTGACCGAAGAGGAACGCCACGGCATCCGGAGCTTTTCTTTCTGGACGATACGGCCCGAGTTGGTCGTAGTGAATACCCCCGAAGCGAATCCGGCCATTGCCGACGCCTTCCTGAAGGAAGCGGGGCTTTCCGTCCCGGTCATCGGGATCTGCTGCGCCATCGAGGCGGAGCTGATGGCCCTTCCGCCCGAGGAACGGAAAGAATTTCTGGATTCCCTCGGCATCGCTGAGGCCGCCTTCGGACGGGTGATCCATGCATCGTTTACGCTTCTGGGCCGGATCGCCTACTTCACCGTCGGAGACGACGAGGTCAAGGCCTGGATCATCCCGGCAGGCTGCAAGGCCCCCAAGGCGGCGGGGGTGATCCACAACGATTTCGAGCGGGGCTTCATCAAGGCCGAAGTGATCACTTTCGAGGAGTTCATCGCCTGCGGCGGCACCCAGGCCGGCGCGAAGGCGGCGGGAAAGCTCCGTCTCGAAGGCAAGGAGTATATCGTTCAGGACGGCGACATCATCAATTTCCGCTTCAATGTGTGAAGAACGAAGCTCGGCACAATTGAGCTGGAGCCACTTCATCGAACTTCTCTCCATCAGAGATGGCCGCCTGGAGCGACGTTCCTAACTTAATGAGTTTCCGCACTTGCTTTCCATCCATGATTGTCCTAAAATTCGATAATCATGTTTCCCGGGAGGAAGCAATGATTCAGACCATCACCGTCACCGATGCGGTCCGGAACTTCTCGGAACTGCTCAACAACATACGTTACCGGGGAGAACGGTACACGATCCTGAAGGGGGGAAAGCCGGCAGCGACCATCGGACCGGCGGCGGGTTCCGTGAAAGAACGGAAACTGTCCGACCTCAAAGACATCATGCGCAACCTTCCACGTCTCGAAGACGATGGCGAGGCATTCGCCGCGGCGACATTCGTGCGGCAACCCGCCAAAGGAGGATGCAAAAATGAAACCCTATAAAGAAATTAAAAATCTTCATTTAAGTGGCGAGTACATGACTTTGACCATTGATGGAGAAGATAAGAAATTCAGAATAAAGGATGTATCCCCCATACTTGATAAGGCATCTGAAGTTGAGTGGAATACATTCGAGATTTCTCTTTCCGGATATGGTATCCACTGGCCTATGCTTGACGAAGATATCGCGATTGACGGGCTACTTGGAATTGTCCACACAAGAGAGATGCATAGAAAATCAGCCTAATCGGGCAGCCGGGGGCGCCCGCCGAAGCCGAGTGTTAGGCCTATGGAGCGCATATGACATCGGCAATTATCAAACCCTTCCTTCCATTTACCAGCGCCCGCGCGCTTACATCGGCGAGGCGGAGCTCCAGCGTACGGCGAATGGCTTCAACGTATTCAAGGGTTCCACTGCCGTCTTGGTAGAACGCCCATCCGCCGAGATCTATTTCTACGTCGTAGCCCAGCGCAAACAACTCATCGCCGATGGCACTCTTATCGACCAGGACGGCTTCTTGGTTTTCACCAAGGATGCGAAGTTTTCCAGCTGCGAATAACACTTGACATTGCTAACGCAGTTCGTTAGTATCTATCCATGATCTCGACGTTCAAATGTTCCGACACGGAAGCCCTGTTCAACGGCAAGCGGGTTGCCCGTTTCGTGAATATCCAAGTCGTGGCCCTGCGCAAGCTGGCAATGCTCAACCGGGCGGAAACGCCGGAAGACCTGCGTATTCCGCCCAATAACAAGCTGGAGAAATTGAAGCGCAACCGAGTCGGGCAATGGAGCATCCGCATCAACGATCAATGGCGTGTATGCTTCCGCTTCGAGGGCGGCCATGCCTACGATGTTGAGATCGTCGATTACCATTGAAGGAGAGTGACCATGCCGCGTGATATACCTTACCCTACCCCCGGCGAAATCTTGCTGGAGGAATTTTTGAAGCCGATGGGGATTACCCAGTACCGGCTCGCCAAGGAAATCGGAGTGTCGCAACGGCGCATCGGAGAGATCGTCGCGGGCAAGCGGATCGTAACCGTCGATACCGGCTTACGCCTGTCTCGCTTCTTTGGTACCAGCGACGGTTTCTGGGTCGGCTTGCAGACCGATTACGATACAGCGCAAGCCAAAGACGCCCTCTCTGATGTGTTGTCGCGCATTCATCGTTTCGAGCCTGCTCATGTTTAGCCCTGGGGCATAACCTGGATGTGATAAACTATGAAGAAGGCCAAGCCTGTATCCAAAAAACTCAGCCTCACCCCGCCGAAGCCAGTCGGGCAGATGAGACGAACGCAGGCCGCTTTGCCAGAGCCGCTTCCACCAAGCCATCGAGCACGCCAGAGAGCAGGCCGCAAGGCGAAAGACAGTCCGGGAGCGTCAGCCACGAGCGACTCCGCCAATATCTTCGAATCCATCCGTGGTCTCGCATCAAGCCTCCACGCGATAAACCAAAAAGCCGTAAGGGAATACACCCCAGTCGTGGACGCCATCCTGCGTTCGCCCATCCCGGACACCTGCCACATCGAGTATACCCTTGACGGCCTGCTCGACTTCTGTGGCTACGAGCCCGCACTCCGCCTCTACAAAAAGCTCTGCCGCTACTATTATTACATCAACCCAACCGCGACGGTGGAATATATCGTGGCCTATCGTGAACTATGGGATTCCGACCAAGAGGCGAAGCCATGAGCGGTCATGCAATAGTGTACCACCCGTGAATTGAGATTGTGATAGCGTAACTCTGCCATATCATTACGAGAGCAAGAAATGCGGCTGGCCGAATCTGAAAATATCGAACTGAAGAAATCAACCAGTGAGTTCGATCATATAGACCCTAATGTCTATCCGACGGTCGAGCAGGTCATGGTGGACGAGAAGCCCTGCATCCGGGTGCGCGTGGATGTTCCCGAGATCGATCCGGAAGCTTTCCGGGAAGCAATCATCAATGCCTTCTGTCACAGGGATTATCGCGAGTACGATTCGGTGAATATCGCCATCTTCAAGGATCGGCTGGAAATCCGGAGCCCCGGGCTGCTCTATGGAGGACTGACTGTTTCGGACATTCGAAATAAGATGATCTCCGTCAGGCGGAACGAACTTTTGGCGGACCTTTTCCAACGCAGCCACCGGATCGAGAAATGGGGCCGCGGCATCAAGATGATGCTGGAGCGGGAACCGGCAACCGAGTTCGAGGAAGTGGGCACGGCGCTCT
>Ga0194126_10008734_pt1 | contig 13709 bp, 15 predicted proteins | sample TA2KigC150mmetaG_FD_148641 | JGI IMG/M metagenome (GOLD analysis project Ga0194126, IMG submission 148641) | Freshwater microbial communities from Lake Tanganyika, Tanzania - TA2015035 Kigoma Deep Cast 150m | ecosystem: Environmental > Aquatic > Freshwater > Lake | place: Tanzania: Lake... | reverse complement strand
ATCTAGTAGTAATAATAACTTCTTTTGCAACCATAAAAACTGAATAAAACCCAACTCCAAATTTCCCAATAATATTATTCGCCTCTGACTTTGCCTCAGATAATAATTTTACAAATTCTTCTGTCCCAGATTTTGCAATAGTGCCAATATTTGAAATTACTTCCTCCTTTGTCATCCCAATACCAGTATCTAATACAATAAGAATTTTTTTCTTTTCATCATATATGATCCTAATTTCCAGAGGTAATTCTTTATCAATTAATTCTGTGCCTCTGTTAAGTTCAAATCGTAGTTTATCAAGAGCATCTGAAGCATTAGAAATCAATTCACGTAAAAATATTTCACGGCTCGTATAGAGGGAATGAACTAAAATATCAAGTAATTTTTTTACCTCAGCTTTGAATTCATATTTAATTTTTGGTTGATTTGTGATCATATTTATCTCTTTATTAAATATTCTTTAGAATATTAACTTCAGTGAAATGGATTTTCTCGAAGAATTTCATGTGGTGAGTTAATTACTCTTTTAAAATCTATTTTAAAATTAATTTTAAAAATTATTATTCTTTTGGTTTTTCTTCTTCTTCTCCGCTCAAGCCTTTTTTAAATTGTTTAACACCTTGACCAATTCCTTTCATTAATTCTGGAATTTTTTTACCGCCAAATAGAAGTAATAAAATTAATGCAATAATAATTATTTCAGTTGCGCCTATATTTCCCACTTTACAAATCCTTTTTTTGTTGACGAAATATAAAAAATTATATTTTATGATGTAATTCCCCTTTTGATCATTCACCCGCTAAATTTGGCACAACATAAGGTGCATATCTCTTTAGCCATTTCAATTGATGAATCATTTTTCCAAAATCTTTACGCTCATTATATATTTTATACATATAAAATCTTGACACCATATTGATAGAGTCAGATTCAAGACATTTCAAAAATTCTAATTCTGCTTCTAGTTTATTATTAGAATGATAATATGCCATTCCTCTAATCATTTGGATATCAGAAACTCTTTGTGGACAAGCTGCTAAAGAAGAATCAGTTTTTCCAATTATGTTTTCAAGTAAATTAATATTGTCTGATTCAATCAATTTAAGAAGTAAATTATTAGATTCAATAAAATATTTAACAAATTTTACTTCACATGTCGGAGTTGAAAAAGCAATTGGTGTTTCTCTTAATGAAAATATTGGCAATAATTGTTTTAATTCTTGAGAATAAATTAACTGTAAATAATAATTTTTTGAAAAATCACTTTGCACAAATATTGCACATTCGGCAAATGCACTTGGTTTTGCTCCAGCCGGGAATATAATATAATCCGGTTTACGAGATAGAACATATTCAGCGTTGTAAACTCTTTCTTTCCATAGAACCGGAAGCTCGACATTGATTCCAACAACTTCTTTGGGATTATGGGCAATGTATTCATCTGTTAACCCTACTAGATCGATAACCCTTGCATTAGATACATAAGAAAATGCACCGATAGTAGAAAGTGCAACTGTAAGATTTTTGCCATCAGTTTCTTGTTTGTATTTGATCCAATCACCATAAATTTTCATTTTTTTTACTAATCCAGCTTCGTAAGATCTTTTCAAAAGAATAGAATTTTTTTGCTGTTCAAAATTTTCCAACGAGTAAAAAATTACTGTAATAATTATTAGAGCTGAAAATATTTTTTCATACAGTGCTTTTTTAATTCTTGTTAATTGGAATAAACCTAAAACTGAGAAAGTAAATAGTAACGGTAATATTGGTAAGAAAAATCGATGTACTGGCAATACATCTCCGCCTATAAACACAATTAATAAAATGTAAACAGCAATGAAGTAATAGAATAAAACAATTCCAATACGTAAAGATTTTTGTACAAAATTTAATAGAGGTATAATTAATACAACTCCATATAATAAATTTGATTTTGCAAAATCTATAAAATAATCCAAGCCCCTTATTAGATATTCAGTACTAAAATTGGTTTTAGCATAGAAAGTATTTGGAAATAAATATCCGTAATAATAAACTCTAAAAAGGAAATAAATAACAACCGGGATAAAAAAGATTATTAAAGTTTGATAAATATTTTTATCAAATGATTTTTTAATCCTCAGAGATGCATTTAATGATTTGTGGGATAAAAATTTTAGCAATAACCCAAAAAATAGTAGCTGAACAAAAACAACAAATCCTTCCGGACGAGTCAAAGTATTTAAAACAGAAACGAATACAAAACTGTAACATTTCTCATTTAAATAATTGCTTTTAAGAAATAAAAAAAAAGAAATCATCGTAAGAAATATGAAAAATGAAGTTTCCATACCGCTTACACTCCAATAGATCATAGGAGCTGAAAAAGTTAAGAGAATACTTGGTAAAGAAATAATGAATAATGTTAAGAATTTATTATTATCATCTTGTTTATTTGTAATTTTATAGATATTTGAGGAAAAATAATAAGTAAACCAAATTGTAAGAATTCCAAAAGTAATTGAAAATATCTGAGAGAATGTTTCCAGATTAAATTTAAATAAATAAGTAATTGCTAATATTAAAACCCATAAGAAATTGGTGTAGCCTTCAACAGTTTCATTAATATTGAACACAAGACCATTCCCTTCAGCTAGGTTTCTTGCATATCTAAATGATGTGTATGCATCGTCTTGGATAAAATTTAACTGTAAACATTTCTCAATGAAAACAAATGATAGAGTTATTAAAATTATGAGTGGTGCAACTCTAAAAACAATCTTTCTATATTTTTCATTAAAATGCATATATGAGATTAGATAGAAGTAATGTAAATTTTGCTATATAATAATTAAATATACCAAATTATTGATTTCCTATCGCCAACATATTAAGGAGACAATCAAACTAGCGTTTCCAATTTCCGTTGGACAGCTCGGCCACATTATGATGGGCGTTGTTGATAGCGTTATGGTTGGCAAAATTGGCTCAGCTCCTTTAGCAGCAGCTTCATTGGTCAATGGACTTTTTTTCTTAATTGTAGTATTAGGCTTTGGAATGACTTTGGCAATTGCTCCATTGATTGCAATCAGCAAAGGCGAAAATAACCCGAGCGAGTGTGGCAGAATATTAAATCATGGAGTTCTTGTAAATTTAATTTTCTCAATAATCTTAATGATATTAGTAATTATACTAAGTTATTTCATCCCGTCATTGAATCAGCCCCCAGAGGTAACTGAACTTTCTATTTCGTATTTGCAGATTCTTTCTTTATCGATAATGCCATTCATAATTTTTTCATGTTATCGCCAATTTTTAGAAGCTTTGGCTATTCCAAATCCACCAATGTGGATTGCACTAGCAGCAAACATTTTAAATGCTTTTTTGAATTGGGTATTGATTTTCGGAAATCTGGGATTTCCACAACTTGGTTTAGATGGCGCTGGATTCGCTACTACGCTAACAAGATGGACAATGATGTTGTTTCTTATCTATTTCGTTTTGAAAAATGAAAAGCTTAAAGATTTTTTTCCTAAAATTAATTTCAACAAAATTGATCGTGCACTTATAAAAAAAATTACAAACGTTGGTATCCCAAGCGGATTTCAATACTTTCTTGAAGTTGGTGCATTTTCATTCGCTACAATAATGGTTGGCTGGCTAGGCAAAATTCCATTAGCAGCAAATCAAATAGCTCTTAATTTAGCTTCTATATCGTATATGGTTATTTTAGGAATTTCTTTTGCTGGCACAGTTCGGGTTGGAACTGCTTTCGGTGAAAAAAACTTTGTAAAGGTAAGAAGATCTGGATTTTCAGCTATTGTACTTTCTACATCAATAATGTTTTGCTCGGGAATCATTCTTATACTATTTAGAAAATTAATCCCTTCAATATATATTGATGATAACGATGTAATTGCAGTCGCATCAAATTTATTAATCATTGCAGCCATGTTCCAAATTTCAGATGGATTGCAAGCAACCGGAATCGGAATTCTTAGGGGATTAACTGATGTAAGAATTCCATTGTTTCTTAGTTTTGGCGCATACTGGTTACTTGGCATCCCATCTGGATATTTGTTTGGTTTTATTTTGAACTTTGGTGCTGTTGGAGTATGGCTTGGTTCATTTGTTGGTTTAACATCACTAGGAGTAATTTTACTCATTCGGTTTAATAGAAATACTAAAATTTAATGAATGGCAAGTTAAATAACTTTTTTTCTTAACTCTTTTAACTATCTTTCGCATCAAATTTTTACTTTTTAAATGGGAAGATTAGCACCTTTATCTATAATTATCGCTGCGAGCCTTTGGGGTTTCGATGGAATAGTTTTAAGACCATCGCTTTATAACCTTCCAGTTCCTTTAGTTGTATTTGTAGAGAGCACAATTGTTGCATTAATTCTCTCCCCAATTTTTTTCAAAAACAGATCGAAAATTTTTTCGCTTGATAAAAAAGATTGGATTGCTTTTTTCCTTGTTGCTTTAACTGGCGGTGCAATAGGAACGATGGCAATTACAAAAGCATTATTTTATGTTAATTTTGTTAACCTTTCGATTGTTATTCTAATTCAAAAACTTCAACCAGTATTTGCAATAGTTTTAGCGGCAATTTTTCTTAGAGAAAAACTTTCTAAGGAATTTTTCATTTGGGCTGGATTTGCAATTGCCGGAGCTTATTTACTAACCTTTGGTTTCTCCATCCCAGTAATAAATTCAAGTGATAAAACAACAATTGCAGCAGTCCTCTCTCTAATAGCAGCTATTAGTTTTGGATCATCAACAGTTTTTAGTAAACGTGCTTTAAGAAATGTAAATTTTGAACTTGGAACTTATTTAAGATTTGGAATGGCAACTGTAATAATGCTAATAATTACTATTTATTTAGGTCAACTATCAAGCATTGATGATATACAACCTAATCAATGGTTTATTTTTTTAGTAATTGCTTTAACGACTGGAGGAGCTGCAATATTTTTATATTATTATGGACTAAAAAAAATTACTGCTTCAGTTGCTACAATTTGCGAACTTGCTTTTCCACTGACAGCAGTGATTTTAGAATATTTAATCCATGATAATATTATTGGACCAGTTCAATGGATTGGTGTATTAATTTTAATAGTAAGTATAATAAAAGTAAGTTCACTGAAAAGTAGGTAATTAATTACCATTTAATCGCGTTACTTTTTCTTCAAAATCAAATCGAAAATTATTACAAAAGACATTATATAAAATGATAAATACATCACTATCGATGATAAAAACGTAATGTAAATAAACTGTGTATCTATATATCTAACTAGCCAGATAGATCCAAAAGTAATTAAAAGTGAAACCAAAGGATCAATCATCAAAAATATTTTCCAAAAACCTTTGATAATAGTATTAAAATAAAAAAGTATTCCAATCGAAAAAAAAATAAATGATAACCCGAGTATGTGATTATGAGTTGTTATTAACATTTCACTAATCGGTTTTGGGTAGCTATCTACAATTTCAAATTCACTTTCATTTATCTCACTGCCTGAAAATCTCTCAATTGTACCTTTAGGAGTTATTGAAGTAGTTTGACTCAGATAAATAAGACCAATAGTTAATCCAATAATTATTACAATTATATAAACTGCAATAAATTTTTTTAATGAACTATCTAATTGATTTAGTTTAATATTCATTCCACTTTGATTAATTCAGCGTGAAGAAATAAGATTTTTTTTACCCCGGTCGTAACAGAATTAACTGATATCGTTGCCCCGCTTATTGAATGAATATTTTTACCAACTTCAATTTCAGAGTTTAAATCTTTGCCATTAAATTGATCAAGCCAATTTTTATTTTTTACTTGTCCCCCATACTGTTCTCTGTATTTTAAGATTTCTGTGGTAACTATTTCGCCCTCATTATTAATTATTACAAGAAAAGTTATAGGTTGTGTTTTTCCATACACGTTGTCTACGTAAGCCGTTGCAATTTGTTTACTATGTTTAATGATATTCCATTTATAAACAAAATCTTTAAAAAATCTCTGATTTGTTTTTTTTTCAATTTCATTTTTTAATTCAGGGGTAATGCCAACTATTTCAAATTGAAGGTTAATATAATCCCCTAAATTGATTCTTATTATTCTTTCAGACTCAATCTTTATATCATTGCTTGTCAAAATAAAAGTTGAAAAGACAAAGAAAAGCAAAAAAATAAGTTTAAGCATATTATCCTTTCTTAAAACATATAACCAATGCCAAGATTAAACAATTTTGTTTTTTCATTTCCTAATTCCTTGGTGGATGTACCATAGTCTAATTTAAAAACTATTTGTGGAATTGGTTTGACTGAAAGTCCAATCATCCAATATGTAAAATGATTCTTTTTTTCTGAATCTCCTCCCGTTTTAGTCTTAGCTGCAGTATTATAATCAGAATATCGAAAAAAGGGGATTATTTTTGTATCACAATTGAAAGCATCTGATATGTTATATCCTATATCAAAATAATAACCGAAGGAGGATTCTAAATTTCCTTTTTCATAACTAATGTTTCCTATTTCAAATACTGAATAAAAATTTCTTTGATGATATGCTGAGTGAAATTCTAACAAACTTATTTTATTTGTTGATGTTTCACCAGTTGCTTTATTGAAAGTATAGGATCCGCCAATTTTTAGTCCAGCTACTCCTAAATAATCAATTCTTAAGTTGTAAAGTAGATTTTTTGCATTCGCTTTAAATCCTTTTAATCTCCCATTTCTTATTCCAGATGATTCAGAAAATTTATCACTATTTAATCCTTCCATGATTGTTAGTTTATAATCAAAAAAATTATAATTGCCGTAAAAAGCCACTCCGTTTCCGAACCAGGTTGTTGGAATTATCTTATTGTGATAGTCTGGTCTTTCTACTCCAAAAAACAGAGGTGGTTCATGATACTCATTTATCAATCCAACTGATGGTAACACCACCCCCACTTGAAAACCAAACCAATCAGCATGATGATAATTCACATATGCTTGTTCTAATTCTAACTCCCCTTCACCTTTTTGAACAAAATTATGCTCTAATTCAATTTCAGATTTAAATGACCATTTCTCTGTCCATGAATAACCAAAAAACATTACAAATCGATGAAAATCTAATGTTTTTGATGCTGATTCTTTCTCTTTTTGATTTTGATTATAATGTAGCTCGCCATATCCTGAAAAAGATGATTTAGATTCAAAAAATTGATCAGATTGGGCAAATAAAAAATTGGTTGTCAAAATTGTTAGAATTGTCAAATTGCGAAAATTAGAAAACATTTGAACCTCCGTAAAAATAATAAATGTAATTTTTATTTAGACTAAATATAAATAAGAATTTACTATTTAACAAGAGTCTGAGGTTCTTTAAATTAATTGGGAAGCTTATTTACAACTTCACAAGCAATAATCCAATTGTCTTTAATTTTTTTCCAAATTCTCAAATAATTGAATTTTTTCACTTTATCATTTTCAAATGTTTTTTCTTCGAGTGAACCATATACATAACCGAAATCGTTTGCAGTAGAAATATTTCCATCTATAACAAAAAATTGGAAGGAATTTTTCAGTTCACTTAAAAAATTTTTTATTTGAGTTTCGCCAACAACTGGGAATACATCATCATATAAAAGTCGAGTTTCTTGATTAACGAAATTACTATATACATTGATTGGATAATCCTCCTTAATTAGCTGGTTAAATGTTTGATCCAATTCAATTATTAATTTCTTCTCACCAAATGATTTTTTGAGTTGAACGGTATTAATTAAAGTTGAGTAATTTTTTATTGGTATTGATATTTTATCTGTAATTGGTTTTGCAGTGGAATTTCCGATATCAATTAAAAATTTCCAGGTACCATCTTTTTGCAAATTCCAAACAGTACAGAAATTTCCAAACCAAATAGCTGAACTATCTTTGTCTCTTCTAAAATCCGCGGGTCCAGTAGTAAAACCCATATCCCCAGATTCAGACATATAAGCATATTCAGGATACCATGCCAGCAAACCCGGTCTAGATTCTTGTTCTGACAGAAATTTCTTACCATTTACTGGTAAAGGTCTAAAAATAATTCCTTCGTCTGCAATGAATTGCAGAAATGCATCCCTAGAACCAACTTCAGATGCACTTTTAGCAAAAGCATATTCGGTTTTTACCATCTCATTTAACTGATGCTCTCGAATAGATTGACCTTTATTATTCATGTAAAACGTGAGTAATAAAATCACAAAAAATTTTGTTTTCATATTTACATCATTTTTTATTTTCAAAAATATTTTCTTCTGCTGAAAATAGTGAATGCAAAAAATAAAGGATGTTCTATTTATCTCCTTCAAAAGAAATGGAAACTGAGTTTATGCAATATCTTTGTCCGGTAGGTTTTGGACCGTCATCAAAAACGTGACCTAAATGGCTTCCACAATTTGCACATAAAACTTCTATTCGGTGCATTCCAAAACTAAGATCATCTTTAAGAATTACTTTTTTATTATCAACAACATCATAAAAACTAGGCCAGCCACAACCGGCATCAAACTTTGTCTTCGAATCAAACAATATTACTCCACATCCAGCACAGTTGTATTTCCCCGTACCACTAAAATTCCAATATTTTCCGGTAAAAGGTTTTTCTGTTCCCTTCTCTCTTAAAACATGATATTGTTCTTCTGTTAGAACCTTTTTCCAGTCATCGTTAGACTTAATAGCATCATTTCCCATTTTATTCCCTTTCTTCGGTTTTGTTTGAGTTTGTGCATTAATCATTGAATAATTCCCAAATAAATTAATAGCCATTATAAATATTATACTTCCGAATAAAATCCGAATTCGATTCATTACTTTTCCTTTCAGTTTAAATAATTATTTGCGGAATCTTCTCTGGTAATTTTCAGTTTCTTCAAGGGTTGTAAAATAGCCAACTCTTACTCTGAACCAATTACCACCACGGTTAGGCAAATTAATTTCTGTTACAAAAGCATTGTGGCCTTGATTCTTTAAATTGCTAATTTCTCTCTCAGCTTGTGATTTAAGTTTCCAAGAAGAAACTTGAAAACAGAAAAACGTTCCATCTGAGAAAATCATTCCTTTTACATTTTTCTCGTTTGTCGGGTTGTAAGTTTGGGGATTTGTTGAAGTAGGAATTATTGAAGATTTTTCCTCTTTTAATTTATCAGCTTTTTTGGGAATAGAAATATTAACTTCTTCATTAAGTTTTTTATCAATGAATTTCGCCGTTAATTTCTCTCTATCACTTTTAACTGTGTCAATTGGTGGTTCAACTTTTTCTCGTTTCGTTTTAGACAATTCAATTCTATTTGGTTTAGTTTTAATCGAATCCAATTTCTCAAGACATTTATTATAAATAGAGAGCATAACTTTACTAGAATCAATTGGTTCACCGACCGAAATATTTCCTAAAGTATAGGATTGTAAAGTAGTTTCACCAATGATTTTCCAATTTGAATCATAATATAATGTGCCAATTACTGTAAAATTCCTTAGTTCATTGTTAAACAAGATTCTAGCTTTTGCAGATGAGGCTTGTTTTTTAATTTCTGTAATTTCAATTGGCGATGGATAAACATAGAAACCTAGTGCTGAAATTTGCCCATCAAATTTTTTAATATTGGAAGTGTCAACATAAACAGTACTTTCTTTTGACTCGTATACTTTCAGCCAATTGACATTCGGAGATTGAGCAAAAATCAGTAGGTAAGAAAAAAAGAATAAAATTGTTAATGTTTTGTTTAAAAGCTTCATGTAAAAAAAATCTTTTGCTATTAATTTAACAACTTAATGAATATAATGATTCAGTAATACATAATAAAGTTTACTATGAATGAGTAAAAAACAAACTTTATTCAAGTTTCCTTGACAAAAGTACGTGGAAGTATTATTTTTTGCCCAACTTTTTTTAATGGTCATGCTTACAGAGTTCGGGAAAATCCTCATATTTATCATATTAGCAATCGTTTTTGTAACACTAACTTTATTTTTAAATAAATTAATTAGACCTAATCGACCGACCCATGAGAAGAAAAAGGTGTATGAGTGCGGTGAAAATCCAGAAGGATCACCTTGGGTAAAGTTTAATATTCGCTTTTATGTAGTTGCATTAATCTTTTTAATCTTTGATGTGGAAGTAGTTCTCCTTTTCCCTTGGGCACTTACATATAAAGAATTTGGGGTTTATGGATTTGTGGTTGGTATTATATTTTTATTAATCTTAGCCCTTGGTATGGCATACGAATGGCGAAAAGGTGATCTTGAATGGGCTCGCCCTGAACCTAAACCACCAATTCTAGGTGATTTACTCAATTCAAACAAATCAGAAGAGAGAAAGAAATAAATTATTATGGGATTACTAGATAAAGAATTTACCGAAGGTAATATAGTTATTGCAAAAGTTGATGATTTATTGAATTGGGCTCGTCTTTCTTCTGTTTGGCAGCTTGGTTTTGGTCTAGCATGCTGTGCAATCGAAATGATGGCTACTTCAATGTCGCATTATGATTTCGACCGATTTGGAGTAATCCCACGAAACACACCAAGGCAAGCAGATGCAATTATAATTTCAGGCACAGTTACACTAAAAATGGCAACTCGAATCAAAAGGCTTTATGAACAAATGCCAGATCCAAAATACATTATCTCAATGGGGAGTTGCGCTAATTGCGGCGGACCGTATTGGGAACACGGGTATCATGTATTAAAAGGAATAGATAGAGTTATTCCCGTTGATGTTTACGTGCCGGGTTGTCCTCCAAGGCCGGAAGCATTATTGGAAGGTTTATTAAAGTTACAAGAAAAAATTCGAAATGAATCATTAAGAAAAAAATCTGCATGAAAGCTCCATACGAAATTTTTGAAATATTAACAAAAGAATTCCACGATGCTGTATTATGTTTGGATAAAGAAAATCCTACTGAAGCAATTATAAAAATTGATCCTTTAAAAATTCATTTGATTAGTAAATTCTTACGGGAAACTCCTGAACTTGAATTTGATAGTTTAATGTGTCTTTCAGGAGTTGATGATGCAAATGGAATAAAAGTAAAAGATGAAGATGGAACAGAAAAAATTGATGGCGGAACTTTAAGTGTCTTTTACCACCTTCATTCAATTAATCTCAATCAAAAAATTACAATTCAAGTTTCAACACTTCGTACAGAACCCAAAGTTGAATCAGTTGAAAATATTTGGAAATCTGCAAACTGGCACGAGAGAGAAGCATTTGACTTATATGGAATTATTTTTTTGAATCATCCAGATCTGCGAAGAATTTTAATGCCTTATGATTGGGATGAATTTGCAGAAGAAATCAGCAGATATCCTTTAAGAAAGGATTATAAAAATCCGGAGTTCTATCAAGGGATGAAAGTTCCTTACTAGGAATAAGGGATTAGGGATAAGAAGTGATTATTACATGAGAAACTTCAAAGAATTAAAAATATGGAATAAAGCAAGAGCTTTGGTTAAAGAAATTTATGATGTTTCAGACAATTTTCCCTCAGAAGAAAAATTTGGATTGATTTCACAAATGAGACGCTCTTCAATTTCAATTGCATCAAACATCGCTGAAGGTTCTGGGAAAGAATCGAATAAAGAATTTATTAGATTTTTGGAAATTGCATATTCTTCAGCGTTTGAATTAGAGACTCAAATTATTTTATCACATGACTTAAATTTTATTTCTGATGATGATGAAATTTCCTTACTTAAAAAGATTAGAGAAATTCAAAAAATGATTTTCACTTTTGTTAAATCATTAAAATCAAAAAATAATTCTTTATTAAACTTGAACCTTGTGGCTGTTCCCTTATTTCTATGATGAAAACTGAACATATGGTTTTAAACATGGGTCCTCAACATCCATCAACGCACGGGGTTTTAAGACTTGAATTAGAAATTGAAGGTGAACTCGTTCGTAAAGTAACACCTCATTTAGGTTATCTTCACAGATGTTTCGAAAAACATTGCGAAGCAATGCAATACAATCAAGTCGTTCCTTACACGGATAGATTAGATTACTTAGCCGCGATTGGAAATAATTTTGGTTATGCCATTGCCGTAGAAAGATTGATGGGTATTCAAGTTCCGGAACGTGTTGAATATATAAGAATAATTATGGCTGAGCTGCAAAGAATTGCTTCGCACTTAGTTGCACTCGGTTCATTTGGTGCTGATATTGGTGCTTTAACACCATTTCTCTATTTGTTTAGAGACCGCGAACATATTCTTTCAATCATTGAAGATACATGCGGCGCAAGAATGTTATATAACTATATCTGGATTGGCGGCTTATCACATGATATACATCCGGATTTTGTTCGAAAGACAAAAGAATTTGTAAATTATTTCAAACCAACAATAGTAGAATTAGATAATCTGCTTAGTTATAATAAAATTTTTATTGAACGAACAGCTAACATTGGAATATTGCCGGTTGATACTGCAATTAATTTTGGTGCAAGCGGTCCAACCCTTCGTGGCAGCGGAATAAAGTTTGACTTAAGAAGAGAAGATCCTTATTCAATTTATGATAGATTCGATTTTGAAATTCCAGTTGGGAAAGGTTTGCAAGGAACTATTGGAGATTGCTGGGACCGATATTATGTACGAGTTCGAGAAATGGAACAGAGTTTGAGAATTATTGAACAAGCAATTGATCATATTCCTGAAGGAGATGTGCAATCAGCAATTCCAAAAAGAATCAAACCGCCAAAAGGAACAGTATATGCAAGAGTAGAAAATCCGAGAGGTGAACTAGGATATTTCATTATAAGTGATGGAAGTGTAAATCCATTTAGAGTAAAAGTAAGAGCTCCATCATTTGTAAATTTAGAAGTTTTGGGTGAACTCTGCAAAGGATATTTAGTTGCAGATATAATTGTAATTCTTGGAAGCATCGACATTGTTTTAGGAGAAGTGGATAGGTAATGTATCAGTATTTCTATGAACTAACTAACAGTACAATTTTATCTACAATTTTTGTAGCGGTTTTTCCATTGGTGAATGTACTTTTAGTTGCATTGTTAGGTGTTTATCTTGAGCGAAAAGTTTCTGCAAGAATTCAAGATAGAATTGGACCAAACAGAGTTGGACCGTTTGGACTCTTCCAAACAGTTGCAGATTTTATAAAGATGATGCAAAAGGAAGATGCAGTTTCAAATGAAATAGATAGCAGACTTTACAACATTGCACCCGTTTTAGTTTTCACCGGTAGTTTTGCAGCATATGCTGCTATCCCCTTCTCAAGTAAATTAATTGGAAGCGAAGTTGAAATTGGATTATTCTACATTCTTGCAATATCAAGTATAGTTGTCGGCGGTATTTTGATGGCTGGGTGGGCATCAAACAATAAATATTCTTTGCTTGGAGCTATGAGATCTGTTGCGCAAATTATTAGTTATGAAATTCCAACTGCGATTGTTGTTTTATCAATTGTAATGCTTACCGGCACATTAAGTTTAGATATTATCAGTCAGCAGCAAACTGCATATTTTTGGAATTGGAATATATTTGGTGGTGCTGAATTTGAAATAGCAAAGTTTTTATTGATTCCTTTTATGGTAATTGGATTTCTTATAATTTTTATTAGCACACTTGCAGAAGTAAACAGAACACCATTTGATATTCCAGAAGCTGAATCAGAATTAGTTGCTGGATATTTTACAGAGTATTGCGGAATGAAATGGGCAATGTTCATGCTTTC
>Ga0194126_10008732_pt1 | contig 13711 bp, 9 predicted proteins | sample TA2KigC150mmetaG_FD_148641 | JGI IMG/M metagenome (GOLD analysis project Ga0194126, IMG submission 148641) | Freshwater microbial communities from Lake Tanganyika, Tanzania - TA2015035 Kigoma Deep Cast 150m | ecosystem: Environmental > Aquatic > Freshwater > Lake | place: Tanzania: Lake... | reverse complement strand
CCGAGTAGGTAAACGATCCGGCGCTGATGCCAGCAGTCAACAGGTAGAACGACCGGGTCCGCAGGGCATTTCGGACCGTTAGTCCAGCCAGGACGGCGCGCTGCCTGGGAGCCGCGCCCGGGCCGTCGTGTTTCTCGGGCGGACGGTCCCTGATCACCACGAAGGCGATGACTGACAGCACAGCCATCAGGATCCCGAAGCTAGCGAAACCCCAACGCCAGCCCGAGAACGAGATCACCATCGCAGCCAGCGGCACCATGGTCAGGCCGCCAAAGTTGTTGCCGGCGGTGACGATGCCCATCATGCGACCACGCGTCTTCGGGAACCACAGGCTCACCAGGCGGCCGGCGACAAGCACGGTCGCACCCGAGTTTCCGATCGCCACGACGGTGCTCAGGACGTACAGCTGCCACAGCTCGTCGATGAACGCGCGCAGCAGAAATCCGATCGATACCAGCACCAGGCTGACGACCATTACGGGTCGCGCGCCAACCCTGTCGAGGATGCGTCCGATGAGGGGCGACGCCAGGCCCGAAATCGCGCCCAGTGACACCGCCAGGTTCACCTGAGCCCGCGTCCAAGCGAACTCACGCTCCAGCGGTTCCACGAACGCGCCGAAGGCGTAGCCGGTCATGCCAACAGACAGGCCGGTTGACAGGAACGCGACGACCGCTACCCAGTAGCCCCGTTCAATTCGCCGCAGCCCTGGCCAGCGCCGGCCGCCCTCTTTTTCGGCTCGTACTTGCGCAGCGGTGCCAGGCGCACTGCTCAACGGGCGCCCGCCTCGGCGTCGATGCCGGGCAACCTGGATCCCACCTTACCCGCGGCTGCCAGGAAGGCCGCGCCGATCAGGAAGATCGCAATGGCGGTACCGAAGGCCATCGCGTATCCGCCGGTCGCATCGAAGGTGAAACCTGCAATGAGCGGGCCTGACGCGATCGGCAAGATGGTCATTAAGTTAAATGCTCCCATGATCCCCCCGAAAGCCCTGATCCCGAACGCTTCCTGCACCACGAGCGACCTGAGCGCGCCGAATCCCCCCAAACCCAGTCCGAACACCAGGACCGCGGGCCATACCGCCCACGAGCCGCCGGCAATGATAAGCAGGCCGATTCCGCAAGAAACGGTCAGGAGGCTGATAATCGTCGCATTCCTGGCGGTTATCCGCTCGCTTAACCACCCCATGACGATCTTGCTCGAGAGCGAGGTCAGGGCCGAGACGGTCAGCAGGGCCGCCGCCAGCCCCCTGGATAGCCCTTCGTTCTCAAAGTGCGGCTGTAGCTGCGTCACCATCAGCGGGTGGGTAAAGGCCGACGCCGTCAGCCCGCCGGCCAGCAGGTAGAAGACGGGCATCTTCAGCGCGGCGCGCACCGAAATCGCCCCGCCTGCAGCCGCAGAGGGAGCGGGCGGGACGACCGCATCGGTCGGCCGATCGCGCACGACGATCACGACCAGGACCGACAGTGCCGCGAGCGCGACGCCGAACACCGTGAAAACCATTTCCCAGCCCGACAGGGCGATCAGCCATGTTGCCAGCGGGACGACGATCGCGCCGCCGAGGTTGTTGCCCGAAGCTACGGTCCCCATCACGCGGCCCCGGGTCTTTGGAAACCAGATGCCGACCAGCTTGCCGGCCGGCAGCATTGCAGAACCGGTGAGTCCCAGGGCGACCAGCGCGCTCAGCGCATACCAGTGCCAGAGCTCTGTCATGTGGGCGCGCAGCAACATGCCGGCCGACATGATCAGAAGCGAAGCGAACATCACCTTGCGCGGCCCCATGCGGTCGATCAGGGCGCCTGCGGGCGGGGCCGCCAGCGCGGTCACGAATCCGATCGAGAACCCCGCGTTGATCTGCGCACGTGACCAGCCGAACTCGCGTTCAAGCGGTTCGACGAAAGCGCCGAAGCCGTAGGAGGTCATTCCGACGCTGAGGCCGGTCGACAGAAATGCGACCGCCGCTACCGCACGGGCGCGCCCGTGATTAGCTGCCCGGCGCGCCGGAGGCTGCGCGCTCGAATCCGTCAGTTCAGGTGCCAATGTCCGGCGGCGCATCCGCACAGGGTCAGTCGAGTTCTTCCTGAAGGCCCCGAAGAGCCAGAAACACGCGTTGCCGCTGTATACTCCGCCCGCGCCGAACGGCCGCCCCGGGGTACGGTCGTTCGCACGGGGTCAGTATTATCTATCGCCCTGAGGGGCGAACAAACGCCCTGCGTACGGCGGGGCCCTCCTTGAGGAGGGCAGAAAGTTGCCCCGTGAACGAAGAGAAGTGCCCGCGCTAGGAGGACAGATTGGCGAAGAAGGCGGCGTCGAGTTCCCTGCGGTTTGAACCTGTTCCGGGGTGGGCAAGGATCCCACATGGCGTCACGTTTCACAGCGACGCGACCTCGGTCGCCGTGGATTCGAAGGACCGGGTTTACGTGTTCAATCGGGGCCCACAACCGGTGGTCGTATTCGACCGTGACGGCAACTTTTTAGAGTCCTGGGGCGCCGGCGAGTTCGACCGCCCCCACGGCATCGAGATAGACGCCGACGACAACCTCTACTTCGTCGATGACGGGGGCCACTTTGTCCAGAAGCGGACCCCCAAGGGCAAGGTCGTGTTCACCCTCGGCAAACGCGGGGTGCCCGCTACCTGGCAGGGCGGAGGCATGTTCAACCGGCCGACCGACGTCGCAGTCAATCCGAAGAATGGCGACCTCTTTGTTTCGGACGGCTACGGGAACTCCCGAGTCCACAAGTTCGACAGCCGGGGCAAGCACCTGAAGTCATGGGGCGAGCCCGGCAGCGATCCCGGCCAGTTCAGCCTGCCGCACAACATCTGCATGGTGGGTGACGACCGTGTTGCCGTCGCCGACCGCGAGAATTTCCGGGTGCAGATCTTCACCACGAACGGCGAATACCTGAGCCAATTCCATGTCCACCACCCGATGTCCATAACGTCCGATCCGGGCCCCAACCCGAAGCTGTACGTGGGAGAAATGGGGCCGCCCCCGGTCCAGGCCGGCGTGCCGAACCTCGGCAACCACGTGTCGATCTTCGATGTGTCGGGCAAGCAGCTCGGCCGCTTCGGGGCACCCTTGCCGGGCCAGGGCCCCGACCAGTTGATCGCGCCCCATGGCGTCGTGCTCGACTCGAAGGGCGACATCTTCATAGGCGAGGTATCGTGGACTTTCTGGGCTTCACGGCTGCCCAAACCGCCCCTCGGTGAGGTCGTCAGCCTCCGGCACTGGCGGAGAGTCTCGGCAGGTGCACGATGACCCCGGCAGCCAGGAAGACCACAGGCGGCGCCCGCCGTACTAGCGGAAAGCCCGGGTACGAACCGGTGCCATTCTGGGCGAAGCTGCCTCACCCCATGTTCTTCAAGGAGGCGACATCCGTAGCCGTCGATTCAAAGGATCGCGTCTACGTCTTCAACCGTGGTGCAAACCCGGTGATCGTGCTCGATCGAGAGGGCAACTTCCTCGAAACGTGGGGCGCAGGACGCTTCAACCGCCCGCATGGGATCTACATCGATGCGAAAGACGACCTCTTCCTGACCGACGACCTTGACCACACGGTCAGGAAGGTTTCACGAGACGGCACCCGGACCCACTTTGTGCTGGGAACCTCGGGCAAGCCCGCCCAGTGGCAGGGCGGCGGGATCTTCAATCGGCCCACACACACCGCGGTATCACCGGTGACCGGCGACATCTTCATCAGCGATGGATACGGGAACTCACGGGTCCACCGGTTTACGGCACAGGGCCGGCACGTGAAGTCATGGGGCGAGCCCGGGGATCTGCCCGGCCACTTCAGCCTGCCGCACAACCTCACGGTGCTGCCCGATGGGAGGGTCGTGGTCTGCGACCGCGAAAACTTCCGCGTCCAGGTCTTCAACGAAGACGGCCGTTTCGTCGACCAGTGGCACATGCACCGGCCGATGTCGATCACCAGCGACTCCGCGTTCATCTATGTCGGGGAGGGCGGGGCGCCACCGGTCCAGCAAGGCGTGCCCAACCTGGGTCAACGCGTGGTCGTGCTCGACCACTCCGGCCAGGAGGTCACCCGCTTCGGCAACAAGGTCGCCGGGGAAGGTTTCGACCAGTTCCTGGCGCCGCACGGGATCGCCGTCGACTCACACGGTGACGTCTACGTCGCAGAGGTCTCATTCACGGCATACGGGTCGACGCTGACTCCGCCGCGCGAGGTCCCAAGCCTGCGGAAGTGGCGGCGCGTCCGCTAAGGACGCCCTGCCATCGAGTCACGGGGAGCTCCTGTCGGGAGCTCCCCTGCCTATGACCGGCGTCGACCGGCCATGCCGAGTTGCTCGGCGACCTGTCCGATTGCCCCATCCAACCCGTTCACGAGTTCGTCGATCTCATCCTTCGTAATGCACAGCGCGGGGCCTACCCAGAAGGTGCCGGACGTTGGCCGCAGCACGATCCTGCGCTTCTCGAACTCGGCGGTCAGCCTTTCCCCTATGCGGGCATCCTGGCTGAAGGGCGCCTTCGTCGTGGCGTCCTGCACCAGCTCGATCCCGAGCAGAAGGCCCAGCCCCCGGACGTCACCGATGATCGCGTGGACATCCTTGAGTTCCTGGAGCCGTTCCAGGAAGTAACGCCCCAACTTCGCCGAGTTATCGACGAGTCGCTCGTTCTCCATGATCTCGATGTTCTTGAGGGCGGCGGCGGCGGGCACCGGGTGCCCTCCGTAGGTGAGGATGTGCTGCAGGTACTTGTTCTTGCCGACCCCTGAAAAGGCGTCCGCAATCTCCGTTCGCGCGATGGTCGCTCCCAATGGCAGGTATGCCGAGACGATGCCCTTGGCCACCGACATGATGTCCGGGACTACGCCCCAGTGCTCGGAGGCGAACCACTTCCCTGTCCTGCCAAAGCCGGTGATGACTTCGTCGACGATCAGGAGCACGCCATAGCGGTCGCAGATCGAGCGGATCATGGGCCAGTAGGGCGCTTCGGGGACGGCCACCCCTGGTGGGACTGCGATTGGTTCGGCGATGAATGCGGCGATCGTTTCCGGCCCGTGGAAACGGATCAGGTCCTCGACGGCTTCGGCGCAACGGATTGCCGCCTCCTCGGGCGTGCGGCCATACCTCTCGAAGCGGTAAGGGTTGGGCTGCGGCGCATAGATGAGCCCGGGCGGGGGCGGCTCGTAGTCGGTGCGCGGCCGGCCGGCCATGCCCCCAAGCCACATCGAAAACCCGAGAGCTCCATGGAAGGAACTCTCCCGGCTGATGATCTTGTAGCGGCCGGGCTCGCCGACGCGCTTGTGAAAAGCGCGCGCGATCTTTACCGCCCCTTCATTAGCCTCCGATCCGCCACTGCAGAAGAAGGTGCGCGACAGGTCGCCGGGCGCGAGCGTGGCCAGCTTTCTGGCCAGCGCCGCGGCAGGCTCCGTGGTCGACCCGCCCGGGAAGTACGCGAGCCGCTTCATCTGCTCATATGCGGCATCGGCGATTTCGGTCCGCCCGTAGCCGACGTTCACACACACGTAGCCTGCGTTGGCGTCCAGCCACCAGTGGCCGTCGCCGTCCTTGACGCGGACTCCATGGCCATCGACCGCCACCATGGGCCCACCCTGCTCGGCCATTTCCGCCCAGCCCCTGTTGTGCATCCAGAGGTGGTCGATCGCCGACTGGCGAGCGCTGGGCAAGCCGGAGGCACGTGCCGGCGCTCGGCGGGACGCGGAACGGGAATTGGATTGCATATGGTTTTTCTCACTACCGGCGTGCTATCGAACAGCCCAGGATGTTGCACGCACCCGGCCCGGACGTCAAACCCCCGCCCGGTTCAATAGTCGGGGGTTTTCACCCACGAACAATGGATGTCCTCACGTCGAGTCGCGGCTTTCAAGACGCTAGGCTCGTGGGCATGATCATGGACGTATGCCAGGCGGAAATCGCGTTCGCAGGCCCGGGCCCCGCGCAGCCGCCAGCTGGGACTCCGCGCCCGGCCGGACACAGCGGTGTACCGCCCCACCACGGCCCCCGGGCGTGTCGCCCGGGACCGCCGGAGCTTCCCCGCAGGTCCTGCGCGTTCCATGCACGCGCTGGAACCCGATCCGCCATGCAGCCCGTATTGCGCTTGACAAGCGGCGCGGCATGAGCGGGGCGGGCGGCCACGTGCCAGAGGCCGGATGCTAGACTGAGCCCGCCCTGCCAACCCGGCCAGCCCGGTCCCCACGGAGGTTCATCCCCCGGCCATCACCGGGCCTTTCCCCGGTCTGCACCGGGTGCGAGGAGTCGATCATGAACCCGGACAGACTCCCTCAGGCACTGGGCGACCTCTTGCGGTCCGGTTACGTGCCCGTACCGGTACGCGCCGAGTTACGACGGAATCTCGTGGGCAAGCTCAAGTCGGGGGAGCCACTGTTCCCGGGCATCGTGGGCTACGCAGAGACAGTCGTCCCGGAAGTCGTGCGGGCGATCCTCGCAGGGCAGGACATGATCATCCTGGGTGAACGTGGCCAGGCCAAGTCGCGCCTTTTGCGAGGCCTCAGCTCGCTGCTCGACCCGTATGTCCCGGTGATGCCGGGGTGTGACATCAACGATGATCCGTGCGCGCCGGCCTGCCAGGCCTGCCGTGCCCGCCTCGCCGAAGAAGGCGATGCCACACCGATCAAATGGCTGACGCCCGAGGACCGGTACGGGGAAAAACTGGCCACGCCTGACGTGACCATGGCGGACCTGATCGGAGACATCGACCCGGTCAAGGTGGCAGAGGGCCGCTACCTGTCGGACGCATCCACCATCAACTACGGGATCATCCCGCGCACCAATCGCGGCGTGTTTTGCATCAACGAGCTCCCGGACCTGTCCGAACGTATCCAGGTCGGCCTCTTCAACCTGATGGAGGAGCGCGACATCCAAGTCCGCGGCCATCGTGTGCGCCTGATCCTGGATGTCGTAGTCGTCGCGACCGCCAACCCGGAGGACTACACGAACCGGGGCCGCATCATCACTCCATTGAAGGACCGCTACGGCGCGCAGATCCGCACGCATTACCCCAGGACGACCGACGACGAACTGCGCATCGTCGAACAGGAACGCGTGCGCTTCCCTGAGGACCACCTGAAGGTCGTGGTGCCGGATTACATGTCGGACATTGCCGCCGAGCTGAGCGCGCTCGCCCGGAAGAGCCCGGAAATCAACCAGCGGTCGGGTGTCAGCGTCAGGTTCACCATCGCCAATTACGAGACGCTCTACGCCGCGGCGCTCGCCCGAGGGCTTCAGAACCGGGAGCAGGCGGCCTCGCCCCGGATCACCGACCTGCCGGCCCTGCTGGCTTCCAGCCGGGGCAAGATCGAACTCGAATCGGTCGAGGAGGGCAGTGAAGCCAAGGTCATCGAAGACCTGGCCAAGAAGGCGGTCGCCGCCGTCTACGCCAGGAGAATGCGCGGCGCGCCCCTGGAGGAGCTGCTTTCCGCTTTCGAAGGTGGCCTCACCGTTCGGACCGGGGCGACGCTGCCTTCTTCCGACTACGTGAAGATGCTCAAGACGATCCAACCGCTGCAGCCGGCGGTCCATCACCTTTCGCCAGGGCAGACACCGGCGGAGCTTGCATCGGCAGTCGAGTTCGTGCTCGAAGGCCTGCATCTTGCTCGACGCCTCAACCGGCAACGCGACGGGGGGTCCTGGACATACGGTTGGGGGGAAGCGAGGGAACCGCAGGCAAACCCGTTGCGCCCGCCGCGTCGCGCCACCCTGGACCAACCCCCGTCGGGGCAGGGCTAGCCGGTTGGTCCAGTTCAGATACTCCCGATGGGACGGCTCCCAGGAGCCTTTCGCGACGGACGACGCCGACCTGCTCGAGCAGCTTTCCGAGGGACTGTTCGAGCATGGCGACCTTGCCCGGGCCCTGCGAGAGCTGCTCCGACGCGGACCGCGCACGCCAACGGGGCAGCGGGCGCCCGGCCTCCAGGACCTCATGGAGAAGCTGCGTCAGCGCCGCAACCAGCAACTCAAGCGTTTCGACCTCGACTCGGTCATGGACGACCTCCGGCAGCGGCTCGAGAAGGTGGTCGAACTCGAGCGCAGGGGCGCAGAACGGAGCGTCGACCAGGCGCAACAGAAACTGGCTGCTACCCCCGAAGCCGAACGTGAGGCGCTGAAGGGCCTGATGGACATGGTCCAGCGGCGGGCCGACGAAACGCGCAGGAAGCTGGACACCCTCCCTCCGGGACTCGGCGGAGCGGTCAAAGAGCTAACTGACCACGACTTCATAGATCCCGAGGCGCAGCGCGAGTTCCGGGAACTGATGGACCTCCTGCGCGAAAAGATGATGCGCAATGTCGTCGAGCAAACCAGGAAGAACCTCCAGAAGATGACGTCGCGAGACTGGCAGGCGATCAGGGACATGCTGAAGGCCCTGAACCAGATGCTTCGGGATCGCCTGAATGGCGTTGAGCCGGACTTCAAAGCGTTCAAGGACAGGTTCGGCTCGATGTTCGGCGACGATCCACCTGAGTCGCTCGACCAGCTCCTTGATCGAATGCAGTCGCAAATGGCCCAGATGCAGTCTCTTTTCAACAGCATGCCGCCGGAGATGCGGCAGCAACTGGCCGACCTCTTGGCGTCTGCGCTGGACCCCGGCACGCTCGAGCAGCTATCGGAGTTGGGCAGCCTCATGGGCCAGCTGAGGCCGCCGGATGACCTGTCACGGGCTTATCCGTTTACCGGTGAGGAATCCCTGACGCTCGACCAGGCCATGCAGCTGATGGACCAGTTGCAGCAGTACGACGGGCTTGAACGCCAGATCTTCGAGGCCGCCTACACCGGCGATATGGACCGGCTTTCGAGCGATGAGCTGGAACGGCTGCTCGGGCCGGACGCACGGGAGTCGGCGGACCGGTTGCGGGAGATCGCCCGGAAGCTGGAGGAGGAAGGCTACGCGCGCCGCAATGGAGAACGCTGGGAGCTGACGCCTCGCACGATCCGCAAGCTGGGAGAGAAGGCGCTGGGCGAGGTGTTCGGGAAGCTGGCCCGAGTCCGTCTGGGTGGCCATCGGCTGGCCGAATCCGGGGGTCAGGGTGAGTACACGGGCGAAACCAGGCAGTTCGAGTACGGAGATCCGTTCGAGATCAACCTGAATCGGACCCTGCTGAACTCAGCGGTGCGCTCGGGAGGGGGCGTACCCCTCAAGATGGAAATCGCGGACTTCGAGGTGAACCGGTTGGAGTACATGACTTCGGCCGCCACCGTCCTGCTCCTCGACCAGAGCAGTTCGACCCTTCACTACGGCCGCTGGGCTGCCGCCAAGAAGGTCGCCATGGCGCTGCAGGCGTTGATCCAGGGCCAGTTCCCGCGCGATCGGCTCTACATGATCGGCTTCTCTGACTACGCTGCCGAGATCAATCGACGCGACCTCCCGGCGTCGCTGCCCAACGACATGATCCAGGGCACCAACATGCACCATGCGTTGATGCTCGCCCGCAGGCTCCTGTCGAAGGAGCCCGCAGGTACGCGCCAGATCATCATGATCACCGACGGCGAACCGACCGCCCACCTCGAGGGCGGTTACGCCCACTTCCAGTACCCGCCGAGCCAGCGGACGATCATCGAGACCCTGAAGGAAGTGCAAAAGTGCACGCGCTCAGGGATCGTCATCAACACGTTCATGCTGGCCCGCACGAGCTACCTGACGGCGTTCATCGACTACGTGACGAAGATCAACCGTGGCCGCGCTTTCTACACCGACCCGGCTCGCCTCGGCGACTACGTGCTGGTCGACTACGTTTCCAACCGGCGCAAGCGCGTCGCCTGAGGCCTACTCGGCCGATTTCCCCGAGCCCCTGGGCCACTGCCGTGGGCGATCGGCTTTTAGTACCATCGCCGGCGCAAGCTCAAACCTCGGAGGACAAGTCATGCGTCCAGGCTTCGGCCAGTTCCAGCACGCCACTCCCGAGTACCTGCAGTTCGCGGCGCAGTTTGGCGCAACCGACGTACTGCTCAACCGCCCGATCCTCCCGGGGGGTGAACGCTGGGAACTCCATGATCTGGTCAAGCTCCGGGTCACGGTCGAACAGCACGGGCTCAAGCTGACCGCCATCGAGAACGTGCCCACCCAGTTCTACGACCACATCATGCTTGGCGGCCCGAAGCGCGACCAGCAGGTCGAGAACATGATCTACACGGTGCGGAACATGGCGCGCGCCGGCATCCCGATCTTCGGCTACCACTGGATGCCATCGAACGTCTGGCGGACGCCCCCCGAGTTAATCCGCGGCGGCGCGGTGGCGACCGCATTCGACTACGCGCTGGCAAAGAAATACCCGCTGACACACGACCGCGCCTACTCCGAGGCGGAGATGTGGAAGCACCTCGAGTACTGGATCAAGATCATCACGCCGATCGCGGAGGAGGAAGGCATCCGGCTCGGCATCCATCCGTGTGACCCTCCCGTGCCGGTCCTCGGAGGAATCCCACAGCTGTTCCGGAGCTTCGAGTCGTACCGGCGCCTGATCGAGATCTATCCGTCCGACGCCAATGCGATCGAGTTCTGCCAGGGGACCTTCTCTGAAATGCAGGACGACATCTACGACCAGATCCGGTACTTCGGCTCGCGCAAGAAGATCCTCTACGTTCATTTCCGGAACGTCTCAGGGCCTGTGCCGAAGTTCCGGGAGGAGTTCATCAACACCGGCTACGTGGACATGTTCAAGGCCATGAACATCTACCACGAGGTCGGATTCGACAGCTTCTTCATCGACGACCACGTCCCGCACACGCACCAGGACACCGCCTGGGGCCATCGCGGCCGCGCCTTCGCCAACGGATACATCCAGGCGATGATCGAGGCGGTCAAGAAGCAAAAGAAGGCTGCAGGAGAGAAGCCGGGGATCGTCAAGAACTGGACGCCCGCCTACCTGCAGAACAAGGGGCGCAGCCCCGCGCGGCCGCGCGGCGCCGGGCGCAAATAGCGGGTCGGCCGGACGTCCCGGAGTCACCGTGAGGACGTCGCCCGTGAATCCTGCCCTGTTCGACTCTTACGTGTTCGTCGACTGGAGTGCCTCCAGTGGGCCTTCCCCGGCAACTCCGTCCGCCGACGCGATCTGGATCGCTGAATGGAGCGACGGCCGCGCCCGGGCCACCTACTGGCGCACGCGCCAGTCGGCCCACGCTCACCTGGAACGGCGGCTGCGGGCGCTGGCGGCGGAGTGTCGCCGGGCCCTGGTCGGTTTCGACTTCCCGTTCGGATATCCGTCCGGGTTCGCAGCTGCGGCATTTCGGCAGGCCGCCGATGTGCCCTGGCGCGCAACCTGGGACAGCCTCACGCTCGGCTTCTCCGATTCGCCCGCGAACCTCAACAACCGGTTCGAGGTCGCGTCGGCGCTCAACCGCAGCTGCCGCGCTACCGGGCCGGGCCCGTTCTGGTGCTGCCCGTCGGCGCTGGCGGATCGCTGGCTAACCGTGAAGAAGGCGGGTACCAGCTTTCCGTTCATGTCAGACGCAGGCTGGATGCTTGCCGAGTACCGCGCCTGCGACCTTCGGGCGCTGGCCGCCGGACTGCGGATCCACACGGTCTGGCAGCTGCTCGGGTCGGGATCGGTCGGCGGCCAGGGCATCGCCGGCATTCCCTACGTGAACCGCCTCCGCCACGCCGATGGCCTCAGGTCGGTCAGCGCAGTGTGGCCCTTCGAGACCGGCTTCAGGTTGAACGCGATCAAGAACGCCTCGATCGTGTTCGCAGAGACCTGGCCGCGTGTGGTCGAAGGGCTGGTCCACCCGGGCGCGAGGCCGCGTGACCGCGCACAGGTACTGGCAATGGCGCGCTGGGCCGCCGATCTCGACCGCGGCGGCGAGCTGGCCGCCCTTCTGGGCAGGCCAGCATCGCTGACTTCGAAAAAGCTGGCGGCCGTGATCGAGGAAGAAGGCTGGATCCTGGGCATCCGGTAGCCCTGACGCCCCAAACCAGGGTCAATCGACCATTAGGCACACCAGGAGCTGGGGGCCTGCAACCGGCTATTCCCCGCCCCGGGACAGCACCGCAAACTGGCCACAAATTCGCTCAATAGTCGATTGCCCCTAGGCGGACCTGCGGGCCGGTGGGGGCTCACCCAGGTCATCGGGCACGCGGCCCGAAAATGCGAATATCGAGAGCACTCCACCGACCGCGGTCACCCCGGCGGCGAGCGTGAACACGAGACGGACCGCGCCCGCCATGGCCTCCCGGCTGTCCCGCAGTACTGCCACGTACAGGTCGGACCCGAGATCTGGATCCTCGGCGAATCGACGCTCCAGCTCCGCCAGTCGCTCGTGGTTGACGATCACTTCCGGATCGGCCAGGTGAGCGCGCGGCGTGCCGGGCTCGAACGTGGGCAGCGCACCCGCGACCTGAATCACGAGTATGGCGCCGAAGATCGCACTGCCGGCCGCTATGCCGAACACGCGCGCGAACTGCAGGTTGGTCGTTACCACTCCGAGGAAGCGTGCAGGCATCGCGTTCTGGACCGGCACCGTGAAGGCCGTGAACCCGAAGGAAACGCAGATGCCCAGCACGAAGGTCAGCACGGTCAGGTGCACCAGACCGGTTTCGAAACCGATCCTGCCCAGCAGGAACAGGGCTGCGGTGCCTCCGATGAGTCCTGATGTTGCGATCGGGCGGGCGCGTCCGGTCCTCGACAGGATCTGGCCCGCGAAGTTCGCGCCGATCGCAACCCCGGTGGTCATCCCTATGAGGGGCAGTGCGGCAACCGTTGCCGTCCGACCCAGGACGCCCTGCACAAAAAGCGGGAGGAAGATGCTGACCACGACGAAGCCGGCGGTTACGGTAATCGAAGCAACCATGCCCAGCCTGAAGATTCGGGCTCTGAACAAGGGCAACGGGAGCATTGGATCGCGTGCCTTGCGTTCGGCGATCACGAACAGCGCCAGCGCTGCGATTGCGAGCATGAACAGCCCGCTCGTTGGGATCGACGCCCAGCCGAATGCCTCGCCCGACCAGTTGAGGGCGAGCAGCGCAGCCGTGGCCGCGACCCCGAATGTGAATGCGCCTGCCATGTCGAACGAACGCGAGCCCGAGCCCGGGGTAGTGGGCATCCATGCGGCCAGCAACACCAGGGCGATCCCGCCGACCGGCAGGGCGAGGAAGAAAATCCAGCGCCACGTAAGTTCCTCGGAGACGACGCCACCCAGCACCGGCCCCAGCACGCCGGAGAGGGTGAAGCCCGCCGCGGTTACGCCCATCCACTTTGCCCGGTCCGCAGGCGCCCATAGCGCGGCCATGATGATCCAGGCGCTGCCCATTACCCCCGCGAAACCTATGCCCTGGACACCCCTGGCAACGATCAACTGGGGCATGTCGAGGGCCAGGCCGCAGGCAGTGGTCGCGGCCAGGAACAGGACCATCGACCAGATCATCACCGGCTTCTGCCCGTAGATATCGGACAGCTTGCCGACCACCGGCACGGCGACGGCGGACGTCAGCGAGAAACCGGCGAACAGCCACGTGAACTGCTCGAAGCCGCCGATGTCGGCGACGATGTTCTGGGCCGCCGTCGCCACAATGCCCTGGTTGATGGTCGCGACGAAGAGAGCCACGCAGAGCGCTGCGACGATCAGGACCTTGCTGCGGTAGGGGAGCGCGTCCAGGGACAACGCGACCGGGATGGTCCCGCCCCCTGCCTCGACGGGCCCGTCACGGGTTGCCGGCATGAGGAAAGCCTAACATCCGGCCCTTGGGATCTCTGGCGAGCCCGGGCTACGGAACCAGTATCA
>Ga0194126_10008731_pt1 | contig 13712 bp, 16 predicted proteins | sample TA2KigC150mmetaG_FD_148641 | JGI IMG/M metagenome (GOLD analysis project Ga0194126, IMG submission 148641) | Freshwater microbial communities from Lake Tanganyika, Tanzania - TA2015035 Kigoma Deep Cast 150m | ecosystem: Environmental > Aquatic > Freshwater > Lake | place: Tanzania: Lake... | reverse complement strand
TTGTATCATTTAATCCTTCCAACCCAACTTGCATAAGACTGGGAATTTCTTTTTCATGCAACAGAACAATTATTTTTTTATTAAACGCAGAAGCCCACCCAATTTCTATATTTGCTCCTGCACTTTTTTCCGGATAGGTCACTAATAAATCACATGAATTTAATGCTTCTAAAGATTTTTTCACAACTGCACCAGGTTCTATGTATACAGAACCCCATTTATGAATATCACGATGTGGAAGAAAAGTATTAAATCCTGTTTCTTTTAAAGTGCTTTCTATGACTTCTAAAAAGTTCCTGTATGATACATCTTTTATTTCTCCGTATGCTTGAGTTTTAAGTTTGTCAACTGATTTTTCCGTAAATGGTGCTGCAATATAAGCTTTAGACATTTAAACACCAAACATTTTTTCCATTTCTTCTAAAGATATCAAATCTCCTTTATCAGGACATCTAAAAGCATAAAAAATATTTGATGCTCCTTGTTCTCTCAATTTTCTCAAATATACAACCATATTAGGAGAAAATACAGTATCTACTACTATTATACTTTTATTTTTAATTTCATCTGATGAATACCCCTCCATGTGGCTGTTTGCTAATCTAACATCTCTATACACATAATCCACCACACCACGAAATTGTAATCTATTGTGAATTCCACTACCATAAGGATTGCCATGAGCAGGATACTGTATAGACAATAATACTGGATGTTCTCCGCTTGCTACTAATTTTAAGAAAGTTGGCTCTATTTTTTCTAATGAAAATTCACTGATGTCTTCTCCCATAATTCTTTTGTAATCTTTTATTTGTCTGCTCATTGTAATACACCAACTAAGTAAGACATATTATCAGTATATTCTGGTAGTCTTTTTTCAATTATAAGCCCACGATTAGCTATTTGAGAGTCGACTGAACCAATAAATTTTAATAAATCTAGTTCTCTTAGCTCTTCGTAAGTCGAAGGCGCGCTTTTATGAAGAAAGTGTTCTGTAATTCTGTAGGGAACTGTTCTAATTGCTGCAAATTGAGTCCCACCAGTCGAATCTTTATTTACACCTACAAAAACTTCTTTGAAATTGTATTTTTCTCTATTGAGTAGAGCATATTTCAATGCTCCTATCCAACTTTTCCCCCTTTCTGACCAGTCATCAAAAAGAAGTAGAACGTCTTTTGAAAAAACTTCAGAAAAAGGATCATTAAATTCCAATAAAAGTGATCTGTGTTCATCTCCTTGTGGGCCGTAATGTAGTAAGAGTGTACCTGAATACTGAAATTCAACACCATTTTTTCTTAAGTATGGTGATAAATTGTCAAATTGTGTTCTACCGCCGTAATCTATCCCAACTACACCTATGCTTCTACCTTTAATTGTATCTTTGATTTGTTTTGCTAAGCAAATCCTATCTTGAGAAGAAACCCCATTTGATAATTTCGATTTTTGTGGCATCATACTTACTAACCTTCCAAAAATTTTATTTCATCAATAATTCTATCACCATCTTTATCAAATCCTTGGGCGACTATTGCTATTTCATCATTATTTTTAAGATTTTTAAATCTATTTTCAAGATATCTTAAAATACAAATTATTGATGATCTTATACCTCTCGTTCTTAAACTGCCGATAACAAGAATCATTTTCTTTTGATTAAAAGGGTTTTTGCTTTTCAGTATAACACCGATTCCATCATCTTTGTATATATTTTTTGTATTAGATGACACTACAGCAGATTTTTCTGAATCAAAATATATTGGTAAATTTGAATTCATTTTTTCAATTATAGTATTCGTTCTATTGCTGCCAATTAGAATTAAATTGTCTTTCAAATCCTCAGATGTGACCTCTGTATCTAATTTATAATTTGGAAAATTGAATTCATTTAGAAATTTTCCTAGAAATAATAATAAATCAGAAATGTGCGCACCTTCTGCTCCACCTGTGTCATATTTTCCATGAGGATAAGGATCACCGATAATGATTTTTGCATTTAATTTTCCATTTTCTACGAATGGATAAAAGAAGTTAGTCAATATTGAAGATGGTATGATATTGTATGTTTCCTTAAATTCAAATCCTTTGTCAAATAATTTTGCTGCTATTACAGGAGAAACAACTGAATATATTTTAGCAATCATACCATGTCTTCTCTCACTAGAAATTGTATAAACAACACCAGATCTCTCTAGATTTTTTAAATGATAATATATTTTTTGTTCATGAATTTTTAATTTTCTTGCAATATCTAAAGCACATAATGGATTTTCTGATAATGTCTTAATAATTTTTAAAGAAATCCTACTACCAAGTGCTGATAAAACTGTTGGATCTGAAACCAATAAAGAGTCGTATGCAACTCTTCCATTCTCATTGCTCTCTATTAGTGTTGATGACATGCCACCAGTATGAATATTTTTATAACATACATTTAAATACTTTTATTTTTTTCAGACTATTATGAATATTTTCATAATAAAGTACTTAAGCGTAAGCTGTTTTTCACTCTCTGAGTGGTATTTTTATCAAAATTATTTTAAAATGGCCTTATAAGTACTCAGTTTCAATGCTTCAACAGGTATGAATGAATTTCAAAAAGCTCGATGCAAGCGTAATTAAAGGGATTAGAAATTACGACTTTACCCCAAGGTCTGCACCTGTAAGTGTTATCTGCCCTTCTTGCCAGACAGAAATAGAAACAACGGAGTTGAAAGAAAGAAAAGGTATGGTAGGTTGCATTAACTGTTTGAAATAGATGTTCCTTTTGGCCGATCAACTGGAGGAAGGGAAATAAACCCCCTTGGAGGCAATCCGTTAAAACAGCGTTTCCCTCCTCCTCTTTTCTTTTTTTCTTGTGAATAAAATGAAATGTCCTAACTGTGGTCAACAAGCTGATGAAGAAGACTACATTTGTGTAAAGTGTGGAACAAGATTAAAAGAATGGGAAAACCAGGATTTGGGATTTTATTAAATTATTTCAGTCTCATTACAACAAATGAATGATTTTTTTCATATGGGTCTAATTCAACTTGGTCTAGTATCTCAAAATGTTTCCTAAATTCCTTCAAACATTCTTCATAGACTTCTTTTGACGGTTTAACAGAATCTATACTTTGAGACTTTATAGCTATAATTCCAAATCCGTCCTTTTTAAGGAATTTCGTACAATTCCTTATTAAAATCTGTACTTGATCTGGAGAAGCGACATCTTCATACACAACATCAATTTTATCTAAAACATTATTTTCATACATTTCCGGCTTTCTAGCATCTCCGAGTATCGGTATAATATTGCCTCTACGCCCACAAACAGGAATGGCTTCTCTCAAACTCCTTTCAGAAATCTCCACGCCATATACAATTCCTTTTTTGCCTACAATGTCACTAAAAAAACTAGCTGTCTTTGCTTCAGCTAACCCAAGATATAATATTTTCATTCCTTCTTTTACCGGAAATGTCTTCAAACCCTTTTTCAAAGCAGCACTTGGTTTTGATGTATAGAAGTCCCATAGTCTGTATTCAATATTTTTGACTTTGACTAAATCCTCATTGGAACTTCTGAATCCTGTAACAAGATTTTTAGTAGCTAGTATACCATTTATTTCAAATATCCCATCAAATTTTTTATACTTCTCTGCTTTCATAATCTTACTTAGAACTTAGTATTTCTTTAACTCTTGCTTGCAAATCTTTTTTCAATGCATCTCCTCTATATTCTTTAGAATAATAATCCATTTTTGCAGCTAGTGAAATCTTTGCGGCCAAAACACGCGCTACCTTACCCTTTAATTCTGGAGGGGAATTTTGAATGAGAGTATGTGTTACAAGATAGCCGTATTTTGGTGTTGATATTTTTCCTTGACTATGTAGTGATCTGAATAGAGCACGTTCAGAACCCAATAATTGTATTGTAGATGATGTCATTCTTGCTAGTTTTTCTAATCCACCAGCTTTTGAAATAAGTTTTGCTGTTAATATTGTACCTGCTATTTCCATTGTGTTTGGCGCGACGTCCTTCAATAATTTTTCTAGATATTTAGTTAGTTCAGTTTTTAATTTAAACAGTCTGTTAATTTCAGATGCAAAAGTTTGAACAACGCTTATATCATCTTTCTGAAAATTCATTCCCATGCTTTTATTTGCCAATTGTTTTAATTCTGGCAGGTCGATTTTATCTTTAGAACCAAAGTGTTCAATCAATCTTGAGAATTTCTCATTATCATGAATTCTTTGCTCCATTTCTGGGAAGTGTAAACCATAAATTTCTCTTAATCTTTCAAGGAATATATTCAATGATCTCTCAACTTCTTCCAAAGCTCCATTTACATGGACTACAAGTTTGTCTCGCTCAACTGACTTTTTTATTTTTGATTTTGTGAGTTCGATGTTAATTTTTGATAGAAACTGATTGAACTCTATCTGATCTTTGACGAATTTGTATTTTATAGCAAGTTGTCTTAAGTTCTCTTTTATGAATTTTTCTTCATTGCTGTTTGATTCTGAAAAATTTACACCTGATTTTTTAAAAGGAAATATTGTCTCTTTATACTCTCTTTGTTCCAGTTCTTTAATCAATTCTTTTTCTTCTTCTATCAGTTCCTTCTCAGACGATTTGAGTTTTTCAGAAATCTTTTCCACATCTTTAGGGAATATTCTAAATGAAATTATCTTATTGTCTTCTACGGCAAAACAACCAATGAAAGTTGTGATTAGGTATGTTTTCATAGATTTTTATTAAACAGTTGAAAACTTAAATCAATAATTGTATAGCTCTTTTTAGATTAGAAAATTTCAACATGTCCGTAGCGAATGTTTCTCTAATTTTTATAGGTTTTAAATTTGTGAATCTTTCAAATAATTTGTAGATTTTTCTTTTATCTATATCTGAAATTAGTTTCAACAAAATCTCTAATTTTTTATTACTATCAATCTTATCATACATTTTCCTTCCAAATGTTTCTTCTCTAAACAATCTCCCACAATCGCTTTTCCACACGTCCTCATATAATTTGAGATTTTTTTCACTTGGTTCATCAATATTTTTCTCTATAACATTAGAAGCTATTTTAGACGCATGAACATTATAATTTATTCCAGCAAAAGTGAAAGATCCTATCTGACCGGCAGCATCTCCAATTATGATAACATCATATCTCATAAATAAAATATAGGAAATGAATTATTAGGGGTTGTAGTTTAACTTGGCTAGAATTTCGGCTTCGGGTGCCGATGATCTGGGTTCAAATCCCAGCGACCCCATAGATAAAACTAGCGGAAATCAGTTTACAATGAAAATTAACCTACATAAGTTCGCTTTCGGTTACTATGATAAAGTCTCCAACAGACTTCACAGCAGAAAAAGGAATCAATTGTTTGCCTCTATCATCGCTCTTTACATTTAGCTCAGATAAGTGCTTTGTAGGTTGATCTACTATCAGATTTAGGAGTTCGCCGCTCTCTGTAACAAAGTCTATGTTAGAAACTATGCCGAACTTTCTTCCAGTTTCTTCACTGATTATGGTCTTTCCAACCAGGTCTGCCGCTCTTACTTTTGTCTCTGCCATTTTTTACCTCTTAAAATAATTGTGGTTTTATAAATTTAACTTTATTGATGGAACAAATAAAGATATGGCGCGATGCTTTGTTGGGGTAATGTTGCCTGAACATTTGAAAGAGAATATAGCCAAAATACAGCAATCTATAAGGTCTCTTCCTATAGACTGTAAACTTGTTGAGAGGGAGAATCTCCATATTTGCCTGTCGTTCTTAGGAGAGGTAGAAGATGAAAAGTTGGTTGCATTATATAAAAATCTGGGTGGTGTGTGTTCAAAACATAGGCCTTTGTCTGTAAAGATTTCTGGAATAAAACTCATACCAAGCGAAAAACATGTTAGAGTAATTGCATTGGATTGCTATAGTAAGGAATTAGAGAGTTTAGGCAAAGATATAGAAAATGGGATTGGTGGTGATGCTAAACCTCCACATGTCACATTATGTAGGGTTAGGAATATTAGAGATAAAAATCAGACCATAGAAAAAATAAAGGGAATAAAAGCAGATGTTGGAGAATTTGGAGTTTCTTCTATACAGTTGATTAAAAGCCATTTGGAAATAACTGGCCCTATTTACGCTGTTCTCTATGAAAGTAAATTATCTAAGTAAGAACTATTCAGACTCTGCCTCTTCTATACAATTCACACAAAGCCACTGCCCATTTTTTGATTCTAAATTCTCAGAATAATTGTCACAAGAATCACATATACCAGATGTCGTACTTTCTTTTATTATAGTCGGTAATTCCTTGCTCTTTATCCTATATTCAAGCATATCGACCATTTCTGGAACAGTTCTTGCTATATCTGATGTTGAAATTATACCAACCACATTGCCTTTGGAAATAACTGGCAGCCTTTTTATGTTGTTTCTTCTCATCTTCCTAGACGCTTCAAGAACAGTTTCTTCTGGAGCAATAGACACCAAAGGCTCTGACATGACTTTACCGACTTTGATTGAGGCTGGTTTGATGTTTTTCGCCACAATTTTCTTTATCAAATCGCTGTCAGTCAGTATTCCAACTGGATTATTTTTTTTGATTACAATTATAGAATCTATTCTTGCCTTTGCCATGGCCCTTCCAGCAAGTTCTACATTGGCATCTGAATCTATTTTCTGCACAGGCTTGCTCATTATGTCTTTTACTAGTATAGGCATTTTCTCACTTACAGATATTATATGTTTAATTACTTTAAATTATTGTTCTCCAGGAACTCTTTCAGTTGAACACCATCATCAACACATATTTTATGTTTTGGGTGTAATATTTTCACTTTACCATACCCAAAATCAACTACTATAAAAAACGGTATACCTTCAAGTTCCTTACCCATATACCCATAATAATATAGTGCTTTCTTTGTCGTGGATTTGATCTGCAGGAAAACGCATTTTCCTCTTTTTATACAGATTAAATCAGCTTCACCCAAACTTCCTCCTGCTCTAATTACTCGCCACTTATATTTCTCAAACTCTATTCTAATATTCCGTTCGATTCTATAGCCTTTCTTCTTTGTAAACATTAAATAAATATTTAGTTAAAATAAGATAAGGTGTTGTTTTTGGTAAACATTTTAGCTGTCAGTTGTTTTCATAGTGATATAGAAAATTTGCTGAACTTTATTGATAGAATTTCTTCATTTAACATTGATGTTGTTGTGTGTCCTGGTGATTTTACAGACAATTATTTACCAAAAGGGTTCAGCAGAGTTGATCTTGCTGCTATAATTATCGAAGAATTGAGCATATTGAAAAAACCTATAATCGCTGTTCCTGGTAGTTGGGATGGTGAAATTATAGGGTTTCTTGAAAAGAAAGGTGTAAGTGTGCATGGAAAAGGAAAAGTTGTTGATAAAATTGGTTTTTATGGGTTTGGTGGTGCAAGAACTCCTTTTGGAACACCATTTGAACCTGAGGATAGTGAAATAAAGAGGGGGTTGGAGAGAGCGTTTCATGATGTTAGAAAAGCGGGTGTTTTGGTGCAGGTCACACACGCGCCGCCAGCAAGGACAGGTGTTGATGTTATTTCAAGTGGTGCTCATGTTGGTTCTGAAACAGTAAGAAAATTTATTGAAGAAAAACAACCGGCTGTTGCAATATGCTCACACATACACGAAGGGCGTGGGGTTGATGAAATTGGGAAAACAAAGATAGTGAATTCTGGTAGATTTCCTGAAGGATATTGTGGTTTGATTAGTATAGAGAATGGAAACACACGGGCCAAAATAATAAATCTGATATGAGTGATATAGTATATAAATCCTTTTTTATTATCAACCGCTAAAATATCTTTTCTATGGAACAGGAAACTCTTCTTCAACAACAAATTCTTGAACAAAACAAACACATCAAAGAAATCACAACGCTTGCTGAACGTTTGGATCTTCTTGACATACAGCTCCTGAGAAAGTTCTATATGTGTGGTAAGGAGTTTCCATTCGATACACAACCTTTTTGTTTTCCGATTCTTTACCACGAGATGAAAACAACACAGAAAATAAAAATTGGTTTGGAGGGGTTGAGGAAGAGATTGGATGCTCTGGTTTTGTTGGGGTTGTTAGAAAAAATTAAAGGATCCAACCCAATTAGCTACTCCCCAATAATAGATAAGAGTCTTTTTGTTCGTGGAGTGGTAACTAAATTCTTACTCACAAATGGTCTGATGAGCTTTTTATGAACGTTCTTATTTTTGTTTGAAGAGGCTGTGTAGAAAAAGAAATCTGGTTTTGTTATAAATGTGTTTGTTTTGTTGTATTTTTGATGTATTATTATATATATTATATTTTTTATGAACTATCTTATTATTAATATGAATGTTCTATTATTTTTTATGAACGTTCTAATGAATATTTATGAACCTTCCAACATTAAATATGACGATTTAAATAATTTTTATGTTGTTGCCACAAAACACCCAGAGAAAAGAGAGCAATAATAAACAACCAACACAAATTATAAAAAGAAAGTTTTCAAAAAAGTGAACCCATGAAAAGAGGAAGACCGAATATAAGAAACAAAATCAAACCAATTATAGTAGAGATAATTTCTTCTAACAAACTACCAACAAGTGTTAACAATCTGAAGAATGGTATAGAAAAAGAATTGAAAAAAGAGATTAGTTGGAACACAGTAAAAAAGTATTTAGACGAACTTGTAAAAACAGATGTTATACAACCGATAATTCTCCCCCATTCAAAAATCGAGAAAAAAGAAGGATTAACAGTATATACTATAAAAAGATAACAAACATATGTTTGTTATGGAGCGGTCAAAAATCCTAAAAGAGTTTGTTGGTTTTGGTTATCAGCTTACTAACGACGCTCTAGGCATGCTTTCAAAGAACCCACTAATAGCAGAACAATTTCTTAAATCAGTGGATAAAAAAACAGTGCCAGCAACAATAGACGTGGCTTTCATAAACAACTTTTTAAATAAAGACCCTTTAGGAAAAGAAAGTTTAACACCAAGCGATTACACGAACATGTTTGTAAGGAGGTTAGATATTATAAAAAACATATTCTCAGAAAAAAAAGATCTTACAAACCTAATCTCAATAAACAAAATCTCACCAAGAACAAACAAGTTCTCTATTATTGGGATGGTTAAAGAAAAAGACGAAAATGGTAAAACAATTTTGCTTGAAGACCAGACAGGAGAGACAACAGTACAAATAGAAGACCAATCTGTTCTAAAGGAGATCATAGAGGATGAAGTCCTTGGAGCGGTCTGTGAAAACACTGATAGTGGTGTTGTTGGTAATATATTTTTTCCAGACATACCACTAAAAAGAGAAATAAATAAAACAAAGGAAGACAACTATTGTCTTTTCATTTCAGATTTTCATATGGATTCTGATTCCTTTAAGAAAGACAGCTATGATAAGTATGTTAGTTGGTTAGAAAAACAAAAGGAGAAATTAACCATATTTTTTGTTGGTGATATTTCTACCAACATTAAAGATGTTGAACAACTTTTATCAGACACACCAGAAAGACATAAATTTCATTTTATAAAAGGTGAAGCTGACCCACCAGAAGTGAAATCTCTTCCTAGTCCATATTCATTTCAAATAGACGATGTTAATATTTTTTTAATACACAACCAAAACATCGATTTTTACAAAAGTCTCTGGGGTTCTATGGACAAAACACTCACAACTCTCCTAAAGAAAAGACATTTTGATCCACTTTTCACACCGGAAAAAACTTCAAATAAAAAAGATGTATACATTCTCCAGAAAACACCAGATATAGTAGTTGCTGCCCACTCACACATCCCATCAAATACAAATTATAAAGGAACGACTATACTTTCAACAGGGAGTTTCATTTCACAACCTATATTTTGGTTAATAAACTTAAGAACACGAGAAATATTTAAACAAGAATTTTCTTAACAATAGATATGGCAATTACTTTTCAGCTTCTAGACTGTGATTACATCATGCTTGGGGACTCTCCAGTAGTTAGGCTCTTTGGTAAAACAAAGGAAGGGAAGACTGTTTGTGCGTTCTATAAAAATTATTTCCCTTATTTCTATGTGTTACCTAAATCAAAAAAAGATCTGAGAGATTTCCTTGAAAAGAATTTCAATGACCAAATAGTTTCATTAGAAGATGTTGAAAAGTTTCTACCAATAGGTTACCAGAAAGAAAAGACGAATATGATTAAGGTCATTACAAAAGACCCATCAAAAGTACCGTCTATCAGAGAGTCTCTTTTTGGTCAAAAATCCGTTGAAGATGTTTACGAAGCAGATATTTTATTCAAATATAGATTCATGAATGACATTGGTTTGTCTGGGTTGGGTTGGGTAATGGTTGAAGGTGCGCAAACAACAACACGGACAGTTTGTACAGATATAAATCTTACAGCAACACGTATGGAGGCAGTTGATTCAAAAGAAACTGTTCCATACAAATACATGTCTTTTGATATAGAGACAACATCTAAAAAAGATGAGGTTCCAGATCCAAAAAAAGACGAAATTATAATGGTAAGTGCGGCATTCTCTCCAAACTATAAAAACTTAAAGTCTGTTGTTCTCGTTTCAAAACAAATAAAAAACCCTGAAAAACACACAATGATGTTCAGCAATGAAAAGGAGATGCTTGAAAAGTTTGTCGAAATAATAAAGGACTTCGATCCAGATTTTATATTAGGTTACAATGTAAACAACTTTGATTTTCCATATCTATTAGAAAGATTCAGAGCAAAGAAAATATCATCCTCAATTGGAAGATGTGAACAAAAACCAATGTCTTCACACAAGGTTGCTATGAAATTTAGAAATTCTATATTGGGTAGAGTTATTGTAGATGTTTATGATTTAATACGTGAGAGCATAACAAAGGGGGAATTTAGATTCAAAAGATTGGGATTGAACGACGTTTCAAAGGCTCTTTTGAATGAGGAAAAGATCAACGTTGCGCATAGTGAAATTAGAAAATTATGGAGCGGCACAGATGATGATGTCAAAAAATTGATAGAATACTCAAAAAGAGACTCCGAGCTTGCATTAAGTTTGCTGCTGAAGAAGAATCTGCTCGACAAACACATGGAACTTACAAAGGTTTCGGGAATACTTTTACAGGACTGTTTGGATGGTGGCGAGGCACCGCGTCTTGAGAATGTTTTGTTAAAAGAATTCAATCATCAAGAATATGTCTTACCATGCAGACCAAGAGACGTGGAAAAAAGAACAGTCGAACGTGAAACACATGAATTAAAAGGGGCGCTTGTGTTAGAGCCAAAAACAGGTCTTCATACAAACTGCGTTGTTTATTTGGATTTTCGTTCTATGTACCCATCAATATTTATATCATACAACATCTGCCCTACAACAATTATTCTCCAAAAGATGCATGCGCATAAAGACAATATCAAAACACCTTACGAATCAGAATTCGTTTCACCAAAGGTTAAGAAAGGAATATTTCCAAAAATTCTAATTTCCCTGATGAAAGAGAGGCAACATGTTAGAGACGAGATGAAAACCGCAAAAACAGAATGGGAAAAAAGAACACTGTATGCCAAACAATATGCACTAAAGGTAATGGCAAATGCGTTCTATGGTTATACAGGTTATCTTAGAGCACGTCTATATATGATGGATATAGCAAACTCCATCACAAGTTGTGGAAGATTTCTGATTAATAAGACCAAAGAGGCAGTAAATCTAATTCCTAATTGTGAAGTTGTTTATGGCGACACAGATAGTGTTATGGTAAAGACAAAAACAAACGATCTGTCTGAAGCATTCATTATCGGAAAAAAGGTGGAGGAAACCATAAACAAAGAGATGGATGGTAAAGTCCAGATTAAGATCGAGCATGTATTTAAATCACTTCTAATACTTGCTAAAAAAAGATACGCAGGATTAAGTTATGAAAAGGTTGATGGGAGTTGGAATGAAAATCTTGTAATGAAAGGCATAGAAACTGTAAGAAGAGACTGGTGTGATTTAAGTACGAGAGTATTGTTGGAAGTTCTTAATATTTTATTAAGGGAACAAGACACCAAGAAAGCCCTAAAATACGTCAAAGACGTAGTGAAAAAATTAGAGAATAACCAAATACCAATAGAAGAGCTTGTTATCACAAAGAGCATATCAAAATCTCTTTCATCATATAAAGGAACACAACCACATGTAGAGCTTGTTAAAAAATTAAGGAAAAGATCTCCTGCGACAGCACCTGGCGTTGGGGACAGAGTAAGCTATGTTATTGTTAAAGGTCTCCAACTGATGTCTGACAGGACTGAAGATCCAGAATATGTCAAACAACACAATTTACCCATTGATTCTAAGTACTATGCTGAAAACCAGATACTTCCTCCAATAGAAAGAGTCTTCGAGGTTATCGGTATTGGAAAATCAGAGCTTGCTGGTATGGGGAGACAGCTGGGTTTGATGGACGCTATAAGAAACCACAAGAAAGACAACTCAACTACTAAACAATTTCTGTCAAAGATAGACGGTTTCATATGTGATAAATGTGGTAGGATTTATAGAAGAATCCCATTAATAGGAAAGTGTATTTATTGTGATGGTGAAATACTCTTCCATTCAGATGGCCTAAAATCAAAAATATTTGAACCATCTTAAATCTTTACTTTTTAAATTAACATATTCAATTAAAAGAATGGTGTTTAAATTAAGATAAAAATGCTTTTAAGCGACAGATTGGTCCAGACAACTGGGATAATTTTCATAGCAACTGTTTTTGGAAGTGGCATAGCCTTTCTGGCAAATCTATATATTTCTGCAAAATTAGGCCCGACCAGCTTCGGTACCTATAAAACTGTTATTTACTTTTTCACTTTTTTACCAGCTTTGGTAGGTTTTGGTGTTCATGCCGCTCTGCCAAAATATATTGCAGAATTCAGAACTAAAAACAAGAACATGATCGGACATCTTGTTTTGTGGTTTGTAAAGACAAGGCTGATAAGTTTTCTTGTTTTAGGAATTCTGATTTTTCTCTTCAGATATCAGATTTCAATGTATTTTTTCCATAACACAACGCTAGCATATTTGATCATACCCGGTCTTGTTTATTTCTTTTCCATGTTTTTTGCTATATTACCGTTTATCGTTCAGGGATATCAAAATTTTAAATTATTTGCTCTCTCCTCGTTTTTCGCTTTTGCACTACCGCCACTGGCTTCCATTATTTTACTGCCTTTCAATATTTTTTACATGATTTTGGGGTTTGGGTTAGCAACAGCAATAAGTTATCTCATCACATTGAAGTTTATAGTTAAATCAGGCGCATTAAAAGCGCCAATGCAGTTCGATTTGAAAAAAATAATTTGGTCATTTAGTATGCCCATGTACCTCCTTGGTATAATTCTTTCACTTTCTTCCTTTGCTCCACCATTATTTAGCTTGTTTTTTGCTCAAGAGACGATTGGATACTATACATATTCTCTGATGTTCTATACAGCTTCTCTCTTACTACCTGGCAGCATAGCCTTTATAATCTTGCCACAAACTTCTGAACTAAACGCCATGAAAAAAAATGAAAGGGCATCAAATCTTTTAAGAAAGGCTTTCATATATTACACACCAATAGTTCTTCTTGGGTCATTGCTGACACTTCTTTTGTCAGGATTTGTTATTGGTTTGATTTCTTCAAGCTATCTTCCTGGTTTGAACATTTT
>Ga0194126_10008725_pt1 | contig 13718 bp, 9 predicted proteins | sample TA2KigC150mmetaG_FD_148641 | JGI IMG/M metagenome (GOLD analysis project Ga0194126, IMG submission 148641) | Freshwater microbial communities from Lake Tanganyika, Tanzania - TA2015035 Kigoma Deep Cast 150m | ecosystem: Environmental > Aquatic > Freshwater > Lake | place: Tanzania: Lake... | reverse complement strand
GCACGGCCCGTTCCCGGACCTCCGGTGAATACCTGCTTGCTCTAGCCATGACCCCATCCTCTCATGAAATGGAGTCTCCGGTAATCCCGGGGCGGTTCAAACTCCGATACGGGCAGTAGGCCGACCGGCCGCACGCTCTCGGACGGGTCCTTTCCCTGCGGAACACTGATCGGGTCGCGATGGGAACGGTCGCAGTAACTTCAAGAGGTGTTCCTACCACCTCATCCGCTCTGGCGACGTGGATTGTAGTACGATCGGAAGCCCCTACCCCTGCACGCCCGGCTGCCTCCCCCGGAACGCCGACGAACCTCCTGGATTCCTCTGGGGGGCGTCAACCCGTGTCGTGGTCACTGCACACAGTTGAGACTTGGTCTCACTCGGCCTGGCCGACGCGGTGGGCGGTTCCTGGGGGGCCCAGCGGCCGATTGCGCCCTCCATGCTTGTAATCTAAGCTGGTGTCGCGTCTTTAGCATGTAGCAGCGCGGTCCTGGGATGCGACCAATTCATGATCGGCAAGTGGAGACAGCGCATGGGGGGCGCAGATGAGGCCCCGCCAAAGCGCTCGAGTGCATCCCGGCGAACCCGCCCTTCGACATGAGCGACTGACGCGGAGAGCCATCGCACGACGGCGGGTCTCGGGATGATGGCGTGTCGCTGGCCGTCGATGCGAGGTTCACGAGGTACGTTCTCTACCATGGATCGAAACCGATTCCGGGGAGTACTAGGGCATGCCCACTGAGTCCAGGGGTCGCGACCTCTTCATCGTCGACAACAGCGTTTCGGGCTGGACAGGTCTTCGCTACCTGGAGGAATGGACGGAGATCGCCAAGGCGTTCGATATCGCCAGCGGGTACTTCGAACTCGGCGCGCTGCTCGCTCTGGACGGTAGGTGGCAGCCCCTGGAGAAGATCCGGATCCTCATGGGCGCGGAGACCACGCATCGCACGAGGAAGGCCCTTCTTGAGGCCGTGCAAATGCGAGCCGTTGGGCAGTTGGACAGCAGCATCGAGGCCAGCAAGGAGGCAAACCCCTTCCTCCGCGGCGTCCCTGCGATTCTGGAGGCACTTCGATCGCGGCAGATCGAATGCCGCGTCTATGACCGCGCGAAGTTCCACGCCAAGGCTTACATCACGCACGCGAAGATCGAAGTCGTGGGTTCACAGGCTCTGGTCGGATCAAGCAACTTCACCCGGCCCGGGTTGACCGAGAACGTCGAGCTCAACATCCAGGTGCAGAGCGCCCGCGAGGTAGCACAGCTGCAGGAGTGGTTCGAGGCGCATTGGAACCAAGCGAGCGATGTGACAGCAGAAGTCATCGACACGATCGCTCGCCACACGCACGAGTACACGCCCTTCGATGTCTACGCGAAGGCCCTCCAGGAGTTCTTCCGTGGGCACGAGCTCACCGCCTCAGAGTGGGATGAGGCCCGCTCGAGGATCTTCCCGAGGCTCGACCGCTACCAGAAGGAAGCCTACTGGGCGCTCATGAAGATCGCCCGCCAGCACAACGGGGCATTCCTTTGCGACGGCGTCGGCCTTGGGAAGACCTTCGTCGGGCTGATGTTGATCGAGCGCCTCGTCCTCCACGAGGGGAAGCGGGTCGTGCTCTTTGCTCCGAAGGCTACGAAGGAAGGCGTTTGGGAGCCTCACCTGCGCGACTGGCTCCCGCATATCGGAGGCGTGGGCGGCAGCGCGGACTTCAGCAACCTGGCGGTCTTCAGCCACACCGATCTCGGCCGAACGGGGGACTTTCCTGAGCGATTCCGCCGCATCGCGGAGCTCGCCGACGTTGTGATCATCGACGAGGCCCACCACTTCCGGAATCCGGGGCGGAAGGCCGATCCCAGCAGTGGCGTGGAACCCTCCCGCTACTACCAGCTCTATGACCTCCTCGATAGCGCCATTCGGCTCAAGACGCTTTTTATGCTCACCGCCACGCCGATCAACAACCACCTGAGCGACTTCCGGCATATGACCGAGCTCTTCACCCGACGTGAGGAGCAGTATTTCGCCCGGACACTTGGCGTGAACAACCTGCGAGCGCACTTCAACAACATGGAGAAGGCGCTAAGGAACATCGTCGGGGCCTCGGGGGTCGACATCTCGGAGCACTTGAGCGAGGCGCAGCAGATCCTGGCGGCGGACGGGACGTTCCAGAATCTCGTTGTCCAGCGTAGCCGCGCCTACGCGCGCGAGAGCCAGATACGCGAGACGGGCAAGGCAACCGCGTTTCCCGAGCGCCGCGCTCCGCAGGTTGCCACCTACTCGATCCGAAAGACCTACGGCAAGTTGTTGGACATGTTCGAGAAAGCGTTCCAGAAGGAACGCCCACTCTTCACGCTGCCCGTCTACTACCCCTTGGCCTGGTATAAGGGGGACGACGATACCATTGACCCCTTCGAGGAGAACCGGCAGAGGCAGGTCGTCGGCCTGATTCGTACCTTATTCCTCAAACGCTTCGAAAGCTCGGTCTGTGCATTTGAACTCTCCTGCGACCGTCTCATGAAGAAGCTTCTAGCCTTCCTGGAGGTGCACAGCGAGACGGACGCCGAGAAGAAGCGGCTCGCGCGATGGAAGGATTTTTACCTCAGAGAAACGGTCTAGGTTTAATCTCTACCAGCTAGTATTTCTACCGCTGAGCTACCCAGCCATGTACGTGAGGTGCGCCTTGGCCAGCTTGCCGACTGGAGATGACTGGAGGCCATTCTTACCCGCAAGCCATCCACTTCCAAGGCACACCTTTGTCGTGCTGCCGGGCCGTGTTTGTCAAGGCACGCTTACGAATCCCTCCCGTGATGAAACGTCTTCCACCTCGTAGAGGGGTGGAGATCGCGTGCATTGACATTGCACGCCACAGGAAGAGGATTGCCCGGCACAGCAACAGAGGAAGAGTGCACCTGTGCAGGCAGCGATGATTCGGCCGTCGCCATCTGCAGTCGTAATCCTGGTGTAATCCCTGGCTCAGGTGCACCCTTGACCCTTACCGCACGACGAGCATCTTCTCCGTATCCGTTCGGGCATCCCATCCCCGGCCGACGAGCGCCTGGCGACAGGGCTGTCGATCGAATCAGGCTTCAGGAGATGACTTCGGCGTAGCGGGGGACCAGTTCTCCGGCAGCAGCTCGTCGAGCTGATCCGTCGGCCAGCCGACGGCGAGCTTGCTCAGGGTGTCCTTCAGGTAGGCGAATGCGTCGATGCCGTGGAGGGCGCAGGTGCGGATCACGCTGTAGAGGATTGCGATGCGCTCCGCGCCGGCATCGGATCCCGCAAAGAGATAATTCCGCCTTCCCAGGGCCAGGCAGCGGATCTGCTGCTCGCAGAGGTTGTTGTCGGGCGCCAGATGCCCGTCGGTGAGAAAGCGCGTCAATGCCGCCCAGTGGTTCAGGCTGTAGGCGCATGCCTTCGCGAGCTGAGAAGCCGGCGGCTCTCCCGAGACCATCCGGAGCAGCCAGCGATGGTAGCGATCCATGATCGGAGCGGATCGAGCCTCCCGCAATGCGAGCCGTTCCTCCGGTGTGAGCTTCCGGCGGTCGGCCAGATCCTCCACCTGATAGACCTGCCCGATCAGCTTCAGGGGGTAGGCCACTCGCACATCGGAATCAACGAGGTCGTAGTACTTGCGCCTCGCATGCGACAGACACCCGACCTCATCGGCTTCCGCGATCTTCCCGTTGTAGGCCCTGTCGAAGATGTTCGAGGCGTCGGCCTGTAGATAGCCCTCCCGACCCTTGAGGTAGCGCCACGGCCCCTCCCCGCCGGTGCCGTCCTTCGAGTAACGGAAAACGACATGGCGGCGATCACCCACAAAGGTCCAGATCGTACCCTTGCAGATCCCCTCGGGATCGTCTCGGTCGAGCACCTTCAATCCACTGCCGTCGGTCTGCAGCTCGAGGGAGACCATCGCCTTCGTGAAGATCCTATCCACGATCGGGGCGAGCTCATCGGCCACGGCGCTCACCCAGCCGCACAGCGTCGAGGTCGAGGTGGTGAAGCCGCCCCTGCGGTAGATCTCCACCAGACGCGTGAGCGGCAAGTGCTGCTCGTGCTTGCTCACCACCACGTGAGCCAACAACCCCGGGCCGGGCAGACCCTTCTCGATCAGCTTCGCCGGACCCGCCGCGGTCACCACCGTCTCCTTGCACCGAGAGCAGGCGTACTTCGCTTGGCGATGCTCCTGCACCTGGAACTGAGCTGGAATCAGCTCGACAATCTCGCTCACGTCCTCGCCGATCCTCGTCATGGGCCGCCCGCAACAGGAGCAGAGCCTCTCTTCCGGAGCCAGCTCATGGGTGATGATCTCGCGCGGCAGATCCTTCGACGGACGCCGGCGCCGAGGAGCCTGCCGTACCTCCGGCGCCTGGAGAGCCTCCCGCTCCGCCGCGAGCGCCTTATCTTCCCCCTCGGTCGCCGCGTGGTCCGATTCCTCCGTCATCTCGTCGGCGATCATCTCCAGCATGAGCGAGATCTGCTCGGGGTCCATCCGCTCGCTCCGCCGCCCTGACCTCTCCCGCTCCATCTTCATCAGCTTCAGGACCAGCTCGATATTGCTTGTCTGGAGCTGAGAGAGCATCGCGATCACCATCTCGATCGCCTCGTCCGTGCGGCCTTCAGCCAGCAGAGAACGCAGGTGAGTGCTGATCTGCGCGAGATCGAGGGTCTTCTTGATGGCCTCGGCGTGCATGATGCCTTTCTTTCACATTCATGCGTGTCGCGCAATAACATTCTCACTGGGATTCCATCTTTTTCTCCGATGCGCTCCCCTGAGGTCGATCCCCTCGATCATCAACGCAAGCTCCGCCGCCTCCATCTCCACGTGCCGCGATCCCGGCCGTGGGGAGCGAGGCAGATGGAAGCGTCCTCGCTCGAGCCGCTTGTAGACGAGCAGGTAGCCGCTCGGCTCCCAGAGGAGGATCTTCAGGCGGTTCGCACGCTTGTTGATGAAGGCGAAGAGGTGACCCGAGAGCGGGTCACAGCAGATGATCTGGCGCGTGGCGGCCGCTAACCCGTCGAATCCGCGGCGTAGGTCGACGGGCTCGGCCGCGATGTAGATCCGTACCGTGGCGGGCAGGGTCAGCAAGGCAGTGCATCCAGGACGCGGATCACCTCGGCCAGCAGGTCGCCGTCGAAGCCCGGGCGCACGGTGACTCGGCGCCCGCCGGAGAGGACAACCTCGATCCCGCCGGCCATCGCCTCGGCCGCGGGGGGACGAACCCGGTGCTCGACCAGCCGAACGGGGTGGAACTCAGGAGCAGGACCATCGGTTCCGAGTCGATCCCGCCACCGCGCAAGGCGGTTGCGGCACAACCCGTGTTCCCGTGCGAAAGCCGAAAGGCTCTCTCCGCTGCGGCGCCAGAGATCCAGAACCTCTCGGGCCTCGGAGGCCCGCCAGTACACCTTCTGCAGAACCAGCGACTTTCTTGAAACCGCACGATGTGTGGGCATCCCGCACCTCCTCTCGGTGCGGGCATCGTCTCAATCAAACAAGGGGTTGGCTACATGGGTTGGCCGAACGGATACTCTTCTCCGTCACCTGGTGCAGGCCGGACGAGTCCCGGAAAGAAAGCCTGGCGAAGTACATCCCCGAAGAGACCTTCTCGCCATTGGCATCCCTTCCATACCACGTCATACGCTGTACGCCCGGACCAAAGGACGCGCCGTCGATGACCGTCGATATATGCCTGCTCTGGATGTTGTAGACGTCGAGATCGACCTTCGCGCCCTGAGAGAGGGTGAAGTAGATGTCCCTCCCCACAGCGCAAGGCACGCTCCAGATCAGACGTGAAGTCGGAGACGGTGTGCTGGTGACTTCGACTGACGAAGGAGACAACTGACCCAGTGGCGGGCGAATCAGGCCATTGGCAAAGAGGGTGTTGCCGCGGGCATAGTTCACCTCGCCAAACTGCGTCGCCATGACATAGTTGATCCTCCACATCACTTCTGCCATGTAGTCCCCGGATGTCTGTTGTTCGAGCTCGTGCTCGTAGACTTCGAGTGCCAGCTCATGTCGGTGTTCGTAGTCGCCGTTCATCTGGCCTGCGACGCCGATCATGACTGACTTCTCAGGGTCGTTGAGTCCGAGGGTTCGATACATCCAGTAGTAGCTCCCGAGCCATCGCACTCCTGTCACTTCGCAGGCAGGGCCAATGGCGAGGAAGCGCTGTTTCCTGGTAAGCTGCTCCTTGGGATAGGAGTTGCCTGCCAAGAGCCAGGTAAAGTCGTCGATTCGAGTTGCGAGTCCTTGGAACCAGAGGGTTTCGACTCCTTGGTTGATCGCAGTGATGCCCGCTGCCCGTGCACTCAGGAAGTCAGGGTAGTCTGTTTCCTTCATGAGCGTTGCAGGAGTCCCACTGAGATTGTAGGAGACCCTCAGGTAATCAAGGTTCCGTGTGATGAGCTCTGCAGGTCCGGAGGACGTGTTGTCCCCGGAGAAGATGAGTGCCTTCCTGGTCGGCTCGACGAATTGGCCAGCATTCCATTCCTCTGCCGTCGACAGGCGAGTGAGGAGGGAATCAACGCCCATGGCGTCGAGGACCATGATTGGGCACTCTGCGATGCCGTCGCCGTTCACATCCCCTGCGTCATTGTAGCTGATGCAGGTGATCTGGCGGCACGGATTGGCGATGGGGTCGTCATTCCAGGAGTTGTACCGTACCCGCGACTTGTCGCCGACAAGGATGCCGATGGGCCCGGGCAGCACAGGGTAGTGCCTTGCGCAGCCGTACCAGCACCCTTCTTCGTACGTGATATTCGCCTCACGAACTTGTGCCATAACCTCCTGGATGTTGGAGAAGGTCGCAGGCCCCAAGAAAACCTTCGCCTTGATCGGGAATCCCTGCTTGGTCGTCAACCTTTGGACATGATCACGAACAGGCAGGAGGAGGTAGTAGTCAGAGGAGTAGATGACGACGTCGGCACAGTCGCCGTCAGGAGGAGGCAGTGGTTGAGGGTTGGAGCTCTCTTCGACGACCTCTTCGACTTCGATAGGCCCTGGATAGAGCTCGTCGTCGTCGAGTTGGGAGATGGGGAAGTCTCCGCGAAGAGGAGCGCTTCCCGCCTCGTCAGTCACGAATTGGTCAGAGGCTGTGGCTACGCCGTCCTTGTCGATGTGGATGATATCGGCAAAGTCGTAGCCACCGAGATTCACCGGCCAAGAATGCGTGCGCAGGATCCACTTCCCGTCAGTCCCGCTTCCTGGGAAGGTCGCGATCGTGTCAGGAAGCCCGTTGTTGAGTCCGCGGATGATGTAGTAACTATCCTCATCCTCGTTGAGGACTGAACAGAAGACGTCACCATCCTTGTACCCAGCGTCGTAGAAGAATCCTGCCCAGTTCCAACAGCTGACGTCAGGATTGATCCGACGGTTGCCGTTGCCGCGAAGGATTGTGAACGCGGCATTTCGGTGGGCATCCTCGATGTCACCCCCGTGCCATGGATGCTTGGCACACACCAGGCACGTAGCGTATGTCGTGGCATCCTTTGCGACCTGCGAGAGGTAAGGACAGATTCCGTAACCCACGAATGCAGGCCCAGACGTCTGATTGTTACTCTCCGCAATCCCCGGGTAAAAGTCCTCCGCCAGCCCATTCGTCTCGCAGCCCAACACGATGGTCATGCCATCAACGTTAGGCTGGAGGTAGTTCGCGATTCCCGTGTCGAATATGCAGATGTGAGGTTTCGGACTCGCGTCGCTCTTGTAGAAGTACGTTGCACGCTCAGTTGCCGTGAGGAAGCTATTCCAGTAGGTGTTCCTGGCACTGCTGGTGTTCCAGTACGTGAGGGCCAATGCTCCGCTGTTTGCATGGCTGGCTACCATGCTATAAACGGAGTATGGGAATCGGTTGATGTAGTCTTGGGGCGTCCCCACAGGATTGTCGCTCCACTGGCTGCTGATGTAGTAGCTGTACGAACTGCTGCTGACTTGAAGGCGTCCAAGCTTGTCTGCGAACCACGTCGTCAGCGTGTCCGGAGCCCAGCCTTGAATACCCTGCATCTGCGGTCCGATGGGGAAGAATCCGTTCAGGTTCTCTGCCTCAGTCAACGAGAAGGAAGAGACGCTGAGGAGGAGGACCGCCAGGAAGATGAAAGAGCGTCGCATGGCTACCTCCTTCCCTGGCCGAGGTGTCCTTCCACATTCCCCTCGCGAAGGATGATTGTAGAAGAAACCCTTGAGTTGCTGAAGCCAACAAGGATCTTCCGCACCATGTCACTTGCCTGATGAAGGGTCAATGGTAGAGGACCCCCTGCAGCCGGAGGCAAAGGATCCTGAAGTGGAAGGTAGGTCGGAGTCCCGTCAGGGTTCACGACGCCAATGTCGAAGTAGGAGAGGGCTGGAATCCCTGAGATGGTCGTGATGGTGACGTTCTCGAAAAGTCCGGAGTCGCGCAGGATGTCGCGGGCGGCTTCGGTGGAGTGTGTCTCGACGTACTTCTCTTCAGCTGCCCTGGTCGTAGCAGAGCGATAATCCTCGTAAAGCGCGACGGCATGGTTCCAGGGATAGGCAACGTTGTCGTCGAGATTCTCGAGGACATAGGGGCAGCTCTTGTACCTTGTCGCGAGTTCGTTCTCATCCTTCATCACCCAAGGATGAGGGTAGTGGACAAGGCCGTTCACGTAGATCGTACCGTTGTCGAAGTCGAACGTGATGGTGTCGCCCGCGACCCAGATTCGGTCGATGTCGCCGCTCTGGTATTCGAGCTGGTCCCCTTCTGGGACCACTGTAATGACCGGGAAGGCAAGATCGGGCTTGGTCGATGCTTCACATCCGCTGCAGGTGAAGATGCAGCAGGCAAGCAGTGAAAGGATCAGTGCCTTTGGCATTGGATTTTCCTCCTTCAGGTGGTTATTGCACTACTGCGTGTGCAGTGCGGGCCAGGTTTCAAGGGGGGACCGACTCTGCTTCCTCCATGCAAAGCGGAATTGGGAGAGCCCATCGAGTCCTTGATGCAGCTCTCATGAACTCATGCCTGGTCCTTCTGGACGCAAGGCCTTGCTGATAGGACGTTTCACCGCGCCTTCCCCCGCTTCGGTCACCCGCGAACCATTCTACCGACTCCGGGAGAAGCGCTCAAGGCGACGAGGCGCGCTCGCTCACAGCCTCCTCGCTCCTCTGCGCGGCCCTCCTGCAGCTCGAACCCGCCCTCGGCTTCAGGAAATCACCCCCACCGGACATCGACAGGATAGGCTCCGCCCCTCGGACCCACCGAGCCCCACAGGCTCCGCGGATCCCTTCCTTCCGCCGATCGCTCCCGCCGCCCGAACGATCCGGCTCCGCAGATCGCCCCCTCTTCTTCCGTCAAGGCGGTGCCCGAGCCGGAAGCTCGCAAACCGCGGAGCCTCCTCCCTCCTCGCTTCCCTCACCTCCACCACCCCCTGCCTCAGACAAGACAAACACCAGAGGCTCGCCACTGAAGCGCGCGGGCGCCAAGACGGGCGCCACCCACGGCCATCCAAGATGCCGCAGGATCCGGCCCACCACATCGGGATCGGTCAGGAAAGCGAGCACAACCATCGGCGTCTTGTCATCCATGACCGGCTATCCTCCATCAGGCCTCTGCCCGTCAGGAGAGTAGCACCGGTCGCTTCACCCAATGGAGTCACCCACACGAAAGCCGGAAGAGCCAGGATCAGAATGCCATCATCCTGGGTTTCGCGAACCAACTCCGCATCGGGTACTGGGAGCAGGACGGGGACGAGGAGCCCGACGAGGACATCGTACCCCAGGAGATTCTGGAAGCGGTCGAGCACCTCGATCGCAGCGAATACGACATCAGCGAGATGATGCAGGAGACCTTTCTCGATCTCGACCAGATCGTGAACTTCTTGGAAGAAGCGCAGAAGTTCGAGCCGAAGCACGATGACAAGCTGCAAAAGCTCGTCCGGCTGCTCCTCTCGAAGGACCTCGCGGGCCAGAAGGTTCTTGTCTTCACTGAGTTCGCGGACACGGCGCGCTACCTCTATCGCCATCTGAAGGAAGCGGGTATCGAGGGGCTCGCCCAGGTTGACAGCGCGACCAAACGCAACCGGGCGGATGTGCTCCAGAGCTTCTCGCCCTACTACAACGGTACGACCTCAGCGGAGCTTGCGGAGATGGGCAAGAAGGAAATCCGCCTTCTGATCTCAACGGATGTGCTCTCCGAAGGTCTGAACCTCCAGGACGCCTCGCGGATGATCAACTACGACATCCACTGGAACCCGGTGCGCTTGATGCAACGCATAGGCCGCGTGGACCGGCGCATGAACCCGGAGATCGAGAAGCGGCTGGTCGCTGACCATCCGGAGATCGCGTCCTCCCGTGGCAAGGTGAGTTTCTGGAACTTCCTGCCTCCAGACGAGTTGAATGCGATCCTCTCGCTCTACACCAAGGTCACGCAGAAGACCCTGCTCATATCGAAGACCCTCGGCATCGAAGGCAAGAAGCTCCTCACCCCTCAGGATGACTTCGACGCACTGAGGGAGTTCAATCACGCCTACGAGGGCAGCAAGACCGCGATCGAGGATATGCATCTGGAGTATCAGGCGCTCCTGCAGGAAGACCCCGCGCTCGAGGCTCGTCTCAAGCGCCTGCCCGGTGCCACATTCAGCGGCCGGAAGCGACCGGCGAAGGGTGTTCGCGGTGTCTTCTTCTGCTATGCACTCCCCGCACTCGACAAAGAGAAGGGTGAGTTCACGGAGGAGGCCGGGACGACTCGCTGGTATCTCTATGACCTCGACCGCGATGCGATCTTCGAGGAGCCGCAGGAGATCATCGAGAGCATCCGCTCGAAACCGGCCACGCCGCGGACATGCACCACAGAGGAAAAGACCCTTGTCGATCTTCGAGCAAAGGTCGAAAAGCACATCAAGAACACCTACTTGAAGCGCGTGGACGCCCCCGTTGGCGTCAAGCCAGCGCTCAAGTGCTGGATGGAACTGAACGAGGGCTGATCCCATGGCAACCGATCACCGCGCCGAGCTCAAGCAGATCCGGACGTTTCCATCCCTCGTCCGTTACCTGCGTGACCAGATGGGATGGCCAATCGACAGAGGTAGCTTCGAGGATCTTACGTTCGACTACACTCCGGAGGAACTAGGGATCGATAGCGCGAACGCTGCCAAGATCCAGGAGATTAAGCGCCTCCGACCGCTCTCGACAAACCAGCCCTGGGGCATCTTCTTCGTCAAATTCGAGCCGAAGCGCCTCCCCGTCGTGACGCTGCGCCGTGTCCTGAGCCGGGTAGCGCTGAAGAAGCGCGCCTCGGCCAACAGCGCCGAACGCGCCGCGTGGGCGGCGAACGACTTGCTCTTTGTGTCGAACTACGGTGAGGGGGAGGAGCGTCAGATCAGCTTGGCCCACTTCTCTCAGGACGAGAGCAAGGACGATCTGCCGACCCTAAGGGTCCTCGGCTGGGATAACCTCGACACGGCTCTCCACCTCGACCACGTCGCCGAGCTCCTGACCGAACGGCTCGCCTGGCCTAGTGACGACAGCGATGTTGCACGCTGGCGCGAGTCCTGGAGCTCTGCCTTCACCCTGCGCCACCGCGAGGTCATCACCACATCCAAGGTGCTGGCCGTGCGGCTAGCCGAGCTGGCCCGTGCCATCCGAGACCGCATCAAGACCGTCCTCGCGATCGAGACCGAGCACGGCCCCGTCACCAAGCTGATGAAGGCATTCCAGGAGGCATTGGTCCACGACCTCGACGAGGGTGGCTTCGCTGACATGTACGCCCAGACCATCGCCTACGGTCTCCTCTCGGCCCGCGTGACCAACCCGAAGGCGAACACGGCAGACGGATTCGCCACGGCACTTCCGGTCACGAACCCCTTTCTCAAGGAACTGATGGAGACCTTCCTTCAAGTCGGTGGTCGCAAGGGGAAGGCGGCCCGTCATACTGGCATCGACTTCGACGAGTTGGGGGTGAGCGAAGTAGTAGAGCTACTTGACGACGCCAACATGGAAGCCGTCGTCCGCGACTTCGGGGACAGGAACCCCCAGGAAGACCCAGTCATCCATTTCTACGAACACTTCCTTGCGGCCTACGACAAGAAGCAGAAGGTCAGCCGCGGCGTCTTCTATACCCCGCGCCCTGTGGTCTCCTACATCGTGCGCTCGGTAGATGAGCTGTTGCGCACGGAGTTCGGCCTCGCCGACGGCCTCGCCGACACCGCCACCTGGGGCGCGATGGCAAAGCACCACGAGGGCATGAAGATCCCCGACGGCGTCTCGCCTGGCCAGGACTTCGTTCAGGTCCTCGACCCTGCCACCGGCACCGGCACGTTCCTGGTGGAGGCCATCGCCCTCATCCACAAAACGCTCGTCGCGAAGTGGAAGGCGCAGGGGCACGGCGAGAAGAAGATCTCTGCGCTGTGGAACGAATACGTTCCGGTGCACCTGCTGACGCGTCTGCATGGCTACGAGCTGCTGATGGCGCCCTATGCCATCGCGCACCTCAAGCTCGGGCTCAAGTTGTATGAGACGGGCTACCGGTTCGGCAGCGACGAACGGGCGCGCGTCTATCTGACAAACGCGCTGGAGCCGGCGCAGGACTTCTCGGGTCGGTTCGAGTTCGCGATCCATGCGCTCGCGCACGAGGCGCAGGCCGTCAACGAAATCAAACGGAAGCGACGTTTCACGGTGGTGATAGGGAATCCACCTTACGCGCAGTATAGCATGAACCTAGACGACTACGCGAAAGCGCATATAGAGAAGTTTCGTTATTCCAATGGGGCGCGAATCCGGGCGCGCAATGCGCTGCAGCTCGAACGCAACCTGAACGACGACTACGTCAAGTTTCTCGGCTTCGCCGCAGAGTGCATTCCAGCTGGCGGAGGCGTCCTGGGGATGATTACGAATCGCATGTTCCTGGACTCGGAGTCGCTTGTCGGGCTCCGCGAGTGGTTCGCCAAACACTTCGAGCGGACCTTGATCGTCGACCTTCATGGGAGTAGCGAGGAGTCTCGGCGTGTGGAACGGCTCGGGCAGGATGAGAACGTCTTTGACATTCTGCAAGGCGTTGCGGTGTCTTTTCACGTCGGCCGTCGCCCATCTGCCGGTAGTCCTCATCCATGCAACTCCCGTGAAGTCATTGCCGGCCGGCCGCGGAAATACACGCTTCTTAGCGAAGACCTCAGTCTCGATGATGGCCGCTGGAAGGAGACCATCCCGCAGACCCCAGACTGGTGGCTCGATCGAGAGCCTGCACTAATCAACTCCGGTGCCCGTCTCTTCAAGCTCGACCAAGTGTTCCCAAAGTTCTCCACGCTGGTTGCTAGTAACCGGGATCATCTCGTCGTTGACTTCGATAGGGAGAAGGTCGTTGCTAATGTGAAGGCTGTGCAGAGCTTCAAGGGCACGAACGAGGCGCTGTGTGAGCACTTCAGCATCACGCTGAAGCCCGGCTGGAATGTTACCGAGGCTCGAGAGAGGCTAAAGGGAATTCGTAACCTCGCCGAGCATACGCGCCCCATTGAGTACCGACCCTTCGACCGTCGTTGGATCTTCTTTCACCCGACCCTCGTATGGCAGACGGCGCCGGTGTGCTCTCGGAACGTGCTGGACAGGCCAAACCTCGTTCTGATCTCCCTCGGAAAGAACCGTGCGGAGACAACCAATGGGCAGTGGATCACCTCAATCTTCGCTGATAAGGCAGCGTCAATAAATTAGGTTTACGAAACGTCGTTCCCGTACTACTGTCATGGGATGGGAGACGTGGACGCCCTGCGGGAGAAGGTAGCCGCGCT
>Ga0194126_10008724_pt1 | contig 13719 bp, 13 predicted proteins | sample TA2KigC150mmetaG_FD_148641 | JGI IMG/M metagenome (GOLD analysis project Ga0194126, IMG submission 148641) | Freshwater microbial communities from Lake Tanganyika, Tanzania - TA2015035 Kigoma Deep Cast 150m | ecosystem: Environmental > Aquatic > Freshwater > Lake | place: Tanzania: Lake... | reverse complement strand
AATAAGAATTTTTAAAGGGAAAACAACTAATAAACAGTATTTGGTTTATAAATTCTTTAATTCATTTAAGCCATTTGTTTTGGCAGTTGCAACCGATGCTGCTGAGGATATAAATCCTTATTTTAAAAATAAAAAAATGACCACCAATCAAATGTGGTCTGAAATTTGGAGATATCCAAATGAAAGTATTAAATACCCTCTAAAGACTTTAAAGAAAAGAAAGTCTAAGAAAAAAAGTTAAAAGTAACAAATGTAAGAGGCTCAAATATTTGAGTCTCTTACAAATAAAATAGCTCTCCATTCTGTAATCCCTTCTTATAAAGTTGAATACTTCCTTCTAAATCTTTCATAGTACGAGTTAATACTGCCAATTTATCAGCCTCCAATGTATCAAACTGATTGTTGATTAGGTCATCAATTCTTTGGTATAATCGTATCTGCCTTTGATACAGCAATCTATCTATTTCGTAGGAGTTCATTTCCATATATACATATATTTTTTTCTACTGTGAAAAATTTTGTTCCCGATATTTGAAAGGGGTGGATGGGGTATTTGAGTTTTTCTTTTTCTTTCAGTTCCACGAAACTAAAACTGTCCACTTTTCTATACACTGCCATTATAACTCATTGAATTTAGTATATCATAATGTGGACCGTCTTTTACTTTGCGGTCCATTATGATACGGTTTCATTGGTTAATATCCCCTTTGTGTCTAAATAACTTAGAACATCAGATGTTTTCCAATAATTCCTACCCATATATTTTATCTTCTTTAAATCACCTCTATAACAGATTCTATAAATCGTATTATTAGAAACATTTAATGATTCAGATAAATCTTCAATGGAAATATAATCTCTATCATACAGCTTTGTTGGATTGAATAATGTTTTCATTTTTAATCAGTTTTAATCTTTGTTTATAAATATTCAGTTTTCAGAATTGATTTGAGTGAACACATCTCAGCCCCCCATATTGAAAATTTTAAAGAAGATTGTGTACCTATACCACACAGTTAATCACATTTGGGCTGAGGTTCATTAATCTTTACGAAATTTTCAAAAGGTGAATGTGGAACTGAATGAAGGATTTCTATTATATCAAACCTCTTATCGGAGTTGTGGTATAAACGTTACTCAATCACACTAAAATCACTTTCCACCATTCTATTATACTGAGTATGTAACTGCATCAGTATATATAAATATTAAGAAGTGAGAGAAAACGTAAAGAAATGAGTAAAAAAGTGAAAATATTTTTTAAGTAATAAGTTAGATGCTAACTAATAGGTTAGCAGAGTGAATATCTATTAAGTTAACCTCTAACATATAAGTTATGAAGGGGAGAAAATAAAGGGTATTTAGCGTATGGGGACCGTAAAAAGGGTGAGAAAAGGGTGAGAAAAATAATTTTCATGAAAGAAAAAACCCTCACAAATCATTGATTTATAAGGGTTTAATTCACTTTACTCCGTGGTGCGGGGCGGGATCGAACCGCCGACACAAGGATTTTCAGTCCTTTGCTCTACCAACTGAGCTACCGCACCATCCCTTTGAATAAGGACTGCAAATATAATCATAGCCCCTATAATGGCAAAACATCCGGGGAAATGGTGATTTTATGCTATTATCGATGCGGTTCATTGTCACTTTGATGACAATCAAAAAAGAACCATAAAAAAGCTTCATCAAACGAATCTCCTATCTTTAAACAACTCAATTCATGGCTATGCCTGCATCCAATCATTTCGACGCTATTGTAGTGGGCTCCGGGATTTCCGGAGGATGGGCCGCTAAAGAACTCTGTGAAAAAGGCCTCTCTACCCTCCTGCTGGAACGCGGTCGCAACGTGGAACACATCAAAGACTATACCGATACAGAAAAACATCCCTGGGAACTCCCCCACCGCAATACCCTCACCCTCGAAGACCGCACCAACTCGCCCATCCAAAGCGAATGCTACGCATTCGATGAAGTCTCCAAAAAATTCTTCGTCAACGATAACGAACATCCCTACAACCAAGTCAAGCCCTTCAAATGGATCCGCGGCAACCACGTTGGCGGAAGATCGCTGATGTGGGGGCGACAATGCTACCGGTTGAGCGACCTCGACTTTGAAGCCAATGCAAAAGATGGTCACGGAATCGACTGGCCCATCCGCTACACCGATATCGCCCCTTGGTACAGCTACGTTGAAAAATTTGCTGGCATCAGCGGCTCACGCGATAACCTTTCCATGATCCCCGATGGCGAATTCCAACCGGCCATGGAAATGAACTGCGTGGAACAACTCATGGCGAAAGAATTGAAAAATAAATTAGGCCGACCCATGGTGATCGGTCGCGTCGCCAACCATACCGCAAAAATCGGAACGCGCGGCCCCTGCCAATTCCGAAACAAATGCCACCAAGGCTGCCCCTTCGGCGGATACTTCAGCTCCAACGCGGCTACCCTCCCGGCCGCAGCAGCTACCGGTAACCTCACCCTCCGCCCAGATGCCATCACCACGGAAGTGCTGTACGACAAAGAAAAACGTCGCGCCATCGGCGTCCGCATCCTCGACGCCAACACCCTTAAAACTGAAGAATACTTCGCCAACATCATCTTCCTCAACGCCTCCACCCTGGGCACCACACAGATATTATTAAACTCCACCTCCGATGCATTTCCGAACGGACTGGGAAACACGAGCGACCAAGTAGGCCGCAATCTGATGGACCACCACTACGGCGTGGGCGCATACGGAACATACGACGGCTTCCAGGATAAATACACCTTCGGCCGCCGACCCAATGGCATCTATATCCCCCGCTTCAGAAACCTCGACGGCAAAAACTCGGCCGGATACGTGCGCGGATTCGGATACCAGGGCGGCGCCTCGCGCGGGCGCGCTTCCTCCGACGGCATCGGCATCGAACTCAAAGAGGCTTCGCTGGAACCCGGACCCTGGTCGGTCTGGATCGGCTCATGGGGCGAAATGCTCCCCTACGAAGACAACCGCGTTACACTCAATCAAGAGAAAAAAGATAAATGGGGACTCCCTACACTCGACATTGATTGCGCATTCAAAGAAAATGAATTCAACATGCGCAAAGACATGCGCAACTCTGCCGCTGAAATGCTCGAAACTGCTGGTCTGCAAAACGTGGGTTCGTTCGACGACCTTCCCGCACCCGGATTCTGCATCCACGAAATGGGGACCGCTCGAATGGGCCACGATCCCAAAACATCCGTGCTCAATAAATGGAACCAACTCCACGATGTGAAAAATGTATTCATCACCGACGGCTCCTTCATGACCTCATCGGCCTGCCAAAATCCTTCCGTGACCTACATGGCATTCACCGCACGCGCAACCGACTATGCCGTGCGCGAACTGAAAAAAGGAAACCTCTAACCAACACCCCGCACCATTCAACGTACAACCTATAACCTGAATTTCATCTCCTGCCTCTCCATCGTGATCGGCAGTGTCATCGGCAGCGGCATCTTCATCGTGCCTTCACTGATGATCAACATTCTTCCCTCACCGGAACTGCTCCTGCTGGTATGGATCTTCTCGGCCGGGATTTCAATAACAGGTGGACTGGTAGTGGCGGGTATGGGACTGGCCTACCCACAAGCAAAAGACCTCATCGATTATTTTCGATCACTCTACCCGCGCTGGCTCCATTGGACCTTCATCCAAATCTTCATCTGGATCATCAGCTGCTGCGGTACGGTCGCCGTTACCTTCGTCTTCGCTGAATACCTCGGCTATTTCCTCCCCATGAACGAAACAGAAACTAAAATTTCTGCAATCGTCCTCACCCTCTTACTCGGCACCATGGGCATCACCAACATGAAAGCCGCCGATCGCTTTCAAGTCCTGTTCACCGGCGCTAAAGTGGGCGCGCTGTTTCTGATCATCGGTCTCCTCCTCCTTCCTGGTAAAGGCAATATGAATAATTTTCAAATGACCGCAACCCAGAACTGGAGCACCTTTCAATTCATCGCTGCATTTGTGGCTGCCTGCACGGGCGCACTGAGCGCACTGGACGGATGGTACATCATCGGTCACATCACCCCAGAAGTCAAAGGCGGAATCCATACAGTGAAAAAAGCAATCGTATGGGGACTCCTTCTCTGCACTGCTCTTTACCTGCTCACTGCCTTCGCCTATCAATATATTCTTACTCCCGAAGAAATCGGTGCCTCACACCTCGTTGCGGTTCGTGCACTGGAAAAAGAACTGGGAGGCATCGCTCCAAAAATAATCGCAGTACTGGTGCTGATCTCCGCATCCAGCTGCGTGAATGCAAACCTCATTGCTACATCGCGACTCATCGCGAGCGCCGCTGAACAAAAATCCATCCCCTCCTATTTTGCTCAACGTTCTGCTAACAACATCCCGGTGCAAGCGTTCATCCTGATGCTCATCGTGGAATGCATCATGATCATCAGCGGCTCATACGAACTCTTCCTGAACCTGACCATTCACGCCGTATGGAGCTTCATTACCCTGCTCACCGCAGGATTTCTCTATGTGTACCTGAAAAAAGATTTGCAACTGCCGGGCTTCAAACGCATCCCTCTGGTCATCGCTTGCAGCACACTGATTCTTTTTGGAATCGTATTTTTAATATCCGCTTTTATCTGATCCGCCACGGCGGGCACGCCCGCCCAACGTACAACCTACAACTTACAACCTCTTAATTCTACTCAACCACATGATCACTCCCGTGATGGGGAATGTTGTTCCAAATAAACAAACGATGAATCCCAAGATTTTGGTTGGCAGTCCCCACAACGACGCTATGTGAATGGGCTTGAAACTCGCCCGCACACGCTGTCCCAATGGCCGATCCCCCCACGATACTGTTTTTACATATGCTCCACTGTACTGATCGTAATAATGATTGTCGCTTGCATTTTCATGCACAGCCGACCTCGACAATGCACTTACTCCATATACCGCCGTTGAGTCCTTTGGAAAACTCACGTTATAAAAAACACTGTTCGGCACACGGGTATACACATCGCTGAGCACATCATCAACCGGCACCGCCTCCTGCAATGAATCCGTGATAACCGACTTCGGAGGCTTGATGGGTTCTTTGGAAGAATTGGTCACTTTATAGATGCCATCGTTGAACCACTGAAAACTCCAGGCCAATCCGGTAAACGCAAAAATGAACAGGAACAGTACAGAATAAATTCCCAAGGAATAATGGAGGTCGCGCGTGATCCGCTTCCAGTTGGCCGACCACATCACACTGAGTTGTGATTTCAACATCGCCTTGGTCTTCGGCCACCACAAAATCACCCCGGTAATCATGATGAACAAAAACAACAAGGTGCTGATCCCCATGATGAGCTTCCCGATATCATCGCCCAATAACCAACGGTGCATGGCCATCACCGTATAAAAAACCGTGTCGCCATAACTGAATACTTCAATGAGCTTGCCGGTATACGGATCCACAAACGCCGTCACCCGCTTACCCTCCTCCTTCGGTCCACCAGGCTTATTGGTCTCCGGAAGGGTCACCGAATACTCGAGGGTCCGCTCAGGATCGGTATAGATCTTCACCCCGTTCACCTTTACCCCGGGCAATTGTACCTTCAACCCGGCCGTCACTTCGGAAACCGGCAATTGGACCTCCCCTTTGTTCGCTACATAGTAACGATCAGGGTTCGTGGCCTGCATCAACTCATTCTCGAATACCAAAACGGCACCGGTAAAACAGGCAATCATGATGAACAGACCGGAAACAAGACTGAGGTAGAGATGAATGGTGCGGAGGAAGGGTTTCATGAACGTTGTAGGTTGTATGTTGTAAGTTGTAGGTTATTAGGGGTTGATTGGATTGAAAACTTGCTCAATTTATGGTTTTATTGATATTTATCTTTTATTTGCTTTAGTTAATCACCCATTCAATTCTTATCGTGAAGAAGCAGGTCAACTTCCTGATGGCGACCATCATCTTACTGCCCATCGCCGCATATTTTCTGGGAACTCCTCCCAACGACAAACAGGTTGATGTTATTTTCAAAACGGCATGGGGACTCGCAGCGGTAGTGCTGCTGACGTTTGTGGTGGGACAACTAACAGGCAACGTTTCCCAAACGGATAAACTCTGGAGCATCGTGCCCGCTCCCTACGCCTGGTACATGACAGCCCTGGGCGACTGGAACGAACGCATGGTGCTGATGTCAATCGTCGTGACCATTTGGGCAACTCGACTCACCTTCAACTTTGCACGTCGCGGCGGATACTCCTGGAAATTCTGGGAAGGCGAAGAAGATTACCGCTGGGAAGTGCTGCGTCAACGACCGGGTTTCAGCAACCCCATCGTGTGGATGCTCTTCAACTTACTCTTCATTTGCTTCTATCAAAACACCTTGATCTTCCTCTTCACCCTTCCCATCGTTACCTCTCTTTCAGAAAACGCACAACCGATCGGCATGATCGATTATGCACTTGCTGCTGCGTACGTTGGACTGGTACTCATTGAATTCATCGCCGATCAACAGCAATACAATTTTCAAACCGAAAAATACCGCCGCATCCATGCAGGCGAAGAGATGGGTCCCTACGCGGATGGATTTGTGCAAACAGGACTATGGTCCGTCGTTCGCCATCCGAACTACGCAGCAGAACAAGCCATCTGGATCGTATTCTATTTGTTCAGCGTTGCGGCAACAGGCGAATGGATCAACTGGTCAATTGCCGGTTGCGTGCTGCTGGTGATCCTCTTCAAAGGCAGTTCAGATTTTTCAGAAGAAATCTCCGCAAAAAAATATCCCAACTATACAGCGTATTAACAATCGGTCGGTCGCTTCTTCCCTAAACTATTCAAATGAACCACAACATCCCGCTCCACAACGTATCCATCTACGTACTGGCACCTCACCTGGAGTCGGATGACAACAACATCAATTATTATTACGACTTCTCGCAAAGCATTGCGGAGTTCACCAAGATTTTTTCAGAGCTGGCAGTCGACTGGAAATGGCAGCCCGTTACCATGAAAAATTACAACGCTGTCATCGACGACATCGCTGCACAACACAAAGGCACAGATAAACAACCGGTGTTTCTGAATTTATGCGACGGCGATGAGGTCAACGGTACACCCGGCGTTTCTGTCGTGAAGAAATTAGAAACCGACAACCTCATCTATACAGGATCCGAAGAATATTTCTATACGATCACCACATCGAAGATCCCGATGAAAGAAGCCTTCGATCAAGCAGATGTACCCACCGCCAAATGGAATACCATTCGCTCACGAGAGGAACAGGTCGATGCCCTCCTGGATGATCTTCGCTCTCCGGTTATCCTCAAACCATCGGTCTCCGGAGGAAGCATGGGCGTTGGTGTGCGCAACGTAGTAAACGACAAAGAAGCATTGAAAGAACAATTGCACCGCATGTTCGAAGGATACCGCGGATGGAATTTATCAATCGATGGCATCGTTGCAGAAGAATTCATCAGCGGTCGCGAATTCACCACCATGATCACCGGATCTGCACGCAATCCCGATTCGTGCCGCGTATATTACCCGGTCGAACGCGTGTTTCATGAATCGTTACCGGACAACGAAAAGTTTTTATCGTTCGATCGCCTCTGGGAAATCTATGAAGAAGAAACTCCCATGCCGGGCAATGCCAATTTTTACGAATACACGGCAGTGGATCCAGTGCTCGCAGAAGAAATTTGCCGCATCAGCTTCGATGCCTACCGCTCCGTGAAAGGAACAGGTTATACGCGCGTAGACATCCGCATGGATCAACGCACCGGTAAATTATATGTACTGGAAGTGAATGCACAATGCGGGTTGAGCGAGGACGAGGACTTCACTTCCATCGGAGCCATACTGCGAGTTAATGGAACCTCATTCAAAGAAATGATCCTGGAAATTCTTCAGGATGCATTCAACCGAAAAAAATAATGATGCCACTAAAGATCTGTGTACTTCAGCCGGACTATTCCACTTCTCAAGTCGATTACCAGCACTATGATCCGGTTCGCGATCTTTCACCTCTGATTCCCGATGCAACAGTTGAAACTGTATTGCTGAACAAGACGCGCTCCTATCAGCAACTGCAGGAACTTTCCAAGAAGAATTTCGATATCTATGTGAACCTCTGCGAAGGATACCTCGAGTGGGAAGTGCCATCTGTGGAAGTGATTCATTACATGGACCTGCTCAATCTTCCGTATACGGGTCCCCCGCCCACACTCTACGACGTTCCCAAACCAATCATGAAGTACCTCGCGTATTGCGTGAATGTGAATACACCTCCCGCACATACGGTGAAATCAATCGAAGAACTTGAATCGCTTTCTTCATCTCTCAGTTATCCGCTGTTTGTGAAACCGGCAAAAGCAGGAGATAGTCTGGGCGTCGATCATCAGTCGCTCGTCCACGATCAACCCGCACTCTTCTCTAAAGTCGCTGCCGTTTTAGTCGACTACCCCGAAGTGCTGATTGAAGAATACATTGATGGACGAGAATTTACGGTGCTGGTAGCGGGACTCCCCGATGGAAAATCTTGCCGCTCGTTTAAACCTGTTGAATATATTTTTCCGGAGGGGTTTGCATTCAAGACCTATGCACTGAAGACTTCAGAACTGCATCCCGGCGCAAACATTCCTTGCAATGATCCTGCGCTGGAAACAGAATTGCGTTCTGCAGCAGAGCGCATCTTCAACGGGTTCGGAGGAAAAGGATATGCCCGCATGGATTTTCGGGTGCGCGGGACTTCCATCTATTTCTTGGAAGTGAATTTCAGTTGTTCTGTTTTTTATACCGATGGATACGAAGGATCCGCCGATTACATTCTCAAATACGACGGCACTGGTCAATCGGGGTTCCTCAAGATGATCATCGAAGAAGGAATGGCGCGTCACCAGCGCAAGCAGAAAGCATTTGTGATGAAAGGCAACTCCATTGCGGGATACGGCATTTATGCTGTGCGCAACATTCATCAAGGAGAAATGCTGTACTGTGGAGAAGAACGTTCCACACGGATTGTTTCCAAACAGCATGTCATGAAACACTGGAATCCGGAAGAGAAAACATTTTTTGGTCAGTATGCCTATCCGTTGGGGGGCGATGTGTATGCGATATGGGATGAAGAGCCCGATAAATGGTCGCCTCAAAACCACAGCTGCGACGCAAATACACAAATGAGGGGATTGAACATGTATGCCACGCGCAGCATTGCATGGGGTGAAGAGTTAACGCTGGATTACGCAGAGCTACTGGATCGAGAAATGGAACCCTTTGAATGCAAGTGTGGTTCCCCCAAGTGCAGGGGCACCATTTCGTTTGCAAAAAAATAACCGAATACCATTCATATATGAAAAAAACAATGGCCGTATGGAGTGCTGTGTTGTTCCTGCTCGTTTCGCAGGCTTACCCAGTGCGCGCACAAAAGGAATCGAAACTCATTCAAGTCAAAGAAGTCAGTCGAATCGAAACCGTTCTCGCCTCCGATGAAATGCAGGGTCGACGTGTATTCACACCTGGAATTGAAAAAGCGGCCAAGTTCATTGCATCGGAATTTGAAAAAATCGGATTGGAGAAATGGAAGGGCAGTGATTCGTATCTCCAGCCGTTTGTGATTTCCCGGCAACGGAATGTGGCACCGCATGCGGCAAGCGACAGTCTGCCGGCAAATGCCTCCAACGTGATCGGCGTACTGCCTGGAAAATCAAAACCGAACGAATACGTAATCTTCTCCGCGCATTACGATCACTTGGGCATCAACAGTCGCAAAATGATCAACAACGACTCCATCTACAACGGAGCCAACGATGATGCAGCAGGTACCACGGCCATGATCATGTTGGCCAAGTATTATAAGAAGATGGGGAAAAATGAACGCACGTTAATCTTCGTTGCGTTCACAGCAGAAGAATCCGGTGGATTTGGAGCGCGTTATTTTTCAAAACAATTCGATCCTGCACAGGTGATGGCGATGTTCAACATCGAGATGATCGGGACAGAAAGCAAGTGGGGAAAGAACAGTGCGTTCATTACCGGATACGAGCGCACCAACATGGGAGAGCTGTTGCAGAAAAATCTTACCGGCACCAATTTCACTTTTTATCCTGACCCGTATCCTGAGCAGCAATTGTTTTTCCGATCCGACAATGCAACGCTTGCGCGGTTGGGAGTGCCGGCGCATACCATTTCTACTGCAAAAATGGATCAGGAGCCGCACTACCACAAAGCCAGCGATGAAGTCGGCACACTCGATCTCGAAAACATGACGGCCATCATTCGTGCAATCGCATTGAGCGCAAGAGGCATTGTTGCAGGCAAGGAAACTCCATCGCGTGTGGACACCACTGCGTTGCGGCCTCAACGCAGAACAACGGTTGCGCAGGCGCACTCGCATAACGACTATGAGCAAGTGCGACCATTTGCATTGGCTTATGAGCGAGGCTTTGGATCCATGGAAGCGGATATTTGGTTAAAAGAGGGAGAGCTGTATGTAGCACACGATGCACAAGGCATGCGCAGTGATCGTACCTTATCATCGCTGTACCTCGATCCGTTGCTCGGTAAGGTGCGGTCAAACAATGGACGGGTGTATGCACGCGAAGGGCAATCATTACAGCTATTAATCGATATAAAATCATCGGCACGCGAAACGGTGAATAAATTACAGGAAGTGCTGGAGCGGTACCCCGAGTTGATAGGGAACAAAGGAATTGAATTTGTGATCAGCGGAAATCGTCCCCCATCTGCTGAGTGGTCGATGCTCCCTTATTATGTGTATGTAGATGGTCGACCTAACGAACAGTACGATGCAAGTGCGTTAAAAAAAGTAAAGCTCATCAGTCAGTCGTTTTTCATGTATTCCCGCTGGAGCGGGAAGGGAGCGATTCCCCCGGCAGAAAAAGCGGCGATGAAGCAGGTGGTGGATGCTGCACATGCAAGTGGGAAGCGGTTTCGGTTCTGGGCTTCTCCCGATACCCCCGAAAGCTGGAAACTGCTGATCGAACTCGGAGTAGACCACATCAATACGGACAAAGTAGCCGAGTTGGCGGATGCATTGAAGGGCTAGGGATTGGAGGGGAAATAATATCTTTGAAAATTATACAATATGAACTACACCCTCAATCAACTGCACATCTTCCTTAAGATTGTTCAGACCGGAAGCGTCACCAAGGCTGCAGAACAACTTCAGTTGACACAGCCGGCCGTTTCCATTCAATTGAAAAACTTTCAGGATCAATTTGATATCCCACTGACGGAAGTTGTGGGAAGAAAAATTCATGTTACCGATTTTGGCAAAGAAATTGCGTTGTCGGCAGAGAGCATCATCAATCAGGTAAATGAGATCAACTTTAAAAAATTATCCTTCAAGGGATTGTTGACGGGTAAATTAAAAATCTCAGTGGTGTCGACTGGTAAATACGTCATGCCCTTTTCTTGGCTAGTTTCTTGAAAAAAAATCCTGGTATTGAATTGATAATGGATGTGACGAATAAATATCACGTTTTGGAGAGTATTACACGGAATGAAGTTGACTTTGGGCTGGTATCCATTTTGCCTTCTAACATGAGGGTTCATAAATTGGATCTGATTCAGAATAAATTATTTCTAGTTGGAAACTCAAAGTACAAAATTGAAACAGCTGAGGAGTTAAAAGAGTTGTTGAACAAGGTTCCATTGATTTATAGAGAATCCGGTTCGGGTACTCGGCAATTAATGGAACGGTATGTCGAAAAAAATAACATATTCATACCAAAAAAAATTGAGCTCACATCGAATGAAGCGGTTAAATAGGCTGTCATTGCTGGATTGGGACTATCCATTATGCCTTTGATTGGGATCAAAAATGAACTGCTGAATCATGATTTACAGATCATCCCATACAAAGGGTTACCTATTAAATCCAACTGGAGTTTAATCTGGACAGAAGACAAAAGGCAATCACCGGTTTTTGCTGCCTATTTAGCACATTTGAAAGAAAATAAAAGTCAAATTGCATATTCTGAATTTAGCTGGTATGAGCAGTATTGATATGGATAGGCGGATTGAACGGTGATATTTATTTAGAACAGGTATTTCTTTATATTTGCAATCCCCCGCCCAGGTGGCGAAATTGGTAGACGCACCGTCTTCAGGTGGCGGCGCCGCGAGGTGTGCTGGTTCGAATCCAGTCCTGGGCACAAACCCCCAACTAAATGGGGGTTTAATTTTATATATAACTTTAATTTTCATTGAGTTATAAACAATTTGTCGATAACCTATTTCTTTTGTTTTCGCTTGTTTTCATGAATTTTGTTCCACTAATGTTCTAACTAAAACATTAAATAAGGATATAAAATCATGAGTGTAACTCTCAGAATTCGAGAAAAAAGAAATGGTGAGAAAACTTTACGTCTAGATATATATCACAATAATAAAAGGCGCTATCAAGCTCTTAAGCACTTAGTGTTATTAAAAGAAAATAATCAGAGAAATAGGGAGCATAATAAAGAAATAATGCGACAAGCTGAGAAGATAAGAATTCAGTATGCCGCAAGACTGGAAGCAAATGACTATGAGGTTCCCTATGATATGGGTCGAAAGACAATTGTAGTTCATTGGTTTCAATCATTTATTGATAAATACACAAAGAGTGATAAGAGAAATTTTCAAGGAGCATTAAATAAATTTAAAAGCTATCTAAAAAATAATAATATTATAAATATTACTTTTTCAGAATTAAATCAGCATGTTATTGAAGAATTCATGGAATATTTAGAGAACACTGGGACAGGCGAAGGACCAAGTTCATATTTCAATAGATTTAAAAAGCTTATTCGCTATTCACAAAGAAATAATTTAGTAAAAGAAAATTTTTTATCTCTAATAAATAAAAAAATAAAGGGTAAGGCTAAAGAAAAAGATATATTACTAATTGAGGAGTTAGAATTGCTATCAAAAACGTCAATAAGTAATTTAGAAGTGAGGAATGCTTTCATATTTTGTGCTGTAACTGGTTTAAGATGGTGTGATATAAAAGGGCTTAAATGGTCTTGTATCGATGATAAAATAAAATATTTAAAAGTCTCACAGTTGAAGACAAAACATCCTGTTTATATACCATTAAATGTAATTGCGATTAAGATTTTAGAAAAATGTATAAAAGATAAAGAATTTGTATTTGAGTTACCAAGTGCCAATGGGGCAAACAAGCTATTGAAGTGTTGGGTTAAAAGAGCTGGTATAAATAAAAAAATAACATGGCATAATGCTAGACATTCTTTTGGCACTAATTTAGTTCTTAACGAAACTGATATTGTCACAACCTCTCTATTGCTTGGCCATACTTCTATAAAACACACCCAACGCTATATACATATCGCTAATCAACTTAAGGAAAAGGCTACAGATAAAATTAATTTTAACTATAATTAATTACTGATTAATATTTGTTGATAACTTCTTCTATTTAATCTGATAATATTTTCATTTTTTAAGATTTATATATGAGCAGAAAATAAGCTCATATATGACTCATTTAGATAAATCATTCTTAACATTTAGTGAAGCAGCTGAATTTTTAGGTATTGCAAAAAGTGTATCGACCCCTTAATTCTTGGACAAAATGGCGTTAAAATTTGAGACAATATCGGTGTTTTTTTCAGTTTTATAGGGTATGGATTTTTGATTGAGCTGCTGCAGGAACTGTTCTGGTGATTTTCTTCCCAGTGCTCCATGCTTT
>Ga0194126_10008723_pt1 | contig 13721 bp, 3 predicted proteins | sample TA2KigC150mmetaG_FD_148641 | JGI IMG/M metagenome (GOLD analysis project Ga0194126, IMG submission 148641) | Freshwater microbial communities from Lake Tanganyika, Tanzania - TA2015035 Kigoma Deep Cast 150m | ecosystem: Environmental > Aquatic > Freshwater > Lake | place: Tanzania: Lake... | reverse complement strand
TACTATTTTTCTCCATAAACTTGCAAAACGAAGTTTATATATAATGAACAGTTGCATCATTGACTATATCTGTACGCAACTGTTCATTACAATTTAATTATTTAGTTACTTCTATTTTTCTATATTTACTTCGATTGTTTCCTTATTGGGTTTTGATCTATAAGTCAGTCCGCTTGGCTCAATAACAGAAATAAATGCCGCATTATTATTATCAACAATTATCATATCACTAAGGCTAAAGGAAAAAGGATTTAGCAGTCTTTAGTTATTAATTTTTCATCAAAGTACTTCAGAAAAATTAAACTGAGGCTTGATTTTAATTCTCTGATGAAGTAAACTTTCAACTTTTACTTTATCATTAACATTTTATCTGCCTTAACAAACTTCTCTCCATTAACGCCCACAGCCACAATCCTGTATATATAAACACCTGAGGTAATTCGCTGTGAATTTGCATGCACATAACGAATGTAATAACCTGTTTCCTGGTCCTCATCCACAAGAGTTGCGATTTTTTCACCAGTTACACTATAGAGCTCAAGCATAACTTTTGAGTTTACTGGAAGCTGATATTCGATCTTTGTTGAAGGATTAAATGGATTTGGATAGTTCTTTGACATATCGAATACAATTGGTGCATCGACGACTGCTTTTACCGGATCGCTGAACTTAAATGTCCCATCGTTATCAATCATTTTTAAACGATATTCGTATTTACCAGAATTTAACTTCATATCTGTGATTGTATAATTTCTTGGACTATTGCTGTTGCCGCTTCCTTTTAAGAAAGTTACTTCGTCCCAAGCGCCTGGTCTAATGCCATCTTTTTCTAGTTTTGCGCGTTGGACTTCAAATCCTCTCAAATTTATTTCTGAAGCAGTTTTCCAATTTAATACTACATTACGCTCATTAACCACTGCAGAAAATGCCGTTAATTCAACCGGAAGCACAGGATTTGTGAGTTCATTTAAATGATTAACCTGAACTGTTATTTCTGTATTAATACCTGTCGTTTGATCATACGCTGAAATCTTAGTTACATATTGAGTTGCAGAAAAGGTCCAATCAAAAGCTGCTGATGCTGCACCAAAGTTAACAGAATTCGTTAATCTAAATCTGCCGACTCTTGTCCCCGGTGAAACATTCGAAATTATAGAACCTGCACCGAAACCGGGAGGAGCTTTAGATGCTAATTTCCAAACACGTGTGGTGCCTTGCAAAGCTGCAACATTCGGGTTAGCCGGTACTTGTGCTGAATTACCGAACTCGCAAGTACCTGTGATGTACGTTGCCGTGAGAGTACCATTGTTTCGAATATTATCATTAAATGTTAGTCCAACTTGACATCCAGACATCTCAAATGTGGTGCCGCCTGTTCGCAACAGATAAATATCAAATTCATAAACGGTGCTGCTTACTTGAACGTCGTTCTTTAGAAATGCCTGGTATGTGGGCAATTGTGCAAAAACTGCTGTGGAGGAAAGAACCAGCAATAAAGTTAAAAAGAGTTTTACTGTAGATCTGGTCATACGATTACTCCTATTTTTTTTCGTTATAAATTTTAAGCTTATTCACATTTACAATTCTACAAACCCAGCTTTCTTAGAAAGCTGGGTTTGTTAATACTAAATATTTATTCTTGAATGGTTTCTGTTTTTTTCTTCATAGTATCAAATTTTCTATTGTTGGTTTTGGCTAATCCGCTTGGATATTGTGCACCAACAAAAGCGGCGTTATTATTATCAACGATTATCATGTCGCTTAGGTCGGTAACCTCATCGCCGTTAACATCGCTGACTACGTAACCTGTAACAAAGTTAGCATTATCGTTATCAACCTCTATCATATCGCTGAGGTCAACTACACCATCTTGATTTACATCGCCGCTGAAAATACACCACTTACTCCCTTTCTGGACCATATTGTCACCATAAGCTTGAGTTGCTGCAATCGTAAAGTTATACGCTAATTCAGATTCTGCGAATTGATTAGTCCCAAGCTTTGTCCATGTTTGGATACTATTGCGGTGTTTAATAGCGAGATAATAGTCGGCACTGTTAACTGCTGTGAAGAAATTGAACGATCCGATACCATTCGTTCCAACAACCGCCTTTTTAGATTCTACAAGTGCATACGGTGATGAACCGTTTCTTATTTCAACAGTCAAAGTATCAGAAATCATGAGATTCGTACCCTCGTTATATAAACCTTCTATTAGAACAGTAAGGTTAAGATTTCTTCCGCCGATTGGATTATCCTTATCTGTTAATGCAAACTGTGAGAATTTGGTTAAACCTGTCACTGTAACAGTGTTGTTTGTCCAGTTCACATCGGATTTGTAATTGCCGATACCTCTTTCAAACGATACCCAAGGTTTGCCAGTTTCTTTTTTAGCAAGAATAAGATTGTTAGTTGGGTCAGAAATTGTCCCAAATTCACTCGAATTCAAATTGAATACAGCTGTAAATGGATTTTGGGGAGATTGATCGGCAGTTATTTCCCAATAAGTATTGCTGTATTTACCGTTTGAATTCCAATCTGTTGCATTTGGTACAGCAGTATTAGTCCTGCGGGTGAGCGTTATGGTACTTGGTACAGTCCCGCTTCCCCAAGTTATTGCAGCAACTTGTTGTCCGAAGGACGAATAAGTTGTCGTTCCGCCTGCAGAAGGAGCACCGGATGGAGTTGCCGCTGGTGCTGCAACCGAAGGAGTGAACTCATAAGCACCGATATCAACCCCGGCAGTGGAGCTTCGTGCGAGCCCAGCAAAATCATCTGTTACATCAGTGAGATAAAGTGCAGTACCGTTCAGTACCCAGGCGTTGGCATCATCTGCATTAGGCATTAAATTTGTACTTGAAGTAAATGACGGATTACCGCTAACAGAGTTAACATCTTTACCAGTTGCTGTCCTCCAGGCTGCAAGATCTGCTCGAGCACTTCCGAGATAGCCTAAGTTTGAGCCAAGGGTATAGTAATCATTGTAGTTCATTTCAGTAAAAACCGTATTTGCAGCATTACATAGAACTGTATATCGCTCTGTTCCAGTTGTCTGCTGAAGCGAGAAAATATTATTTCGTATATCAAGAGTGCTTGGCGTAGTTACAGCTGAATTAATAATTAAACATGCCGGATACCCTGCAATAGTTTGATTAGTGGCTAAATTAATAGAGTTGTTATATATCTTGTAACCACCGCCGCTCAGTACGTTAATGCCATAACCATTATCAGTTGTGGTTGAACTATATCCATAACCAGCAACATCATAAATAACATTATTAATAACTTTTGCAGAATTTTCAGTTAAGGTTGAATTTAACCCAATACCAATGGCACTATAGCCACTTGAATTGGTATTTTTAATATTATAAATTTTATTTTTTTGTATTGTAATACCAGATGTTGCCCCAGTCAGTGAAATACCAAATGTTGAGCCTGTACCGGTTGTAGTTAACCCTGAGACAGTATTACCAGTAACGTTGATATTGGAATTTGCAATACCGGTTCCTATCAGTATTCCGCGCGGTGCATAAGCTCCAGTATTTGTGCAAGAATAGTTGTTAATGTTATTGCCCGAAACAGTAGAATTTTTAGTAGAAGCATGCAGATAAATACCTCTTTGCTCATAAGCACCGTTGTAATCAATATTTCCTAAATTATTATTAGAAATAGTGGACCCATCAATCTGGTATAGATAAATTCCAATGTAATTGATATCATCAGTTCCAGAAAAATTCATATCATTTCCGGTAATTAATGTGCCGCTGCCATTTCCGCTTGAAGAAACTGCATTCAAATAAATACCATTGAAAGCTTTTTTAAAGGCGTTATTTTGTATAGTAATATTCGTAAATAATCCTGCACTGCCTGCAAGATCATAAACAAAGAAAGCCGTACTTCCGTCGGAACCATTAAGAAGATTGCAATTTTTTACAGTAACATTATTAATTGCAGTAGCTCCATTAGATACTATACGGATAACGTTTGGTGAACTAGTACTTGTATTTTGAATTGTTAAATCACGTGTAGTTCCACCATCGGTGTTCGAGCCATCGATTGTAACATAATTCGTAGTTTGAACTCTAATTACTGGACCCGAAGCAGAAGCACCTGATATGGTTGGAGTTATACTGATACTCGGTTTTATGGTCACAGTAGCGGAAGAAGAAGGCACCGCCTCACTTTGAACGTTGATTACTATTGGAAGTGTTTCACCTGAGTAAGTTGCATCAGTTAATAAGAATCGAACGTTTCCGCTTACTCCTCTCTCATTTAGGTCTGCAATCGCTGCTGTTAGAGTCGTATAAACACCTTCTATTCCAAGCATGTTCTTCTCTGTACTTGTTACTTGATAAAAATGCGGCCCAGAATAGTCAATACCATTTTCTAATATCACGTAATATTCTTCCGCAACTTCTCTAAGTTCATAAATAATATTTTCATCTTGCTGGCTTGCTGGTTTATCATCATATATAAGACTTCTCGAATCAGATTTAATGATCTCCGTTTCTCCATCTGCCAGAAACTTCGATTCTGTCTGCTGCGATTCTTTAGTGCGTGCATCTTTCTCGGCAGTTCTATAACCTACAGGTACATCACGCATTACTTTTCTCGTCCGTTTCTCGAAATACAAATTTTTCTCGGTCAATTTATTGAACATTGCAAAACCGACCTGGATATCACCAAACAATGGAGCACCGACAATCTTGTATTGATTTGGTGTTGTAGGAGCGCTTGTAATTGCCGATACAGAAGTACCGACAAATCCGGTAGAAGGATTAGAGGCAACTTCTGGTGTCTCTGCCAGGTTTTGTGCAACAATAAAGTACTGGACATAATCACCAGTTGAGACAGAACCGCCATTAATAATTGAATAATTAATTATGAAAGAGGTTGGTGATGAACCTGTGTTCGATTCAGTCCATTTCCACCCATTATCACCACTGGTATTACCGCCAAAAACATTGTTGTCTGTGCTCTTTTTATAATAGATTCTGGGCTTGTTAGAAGTAAAATCAACACCCACACTGCTAGTGGTAATAGTAACGTTACTAAGCGTTCTGTTTGTGGTAGAATTTATGGGGCCTAAAGTTGTATAAGTTATAACTGGTGCGTCAGTTCCGTTTTCATAAGCACCCATTGAAGGTGTTGAACCGTTTCTTGCAACACCAAGTATATCTGTAGTTAAACCCCCAATTGGTGTACCAGAAGCAAGTATACCTGATCCTATTTGTGGTTGTAAATTGGTTGTTGAAGTAAATTGAGGATTAACATTTTTAGAATTTACATCAGAACCTGTTGCTGTTTTCCAAGCAGCAAAGTCTGTAATTTCTGCTCCATTCCAATATCCTATCCAACTACCTGATGTATAATAATCATTATAATCAATATTTGTGAATGTCGTAGAGGCAACTGTGTAAACTGTATAAGTTTTAGGTGAAGTTCCAGTTTTGGTGTTAAAGAAAATATTGTTTCTCATGTCAATGTTTGTAGCTGCAGTTGAAATAAATAAACAATGAGAAAATACCCCCGAAGTTGTACTTCCAAATGCACCTGTCATACTGATAGAATTATAATATATTTTATACCCATCACCGCCTGCAAGTCTGATACCAGCATTATAAAAGTTTGAAGTACTTCCATAATAGTTGATATCAGAAATTGCATTGTTATCAATCTGGTTGTTTGAAACGCCAGTAGACGATGAAAAATATATTCCGATAGAATAGTAAGCAGAAGTATTAGTTTGGTTAAATGAATAAATTTTGTTTTTACTGAAAAATGAATTTGAAACATTCGTTGCCAAATACATTCCATATTTTGATCCATTATAAATCATATTATAAATGCTATTTCCAGAAATGACGGCACCGTTCATACCTGAAAAATACATTCCATAACCGGTAACATATTCTGCTTCTGTGTTGGACCCGATAGTATTATTCAATATTGATAATCCGCTTAGTTCTCCGGTAGTTGCAACACCTCTCGCATAAATACCATAAAATGCTTTTTCGATAACATTATTTTGTATTGCGAGATTATTATTATGCGCACCGGTTCCTGTCGTGGAAATAGTTGTACCGCCCACAAAAATACCGAAAGTTGAAGTTTCACTATTTGAACCTGCTTTAATATTACAGTTTCTTATTGTATTATTAATTGCTCCTGCATCAGTGCCAAGACTTATTACCTGGAATGCTGCACTATTCGTAGCTGTGCTTGTATTACTTATAGTCAAATAATTACCACTTCCGCTGAATCTACCGTCAAAAGTAACTCTATCGGCTCCGTTCAATCTAATTAAACCTCCGGCATAGGAACCTGAAATCGTTCTGGTAGTCGATGAATTTGGTTCTATAGTGAGTGTGAAATTTGAACCGATTGGTTCTTCAGACCATTGATTGAGTGCAATTTCTCCGGTTTCAGTTAAATCCGATACAATATTGACGGTAACATTTCCAGTGAAGACGCCATTATTTATTGCTTTGAAAAGACCTGTTGATGCATCAGCTGTTAATGAAGTATAGGTTTGACTGCTACCGACAGTTATGGTTCCCGAAAAGGAAGCAGAAATTGTATAACTGTTTGGTGTAGTAGGAGCGGAGCTAATACTTGAAACTGAAGTACCAACAAAACCGCTCGAAGGATTTGAGCCGACATTTGGAGTTCCAACTAAATCCTGAGCTACGACAAAGTATTGAATAATATCATTAATAGATGCAGAACCGCCAAATAAGATTGAGTAATTTATAGTGAAGTTGGTTGGTGACGAGCTTTCATTTGCAGCAGTCCATTTCCACCCGTTATCACCGCTTGTATTTCCGCCGAATATATTTTCATCCGTAGATTTTTTGTAATAAATCCTTGGTGTATTTGTCCAGTCAACTCCTGTTGCATCGGTAATAGTTACACTGCTCAATGTTCTGTTAGAGGTAGATGTTGTATTTCCCAAAGTCGTATAGGAAATGGCAGGGGGAGCAAAATCACCACCAGTTTCATAAGCACCCATAGATGGAGTTGAACCACTTCTCGCAACATTTAAAATATCAGTCGTGATACCTGAAACAGGAGTACCTGCTGCAAGAACTGGTGACCCAGTTTGCGGCTGCAAGAGAGATGTGGAGTTAAATAACGGATCACCGGAGAGTGAATTTGCATCAAATGAAGAGGCAGTCTGCCAATCACCTAATGTTATACATGCAGTTGCAACATAAATTCCCAGTACACCGCCTGTACCACTTACATAATAATCGTTATAATTCAATACTTGACTTGTACCTGTTGCCGTTGTGAAAGCGATCGAGTAATGCGCACCAGTTCCACCTGAATTTGTTCTAGCATTATGAAGAACATTATTCTTTTGATTATAATTGGTGATTTCATCGCGCTTTCTGATACATGCGCTGCTATTGGTACCTGATGTAACTGTACCCCCCAAATAGATAGAATTGTAATAAATGTCTAGAGAGTTTGCTAGATATCCATAATAGTCAATTCCGTCAACCTGCCCGGTCGTATTTGGTGAAAGAGAAATAGAGTTGTTTTCAATTGATACATTCATACTTATGCCACTGGCACCATAGTAATACACACCCTTAACTGTAGCAGATGAAGTACCATCTAAGCCAAAAATTTTATTTTTTACAATACGTGTTCCTGACGCATTAGAAAGGTAAAATCCATAGACTGTGGTAAGTGAAGAAGCAGAGGTCATATAAATTTCTGATGAATCTATAAGTGTATTTGTACCTGCACTAATATAAACGCCGTAATTAGAAAAATTATAAATCTTTGAATTAAATATAGTATTGTTGTCGTTACTTGTTGAGCCGAAGTAAACACCAGTGTAAGGTTTACCTGCAGCATCGCTCCTATCACGAATTTCACACTCGGTAACAGTGTTGTTTGTATTGGAACCAGTGCTGAATTGAACTACTCCAACCGTAGCTGATGTTGCAGCACCTTCAATATAAATATTTCTTAAAGTATTATAAGTGGCACCATTACTGAATTGAATTACAGAGTTTGAAATATTTGTGTTTCTAAATCTTAAGTATTTTCCTGAACCAGAATATCTACCATCAATTGTTACTCTGTCAGCTCCATTCAATCTTATCATGTGATTTGCAACTGTGCCGGAAAGCACTCTCTCTGTAGTTCCGTCAGGTACAATTGTTAAGGTAAAATTAGAACCGCTCGGTTCTTCTGTCCATTGATTAAGTGCATTAGTTCCGTCCTCTGTAATATCCGAAATTATTTGTGCAGTGATACTACCTGTAACAATTTTGCTGTTAATGTCAGCGAACAATCCTCCAGCGCCTGTTAAAGTTGTGTAGGTACCTTCGGTACCAACTGTAACCGGTCCGCTGATTGAACCTAAAATTGTATAGCTGTTTATTGTACCGCCGATTGGGAAAGCAACTGAGGTCAGATCGACGCTGCTTGGTGCTGCACTAAATGTTCCAGAATTAATGCTGATATAAGGCGGTGTTTGAAGGTCTTGTGCAACAACAAAATATTGTACGTTAGAACCGGTTGTAACACCTGTACCGCCGTTTAGTTTTGAATAATCTATTGTAAAATCAAACGGAGAAGAAACTCCATTTGCTTCCATCCACTTCCAACCGTCTGTTCCGCTGGTATTATCAATAAAAGTGTTTGCGTCCGTTGAACGTTTGTAATAAACTCTTGGGCTTGTACCAGAAGTTGTATTTACTCCACTTGGGTCGGTGATCGTTACACCTGAAAATGATCTATTGGAAGTATATGTTGTATTAGAAAGATTAGTATAACTTATTGCAGGACCTATAACATCTGCCCCATTTTCGTAAGCGCCAATAGATGGGGTAGTAGGGCTTCGAGTAGCACCTAGGTAATCAATTGTAATTCCATCTATTGGAGTACCACCGGCAAGAACAGCATTACCCAAGTTTGGTCTTAAATCTGTATTGCTTTGAAATTCAGGATTGGAATCCAATGATTGGAGATCGCCTCCGGAAGATGTTCGCCAATCTGTTATTGTTGCTCTATCTGCACCATAGTATCCAAGTATTCCATAAGTGCCGCTTGCATAGTAATCATTGTAATTAATTGTGCCGAAAGAAGTACCCGTAGGAACATAAGCTGTATAACTCTTTGAACCTGAAACAGCAAAAGCAGTTGAATTTGCAAAGATATTATTTCGAACATCAAGTCCGGTTATTGTATTGGCAGTAACTAAAAAAGCAGCAGACATACCTGCACTAGAACCTGCGGTTACGCTGCCGAATAAGTTAACCGAGTTGTAATATACTTTATGGTTTGTACCGCCGGCTATTCTAATACCGAAAGCATTGAAGGTAGTACTTGATGTGGAATAATTAGCTGTAATGATGTCATATATTAAATTTGTATGTATTCTGTTAGCAGTATTATTAGTTGAACTTGAAATATTAATACCGTAAGCACCGTAACCACTAGTAGAAGTAGATCTTAATCCATAGATCTTGTTGCGGTAAACATCTGCATTAGCGACATCTGAACCTAAATCTATAGCTGCAATATTAACTGATGTGGTGGTTTGCAGATTAAATATTGTGTTCTGATAAATTGAAGGAGCCGAGGCACCCAGTATATTTAATCCTCTAAAAATAACATAATCGGCACTATTGCTCGAACCGATGGTGTTACCTGCAATAATTAAGTTATCATTAACACCGGCAGCTGCTGCCCCGGCATAAACTCCATAATAGCATTTAGTTATATCATTATTTAGTATAGAGGTATTATCGTTATCGTTCCCGGTTGTTCCGATTGTAGCACCACCTACTGAAATACCATAACTTGTTGTAATAGAGTTAGAACCTGTTGAGATATTACAGTTTCTAATTGTATTATTAATAGCACCTGCACCGGTACCACCGCTCATTAATTGAATGGCAGCAATTGTACCGGTAGTTGCAGTATTAGTTATAGTAAGATAATTACCGCTACCGCCGAACCTTCCGTCAAAAGTAACTCTATCGGCGCCGTTCAATCTAATTAAACCTCCGGCATAGGAACCTGAAATCGTTCTGGTAGTCGATGAATTTGGTTGTATGGTGAGTGTGAAGTTTGAACCGTTTGGTTCTTCTGACCATTGATTGAGAGCATTTGTACCACCTTCGGTTATGTCAGAAATTACCTGTGCAGTAATGTTACCAGCAACAACTTTGCTGTTAATATCAGCAAATAATCCACCTACCCCAGTTAATGTTGCATAATCTCCGCCTGTACCGACCGTTATAGTTCCGCTGATAGTACTGACAATCGAGTAACTATTCGGTGTCCCGCCAATCGGGAATGCTGCACTCGTTAAGGCAACGCTGGTCGGTGTTGCAGCAAAAGTCCCTGTGTTTATCTGAACATTGATTGCAGGGGCAAGGTCTTGAGCGACCACAAAATACTGCACGACGTCTCCCAGAGATACACCGGTACCACCGTTCAATAAATCATAATTAATTGTGAAATCAAATGGATTTGAAGTTCCATTTGCTTGCACCCACTTCCAACCGTTTGTTGAATTAGTATTATCGTTCCATTCATTCGCATCGGTAGTTCGTTTATAGTAAACTCTTGGTCTAGTACCTGATGTAGTGTTTACACCGCTTACATCGGTTATAGTAACATTGGTAAAATTCCTGGACGAAGCCACTATTCCATTACCAAGTGCAGTATAGAGAATACTTGGAGGTGTTAGATCCGCAGGTGTCCCTTCAAATTCATCGGCACCTACATCTGGTGCTGTTCCTGTTCCTGGATATCCATCTTCGCCTTGACGAGTGTTTCCGTCGTAATCGACTGTAATTGCAAGTGGACTTGTAATCCTTGTACCACCGCTTTCAACTTGTGTTTCGCTTCCCGGCTCAATGTGTATGTTGTACGGTGTGGTAGCTACATTTACAAATGGTGGGTCCTCTGTAACAGATGCACCATCGCGTGGAGAAACACGGGTTTTAAAACCTCCTAGAGTTTCGTCGCTGTTCGTTCCATCTGAATATATTAGTCTCGTTGTACCTGGAGTGCCGCAATAGAACAAGTTATTATTGGAGTTGCTAGAATAGCTAGTTAAAGTTGTTGAACTTCTTCTGTATGCAACAGCTGCTCCAGTTCCATTTGGTGTTGAGACATTAACAACAATATTATTGCGCAAATCAACTGTTGGCGTAGTGCTTGAATAAATTCCATAAGAGCCGAAATTTGTTCCGGAACTAGTTGCATTTAAATAAATAGTGTTATAATATAATCCAATCGAAGTTCCGCCGGAAATATACATACCTGCAAGTGCAGCTATAGAATTAGCAATAGGTGTTCTCAAGTCGCTTATGAAATTATTGTAAACATAATTTGCTGTACCTGTTGTTATATAAAAACCATATAGGGTTGGTGAAGCATTATTTCCAATTAAATTATACACTTGATTTTTATAACAATTTGTTGTACCGGTTCCAGCATCATATATACCGTATAAGGTTGTGCCAGATGTAGTAATGTTGTAAACATTATTATTATAAACCGTTGGATTTGTACCAGTGAAATAAAGTCCGTAAATGGTACCACCACCAGTGATACTATAAACATTATTGTCATTTACTTGATTTGTCCCTCCGCTCATAGCAGTTAAACCATAAATTAAACCCGTGCCTGAATGTGTTAGGTTTGAGGTAGTATTATTACTGCAAACACGGTTTTGGGCAACTGCAGTATTTGAATAAATTCCGTAAAGTGCAGATGAACCAGTTGTTGCAGTAAAATTAGAAAACGTATTATTCGTTATTGTCTCAGTCCCACCCGTTGGACTGCCAAAATTATAATAGAAATAAAAAGTTCCTGCCCCGGTTTTTGAAATTGCGCCGCTTGTTTGGTTTCCCGAAATAGTAACAGTATTAGTTGCGGTGCTTGCATAGATACAATAAGAAGCGATTGTGGAAGCGAATGTACCATAACTAAAAGTATTGTTATTAATTGTGAACGAATTAACTGTACCTGTTGCATAAATGTGTGTTGCTTCAGTTGTACCAGCCATTGTAAGAGATATCGTATTATTGTTGCATGTGTAATCACCAACTCCCGAGCTGGTAGTACCAAACATTATAGCTCGTAATTGACCTGTTGTAGATGAAAGTGTAATGTTATTATAATTATAAGTTGCTGACGCATTCGTAGCTGTAGAATGAAAAATACCATATCCTGTAGAAGTGAAAGCTGAACCTCCACCAGCAGTGTTGTTTATTGTATTGTAACTGATATTTGAATTGTTATGATAAATAAGGTAAACTCCATAGGCAGCAGAGGCAGTATTACCTGCAAAATTCTGTATTAAATTTCCTGCGCCGCTCTGTCCCACAATAAAATTCTGGTCATAAAAGTCATAAGGTGAAGCAGTATGATTAAAACCTCTTAAAAGAATACCAGTAAAAACATTACTTATAGTATTTCCGGTTATAGTAACATTTTCATTTCTACCTCCAGTAGAGGTAATTGTAATACCGGTAGCTGAAGATACTGATGAAGAGGCATCATTATTAGAAGAATAAATACCTGCGACAAAACCGCTTGTACTCTTAGTCATTGTTATTGAACAATTTTTAATAGTAGCATTTTTACAGCCATTGGTCGCACTTGCCTTGCGTAAGTAGTAGCCGTACTCAATCCCAGATTGAGAAGCTGCGACACTAATACCATCAAAAGTGATATAATCGCCGCCTTGAATAATGATTACAGCATCTCCCTGTCCTCCGAGTGTAGACGTTGCTAACGACCCGGCATCTGTTCGTGTAACAGTTGGGCTGCCCCCGGTTTTTTGAAATGTAATTGTATTAGATGAGGTGCCAGTTGCGGTTAATAGTATTGGCGAAGTAATACTTTCTGAAAAAGCGCCATCTACATTAAAAATTACAGATCCTGAAACTCCACTAGTATTCAGTTCAGTTACAGCAGCACTTATTGTAGCATAATCGTCGGGGATACTATATGTACCCGAAAGTTGTGCATAAGAAATATTTCCCAAAGTCAAAATACTTGACAGTGAGATGATTATACTTAATTTATTTGTGGTGAGAATGTCTCTCAAGAAATTACTCATTGTAACTCTCCTTTTAACTATTTATTAAATACCTATTCTGCGTAAGCGGAAAGTTTTTACCGATAATGCTTACAATTGATTCTATTTTATTGGTATACAGCCAGTAATGAGTAGTGCTGACGGGATGTCAGCGGTATGTTTTGTATAACCCCAAAGTTAAAACAGTAGCTGTAGATACCTATATGAACTCCTGTTAATTGTTTTATAAATTTTATTTATGAGCCTGCTCTAAAAAAGTCATCCGTTAGCTAATGGATATAAATTCGTCTCACATTTAAGAAGAAATTCAAAACATATTCCATTCTGAGATACCTTTTTAGATTCAGCTCATTTATTGATTACTAATATAGGCGTAGTCAAATCAACGATTTAAAAATGTTCTCACAAACTCAATACATCTCAAGTTGGGGTAAATATATACTTTGAATAATTTACAGTCAAGCTAAATCTTTTGAAAGCGTTCACATTTTCGGTTGCTGAGTTAATATAAATTTACACTACTAACCGAGAAAAGAATAAAAAGGAGCTACGTAAGAAAGTAGCTCCCAAAAGTCGTAATTTTGTTAAACCAAAAACAAAAAGGAATTACGACATGGTTAAAAATACTAAAACTTGG
>Ga0194126_10008705_pt1 | contig 13738 bp, 9 predicted proteins | sample TA2KigC150mmetaG_FD_148641 | JGI IMG/M metagenome (GOLD analysis project Ga0194126, IMG submission 148641) | Freshwater microbial communities from Lake Tanganyika, Tanzania - TA2015035 Kigoma Deep Cast 150m | ecosystem: Environmental > Aquatic > Freshwater > Lake | place: Tanzania: Lake... | reverse complement strand
CAGCCCGCCCTGGGGCCGGTCCAGGGGAAACCCGCCCCTACCCCACGCAAGGAGCGTTCTCAGGTGGATCCTCTGACACTGGTTCTTTTCATCATCGGCTTGGGTATCTTGATCATCGGCGCCGAGCTGCTGGTGCGCGGGGCGTCGCGGCTGGCGGTGGGCTTCGGCATCTCGCCGCTGGTCGTCGGGCTGACCGTCGTCGCCTTCGGCACCAGCTCGCCGGAGCTGGCGGTGAGCGTCGACGCGGCGCTTTCCGGCCAGGCCGACATCGCCCTGGGCAACGTGATCGGCAGCAACATCTTCAACGTGCTCTTCATCCTGGGCATCTCTGCGCTGATCGGCGCGCTGGTGGTGGCGCAGCAGCTTATCCGGCTGGATGTGCCGCTGATGATCGGCGTCTCGGTCGCGCTTCTGCTGTTGGGGCTGGACGGCAGGATCGGCCGGCTGGACGGCCTGCTGCTCTTCGCCGGCATCGTGGCCTACACGACTTTCGCCATCCGCCAGAGCCGCAAGGAGTCCGCCCCGGTGCAGGCCGAGTACGATCACGAGTTCGGGCAGGGCAAGCGCATGGGGCTGCGGCAGGCGCTGCTCAACATCGGGCTTGCGGTCGCCGGCCTGGCGCTGCTGGTGCTCGGCGCGCGCTGGCTGGTGGACGGCGCGGTGACCATCGCACGGGCGCTGGGGTTGAGCGAGTTGATCATCGGCCTGACGATCATCGCCGCCGGCACCTCGCTGCCCGAAGTCGCCACTTCGATCATTGCCAGCATCCGCGGCGAGCGCGACATCGCGGTGGGCAACGTCGTGGGCAGCAACATCTTCAACATCCTGGCGGTGCTGGGGCTGACAGCCGTGGTCGCGCCGGGCGGCGTGGCCGTTCAACAGGCGGCGCTGCGCTTCGACATCCCCTTCATGATCGCGGTCGCCGTCGCCTGTCTGCCGATCTTCTTCACCGGCTACCGCATCGCCCGCTGGGAGGGGGCGCTCTTCCTGGCCTACTACATCGCCTACACCCTCTACCTGATCCTCGACGCGGCCGGGCATGACGCGCTGCCGGCCTATAGCACGGTGCTGATCGAGTTCGCCGCGCCGCTGACGGCGGTCACGCTGCTGCTGTTGGCCGTGCGAGGCTGGCGGGCTGCCCGGCTCGCCCGACCGGGGAGCAGAGGCCGGAATGGGTCAGGCGGATAGGAGACACGGCTGGCAGCGATGAGCGCAGGCACGATCTGACCAGGACGCCATGCGGGCTGCGGCCGAGGCCGTCGGCCACCGCGTCGAGGCGGAACGGGCCTGGTTCGGCTGGCGCCAGCCTGGGGCTGGCCGCGATCCAGGCTGATGGCCGGCGCACGGCAGGCTCCAGCCTCCAGACGGTCGCCGTCGCACAAAACAGACCTGGGGCAGGCGATGGCATCGCCTGCCCCAGGTCTGTCGTTTCTTGCAACTCGCACCCGGTGGTGGTCTGTCTACGGCCTGCGCCCACCCCGGCGGCCGCCGCCTGGCCCGCCACCTGACCCGCTCGCGGCGCCGACGATCGCGTCATAGGCCGCCTGGCTGAGGTACTGCGGCGTGTAGGTCTGGCCGGTCTGGGCCTTCAGGTTGCTGGCGAACGCCCGCAGGTGATTCATGGAAACCCTCCTGAATCTGCTCTCTGGGATCGTCGGGAGCGCATCCGCTCTCGAACGTGACGCTTGCAGCATACAGGAGGCTTGTGAAGGTCTCACGAAGGAAGTCTGTGCGATTCGTGAAGCTCGCCCGCCAGATTGTTTGGCCGCGGCCTGCTGCACGGGTATAATGTCCTCACTATGTCGCCAAGCCCGCAAGCCAAAATCGCCAAGCGTCTCCTACGCTCGCTCTTCTCCGGGTGGGCCGAAGGATCGGTCGCGGAGCAGCGCGCCCGCCAGGAGAAGTCCACCCGTTTTTCTCCGCCCCCGAAAGGCTGCGAGCGCCAGCCGGTGGAGGTCAACGGCCTGTCGGCCGAGTGGTTTGTGCCGGCCGCGCCTGCTGCGGGGGCCATCCTGTATCTGCACGGCGGCGCCTACGTGGTCGGCTCGGTCGCCACGCACCGCGAGTACCTGGTGCGGCTGGCGAAGTCCACCCGGACGAAGATCCTCGCCATCAACTACCGCCTGGCGCCCGAACATCCCTACCCCGCGGCCCTGGAAGACGCCGTGTCCGCCTATCGCTGGCTCCTGACGCAAGGAGCGCCGCCCGCCGACCTGGTGCTGGCCGGCGACTCGGCCGGCGGCGGGCTGGCGCTCGCCGCGCTGATCGCCCTGCGCGACTCCGGGACGCCGCTGCCGGCCGGCGCGATCTGCATCTCGCCGTGGGTTGACCTGGCGCTGACCGGCGCGTCGGTGTGCGCGCAGGCGGGCGTGGATCCGATCCTGACCCCGGCCAGCCTCGAGACGAGCGCCCGGCTCTATGCCGCGGGCCATGCGCGCACCGATCCCCTGCTCTCGCCCCTGTACGCCGCGCTGGACGGCTTGCCGCCGCTGCTGATCCTGGCCGGCACGGATGAAATCTTGGCGGATGACGCGCGCCGGCTCGCCGAGAAAGCGCGCCAGGCCGGCGTCGCGGTGACGTTGGCGATGTGGGAGGGGCTGTTCCACGTCTTTCCGATCACGCCGTTCCTGCCGGAGTCCCGACAGGCGTTGGCGCGGATCGCGGCGTTCGTGTCAGGAGCATTGCGGCATTGACCGCGCCCATGTCCGCTCTGGTTGCCGCGAGGTTCCACGGGCATGCGCCCGCTGCCGGCAGGCGAGGGCGCGGCGCCTCCTGCCCGCGGTGCAAGCCCGGTTACACGGGTTCGGTTGTTTGCAGCAACCTGCCATCTGTGGCATGATAGCCTCTCGATGATGGTCTGCAACAGCCAGAGGCCTCGCTGCACGGGCAGACCCCTTCAGCCCTTTGATGATCAGTAAGGTGATAGGATGACCGACTTCCTCTCGAAGTTCCAGCAGTTGCTCCGCGAGCTCTTCCAATTCGACGTGGCCGACCTTGACTTCGGCATCTACCAGATCATGAACCACAAGCGCCGCGAGGTCGAGCGGTTCATCACCGAGGATCTGCCGCAGCGCGTGACCGAGGCGCTGGCACAGGGCGCGCTGGCCGAGGGGGCGCAGGCCAGCCAGGAATTGCAGGAAGTTGCGGCGCAGATCAGACAGATGCTCGGCGCGGAGGCCCTCGACGCGGCCGGCGAGCTGGCGGCCGCCTACCACGCTATCCCGCTCGGCAAGAAGTACCTGGAGCTGAAGGCGAAGGCCGCGGGCGCGCGGAGCCGTGACGCGCTTGAAGCTCTGGTCTACAACCACCTGTTCGCCTTCTTCAGCCACTACTACCAGGACGGCGACTTCATCTCCAAGCGCCGCTACTCGACGCGGCAGGAACGCTACGCCATCCCCTACAACGGCGAGGAGGTCACGCTTTACTGGGCCAACCACGACCAGTACTACGTCAAGACCGCCGAGTATTTCAGCGACTACACCTTCACCGCGGCCAACGGCGTGACCGTGCATTTCAAGCTGCGGGCCGCGGATGTGGAGCAGAACAACGTCAAGGGGGAGAAACGCTTCTTCGTGCCGCAGCCGGCCGAGACTTCGTGGGACGCGGCGGCAGCCCAGCTCGTGATTCCCTTCGAGTTTCGCCCGCTGACCGCGCAGGAGAGCATCACCTACGGCGGCAAGAACCAGCAGGACGCGATCCTGACGCGGGCGCTGACCGACATCCCCAAACGCCTGTCGGCCGTGACCGCCGCGCGGGCGCTGGCCGCGCTGAACGAGGAGAAGCGCCGGACCGCCGACGGCGAACCGGTGACGGCCCTGGCGCACCACCTGCGACAGTACACCCGGCGCAACACGTCCGACTTCTTCATCCACAAGGACCTGCGGGGCTTCCTGGCGCGCGAGCTGGACTTCTACCTGAAGAACGAGGTGCTGAGCCTGGACGAGATGGAAGCCGCGGGCGAGGGCCGCGCCGAGGGTTGGTTCGAGCTCCTGCGCGCCGTCCGCGCGGTCGGCAGCCGCATCATCGAGTTCCTGGCCCAGGTCGAGGAATTCCAGAAGATGCTCTGGGAGAAGCGCAAGTTCATCACCGAGACCTTCTACTGCATCACGGTCGGGAACATTCCCGACGCATTCTACGGAGAGATCGCCGCCTGCGACGCGGAGTGGGCAGAGTGGGGCGTGCTGTTCGATGTCGACGCGGCGCTCACGCAAAGGCGCGAAGACGCAGAGCGGATGGAGTTCCTGCGGACGCACCCGACGCTGGTGGTGGATACCAGACATTTTGATCAGCCCTTCGTTGACCGCCTGTTGGGCAGCTTCGACGACCTGGACGAGATGACCGACGGGGTGCTGGTGCATAGCGAGAACTGGCAGGCGTTACGGTTGTTGGATGAGCGCTGTCGAGAGCAAGTTAAGTGCATTTATATCGATCCGCCGTATAACACAGGTAGCGATGGTTTCCCTTACAAAGACACTTATCAGCACTCTACTTGGTTAGCTATGATGCAAGACCGAGTACTGCTGTTGCACGCACTGCTTCATCAGAACGGTCGCTTTTTTTGTTCGATAGATGACCGCGAAAATGACGTTTTGCTGAGATTACTGCGCGGTATCTTCTCAGCGGGCAGTTACTTGGGGACAATAACATGGGAGAAGAGAACGAAATCTCAGAACACTGTGACCGCCCGACGAATGCTTCAGTCCAAAGTAGAGTATATTCATCCATTTGCCAAGCGCGATCTCCGGCAGGAGTTCAACCTGGAATCAACTGGGCAAAAGGAATATCCCTTAGTCGACAAAAAAGGGATCTATCGTCTTCAACGAGTAGAGGAGATGTCTGCTGAAGGTGGAAGAGGCAGACAAACAATGATTTTCTCTATTCTTGGGATTAACCCTCGTCCTGGCAAGCAGTGGCAACTTGGGGAACAATACATCAACAACAAGCTCGTTGCAGATGAAGTAGTATTGCTGGATGGCATTCCTCACGTCATGGTTCGGCCTGAAGAAGAAGAACAAGAGACCTTCAGACCTTTTTGGTCGCACTTTTTTGACAAGGATGCGTATGGAACTGCTGAGTCAGGACTCGAGCTTCTAGACAAGGCTCTAGGATTTGGAAAGGGATTTCTTACTGTTAAGCCTCTACCATTGCTGGAAAAACTGTTCTTTCACACGACTGACACTTCGGATTTCATCATGGACGCTTTCGCAGGCTCCGGCACAAGCGGCCATGCAGTCATTGATCTTGACCGGGCGGACGCCGGACGGCGTAAGTTTATCCTGATTGAGATGTCGGGCTACTTCGACACAACCCTGCTCCCGCGCATCAAGAAGGTGACTTACACTCCTGAATGGCAGGATGGCAAGCCGAAGCGGATGGCCACAGCCGAGGAAGCCCAGCGGGGGCCGCGCATCGTCAAGGTCATCCGCCTGGAATCGTACGAGGACAGCCTGAACAACATCGTCTTCGATGACGCGGCCGGCCAGCAGACCATGCAGTTCGACGACTACCTGCTGCGCTACATGCTCAAGTGGGAGGCGCGCAAGAGCGAGACGCTGCTGAACGTCGAGAAGCTGGCCAGCCCGTTCCAATACAAGCTGCACATCCGCGCAGGCGGCCAGACGAGCGTGAAGCCCGTGGACATCCCCGAGACCTTCGCCTACCTGCTCGGCCTGCACGTGCAGTCGCGGCGTGCGTACGACGACCGCGGCCGGCGCTACCTGGTCTACCGCGGCGCGATTGACGGCCGGCAAATCGCGGTGATCTGGCGCGAGACCGAGGGGTGGGGCCAGGCCGATTACGAGGCTGACCGGCAGTTCGTCGCCGAGCAGAAGCTGGCCACGGGCGCGGACGAAGTCTTCGTCAACGGCGATTCGTTCATCCCCGGTGCCCGCGCGCTGGAACCGCTCTTCAAGGCGCGCATGTTCGCGCCGGTGGAGGCATAGGCATGAACCAGAAACAAGATGACGGCAGCCTCATCCCCCCGCACGGCGGCTACCGCCAACTGCGATCCTACCAGATGGCGGAGATCGTCTATGATGCTACGGTCGCCTTCTGTGATCGCTTCATTGACAAGCGCTCGCGGACACACGACCAGATGGTGCAGGCCGCCCGCAGCGGCAAGCAAAACATCGCCGAGGGCAGCATGGCCTCGGGCACGTCGCGCAAGACGGAAATGAAGCTGGTCGGCGTCGCGCGCGCCAGCCTGGAGGAGTTGCTCCTGGACTATGAAGACTACCTGCGTCAGCATGGCCTTCCGCTGTGGGGAAAAGAGCATCCGAAAGCGGTGGTTGTCAGAAAGCTGGCCTATGCGCCCAATAGGTCATATATGACTTATAAGACTTATGTCGAGACCGAACCCCCCGAAGTGGCCGCGAACACCATCATCTGCGTCATCCACCAGGCGAACTACTTGCTGGATCAGCAGCTCAGGCAATTGGGGCAGCAATTTCTCGCCGAAGGGGGCTTCACAGAACGCCTGTATCGCGAACGCAGCAAAGCCCGAAACCAGAGGAACCCCTGATGTTGGTTGAGTCGCAATACGTCAAGCTGGAAAACCGCCTCGTCCTGCTGGCCTGGCTGAACGACCGCTTCGGCTACCGGAGCAACCGCGAGTTGCTGGATGATATGAAGCAGGCGGACGAAGGGTTCGACGCCACAGGCCGCAGCTTCGTCTATCACCGGCTGATCGCGCGCGGAGCCAAACTGCACATCCCGCCGGCCGACCTGGCCCGGTATGACGAAAACATCCGCCAGCATCTTGCTGCCATGAACGCACGGCGGCCGGAACCGATCGTCCTGCGCTACTTTCAGTACCTGGCCGCGCTCTACACCGAAGTCTTCCTGGACTCCTACTTCAACCGGCGGGCCGATCTGCTCCGCTCGCTGAACGCCTTTGTAGCCGGCCGCAATGCCAAAAAGCTCACCGGCGAGCCGCTCGACACCGTGTTTACAGAAACAGACCTCAAGAAGCTCGCCTTCTGGATGGCGACCGGCAGCGGCAAGACGCTGATCTTCCATCTCAACTACCGCCAGTTTCTCCACTATAACACCGAGCCGCTGGACAACATCCTGCTCATCACGCCCAACGATGGGCTGACCGACCAACATCTGGAGGAGCTTGCCGCATCAAGCATCCCGGCCCGGCGCTTCGACCTGAACGAAAGCGGGCTGGGGCTGGCATCCAGGAATGCGGTGCGGGTCATCGAGATCACCAAGCTGGTGGAGGAGAAACGCGGGGGCGGGGTCAGCGTGCCGGTCGAAGCGTTCGAGGGCAACAACCTGATCTTCGTGGACGAGGGGCACAAAGGCTCGGGCGGCGATGTTTGGCGTAAATATCGCGATGCGCTCGGGCAAACCGGCTTCACCTTCGAGTATAGCGCCACCTTCGGCCAGGCGCTCACCGCGGCGCGCAACGATCAACTGACCGCGGAGTACGGCAAGGCCATCGTCTTCGACTACTCGTACCGCTACTTTTACGGCGACGGCTACGGCAAGGACTTCCGCATCCTCAACCTCAAGCAGGAGACGGCCGAAGAGCAGACCGAGACGCTGCTGCTGGGCAACCTGCTGTCGTTCTACCAGCAGCAGCGCATCTTCGAGGAGCAGGCGGCGGCGCTGCGGCCATACAACCTGGAGCGGCCGTTGTGGGTCTTCGTCGGCAGCACCGTGAATGCGGTGTACACCGAAGATAAGCGCAAACGCAGCGACGTGCTCACCGTTGTCCGCTTCCTGCACCACGTGTTGGAAAACAAGCGCGGCTGGGCGGTCAAGACACTAAAGAAGCTGCTGGACGGCAAGACCGGCCTATTAACTCCCGACGGCTCGGATGTGTTTGTGGGCAAGTTCGCGTACCTGCGGGAAGTCGGCGCCTCCCCGGAAGCCGTTTATGGCGATATCCTTCACCGCGTACTCCATGCGCCTGCGCCCGGCGGCCTCCACCTGTACAGTATCCGCGGGGCCGCGGGCGAGATCGGCCTGAAAGCCAGCGGTGCGGAAGACTACTTCGGCCTCATTTACATTGGCGACACCAGTGCGTTCAAGGACCTGGTGGAGGAAGACAACTCCGGCATTGCCCTTGAGGAAGACGCTATCGCGGGATCATTGTTCGAGGGGATCGGCCGGCCGGACACGTGTATCGAAATCCTGGCCGGCGCCAAAAAGTTCATAGAAGGCTGGAACTCCTGGCGCGTCGCCACCATGGGCCTGCTCAACATCGGCCGCCAGGAAGGATCGCAGATCATCCAATTGTTCGGCCGCGGGGTGCGGCTGCGCGGCAAGGGTTTCAGCCTGAAACGGAGTGCGGCGCTGGATGGCCCACATCCCGATCACATCCGCCAGTTGGAGACCTTGAACATCTTTGCGGTGCGCGCCAACTACATGGGCCAGTTCCGTGAGTACCTGGAGCGGGAGGACGTGGAGACCGAAGAAGCCATCGAGCTGCCGCTGTTCGTCTGGGCCAACCAGGAGTTCCTGCATCGCGGGCTGGTGGTTCCGCGCCTGCCGGAGGAGAGCGATTTCGCTACCAAAGCGACGCTGGTGTTGACGCCCGATCCGGCTATCCAGGTGCATGTGGACATGTCGCTGAAGGTCGAGGCAATCCAAAGCAGCGCGTTGGGCGTTACTGCGGTCATGGGTCAGACCGGCCGCGAACAGCCGATCCCGGCAGAGAGCCTTCCCCTCGTGGATTGGGAGCGCGCCTACCTCGATCTGTTGGAGTACAAAGAACGGAAGGGATTCACGAACCTGGTGATTCCCCCGGCTGCGCCCAGGAAAATCATCGCGCAGGCCGAGCCTGCGCGGCTCTACCGGCTGGTGGCCGACGAGTCCGTGGTCAAACCGACATCGTTTGGCGGCAGGCTTCTGCTCCAAGAAGCCGTGACGAACATCCTGCGCAAATACACCGAGGACTTCTATCGTATCCAGCGGGAGCGCTGGGAGTCTAGCCGCATGGTCTACCGGACACTGGATGAGAACGACCCGAATCTCAGCTTCAACCGGCAGGCCATCAAGGAGGGCAAGACGGGGTATGTCGTCAAAGTCCGGCGTTCAGAGCGGGAGCTGATCGAAGCCATCGCGCAACTCGACGCCGACATGAAGCGCCTGCGCACCGAACCGACCGATGACCTGCGACGCCTGCATTTTGACCGGCACCTGTATCAGCCTCTGGTGCTTGACCAGGCCGGCATCGTGGGGATCGCGCCGCCGACCCTCAGGCCGAGCGAAGCGCAGTTCGTCAACGATCTCAAAGCGTACTGGGCCGCCGAGAAGGACAGATCGCTGGCCGGGCGACAGGTTTACCTCCTGCGCAACCTGAGCCGGGGCAGCGGCATCGGCTTCTTCGAGGAGCGCGGCTTCTATCCCGACTTCATCCTGTGGATCGTGGATGGGTCGCAGCAGCGCATCGTCTTCATCGAGCCGCACGGCATGTTGCACGAAAAACCCTATCGCAATGACGACAAGGCACGTCTGCACGAAGCGCTCCCTGAACTGGCGCAGGAGATTGCAGCAAGAAGCGTCCAAAAGGATGTGACACTGGACTCCTACATCGTCTCGGCCACGCCCTACGACGACCTGCGCAAGAAGTACGATGACGGTGCATGGGACAGGGCGAAGTTTGCCGCCGCACACATCCTGTTCCTGGAACGCAACAGCGAGTACGACTATATGGCGCAGATGTTCGGCGAGCAACGAAGACAAACGTTGAAACCCCGCGCTATCTCGAATATCGAAAGCCGCTCTTGAAATGAATCTCCGCACACTCCTCACACTCGCGCAGAACCATCAACTCACCGCCTTCCGGGCCGCGGGCAAGGCCGCCAGCGACTTCCACCGCGTCGCGTTCCTGGCGGCCGGCCTGCGCAGCGGTTGGCTGCGCTGCCTGGCGGATGGCCCAGTCCCGCTCCCCGCGCTGCTGGCCGAGCTTCAGCTTGCACCGGAGCAGCGCGAGGGGTTGGAGACCTGGCTCGAAGTCGGTGTGGCGGTGGGCGAGCTGCGCCGCGGGCCGGACGGGTATGCCGTGGGCGGCCGGCAGGCGCGCCAACTGCTCGACCCCCGCAATGACGCGGCCGCGGCCTTTATCGAAGAGACGGCCAGCCTGCACCACGCGTTGATCACCGCGACGCCGGAGCGCCTGGCCGCCGGCCGGCGCTTCACCCTCGCCGAGCAGGACGCCCGCGTCGTCGCGCGCTCTTCTCGCCTGGTGGAGCTGTTCATCTGCGAGGCGCTCGCGGGCCTCATCCCCGCGCGGGGCGGCTTCCGGCTTCTGGAGATCGGCTGTGGGGCGGGGGCCTACATCCGCTGGGCCTGCCAACGCAACCCCGACCTGACGGCGGTCGGGGTCGAGCTGCAGGAGACTGCGGCGGCGCTGGCCCGCGGCAACATGGCGCAGTGGGGCCTGAACGACCGGGTGACGGTGGAGGTGGGCGACATCCGCCGCCGGACGCCCGACGCGACCTTCGACCTGGCGACCCTGCACCAGAACATCTACTACTTCCCCGTGGCCGAGCGGCCCGCGCTGCTGCGCCACGTCCGCGGCTTCCTGAAACCGGGCGGCCGCCTGCTGCTGACGACCCTCTGCCGGGGGCGCAGCTCGGCCGCGGCCGTGCTCGATCTGTGGGGCGCGCTGACTGCCGGTTGCGGCCGGCTGCCGGAGCCGGACGAGCTGGTCGGGCAGCTCGAGGCCGCGGGGTTTGTACACGTCAAAGCAGCCAGATCGCTGCCAGGCGAAAGCTTCTATACCTTCGTGGGGATGCAGCCAGGTTGAGTTGGGAGGGCGATACCGCGGAGGGCGGGGGAACAGCCGTCCACGAATGGAATCGGAATCACGAATGACCGCCCACCTTATTCGTGCATTCGTGGCGTATTCGTGGACGGCCCGCGCGTCCCCAGGATCAGTGCCTCAAACTGACAGCCCTTTTGCGGCATTCTACAGCCAGTCATCGGCATCTCGCAAACCGCACGGTCAGATACACTCCATTGGCGTGGCTACGCCAACATGATGCCCACGGGCCGGTCAACCAACGGTCGAGATCCTCTGTGCTTTTTGCTCTCTCCGGCGGTAGCCGTCCGGTTACGGTTGAAAAGGCGGTGGGTTTTGCACCTGCACCTGGGTGACCGAGCCTTGGCCGTTGTCCCCGCGCACCTGGTCGCCGCCGGCGAACGCAGGCATGGCAGTGATCAGCACAAGCAGACCGACGATGAGCAGATTGACAAAGATCTTCTTCATGGGAGACTCCTTTCGTTGGCTGTTAGCCTGGTGAATGACGTTGATAGAGTGTGGCGCCACGTACTGGTTGCCCTGGCCGACCGGCAAGAATCCGACGGCATCGTTCTATCAACTAGATCAACGTTTCTCTTGATCAAAGCATACGGCCCTGGCGCGGCGTTTCTGGCATAACGTTTCTCCGCAAGAAGACCATGCGCTGTGGCGCAGTTCATACGACTCACCAGTACGCTTTAGCGTGCAGCCACGTTTGTAAGGTTACAAAGCCATGTTCGCAGCCATTGACGACGCCCAGGTCTTGTCGGTGATGCCGGCCTGTCAACGCGGTGACGCGGGGGCTGTGGCGCGTCTGTATGATCTTTATGCCGACAGGATCTACCGCTACGTGCTGGCGCGGACGGGCGACCAACAGGCGGCCGAGGATCTGACGGCCGATGTCTTCCTGCGCGTGGTGCAGCACGTACAGCGTTTCAAGCTGGATAGCAGCCGGCCTGCGGCATCGGTCAGCGCCTGGCTCTACCGGATCGCCGGCAACCTGGTCACCGATTATCACCGGGCGCGCAGTCGCCGGCAGGTGGTCAGCATCGAAGCGGAGACGCCCTTCGCGCTCGCAGTCCCGGATCCGAGCCAGCAGGCGGAACGCCGCGAAGCGCTGGAACGGCTGTCCGGCGCGCTGGAGAAATTGACGGAGGATCAGCGCCTCGTGGTCATCAGAAAGTTCGGTGATGGGATGAGCAACGCACAGGTGGCGGCCTGGTTGGGCAAGACGGAGGGCGCGGTTGAGGCGCTGCAGCATCGGGCGCTGCGGACGCTTTGCCGGCTGTTAGGCGCAAAGCACGGTGGGACATGAACGACAAGGAACTGACGCGCAGCTTGGGCAACTGCCTGGATCAGCTCGCGGCCGGCGAGGCAATCGCGGCTTGCCTGGCACAGCATCCTGAACAGGCTGCCGAGCTGGCGCCGCTGTTGGCGATGGCCGTTGAGCTGGGTTCGCTGCGCGGCTATGGCCTCAGCGAGGCGGCCCGGCGGCGGGCGCACGCCAGGCTGCTCCGTGCGGAAGTGGACAGGAACAGCCGAGACGTCACGCACGGCTGGCGATTTGGCTCCTTGGCCGTTTCGCGCTTGGCGGCGGGCCTCGCGCTGGTGTTCGCCTGCGTGGTCCTGACCACGGGGATGGTAGCCGCCAGCCAACCGGGCGATCTGGCGTACCCTGTCCGTACCTTCGTCGAGCGTGCGCCGGTGCTGCTTCAGGCGACGGCCGAGGCCAAGGCCACGGTTGAACTGCGCATCGCTGACCGCCGGCTGGCCGACCTGGAGACCCATCTGGCGACAAAGGGCGAGATCGCACCAGCCGCCATCGAAGCGTTGCTGGCAGGAGATCGCGCGGCCGCCGGGCGGGCGGATGAATTGACTCAGACGGAGCGGCTCCTGGCAGCCTCTCGCGTCGCTGCACATGCCGTAGCGTTGACAAACCTGGCGCGATCGGCTCAACAGCCATTGGCCGAGGCGACCCTGCAAGCGGCAGCCGTCGAGGCTGAGTCGCTGGCGCAACACCTCGAACGCGGCAGTGAATCGGAGGACACGCCATCGCCGACCGATGCCGGGCCAACCGAGCCGCCAGCAGCGCCCGCGATTGGCGTACCGCCGGCGTCGGTTACGCCAATCCCCGAATCGCAAGCGCCTGAGGCCTCGACCTCCGCACCTTTGCCCACGAGCGGACAGCCAACGCGCCGCAATGAGATGCTGTCGGCTACCCCCGTGCCAGGACGGCGGGCGACCGCACTGGCCCAGACCGCGACAGCGCCCATTCCGACCGATACACCGCAGCCTTCGCCCGTCAACACGGCTACCAACGGGCCGGATACACCTGTGCCAGGACGACGGGCAACGGCCCTGGCCCAGACTGCGACAGCGCCGGCGACTGTCGCGACCGATACACCGCAGCCTGCGCCCGTCAACACGTCTACCAGCAGGCCGGATACACCCGTGCCAGGACGGCGAGCGACTGCCCTGGCCCAAACTGCGACAGCGCCGGCGCCTGCCGCGACCGATACACCTGAGCCTTCGCCGGTTCATACGCCCGCCGGGGGACCGGACACGCCCGTGCCGGGACGACGAGCGACCGTATTGGCCCAGACCGCGACCCCCGCGGCCGCCAAATCCGCAGGTTCAAGCGCCGTGGGCACACCTCTGGCGCCCTGATCTTTTATCTGAGACACGAGCCGGGCTTGAAGATCGAGACGAGAACTGATGCAACCCATAGGCCTTCTCAGGCGGTCTGCGACCGCCGTCGGGCCGTAGAAAGCGGCATTTTCAGGCCTTCGGCGCCGGTCACAGACCGGCTTGGAGCATTTACTGCGTAAGTCCTGTTATTGAGGAAGGTATTCATGAAGATCGTATCACTGCCCGTCGGGGATGAAGCGCGCCGCGCGTGGTTGCGCCGCTCGCCGCCGTTGTCATTCTGGCGGCTGCCCCTGGCCGTGGTCGCCGTGCTGACGCTGGCGAACCTGATCTGGT
>Ga0194126_10008697_pt1 | contig 13748 bp, 5 predicted proteins | sample TA2KigC150mmetaG_FD_148641 | JGI IMG/M metagenome (GOLD analysis project Ga0194126, IMG submission 148641) | Freshwater microbial communities from Lake Tanganyika, Tanzania - TA2015035 Kigoma Deep Cast 150m | ecosystem: Environmental > Aquatic > Freshwater > Lake | place: Tanzania: Lake... | reverse complement strand
TCCCCCCTCACCACTCGCCAGCAGATCATCGCCGAACGGATTCTCAAAGAGATCCAGTCTCGCCTGGGCTTCCTGGTGGATGTGGGTCTGGACTACCTGACATTACGGCGCAGCGCTGGCTCCCTTTCTGGTGGCGAGGCGCAGCGCATTCGCCTGGCGACCCAGATCGGCTCGCGCTTGATGGGTGTGCTGTATGTATTGGATGAGCCATCCATTGGTCTCCATCCGCGCGACAATGCTCGCCTTCTGCAAACCCTGATGGGGCTGCGAGATTTAGGCAACACCGTGCTGGTAGTCGAACACGATGAAGAGACCATCCGCGCCGCCGATTGGATCGTAGACCTGGGACCTGGCGCCGGAGAACACGGCGGCTGGGTGATTGCAGAAGGACCGGTGGATACTATTTTGGCATCTCCCGATTCGCTCACCGGTGCCTATCTTTCCCGTCGTTTGAAAGTGCCCATCCCGGAAACGCGCCGCCCGGGCAATGGCAAACACCTGACCATCATCGGAGCACGCGAAAACAATCTCAAGAACATCAGTGTAAGCATTCCCCTGGGGAGGTTGGTGTGCATCACCGGTGTTTCCGGTTCGGGCAAATCCACCCTGATGATCGAAATATTGTATAAAGCCCTGGCGCAGTACCTGTATCGCTCGCACACCCAACCCGGTGAATATGAGCGCATCGAGGGGTTGGAGCATATCGATAAAATCATCAATATCGACCAATCTCCCATCGGGCGTACACCGCGCTCCAACCCGGGCACCTATACCGGGCTGTTCGATCAGATCCGCCAGCTATTTGCCGAGCTGCCCGAGAGCAAGATCCGTGGTTACAAACCGGGACGCTTCTCATTCAACGTACACGGCGGGCGCTGCGAAGCCTGCCAGGGACAGGGGCAATTGCGCATCGAGATGCAGTTTCTACCCGATGTATATGTCCCCTGTGATGTCTGTCACGGCGCACGCTTTAATCGCGAGACTCTGCAGGTGCGTTTCAAGGATTACAACATTGCTGATGTGCTGGATATGACGGTGGATCAGGCGCTGGAGGTGTTTTCTGCCTTCCAGAGTATGGTCAATCGCCTGCAAACCCTGCAGGATGTGGGCTTGGGGTACATCCGGGTGGGGCAGCCCGCGCCAACGCTTTCTGGCGGTGAAGCCCAACGGGTCAAGCTGGCGCGCGAGCTTTCCAAACGCTCCACCGGACGCACCATGTACGTGTTGGACGAGCCATCGGTGGGGCTGCACGCGGCAGATGTGCACAAGCTGATCGAAGTGCTGCAGCGCCTGGTGGATGCCGGCAACAGTGTGCTGATCATTGAGCATAACCTGGATATCATTAAGGTGGCAGACTATATCATCGACCTGGGACCAGAAGGCGGCGATCGCGGCGGTGAAGTGGTAGCCGAAGGTACCCCGGAGCAAATCTGCGCCAATACAGCCTCCTTCACAGGCAACTTTCTGAACAACGTGGTGTGCTGAGCGCTTGCGATACCAGGGGGTTGTAGCTAAAAACCAGGTTATCCATCCATAGAAACCGGCTGCTTTTGCCATAACGGCAGGTTACCCGCCGGAATTGGCCGGCAACCAGAGCGGTGAAGCACGCTGGCGCGCAGTGTGGCTTCATCCACCCCCAGCGGCAGCAACACTGCACTGGCGGCGCGCAGCAACAGCGTGGTATAGCGCCGCACATCCACGGCGCGAGGGTTGGGCGGTGTTGGCAGATCCCAGGCGTGCACCCCCGGCTTGCCGAGTGTGTACACAAAGCGCACGCGTTGCCCTTGCTTGACGGTTTTTCCCACCTCAGCCAGTTGGGCAGCGGCACGCGCGGCTGGCGAGGGGTCGCGATAGTCCGCTAATGCTTTGCTGAACTTTTGGGAAACCAGCAGCTTCTGCAGCGGAATGCGCCCGCTGCGCAGTTCGACCAGGCGGCGGCGCAGGTGAGCCACGATGTCCGGCAGGCATTGCTCCAGGCTGGAGGCATCCGGCGCCTGCGCCATGCGTTGCAGGATGTGTAGCTGGCTTTCAGCCACGAAGAGTGGGGTATCGCGGCGGCGCGTTTCGATGCCGCGCATCTTGATCGAGTTATCCTGGAACACGCCAAAGTAACGGTTGGCAACCGGAACACGCCGGTCGAGGCGCGAGGGCAGGAACGCCACCCAGCGATAGATGCCCTCCAGTGCAATCGAAAGCCCGGTGCGTTTGGCGATTTCCTCCAACAGGGGCTGGTAATAAGCCACCTGAGCGGTTTCCTGGTCATGCGGCGGGGGTTGCTGCCTGTTTTGAGCCAATCCGGTATTTCCCAGGTTGGCGGTGTGTTTTACCCATAACCCGTCCACATACATGTGCAACACTTTGAAGCCCAGTTCCTCAGCCGCCTCCTTGGCGCGCAGCAGCGCCTCCCGCCCGTAGGCTGTCACCGCTTCGTGCGCTTCGATGCGCCCAAAGCGCGCATTCTTATACCCCAGGTAGCCAAAGCAGGTGACCAGCAGCCATTTGTGGGCTGAGGCGCACGCCTTGTCGCGACGGCGGCGCGGGTCCCACCCTGGCAATTCCATCAGGCGGCGTTTGAGTGCCAGGCGCTTATCCAGCAGGGGTTGCAGTGTTTGCGGCACCAAACCGGGCAGGGCGCGGTCAACGATCATACCCAGCTCCGGCACCAGCTCGGCGGTGGGGCGCTGGCTGCCAATGGTTTCTGGCGAGATGTTAAAGCGCGCCATGATGCTGGGGTACATGGAGACGAAATCGATCTCTGCCACCTGGCTGTGCAGCCCGATGGTGGGCTGGTAGACCATGCCGCCCTGGTCGCTGCCAATCAGCTCGAAAGCGGTCTTGAGATGCTCGGCTTGTTGCTTGCGCCACGGCACTAATATGCCCTGGCGCAGGGCAGTTTGCATTTGCATGGTCGAGATACCGCTGCCAGGTGAGAGCCGGCCGGCAAGCTGCACCGGTAGTGAAGTGACCCGCGCCATTTCCAGCACACCATCCAGGGCATAGTCATGGAACAGCATGGCGTTGTGGGCGTCCAGGTGCCAGCGCCCGGAAAGCAGCACCTGGCGGCCGCGGTAAACCACCTGACCATAGGTGAAGTAGGTTCGTTCGCGACGATAAGCAACCGGCACCTGCCCATCGCGGTTCAGCGGCAGGGGGATGCGCCAGCGCTGGGAAAGAGACAGCAGGTGTGGCAGCATCCAGGTATCTCCCCACATGGTGAGCAGCAGGTCGGGATTATGGCGCTGCAAGATTGCGCGCAGGTTGATGAGCAGGGGACGTTCGGGCTGCAGCGCCAGTTCGTAGCTACCGCGCTGAGATAAGCATTGGATCAGCAGGCGCTGCGGTTCAGCATGGAATGGGTCGACCTCCGGTTGGATGGTAAGGATTTGCAGCGGTGGGAACGGCGGGTCAAGCTCCCAGGGGCTATCCAGCACGGTGAATTTCTGGATGCGGTTGCGTTCGTCAACCATCACATGGCAGTGCGCCAGGGGAAAGCTGCCATAAGCGGCGGCGTGGCGCAGCGCCAGCGTCAGGTCGGCGTCATAGTAGGTCAGGTCGGGAAACGCCTCGGCGAGGAGGTGAAAGAGCCGTGGCTGCTGAGAGGGTTGGTGGACGCGCACAGCCAGCAAGCTGAGCGGTTGGGGCTGGAACAGATCGCGGCGTTCGCTGCGGGCAAGCTCCAATCGCTCGGGGCGGGCTTGCAGGAAACGCCACACGGTGCGTAGTTGCTGGGGCGTTCCGGCTACATAAAAGGTGACCGGGAATTCCTGCTCCAGGCGCAGCCGGTAGACCTCGCCATCCTGGCGCTGGCACAACAGCCAGAGGATGGCTCCCCCGCCAATAGTGTTTGGCGAGGGCTGGTGGGCAGGATAGATATCCAACAGCCAGCCGGTGTGCTCAACCATTCCCGCCTTGCAGCTCCTGGATTTGTTGGCTCAGGCGGCGCACCTCTTTGTGTTCTTCCAGCAGCATGGCAAGTAGAAAAGTCTCAAAGGGTAGGGCGTGAGAGGTGTAGGCTGCCGCCGCCAGGTGTTGGCGGGCGGAGGCAAACAGATCATCCAGCGCCAGTTGGTCACTGCGGCGCAAGGCGCGGCGGAAGCGGGAGAAACTTTCCTGTTCTTGCAGGAAAGTCTGGGTGATGGAGGCAAGTGTACGTCCCATACTGGTATCCTGTGGTTTTGGCTAATTTCAGGGCGTGGTTCTCAACCCAACCTCAAGAGGAAACAACCTCAAGGGTGGCTTGGGTGGCGAGAACTCGAAATGCCAGATGTAACCAGCAGCCGCTTCAAGCTGTTTCAGCAGCGGGTCTGACTGCCCGGTGCGCGATGAACAGGTGACCACCACCGGCGCACGCTGCCGCAGGCGCTGTAGTTGCACCAGGCTTTCCCGCAGTAGACGGGTGCGCTCGTCCAGCGGCAGGCTCTCGTCGTAGAACGTGGTCAGCAATTCCAGCACCAGTGTGGGGGTAGTGCTGGCGGGTGTTTCGCACAGCAGGGTGACCATCTGGTAACAGGTGAAGGCGCGTGCCACCTGCACACGCTGCAAGGCGGTTTTCAGGTGGTGCGTTTTCTCACGCAGGGCGCGCGCCAGACCATAGGCATCGAAGCGGTTGCCGCCATCCAACACGCGCACCGCCCCACGCATCGCCAGGCGAGCGGTGATCTGGTTGGCAGCCTGGCGGCGCAGCCAGGCGTTGGTGCTTTGGCAGTTTTGCGGTGGGCGCGGTGTCAGAAGTAAATAAAATTCTCCGGGGTAAATATCAGGTAATTGGTTCATGCCCCTAGTGTTGCATTTGTGTGGCTGGAATTCAATCCCAGGTTGGGGTATTTTTGGGGGGAAAATGGGGGGTAATCGTTTGGGGGAAGCGGTTTATGCCTGACTTGGCGGGTGAATAACTTACCCGTTGATGCGCCAGATTTTTTCTGCTCTCAAGATGGGTTCAGCAGACTCTGCCAGTATCTCCACCACCCCTTCCACCAGCAAGGGGTTGCGGCTGGTGATATCAGGCCGGTAGCGGCGGTAAACTTCGGGCAGCAGGATCACTTCCATGACCCCTTCCAGGTCTTCCAGCGACATGCTGTAAGCGCCAGCGGGATCGGAGAGGCGTCGCCAGGTCTGGCGCATCCCAGCCAGGCGGACGCGTTTTCCCAGGTGGGCGGCGGCTTCGGCGGTGTTGATAACTCCCTGGCGGCGAATCTGCTCGCTGACCAGTTCCAGGGGATGTACATCCACGCTGATCCCCAGGATAGCTTCCTGAAGAGCGGCAATTTCAGCCGGTGTGGCGCTTGCTTGCTCGCTGGCAGTGGGCGGGGTTTCGTCCATCGGGAAGAGCGCCATTTGTCCCTGCTGGCTGGAGCTTGTTTTCAATTGCCATAGTAGTTCCGCCGGGCTGCCCATACCGCTCAGGGCGCCAGCAGAGACCAGGTTTTCCGCCTCGCGTGGGCGGGGATCGGCGCGTTGCAAAAAGTCCGCCAGCGATTGAAACGGGCGGCGCTGTAATATGCTGCGTTGGGTGCGGCGGGTCAGGTCGCGCACCTGGTCTAAGCCCATGTAAAGCATGGCTTGTTGCCCCTGGTACACCACGCTGAATTCCGGCTGGGAATAGTTAACATGCGGAGGGCGGACGGGTATTCCCAGGCGGCGGGCTTCCATCAGGTAAACTCGTTGGCTATAGTAGCCGCCCCAATTGGCTAAAACGGCTGCCATAAACTCGGCGGGGTGATGAGTTTTGCACCACGCCGAGCGCCAGGCGAACTGGGCGTAAGAGGCGGCATGCGCCTTGGGGAAGCCGTAGCCCGCAAAAGCCGCCATCAGTTCCCAGATGTGCTCCCCAACTTCGGGCGCCACGCGGTTTTTGGCGAGTGCGCCGGCAATGAACTTCTCTTTCAGGGTTTGCATTTGCTTGCCGGGGTCAAAGTGACTCATCGCCCGGCGCAGCAGGTCAGCTTCTGCCAGGTCTAAACCGGCAAGCTCGTGGGCAATGCGCAGCACCTGCTCCTGGTACAGGATCACGCCGTAGGTTTCTTCGAGCAACGTTTTCAACGCCGGGTGCAGGTGGTGGATGGCTTCCTTTCCCAGGTGGCGTTGCACAAAGGCGTCTTTCAAACCGCCGCTAAGCGGACCTGGGCGGTAGAGCGCCAGGGCTACCATGATGTCATCGATGCTGGTTGCCTGGATCTCGCGCAGCGTGGCGCGCATGCCAGGGCTTTCGATTTGAAAACAACCGATGGTGCGCCCGTTGCGAACCAGGTCTGTGGTTGCCGGGTCTGCTTGCGGTATGGAATCCAGCACCGCCAGCCGGGTGGTAACAGGTTGCTGTTGTTTAGCCAGCGATCCAGCCACCTGCCCCAACACGCTCAAGCCACGGATGCCCAGCAAGTCGAGCTTTACCAGCCCCAACGCCTCAACGGAATCCAGGTCAAATTGAGTGATGCGCATCCCTTTGTTTGCCACGCAAAGCGGCAATAAATCTGTCAGTTCACCTGGCGCAATCACCACACCGCCAGCATGCACGGAAAGGTGATGGGGTGTTTTCAGCAACGCCAGGGCGTCACGAAAAACTGCCTGCCATTGCGGCGAGCGCTGCTTGGCGGCTAATTCGGCATAGGGAGACTCGCCCGCACCCTGCCCACCGCGCCAGGCGCCCCAGCCACGCGCCGGGATGGATTCAACCAGCTTCGTAATCTCAGTCGCGGGTATTCCATGCGCTTTGGCTGTCTCGCGCAGCGCAGAACGCGCCCGAAAACGGTTGATGGTTGCCACCATTGCCACCCGGTCGGCGCCGTATGTCTGGTAGACGTGTTGGATGACCTCATCGCGGCGTTGTGAACAAAGATCGGTGTCGATATCTGGCGGGCTGGAACGGGCTGGGTTGAGAAAACGTTCAAAGTACAGGTTCAGGCGTACCGGGTCTGGTGTGGTGATCCCCAGGCAGTGAGCCACCAGGGAGGAGGATGCCGAGCCGCGCGAAGCGGTGGGGATATCCGCCCGATGGGTAAAATCAATGATCTCCTCCATGATGAGAAACAGCGAGGTATAGCCCTTTTGTTGAATGACCGCCAGTTCATGTTCCAGGCGTGCCAGCACCTCTGGTTTCAGCTCGCCATATCTTTGCCGGGCGCCCTGGTAAGCTTTTTGGCGTAAAACCTGGTCTGGGTGCTGTCCTTCTGGCAGGTGGGCAAGCGGGAAATGGGCTGCGCCAAGGGGTAGCTGCAACTGGCAGCGCGATGCAATTTCGATACTGGTGTCCAGCGCCTCGGGCAGGTCGCTGAAACGGTCATGCATGGCTTGCGGCGCAAGAAAGTATGCCTGGGTGGGTGCGCAGGCGCCTGGTGGTATCTCTTGCATCCGGCAATTCAACCGGATGGCTGTCACCAGGCGTTGCAACCCTTCGTGTTCCGGAGAGAGGTAGTAGGCTGGCTGGGTGCCTGCCAACGAGAGGCGCATTTGCCTGGCGATAGCCGCCATGCGTTTGGTAAGCGATGGATGCTCTGAAGCGTTGCGTGAGATTTCGATGTACAACCGGTTGGGGAAAATCTCTTGCAGCCGTTGCAGGTATTCCAGCGCCGGGCGTTCATGGCGCTGGCGAACCCATTGAAACGGTTGGCTGGCAGCGCCTGCCGCCAGGCAGATCAGCCCGGTGGAGTCTTGTGCCAGGCATTCGAAGGATATGCTGCGGATGGTGGCGTGGGGAGTTGCTTCCATTAACGCGCTGCTGATCCGGCACAGGCTGCGCCAGCCACTCAGATCGCAAGCCAGTAAAACCATAAAATCTGTTGCCTCCGCTGCACCAGCGGAGGTGACAGATTGAAAGCGCGCCGGTAAATTGACCTCCAAAGACAACCCAAGGATAGCCTGGATGCTCTGCTCCTGGCAAGCCTGGTAGAATTCAACGGCGCCGGTCAGGGTATGGTGATCGGTAAGCCCTATTGCGGGCATTCCGGCGTTGGCGGCAGCCTGTACCCATTGGCGTGGCGAGGGCAAGCCTTCCAGAAAAGAAAAATAAGAATGGGCGCGCAGATGAATATACATAACGTATCGTAGTGGGTCTATTATAGCGCGGGACTGTGTTGGATTTTCTAGCTGACGGAAATGCTCCAGCCAGCAGTGTGCTGAAACTTAATGAATCATGTGAGCGTTAGTGGTATGGAGGTCTTGCCTGGCAGCGGCAGGGTTGTCGTTTACCCGGGTGGTTGGATGGTCTTCAACAGCTTTTCGATGGCTTTGTTATCCAGGCAGGCGGAAATATGAAATCCCTGGGCATACTCGCAATTCAACCGGGTGAGTTTTTCCAACTGGTCCTGGGTTTCCACACCTTCGGCAATCGCTTCCATGTTGAGTTCATGCGCCAGGCGGACGATTGTCTGGGCGATATCTAAGCCATTGTTCATCAGGCTGTTGCCGCTGACAAAAGAGCGGTCGATTTTTATGGCGTTGATTGGCAGCATATGCAGGTAGACCAGCGAAGAATAGCCCGTACCAAAATCATCGATGTGCACCTGCACACCAATCTGGCGCAGGCGGTTTAAGGTGGCAATCGTCAGTTCTGCATTCTCCATGATGACGCTTTCGGTAATTTCCAGGCGTAAATAACTGGAGTGCAGCCCGCTTTCTTCTAGCGCATTTTCGATCTGTTCGAATAAAAGCGGTTGAGAGAATTGCTTGTTAGACAGGTTGACGCTGATGGTCAAGGGGGTAAGAGTGGGAAACAAGCGCTGCCATTCGCTCATTTGGCGGCAAGCTTCACGCAACACCCATTCGCCCAGCGGCAAAATCAGACCGCTTTCTTCGGCAAAGGGGATGAAATCGGATGGAGGAATCAGACCCCTCTTGGGATGCTGCCAGCGCAGCAAGGCTTCGAAGCCTATGATTTTGGAATTCTTGAGGGCGAGGATCGGTTGGTAATGCAGTACAAAATCCTGGTGCTCGATGGCCTGGCGCAAGTCTTTCTCCAACTCGATATGCGCTACCACATCGGCGCGCATGGCTGAATTGAACACCACGTAACGACCACGTCCCAGGGATTTTGCCTGGTACATGGCTATATCCGCATCGCGCAGTACTTCTTCTGGTTTTTCATAACCCTGTGAGCTGTACACGATACCAATACTGGCACCTACGGTCACCTCGTGTCCAGCCAGCATGAAGGGGTCAATCAAGGTGGCAAGAATACGGTCTGCGATGACAATGGCATCATTGCCTTCTTCCAGGTCTTCCAGCAGGATAACGAATTCATCTCCGCCAAAGCGCGCCACGGTATCTGCGCTGCGCATACAGGCGTGCAGGCGGTGGGAGGCGCTCACCAGCAACTGATCGCCTAAAACGTGTCCCAACGTGTCGTTGATGGTCTTAAAACGGTCGAGATCCAGGAAAAGAACCGCAAACCAATGGTCATTGCGCCGTCGCGAAATTTTAATGGCGTGTTCCAGGCGGTCCATGAACAGGGTGCGGTTGGGAAGCCCGGTCAGTTCATCGTGAAAGGCGTTGTAGGTCAGTTTTTCTTCGGCGCGTTTGCGCTCGATTGCCAGGGCGATTTGCGTGGAAATGATGGTGAGAAGTTCTTTATCGCTTTCGGTGTAGCGCAGCCCTTCATCGTAGGTTTGCACCACCAAGGCGCCAAACGTGACATTATCGCCCGTTTTCAAGGGCACCCCCAGCCAATCCACGGAAGGCGTGCCAATGGATTCGACCTCTCCCTGTGCTGCCAGGTCGTCAAATACTTCTGGCAAAGAAAGCAGGGGTTGTCCATGACGAATCACGTAAGAAGTGAGGCTTTTATCCAGTTTACGTGGCGCTGGTGGCGGGTCATACTGGTCAGCAAAGTAAGGATAGCTGATCATCGTGGAGGCCGGGTCGTAGAGGGCAATGAAACAATTTTGTGCCGGCATCAGCTCCTGCACAACCTGGTGGACACCCTTGAACAGTTGATCCAAACCATCCGCTTCATTGGTAGCCTTGGCGATCTGGTACAGCGCTCCTTGCACCTTTTCAGCCCGTTTGCGTTGGGTGACATCCTGGATGTTGCAATCGAAGTATTGGGGGTGACCATCCCAGGCGTACACGATGCGCGCATCTACCGATCCCCAAAAGTGCGAGCCATCTTTTTTCTTGAGCAGCACCTCTTTTCCCGAAATGTGTCCCTGCTCCAACAGGGTTTCGGAGAATGCCAGCCGCTGCTCTGGTATAGTGTAAGCATCCGCCACGGCAACCTGGCGCAGTTCTTCTTCCGAGTCATAGCCAAATAGCTGTAGAAACGCCGGGTTTGCCATCAGAAACTCGCCGCGTGGTCCGGGCGTGGTGCGGTAGACGCCCACCGGGATATTTTCAATCAGGCTGCGGTAGCGTATCTCGCTATCTTGCAAGGCTTCTTCAGCCAGCTTGCGTTCGGTGATGTCCTCCAGGCTGCCGTTGTAATACAGGGTTTTCCCCTGTGAATCGGGCACCGCCAGGAAGTTGTCGCTGCACCAGATCACCCGTCCATCCTGCCGGCGCAGTTGCAGCTCGTAATCCCGTAGGGTTGCTTCTTGTTCCAGTTGTACTTGAGCGCGTTGGCGGTCGGCAGGGTTGACATGAAATTGTTCGGAACTGAATTGCTTTAAGGATTCGGGGTCTTTAAAACCCAGCATCTCTGCCAGCGCCAGGTTGGCTTCCAGTATTTGTCCTTCTGGATTGGTGCGATACAACCCCACCGGCACGCTGTTGAATAAGGTACGGTAACGTTCTTCACTATCGCGCAGCGCGGCTTCTGCCTGGCGACGTTCTTGCACTTCGCGTTGAATCTCATCATGCGCCAGGGCGTTTTCCAGGGCTGCCGTCGCATAGGCGGCAAAGGCTTCTGCCAGCACCAGTTCTTCCTGGGTAAAATCGCTCCCCGAGCGGTCCATGCACATGGCGCCCAGTACTTTCTCTCCCACCACGAATGGGGCAACGATGATGCGTTCGTCATCTTCCTCAGGTGTGCCAGGGATCTGGTATCCGCCGGGGTGCGACCCGGCATCGTTGAATATTAACCCCTGCCGGGCTTTCACAGCCTGCCCGGTGAAGCTGCGATCTACATCCAATGGCGCTGCCAGAATCTGGTCGGTATACGCGTTTTCTACCGCCACCACCGGCGTCAGGGTTTTGCCATCTGGCTCAAGCATATAAATCGAGCACCCATCGGCTTCGAGTATCTCCCTGGCGCCTTCACCAATCCGCAGCAGTACCTGGCGCACATCCAGAGTTTGCACCAGGCTGCGGGCTGATTCGATCAGGCGTTCTTGTTGGATGGACTTGGAGTGTAAAGTTTTTTCGATTTTCTCCCGGAGGGAAATCTCGGAATGCAGCGCCTGGTTGGCTTCTGCCAGCGCCTCAGCCTGGGCTTCCATCTCTTCCATGGCTTGCGAGAGTTTATAGGTCGATTTTTCCTGCCCTTCCAACATCTGGTTGATCAGGTGCGCCAGCCTGGAAAGTTCGTCTCTTCCACGCGTTTCAAGTCGTAATGCCAGGTCATCGCTGGCGCTGATTTCCTGTATACGCTTTCCAAGCCTGGCGAGGCGTCCTAACACCAGGCGGTCGAGAATGACCAGGCAGATTAACGCTGCCGCAGTTCCAAAAATTAACAGCGTGACAACCAGGGATTGAATTCCCTGTTTCCCTTGATGGTAGATTCGTCGTGGTTGTTCGATGCTTAAAATCAGCGCCGGCTGTGCATAGAGATCTGGGAGCAAGGTATAACCGGCAACCGTGGATTCATCCCTGGCTTCCACCAGCCAGCTTTCTTCACCTGCCAGTTTTTCAACAACTGGTTGAAGTGACTCGGGAAAGGGTTGCTGGTTGAGGGGGTAAATCACTACTGTCAAGCCAGCCAGTTCAGCAACCTGTGCAATTAATGGATCATCCAGGGTACGACCCATGAGCAGCACCCCACGTATTGCGCCCATTTCATCACTGGGAAGAATCGGGCAGGCTGCCACCAATAACGTCTGCTCCGTAAGCCCTAACAATCCGTGGGTGCATTCCCCTGAAGATGCCGGCGAGAGCAGCGGGCTGCCCGCCTGGAGATGCTGTGTCAGGTCGCCAGGCAGTTCAACGGGCTGGTCTTCCACCAGGTCATAAGCTTTCGCAAAAACTACTTGCCCTTGTGTATTGCTGATGAGCAGCAGGTTAAGCCCCAGGTTGGTGTAAGTCACGTCTAGCAAATTCTTGTCAATATATTCCTGGTTGGCGTCAACCAAAAAAGTGTAGGTATCATCCCAGGCTGCCCAGTCATCCGCTGTGACGGTTAGATGATCCAGTTGGTTGGTGATGATTTTAGTTGCTCGCTCGAGCTGGTTTTGGGTGGTTTGCCGTTCCAGGGAGGTAAATTGAGCCAACCAGAAGTAGACGGCATGCGCGTAGAGCAAGCCGGTGGCAACCAGAATGGTGATGCTGACAACCAGGATGGTTTTACTACGCAAGTTCATCCAATCAACTCTCTACAAAATTCAAACATATGGGTGGGTGTCCAGGACTCTATGGTGTTTTGCCAGGGTCAGGTGTGATCGGATTGCGGTTGTTCATCGATTATATTGAAGGCATGTTTTCCTTTATTCGTTAGCGTTGAATACAACCCCGCGCACTATCCACGGGTAGGGTAACATTGTATAACGTTAATCACATACAATGGATTCCAATTTTGATAGGTCGCGGTGATTTCAACAACCTGGTAATCTCCAGGTGCAGGCATATTTTGCTTGATTCTCCGCCATGCATCATATATAATAGGGAAGGTCATGCCAGCAAGCCAGGCTATTTGTTGGCAGGCGGGCTGTTCTCCTTAAGTTGGACAGCCAGTGGGGAAAGCACTTGTTCCGTTTGTAAATGATGCATTCCCTGGTTGAGACGACCAGAAAGGAGGCGACAGACAGGTTCATATATAACCCAATACAATAACCGCCGGTTGTGGATTTTCTGCAAATAATAGCCATATATTGAGGAGAAAACATGATGTCTCGAAATGACCGATCGATCTTCGCCCTATCCTTGTTCCTTGTGTTTAGTTTGTTGTTTGCCGCCTGCGCAGCTCCACCAGCTACCCCTGAAGCGGTTGAACCGCCCGCTGAGGAGCAACCACCCGCTGCCGAGCAGAGCCAAACTTCTGGGCGTTTGGTGATGTTGGACTGGGCTGGCTACGAGCTGCCAGAATTTTGGGGGGATTTTGCCGCCAAGTATCCGGATGTCAATGTTGATTTTAGTTTCTTAACCGAATCCGCCGAAAGCTATGCCAAGCTACAAAGCGGATTTGAAGCTGACCTGGTGCATCCCTGCTCCAATTATTGGAAAATATTGGTGGATGAAGGCCTGGTGCAGGAAATTGACACCAGCAAATTGAGCAACTGGCCCGGTGTGATCGAATCGCTTGCCCAGCAGGGAGAATTCAACGGCAAGCAATACTGGGTGCCGTGGGATTGGGGTTTTGAGTCCATCCTGGTGCGCAAAGACCTGGTGGAAAAAGTTCCTACCTCCTGGGCAGATATTTGGGATGCGCAATATGCCGGGCGTATTTCCTTCTTTGACTCTGGTGAAACAGCGCACATCGTCACCGCCCTTTCCCTGGGTATGGATCCCTGGAAAACTACCCCGGAACAGGATGAGCAAATTCGCCAAAAGTTGCTGGAGTTAGCGCCCAATATCCTGGCATACTGGGGCAGCCAGACCGACCTGGATAATATGCTCGCCTCGGGAGATGCCTGGCTGGGCGTGGGCGCCTGGAATGCCTCCTACACCAGCCT
>Ga0194126_10008695_pt1 | contig 13756 bp, 13 predicted proteins | sample TA2KigC150mmetaG_FD_148641 | JGI IMG/M metagenome (GOLD analysis project Ga0194126, IMG submission 148641) | Freshwater microbial communities from Lake Tanganyika, Tanzania - TA2015035 Kigoma Deep Cast 150m | ecosystem: Environmental > Aquatic > Freshwater > Lake | place: Tanzania: Lake... | reverse complement strand
TGCGAGTCCATCCTGCTCGCAGAGGGCACGAACACCGTCGTGCTTCGTTTGACGGACTTGGCGGGCAACGAATCTGTCCGCACCTTGCGCTATACCGTGGACCTTTCGGACCGCGCCACGGTCCCGCCCCGGCCGCAGCCAAGGTAAGCGGGGACGCCAACGTGACGGTCAACAGCTCCCCATTTACCCTCGGGAACGGCGGTTGACCGCTGACCCTCGAGTGCCGGTGCACAACTACTACGCAGTCCATGTTGAGCCTTGGGCGGGGCAGGAGGTGATGCTCCGCTTCGAATTCCGCGCCTTCGAGTACCACGCCTTTCGCGACTGGCCCGGGCACGTGCATGTGTTGGACGACCTGCACTTCTCGGCGATCCCGGAACCCGCGCCGCGGTGGTTGCTGTTGGCGGGTTTGTGGTGGCTGGCGTGGCGGTGCGGTCGCACGCAGCCATGGTCGAGGCGACCCTGACCGATGACCTACTGGTTGATGAACCTGAAATAGACGACAATCCGGGGGTAGGGCGCGCAGTCCTCTGCGCGCCGTCAACCACGGTGGACCTGCGAGGCCGCGGCGCGCAGAGGACTGCGCGCCCTGCCTTGCCGCGATGGGCAGTCCATTGCGGTGACCCATGAGTCAGTTCAGCAGCTACTGGATGGGCCCCGGCCGAGCGTTTCGGCTGGGCGCACAAGCCGAGGCGGAGAGCACGTACACGCCTGTGGTGAAGCGATGGGAGACGATCGAAGGGCGGACGGTCCTCTTCGAGCAGATCGAGTGGAGCGCGTGCGAGGCCTTGCTGGCCGCGCTGAAAGCCTGAGGCTGCCCCACGCTGGGGCTTCCGCCCTCGATGCGGGTCCAACCAACCGCCGCCTTGCGAGGCGAAGGTCGTCAAAGCCGCGGGGCTGGCCTGACCGTCCGCCCTCCTTCCTCGCAAAGGATTCGGCCCTGGGGTTTTGGCGATTTGCGCTTTCCTGGTTGGACGGCCGGGCGTAAGAATAGGCGCCTATGGATCCCGAGCACCCGGTGGCCCCCTCACCGGAGCAGGTGGCGGTTTTCTTCGAAAGGCACCGCACCGGTCTGGTGACGTTGGTGTTCACGGATGTGGTGGACTCGAGCACGCTGTTGCGGCGACTTGGGGATCAGGCGGGCGCCACCTTCATGCGGCAGCGGCGAGCCGCCATGCGGGATACGCTCCGCACCTTTGGCGACGCTGAAGAGATCGAGACGGCTGGCGATTCGTTCGTGCTGGTCTTTCCCAAACCGTCGGATGCGGTTCGGTTCGCCCTGCTGGCGCAGGCGCGTCTGGGACAGTTCGGGGCCGAAGCGGGGATGCCGGTTCAGGAACGGATGGGGATTCACCTGGGAGAAGTGGTGATTGCCGAGGGGGAAACGGCGGGGAAGGCCAAGGACCTTTACGGCATTCAACTGACGATTGCCGCGCGGGTGATGTCGCTCGCCGAGGGCGGGCAGATCCTTTTGACCCGGGGAGTATTCGACAGTGCCAGGCAAGTCCTGAAAGGGGAGGACCTCCCGGGCGTTGGTTCCTTGCGGTGGGTCAGTCATGGGCCGTACCGACTCAAAGGCGTCGAGGACCCCGTCGAGGTCTGCGAAGTGGGCGACTCGGCACATGCCCCCCTGGCCGCGCCGAAGACCTCGGAGAAGGGGCAACGCCAGGTCCGTCCGGATGAGGAGCCGGTGCTGGGTTGGCGTCCGGCGGTGGGTCAGGAGGTGCCCAACACGTCCTGGGTTCTGGAAGAAAAGCTCGGCGAAGGCGGTTTCGGAGAGGTTTGGGTAGGACGCCATCGCAAGCTCAAGGAACGCCGCGTTTTCAAATTCTGCTTCCGCGCGGATCGCGTGCGCACGCTGAAACGGGAGATGACACTGTTACGAATTGCTGCGCGACGATCTCCGCCATTGCTGCGCCCGCCGCCCGGAAGACCGATTGGCCGGCTCGGCCCAGTTGGCGCACTGCCTGCGGCAGTACGACCAACGCCGGCGCGAACTCGCCGAGCGCCTGGCTGCCGAGCGCAAAGCGCGGCAGCGGCATCGCCTGGCCCAGGTCGCCACCATCGCTGCCACTCTGTTAGCGGCGTTGGCGCTGGCCTTGGGCTATGGACTGCAGGAGGCCAGCCGGCAGCGGCGGCTTGCGGAGGCCCATCTCGAGACGGCACGAGCCCACCTTTACGCAGCGAACGTGAACCTCGCCTTTCACGCCTTCAGGGAGAACAACCTCGGCACGGCGCTGGATCTGCTGGTGCGGCATCAGCCCGTAGCCGGGCAGCGAGACCTGCGCGATTGGGAGTGGCGCTACCTAAGGGGGCAATGCCGGAGCGGCGAGATTTGCACCCTCGGGTTTCATTCCAGCTTCGTGGTCGCGGTCGCTTTCTCGCCCGATGGGAAGCAGCTCGCTTCCAGCGGTCGCGACGGGGTCCTCAAGATCTGGGACCTCGATCAACGTCGCCTGGCCACAACTTTGGAGCACAACGGCCGGCAGATGGCATTCGGGTTCTCGCCGGACGGCCGGCATCTGGCCACAGGGATTCGCGATGGAGGCGGGGGTATCCGGCTGTGGGACACGCAGACCTGGCAGCTCACCGCGGATTTCGGCCAGGCCACCGCCGTCCAAACCCTTGTCTTCGCCCCGGACGGACGCACCCTCGCCACCGCGGACGAGGCGCAGGGCGTGTGGTGGGACCTGGCCCGTCACGAACCGATCGCGCCGTTTCAGAGCCGAAAGGGAACTGATTTCGGGGCGGGCTTGGGTTTTTCTCCCGACGGCGAGTGGCTGGCTTCTGCGGTGGGTCCAGTGGTCGAGTTGACGCGCTGCCGGGACCTCACCGCCGTTCCTGAGTCTGCCAACTTGAAGGGGCACCGCGGTGACATCACGGCCGTGGCCTTCTCACCCGACGGGACCTGGCTGGCTGCGGGGGGTTGGGACAAATCCGTGCGGGTCTGGCAGGTCGCCGACCGCGCGCCCGTGGTGACCCTCACGAACCATACGGCTTGGGTCAGTTCGGTGGCGTTCTCGCCTGACGGCGAGATTCTGGCCACCGCGGGCGCCGATCAGCGCATCGGGTTGTGGCGCACGCGGGACTGGGAAGAGGTCGGCGTCCTGAAAGGCCATCTTCACGAGGTCTGGGCCATGGCGGTCTCTCCCGATGGCCGGCATATCTCGACCGGCGGCAAGGACGAGTCGGTTCGTCTTTGGGACCTTGCACCGCCGCCAGCCCGCAGCAGCATCCACCCCAGGCCGGAGGCCGCGGTGCATTTCTTCCCGGAGCCCCAAGGCCTCTTCGCCGGGCTTTTTGAAGATGGCAGTGTCGTATTCTTCGATCCCACCTCGGGCCTGGAACGTCGGCGCATCGCCTCCCCGTTCGCACCAAGCGAGATTATGGGCGGCGCAGTAGCGCCCGGGGAAGGACTCGTGGCGATGTCGTTGACGAACTGTACCGTGGCCCTTTGGGACCCGGTTTCGCGGGAGGTCAAGCGGCGGCTGGGCCCGACGCCAGAAACGATCGAACGACCCTTCTTCTCTCCGTCGGGCGACCGGTTGGCAGGCGTCACGCAAAGTGCCGATTTGATCTACGTCTGGTCGGTGTCCGACGGACGGGTGGTTCAGGTGCTGGCCAACGATCTGGGCCGGCTCTCGGGTTTGGTCTGGCCCACTTTCTCACCCGATGCACGGCGACTGGCGACCGGTCACATGAACGGCGACGCCTGCTTGTGGGCCGTGGATCGCACGGGCGGACACCTGCGACTCGAGGGACACAAGAGTGCGGTCTTTGCGTTGGCCTTCTCCCCCACGGGTCGTCGGGTGGCGGCCGGCACGGGTGACGGCTGGATCAAGCTGTGGGACGTGGAAACCGCTCAAGAAGTCGCCACGATTGCCGGGCCTCCAGGCTTCATAGGTTTTCTGGCGTTCCCCCGTGAGGCGGACACGTTGGTGGCCGCCGGCGCTGGGGGGCTTCAGGTGCTGACCGCTCCGTCCTTTTCCACGATCGACCCTTCCGCCCTTCGCTCCGTTTCGGATCGACATCCAGCGCCCGGGGGGGCACCTCGGCCTCGATCCAACCGCGGGCAAGGACCTTGACGCTCACCCCGCGCGCCGAGGACTGCGTGGCCGGTGTGTGCCTAGAATCGAGAGTCAGTTGACGTCGTTGAGGAAGACCGCCTCGAGGCTGACACCGCGCCAGTTGGCGGGCGAGACCGGACGCAGCACGAGTTCGAGCGGAACGCCTCCGGGCACCGCGACGCGCCCGAGCTCGACCGTGACGAAATCGCTCGGACCGGTGGCCTGGGGCGCTGTGCCAGGCAGCGTCGCCTTGTGGAACGTGACCGTGAACTCGACCGGGCCGGCGAGCGCGTGGATCCGCACGCTGACCTCGTGCGTGCCGGCTTCGCGGTAGTGCAACCCCCAAGCCACCGGCATCGGCGCGTCCGACCAACCCGTGACGACCTCGCGCCCGCCCTTCGTCTCGACCCGCAGGGAGCTGTCGGCGAGGCGGGCGTTGGCGGGGCGCAGGACCACGGCCTTGTCCCAGGGCTCGATACCGATCGTCGTCTCCGTGCGCACGGCAAAGGCCGGTTTCAGCGACGGGCCCGTGATCTTAAGCGCGAAGGCCAGCTCGCTAGGCCGCTCGGCGGGCAGTGTGACGACAAGCGCGTCAGCCGTCTGCTGCCAGGGCAGCGGAGCGCTGGACCCGAGCAGGGAAACACGCTCGATCGCCCCGGCCGGACGCGCGAGCGAGCGGATCGCGATCGTGACGCCCTCGGGCCATTCGAGACCGATCGCATAGAGCGCGTCGCCGCGAGTGGTGAAGCGGACATCGCCCGGCTGGAAGCCCTGGTCGGCGCGTTCGCTAAAGCCGCCGCCCTTGACCTGCCGGGTGGGACCTTCGCCGAAGAGCTGCCACGGCTGCGTGGAGAAAATGGCCTCGCCATGCACCTCGATCCAGTCTCCCAAGGCGGTGAGCACGCGACGCGCCTGGTCGGGGAACGAGCCATCCGCGTGCGGACCGACATTCAGCAGCATGCACCCGTTCTTCGAAACGATGTCCACGAAGATGTCCACCAGTTCATTGGGCGATTTGAACCTGGCCGCCTCCTGGTGGAACCACTGGCCCACGGTCGTATCCGTCAGCCACGGATAGGGAACGAGGCGGTCCTCGCGGCCGCGCTCGAAGTCGATGATGCCCGTGTGCTGATGGATGCTCCGGTGTTTGTGGACCACCGCAAACTCGGGCCGGTGTTGCTCCGCCCAGTTGTAGGCGAGAGCGAACATGCGCCGCTGGTACTCCGGCGTGATCACCGTATCCAGTTCGAAGTCGAACCAGATCAGATCCGGTTCGTACCGGTGGAGCACCTCGCTCACCTTTGCGATCCAGCGATCCTGAAAGAGCTTTGTCGGCGGGGCGTTGGGCGCATGCGGCTCGGAGTAGAGGTCGGCCCATTGCGGGTCGGCGGCGTCGAAGGCGAAGGCGGGCTCGAAATAACGCCATGCGTAGCCGTGGTGGAAGGTGGCGATGAACTTCATCCCCCGCGCCCGGATGGCCTTCGCGAGTTCTCCGGCGATGTCGCGCCGCGGGCCCATGCCGACGGAGTTCCAGCGCGTGATCTTCGAGTCCCACATCGCGAAGTTGTCGTGATGCACCGCCACGGGTCCCGCAAACTTGGCCCCTGCGCAGGCGAAGAGATCGGCCCAGGCCTCGGCGTCGAACCGCTCCGCCGTGAACCTCGGGATCAGGTCCTTGTAGCCAACGCGGGACGGGTCGCCGAAGTTCCGTTGATGAAAGAGGTACGAAGCGTTGCCCGGCACGTACATGTGCCGGCCGTACCACTGGGCGCTCTCGGGGCCGTCCCTCGAGGCAAGGGAAATCGGACCCCAGTGGGTGTAGATGCCGAGCTTGGCGTCGCGGAACCATTCTGGGTCGGTGTGGCGCTTGAGCGAGGTCCAGTCCGGGGCGTAGGGGCCGGCGGCGATGGTCGCGTCGGTCCTTTTCATCTCGAAGTCCAAGGCGGGCTCTGCGGGTGCACCGCTGGCGAGGAGCGCGAACGCTGGTGCGGCGACCAGCCGTGCCAGCCTGAGACGGACGCGGAGGATCGGGCGGATCATGCGCCACAGTATTCCGGGCTCTGCTGAAGGCGTCGAGGTCGATTCGAGCCTACCTCGTCTCTCGTGCCCTTTTCTGACCGCAGGGAAAGTAACCGCGCCTTGCTGGAGCTGATCTGCCGCTGACTGGCTTTGCCGATGGCCCAGCGGATGAATTCCCTGCGCGTCCGCCTGCCAGGTGGCGGCTCGCACCTATGACGCCGCGCTGTGCCGGCCCTTCTGTGGGCCGCGGAGGTCAAGTTCGCCAAGTCAGAGAGGTAAAGGCAGTGAAAGCGACCCGGACACCGTCGATCAGGTCAGGACGGTAGGGCGGCTTGCTGATTGCGGGTCGAGCCGCATTGTCGACCCGCAAAGCCGTGTCATGAACGATACAAGTGCGAAGGAGGGTATGGCGATTGGGGAGGCGGACGTGCTGATTGATGAGTAGGGCACGATGCCGGTCCGCTCAGGGCGGCTCCAGGTCCCGTTGATCCGAAAGCTGGTCCGCCTTTTCCGGCTCCTGGATGTATCGACGCACTCGCTCGTCAATTCGACACCCGGTCCGCTCCGACAATTCCTCAAACACAGGTCCTGATTGCTCGGGACACCAGCACGGTGCTCTGGACTTCGTGGTCGATGCCGATTGGGAGACCTCCTGCACTGCCGCGCTCGATGCCAATGCTGGCAAGGTGCGTTGGCAGCAGGCACCCGAGGAAACGCATTCGAGAGCGGAGATCGTCACTGGCCTCACACCGACGAGCTCACGGCGCCGTATCTGATCTCGCTCGAGCAGCGGTCCCCCCCGGTGCGCCAGCCCCGGCCGCATCGGATACGGACAAGACCCGTGGCGGCCGTCGAGGCGGGTCACCGAGCCCGAGCAGCCGGCCCGGCGCTCCGGCCCTACACTTCACGGCGGTGGCCTCGAGGTATTCGGCGTCGGCGTCCTCCAGGATGGCGTCCAGGATGACAGGGAGCTGGGGCGCTTGGCGCGCATAGGCTCGCAGGGCCTCTTGATCGGCCGGGGCGGCGCGGTGGACCGGCGCATGAACGTCCCACAGGCGGCCGGCCAGATCGCGACGCGGAGCGGCCGCGAGCCAGAATCCGCCGCGTGCCCCCAGCACTCGAGCCGCTGCGGCCGGTTCGATCTGGGCATCGGCCAGCAAAGCTGTGCTCGGCGCCAAACGCAGGTTGGCGGCACCGACGCGCTCGACGAATCTGGCGGCCTCGACCAGGCTCCAAGGCGGTTTGCCAAAGGTCTGGCGCAGGTGAAGCACGATGCCCGCCGGAGCCGCCGCCGCCGCGAGCTGTCGCAGCGTCGCTTCGAATCCGGCCTCGGTTTGTTCGGCCGTGAAATTGTTTTCGGGATGGCGGTGGAGGGAGACGAGCAAGTCTTTGGCGCCCAGGATGGACATCTTCTCCACAACGTTTGAAAGCGTGGACAGGCTGGCAGCGTAATCGGCAGAAAGGTTGTCGATCAATCGGAGGTCGGGATAGAGATTGAGACCCGGGGCCAGGTCCACGGCCACCCGCAGCCCCTGGCGCCGAATCCAGGCCGCTTCCCTTCTCAGCGCCGCGGACTCGCGCTCCGCCAGGTAGCGCCAACTCACCACCACCCCATCCCAATGCTCGAAGAAAGTCGGCCGGGCCAGGATGGACTCCTTGATTGAACCGGATTGGCGCAACGTCAGGAATTGCCCTTGGACCCGTGGCGGCGGGTGCTGGTGGGGCATCGCCTCGACGCCGGTTTCGGCGACGCGTACCGCAAAGATGCGCACCTCGCCGCCGGCGATCGCATTGGTGGTGTTGCGACCCAGGGCCTGCGGGCTGACCGTTTCCGGAAGGTATCCGACTGCACTCATCTCAGAGCAGTCGAGCGGCAGCTCCCGGACTTCCAGGAGGTCGCCGCAGAAGGACCGAATCGTGAGGGGCAACTCGCGCCAGGTGTTGTTGAGAATGCCCAGCGTGTAGCGGCCGGAGCCCTGACGACAAGTGATCAACGCCAGGCGCGGGTCCACCTCGAAAAGGCGCTGCGCCCGCAGCACGGTGTCGAGAGCGTCGCGGGCAGCGGCGGTGAGCGGGAAAGGCGAGGCCAGCGGCTGGTCGATGTCGCCGCGCGGCGTGCCGATGGGCGCCTGGGCGACCTGTTGGTCCGGGGGGATCGCGAGGAGTCGGCCCCCTTGCCGGACGTAGGCTTCGAGCTTGTGGCGGAGCTCGGCATTCTGCCGGGTGCCAGCCCAGATGAGCACCGGGTAACGCTCGAGCAGCCAAAGGGGCGCGTCGCTGAGCAGACAGTCGGCGATGTCGCCGTAGGGTGTCGCGGTGAGGAAGCCCGTTTCGTCGTGGAAATAGGAGGCGTCGGCATAGCCGGGATAGAGCAGGTGCAGAATGCCATCGATGAAGTAGTCCTGCGGTTCGTAGGGCAGGTTGCCCCAGGCCCGGTAGAGCTTGTCCGTGTAAAGATGGCGGGGGAAGGACCAGCCCGACTCGAAATCAAGCAGCAGGCCGACCGGGGTGTGCTGAACTCCCGGTTGTCCATGGGCCTTGACCCAGCGCTGGGCGGACTGCTGGATGCGGCCGATCGGGGAAAGCCGGTCCCCCTCGAACCAGCCGTTCTCGAACCCGACCGCCACGCTGTTGTAGAGAATATGCGAGTAGAGCAGCCGTTTCATCAGGCTCAGACTGGTGCCCTTGGTGGGGCCGTGATCGTAGCCTTCGCTACGACCGGCCGAGCCGTAGGTTTTGTACCCCCAGCGGTTGAAGATCGAGGCGTTGCCGAACCACGGCACGCCGTATTGTTTGCCGGCGCCGCGGATGAACGCGTAATAGACCTGGCTGTTCGGCAGGGCCTGGGCCGTCTCCGCGCCGATCAGGGTGTAGGTGCCTTCCTTGAGGAAGTAGTGGCCGAAGTTCAACGAGACGAGGGTGGCATGCCGGTGACCGAGGTCGTCGCCCATCCGCTCGAAATGACGCTGGAACTGGAAATACTGCTCCCAGCGGCTGCCGGAGGCGGGCGTCATCTGCGCGGCGTAACCCCCGATGTAACGACCGTCCTGCTCGCCGATATCCGTGCCGAGCCACCGGTCCCCGAGAACGGACTCGAGGGTGGCGAAGGCCGACCCCGGCGGCTGGAACTGCTGCCAATACCCCCCTGGACCCGAACCCGGCACATAACCCCAAATGTCAAACAGGTACAGGTCGCGAGCCTTCAGTTCGGTGGCGAACTCGGCCAGGTTCGTCGCAAACAAGACCGGGTAGGAGGGCCACACCACGTCGCCCAGTTCGTGGGTCCGAGTGTACTTCTCCAGTTCCTCCCGAAACCCGACGATCCGATCCTGCTCGACCCCAAAACCCCGGAGCGCCGTGAATTGGGTCCGGTTCTTGAACGTGCGCCAGTCCGGCGGTTGGACGGCGCGCCGCGCGTCATCGGGATGTTCACGGGGTGCGAGGAGGTGGGAATAGACGCGGAGAGGAGCCGCCGCCGTTGCCGTCGGGCCGGAGGTCAGCAGGAGGGCCAGGGCAAGGCCCGCGCCGGAGAGAAGGGAGAGAAGTGGTTTCATCAGTGGTTTCTCGTGCATGCCGATGGTCGCTGCGGTGCACGCTACCAGCCCATTCGTTTCATGGCCACTGCCGTCAAAGGGCTTGTCGAGCCCAAGGTACCGGGGATTGTGGCAGCACAGGTCCTCAAGCGGCGGGGGCGGACTCGAGGACGGCGCTCCGGCATGGGAGGACGCGCCCAAGATGTTGGTGGGGCTGCCGATTAGGTTCCACACCCCGAACCGCGCCGCCGCCGATACGGCTGCGGGCTTCAAGACCCGCTATGCCGTCAGCCCGTCAGCCTCGCTGGGGAATTGACACTGGCAAGGCCCTCCGGCGTAGGGCATCCTCCAGTGTGTGCCGCGGAAGATCCGTCAGTTGGTGACCGACCTCGCGCATGCCGGGTTCATCGTCGTTCCCGGCGGCCGGGGTTCACACCGGAAGTTCCGGCATCCGAAACTTGCCGGCGCGGTGATCCTCAGCGGAAACGATGGCGACGACGCCAAGCACTATCAGGAGAAACAGGTTAGCAACGCCATTCGGCAGGCCAGCAAATGAAAGCGCAGGACCAGTATCTGAAGTTTGTCCGGTGGGAAGAGGCGGATGGCCTGTATGTGGGCTATTGCCCAGACCTTTTCCCGTGGGGCGGAGTGTGTCACGGGACAGCGGAGGAGGAGATTTACCATCAACTCTGCTCGCTGGTGGCAGGAGAGGTGGAGGAATTAGGCCGCGCAGGCAAACCCCTGCCGGCCCCCAGCACGCGCCCCATGCGCGAGGCGGTCCTGGCCTAATGGCCTAGTGCCCGACGCCGGCCCGCGGATCTCACGTCGCTTAGGGAGAGGGCCTCGTTGCGCCGTGCTGGGGGGTCACGTCAAATGGTCGGGTTATACATTGTTGACAGCCTGGCGCCGCCGATGGAACGGCAGGTGGGACTGAGTTCGGGCCCTGGCCTCACACCCACCCACAGCATAGCCGGGCCGCGGATTGGACTCAGTCCGCCCCCTCAGCGATCGTGAGCCGGTTCATCACGGGCGCAGTGGGCCAGACCCAATCACCGAGGCTTGCTTTCGCGGCGGGTGCGCCGGTCTTGGTAACGGCCACGGCACCGCCGTCGTCGGTGGCGTTCAAGCCGACGGCGTAGAGAACATAGCGGTTGGGCGCTTCCCGGCGGTAGACCATCAACTGGCCGGTGACCGGATCCACGGGCAACCGATCGAGGAATTCGGGGACCAGGCTCCGCAGGGCTTCCGGGTAGCTCCCGCGAGCGAGCCGGTGACGTTCGAGGGCGACCGCCAGGCGCGCCTGGGCGATCGCAGTTTGTTCCTGGGCCGCCCGAAAGCCGCTCGGGACGATCGCCGGCACGAGCAGGCCGACAAACACACTGTACGGCCGCCAGCGCTTCCAGCGCGGGTCCTTGGCCAGCGCCTCCAGACAGGCCACGTCCACGGTGCCTTGGGTCGCATCGAACGCGGCCAGGATTCCTTCAGTGAAGACCTGCGCGATGCTCAGCTGGTTTTGATACCAGAAACCGCCGAGCGCAGCTCGGCTGATCGAGGCCCAGGCCCGCGGCAGGGCGCGCAGTCCTCTGTGCGCCCACCTTGGGGCTACAATCAAGGCACCAGGAGGAGCCGATAGAAGGTGCGGGCGGCCTTAGGGCTGACCCTGACCACCATGTCATCTCCCTCGATCTCCCCTTCCGCAGCCGTCGCCTGGTACGGGCCGGTGACTTCCGTGGCGGACTCGAGGACGGCGGTCTGGCGGGCCGGCCACCAGAGCCGAACCTGCCCGTCGCGCTGGAGTGCGGCCTCGACGCGGCCACCCAGGGGAGGTTGGACGGTGAACTGCATGCTTTCGGTGGCGTCGTTCCCGGCGCTGTCCGTCGCGGTGAGGACGACCTCGTAGGGGCCCTCGCCCAACTGAACCTGGACGTCGCGCCCCGTCCCGACGATCTGGGCGCCGATGGACCAACGGAGCGACGGGTCGGGCAACGTGCCGTCCTCGAGGTCCTCCGCCTCGCCTGCGAATGAGAGCACTTGGCCCGCGTACAGGAGGTCGGCCGGCTGCGGTCGGCGGATGAAGGGCCGGGGCGGTTTACCCACCACGGTGAACGCCTTGTCCGAGTCGTCCGAATCGGTGTGGTAGCCGTCGGTAGCGATGACTCGGATTCTTGCCGCGTTCGCGCCGGGGAGGCGGGCGGTATCGACGTCATAGCTGCGGCCCGCGACCTGGTTGGTCACGGGGATCCAGGAACGGCCGTCGTCGGGGCTATACTGGAGGTTAAAGGCGAGCAGATCGCCTCGATCGGGATCGGTCGCTGTCCAGGCGATGGTCTGGACGCCACTCCAATTCTCGCCCCCGTTGGAGGCGGTCACGAGGTTGAAGCGACTGCTGGCCGATCACGGCGACCTGCCGGAACTGCAGAATCAGCCGAGGCAGCGACTGAAGGAATGGGGGGCGGCTCCCGAGCCATTGACCGTGGGGGAGGTCTGGTCCCCTGCAGTGGATACCTCCGGGCGGGTCGCCCGCGATGGACGATTCCTCTGCTTCACGGGCTGGGACACGGGCGATCTGGCAATTCGAGACCTGGCCGCCGGAGAGGACCGGCGAGTGACGGACCAGGGGCCGTGGTCCACGTCCGCCGAATGGGCCATGAGTTCTCTGCCTTCGATGAGCGCCTCCAACTCCGGCCGGTTCTTCGGAGCGATGTCCACTTCCATTGAACGGCAGAGGCAGGGGGCGCGTCGGGAACCGCGCCGAGTCTCGCGAGTTGGTGCGGAAACGGAAGCTCACGCGGTTGGAGGAACTGCCAGACCAATGCTGTGGCCGGGCGGAGGGGCCATCTTACCGTATCTTGACCGACAGCTACCAAGTCCTGCATCCGGAGCGAGCCCCACCGTCCCAGGTGGACCCAGTCGTGCGCTGCGGCAGGCGGCATTGATTACGCCGAAGCAGCCAAGGACGTGGTTGTGCGCGAACTGGACGGCGTGCCGGTTCCGTTCGCCTCGCCGCGATTGCTTTGGCGTATGAAGGCGGCAACACGCCGTGAGAAGGATGCGGGCGATCTGGTTTTCCTCCGCCACTGGTTCGCCGAGCGCGGCGAAGAGCCGCCTCGGGTTTGAGCACTTTCTCGTATGGTAGAAGAGTGGCGGGTCGGGAGGGTGCGTAGCGGCGTTCTGGCGAGCGCCGCCATTTCCAGAGCAGCGCAGACAGCGGCGAACGCCGGTTCGCCGCTACGTCCGGGTCCAAGCCACCCGCTCGACTCTTGGCTTCACTCCGGCCAGCCCGAACCTCACGGCCATGCCAACCCTTCAGCAGCCTAAGAGCCGCACGCGCACGAAGACGGTGTTGCTGGGGACCGCGAGGGACGCCAGATCGAGGGTCGCGACGGTGGTTTCGCCCGTCGCCGCGACGGGAGGCTCGAGGGGCAGCCAGACTCGTAAGTTGTCCGAGTACTCGAGGCGGTAGGTCCGGCCGGCGACGCTTTGCCAGGCCACCTCGAGGCGGGCGTTGTCGCGCGCGCGGACTTGCAGGATGGCGAGCACCGAACCGGCCACCAGCGGGTCCGTGCCGGCTCCGAGTTCCTCGACGTTCGGCGAGCCGTCGTGGTCATCGTCGTCCTCGGGCAAGACATCCGCCAGCGTGGCGGCCCCACCGCGCCCCCGCCCCCGGACGGGTAGCTGAACTGGTGAGACCCGGCCAGCGAGACCTCGAACAGCCAGGCGCTCAGGCTGACCGAGCCGCCCAACTCGAAGGTAGCTTCCTTCAGATAGCCGGGGTTCGCCGGGAACTGATAGGTCAGTGCGCCAGCGCCTTCGCCCCTGAGGCTGACCGACAGACTGCGCAGGGCCTCGACCTCGAGCCCCAAGGCCGCCGACGCGCTGATCGTGCCGTCCACAGATTCGAAATCCAAGCCGTCTGGCACGCGGACCAGTTCCAACCCCAGCTCCATGCCGCTCGCCAACGAGCCCTTGATCTTAGCCCGGTCGTTCAACCAGCCGATGGCCCGGCCGATGACCGGCAAACGCACCGCGACCTGCAAGGCCGGAATGATCGTGATCAGGCCCTCTTCCTTCTCGACACTCACCTCCAACCCGGCCGCCACGCGCACGCCGGTCCACACCAGTCCTTGGCCCGACTGG
>Ga0194126_10008694_pt1 | contig 13758 bp, 16 predicted proteins | sample TA2KigC150mmetaG_FD_148641 | JGI IMG/M metagenome (GOLD analysis project Ga0194126, IMG submission 148641) | Freshwater microbial communities from Lake Tanganyika, Tanzania - TA2015035 Kigoma Deep Cast 150m | ecosystem: Environmental > Aquatic > Freshwater > Lake | place: Tanzania: Lake... | reverse complement strand
CAGCCGGCCATCGAAGCCCTCTTCCAGCGGCTCGACGCCCAGCGGGGCGATCAGGGGATGCAGGTCGGGAGCGTCCCCGGTCCAGAGCAGGCAGCCGAAACGGCGTGGATCGTGGAAGCGAAGGCAAAGGCCATTCGGCAGAGTCAGATCGTAGTGGTCGTGCTTGCGGGGCGGGCTGGCGGCCTCGGTAATGCGCAGGCTCCCGGACATGCCGAGATGCAGGATCAGGTTGCCGGCGTTCGAACCGGCATGCCGCCCTTCTTCCAACTGACTCGCGTGGGTCGAGAGTTGGACGCCCGGCTTACCGCCCTCCCCGGCCGGCGGGCGCCGCAAGCCTATCAGGATGTACTTCCCGCGCCGACTCAATGTCTCAATCCGGCAGCCTTCGAGTTGATCCGGCAGGGCGACCGGAATCGGCCAGCGCAGCCGCCCGTCGCGCACGATCACCCGCTCGATGGTTTCCCCCTGAAGATGCGGACGTATGCCCCTCAGCGTGGTTTCGACTTCGGGCAGTTCAGGCATGCGGGAAAAAAAAGAATGATAGGAATTTCAATGGGCGCTGCCGCCCATTGGGACAAGAGGATGCCCTCGTGGTGGGGCCGTGTCAACGAGCAAGAGAGTGTGATCAGCAAGCGATTCTTTCTGTCATGGACGAGGAAAATGAGGCGGCGGGAACATATCAAGTGCGTGGTGTCCGTCTCGATGCTCACCGAAGGTTGGGACGCGAATACCGTAACCCACATCATGGGGGTGCGGGCCTTAGGCACCCAGTTTCATTGCGAACAAGTGATAGGACGCGGCCTGCGGCGCATGAGCTACGAGGCGGAGGCCCGCACTGTCACAAAGGCGTACGGGGAGGTATGCGCGTTCGAGGCGTTCCCGTTCGAATACGCCGAAGTCTACGGCGTCCCCTTCGATTTCATCCCCACGGCGGGCCGACCAGGAAACCGTCTACGTCCACAGCGTGGAGGGCCGCGAGGCGGCGAAGATCGAATTCCCCAGGCTGAAAGGCTACCGCTACGAAATCGAGGCCGAGCGGCTGACCGCAAGATTCACCGAAAGTAGCCGCATGGTCTTGGACACCAAGCACGTCCCGACCTTCAACGAGAACACGCCGATTGTCGGCAAGGCCAGTTTCCAGAGCTTTGACGACCTCAAACAGCGGCGCGTCAACAAAGTAGCCTTCCTGCTGGCGAAACTGGTTCTGGAGAAATATTTCCGGCAGGAAATGACTACCGAACATGCGATAGGCGGGCCTGTCGGCAACGAGGCGAAATGCTGGCTGTATCCGCAAGTTTTGGGCATTGCCAAGAAGTGGCTGGCGGAGTATGTGGACTGCCAAGACAACACCCTTCCGCAAATGCTACTGTCTGTTGATCGAACTAGCCTACACCGCCGCCGACCGGGTGTATCTAGCCATCGTCAACGGCGACACCGGCGAGGCCGGGGAACCAAGGCTAAAGCCGATCTAGCAGCCCTACAACACTGCGGGCGACACCAGCGGCATCGGCTACTACAGCAGGCCGACCTACCAGACCGGCGCGAAAAGCCATATCTCGCACCTCGTCATGGATAGCGGATGGGAGGGAACCGTAGCGCAAGCACTGGAACACATGGACGAGGTGAAAGCCTACGCCAAAAACATTGCCCGTCTTCAATTTCTGATACGTTACACATTTGAAGGACAGGAACGGCTTTACCTACCTGACTTTATCGCCAAAATCGATGACGGCCACGACAAGGACGACCTACTTAACCTGATTATCGAAGTGTCCGGCGAACAGCGCGGCGACAAGGACGCGAAGGTTGCCACGGTCGAGAGCCTGTGGGTCCCTGCGGTGAACAACTGCGGGAGGATCGGAAGGTGGGCGTTCGTGCAGGTTAGGGAGCCGCATTTGGTTATGCGGGAGGTTTATGCAAGTTATATATTATTTTACGGTGTTTACATCATGCAAAAAAAAAAGCGTTTCAATACTTGCCTGTGGATTTGGCAATTGGGCGTGTTCCAGAACCCTTGGCCCAATTTTGGTCAACCCATATAATAATCAATTTAAACTCGTAGGCACTTGCCAAAGAACCAGCAGAAACTCTCCTGAGACATCATATCCAGAAATAGCCAATATCATAAACAACGTACCTTACTTTGAAACCACACAAGACGCATTGTATAAATTAAAAGACAATAATAAACCAGATGCAGTTATTATAAATACACCAAACACATTGCACTTTGAAAACGCCATGCAGGCACTTACTGCTGGTTGTCATGTTTATATTGAACGCCCGATAGTTACTCATAAAGATGATTTGATTACATTACTAGAAACAGCACATAGAAATAATGTTCTGGTTTTTACTGGTGTTCAACGACGCCTTGAAGAGCCTTTCCGATATATTCATGATGCCGTTACAAAAAGATCTGAATTTGGAAAATTAAAATCTATAAGGTGCACAATTTCAGCAGGGGTTACTCTGCGGGGTTGGAGGACAGAAGCAACACTTGCTGGCGGAGGCATACTACTTGACAGCGGTTATCATTTGCTAGATCAAGCAATTTGGATATTACAAGATTCCCACGCCAATATAAGCCATATTGAACAATCTATAGTACACCTAAGCGATTTCACACCGAATAACCTAGGTGTAGAGCAAACAGCCGTTGGAGTTACATACATTGACGGCATTCAGCTAATTTTCGATTTTACTTACAAAGCACCGAATAATTCTATTTTTGAGCGTTTAGATGTAAGAGATCAAGAAGGCTCTCAGATTAGTCTTATGCGGAATTTAGCACAAAGAAGCCCACAACCAGGAGTGATCCGCCATATGCGTGGAGATGGTTCTGTAGCTACAGCAAATCTGACATGTGCATCGAGAATTGTTCGTGTCCGCGCACAAGATGTATCGCTTGAAGGTGAGGCAATGAACACTGGGCCTCTTCTAGCTTTTCTTTCAGCCATTAAATCAGGACAAACAAATCACGTTTGCGAAGGTTCTGCTTCTATCTCAACATGGCAACTAATACGTGATTTGTATGCTTCTGCCCAGTCAATAATCAATCAATGAGGTTTTAACATGTCAAACCGATCTCCTTTATCATTTAGGATGCACAGCGTAGCTATGCAAACGTCAGATTTTGATAAAGCGTTTCATTTTTACAGTGAAATATTGGGACTGCGAGTAGTCCGTGAACCTTTCCTCTTTAATGGCAAACGTACCTTGACATGGTTAGACGCTGGAACCTGCTATTTGGAATTGTACTCCATAAAGATTGATGAAGAGGCTGTTGAATGGACGGACAAAAATCTCGGGCCTGTCAATCTAGCATTTGAAGTAGAAGATATTGATTCTTCTATTACATGGTTTATGCATAATAAGGTTCCCATCTTACGGGAACCTTTTATTCCTCCTAGTGGCGATCCAAATCAACCAAGGGTTGCTTTTATTGAAGGGCCTGACAAGGAAGAAATACTCATTCGAGAATTACGTATAAAATAAGTTGGTGTAACATGATTAGGTTTCTTCATATATCTGATTTACATCTAACTCGCGAAAGCTATGAAAGCGATTGGGAAGCAGGTGGAATATTAACAAAACTAATTCAATTTGTAAACGATCAGCCCCCTTTCGATTTTATCTTTGTAACAGGCGATTTAGCAAGAACCGGTGGCGATCCAAATAAAAGACAATTTAAAACCAGCGAATATGGCGCATGTAAAGCCTTTCTTGAAAATCTGGTCAACACTGCACGTTTGACTGATAAACAGCGCGTATGGATAGTTCCAGGAAACCATGACGTTTATGCGCAACATGGCTTAAGCCTACAAAGACTAGAAACAGAAAATGATATAAATGATCTTTTCACTTCACCAGAAAGAAGGACTCCATATTTATCAAAATTTGATCCATTTAGGCATTTCATGAAAAAATTTCAACCAAAATGCCACTTAGCTGAATATGACGTAGTTCGCAGACCAGAGATAATAGATATTCGCGGCGCAAAATTAGGGATTATACCGCTAAATTCATCTTGGTTTTCAAAGCCAGATGGCTCTGACCACGGTAAGCTTGCCGTAGGCCATCGATTGTTTTTAGATAGAGTACAGCAGCTAAAAAAAGAAAATCCTGATTTAATAATAGCTTTAATTCACCATCCAAATTCATATCTTATAGATAAAGAGAGATCATTTCGCGATGATTTAGTCAAACATTGCGATATTGTTCTACGTGGTCATTTGCATTCAGTAGAAACAATAACAACGAGCATTGGTGGCAATCAAGTTGTCGATTTAACGGCTGGCACAATCTATGATTATCAGGAACCAAAAGGACCTAAACGTATTTTTATTGGAGAACTAGACGCTGTCATAAAAAAACTTAGCATTCGTGCTTATATGCCTTCTCAAGAAGGCACCACATGGGTCGAAGATAACGATGCTTTTGCAGGCAAATCATGTAGAGAATTTATCATAGGAGATACTATAATAACTCAAGATTGCAGTGAAAACACTTGCTATCAAATCCCATACAAAGATCCTACCTCCATCAGAACAAGCCACACATGGAGACGTGATATATCAAATTGGTTTATTGGTAATAAAAACCATAAGAAAACAGGGGCATATTATGTTTGCCCGCAAGAAGCAATGGAACAATTAATAAATCATTTTGTTGACATACTAAAATACATGGAGAACTCACCTCCCCAAGCATCTCATGGCAATGAAATTCAACATCTTGCGACAGGAATATTACTTAGGATTGCTGGCGAAGAAAACTTGATAGCAAACAGCACAGATGAACAAAAGTTTAAAGAATTAGCTAAGTCTATAGATACCGTAAAATTAGACGGAGCAATAAAGAAAAATTTTGCCAATCGAGCTAATGAAGGCTGGATAGATCAGCATAGGGTTATACTATATTTATTCACGAAGGGACTGCACAATCAATTGTCACACTTATTTCAAGTCCCATCAGTAAATACAAGAGATTTACTATCAACAAATGGGTATGCCCAACTACTTCTGGCAACACGCCTTCATGGCGAAGGGCGATTCGAAGAGTCTAACGAATTAATATCATCATCACCCGCTAAAACTTGTTGCATTGGAGGGTATGTTCGCGGGCAAAACTGGCGTCAAATCGGTGAGATAGATTTTGCTATGTCGGCTTACAAGCCGCTTCTTGATGAGCTATTAAAAGAAGACCAAATAAGGTCTTGCCCAGTCACATCAAACGGATATTGCATGTGCAATAAAAAATTATTTGAATGTGAATTAAAAAGAGCCATTGGGGTTGTTTATCGAAAGAAAAAAAATTTTGAAATGGCCGATTTCTATTTTCAACAAGCAATTAATGCTATTGACCAGATCAGTGCCCCTAAAACCATGCCTTGGAAACGTGTTGCTGCTGATTTTTATTTTGGTTATGGATATTTTCTATATGAATTTTCTAAAGATTCACCAGAAAAAATGGAAGAAGCGGCCTTGCAATTTCAAAGAGCAATAAACTTTCTTAATGACAGTGATACCATTTGGGATTCACCTTCAACTAGATTAGGAATTATAAAACTAATACAGGGAAAAATAGAAGAAGCAAAGACTTTTTTAAGTGACGCATATAAACTTTGCGTAGATAGCGATATCAGCAGTAATCGCTCTGTACCTTTAAGCAAGGCACTCTGTTTACTAGGACTCTCTGTTATAGATATTGAAAAATGCGACCAAACCAACCAGGAATCAATGCGCGAGTTAAGACAGGCAATTGATATTTCACCTCCCCTAGGACGTGGCCCTATCGAATGTCACATTCATGACGCAGAAAATATATTGTTAGCTTGCAAGAAGGATAAATCCAAAACTTTGGTTAAAAGCTTTATTGAGCGACTAAAGTCTGAACTCAATAACTAAATAATATTCGGTCAAAAGGTATGAAACCCACCCCCATCTCCGCCATCAAACACCCCGCCGACGACGAAAACGCCCCCAAGGAGATGAAGGATAGGAATTTCAATAGGCGCCGCCGTCCATTGGGGGTGAGGATGCCCTCGTGGTGGGGTCATGTCAACGAACAATAGAGTGTGATCAGCAAGCGATTTTTTCGGTCATGGACTGGGAAAATACGGTGCTGGTGCTTCCGGGGCGCCGGGATCAAACGGCGAGGCGATCCGGAAACTTGACGGGTGTCGGATAACAGCACCCTCTAGCCGTTGGGGCGAGGGTGGAGCCATGTGAGCGCGATGGAAGCCTTGGGCGTCCCTCATGCGTTCAAGACCTGTCTGGCCGCGCGCAGGCCGGAGAGGTAGGCGCCATGGGCGGTGCTGAAATAGTCCTGCTCGGTCGCCTCGCCGGCAAAGAACAGCCTGCCCTTCAGTGGCGCCGCCAGGTTCTTGCGCATGACCGGGGTGGAGCCAAGGGCGTTGTAGGAATAGGAGCCCAGTGAATACGGGTCGGTGGCCCAGCGTGTCATCTGGTAATCCACGGGTTCGGGGATGCCCGCCCCGTAAATCGTCCTGAGCGTGCTCATGGCGCTGGCCACTATCTCCCGATCCGGCCATGCCTCGATGGCGCTTCCCCGGTCGGCGGCGTTGAACCCCAGCAGGATGGGCAGTTTAGCCGCCCTCTGGAAGCTGACCCACTCGGTCCATACACCCGGCTCCGCCGGTATATGCTCCAGCCAATCGACATCGGCCGGCCAGAAAACCTCCGGGAAGCGGAGATAGCATTTGTTCAGGACGCCCATGCCCAGTCGGGCTATCGCCTGACGCTTGTTGCGGGGCAATTCAGGCACGAAGCGCACACTGTCAGCCTGCAAAACCCCAAGCGGCAGCGTCACCACGACGTGATCGGCCAGAAACTCGGTCTTGTGGGTGATTACCCGAATGGGTGAACGGCCCCACTGAAACTCTTTCACGACCTGCTCAAGTTCGATCGGTAGCGTACTCGCCAGAAAGTTCGTGATGACCTCATAGCCCTGAACGAACAGCGCATCATCACCGCCAAATGCCTTGCCGCTGTCATACCAATGGGCGGAAAGGCTCTCCGCGCTGCCCGAATACTCCTGCTCGATCTCGCTGTTCAGGATGAAATTGATGAACCGGTAGGCCTCCGAAGATTCATCCAACTCACGCATCAAGGGCGCCATCACCCGCCGGATCGAGGCATCAGCCTCCCGCTGTTGCGCCTTCCTCAAGGCCCGGAATACCTGTTTCCGCAGTTTCTCCAGGCGATCCTCCTCCGCGGCGGACAGTACGCTGCCGGCGGTGTTGTAGGTGATCGACCGTTCATAGCGGGTGACCACTCGCCGGGCTCCAACCTCGTCAGCCAGGGCCGTGAGCGGATTGCCCTTTACGCCATGAATCCAGGTAGCGCCCAAATCGAGCGGCATCCCGGGCCACCGGTTGCTGGTCCAGATGCGACCGCCAATCCGGTCGCGGGCTTCGAGGACAACGACTTCATGCCCCCGCTGTTGCAATTCACTCGCCGCGGCAAGTCCCGCCAGTCCGGCGCCGATCACCACGATTCGCTTCCTGCCGGAGGCACTGGCATCGCCTTCCGCCTTATCGGCGCGAGCGCCCCGGGCCAAGCCCATCAGCATCGCACCCAGCAATTTCAGAACATCGCGTTTTTGCATCAATGACCTCGAATTCTCATAAAGACGCCCACACACCATGATCGAACCCCGCGCCAACCCAGGTCAATCGCACGTAGATTTCATCACCGATTCCGGCCTGGACGCCGAAATCCTGGGCCATGGAGGGTAGCCGGACTCTGGCGCGAGCGCCTATTTCCAGCGCAACGCCCGCCCTCTCTGGACGCTGTATTCAGGCTTCCCTGCCGGAATGACGCGTTTTTTCGCAATCTAGCAGGGTTTATGCTTTCGCATTCCGGGAAAGCGCTTAAATAGACGCCGCGGACATGGACCCGGTCAGCACCCGATGCTATCGGTTTCTCGATCATCTTCTCTCTCCCAACATTCGAGCCATGCGGGAACCACGGCAAGTCGCCAGGCCCTGGCTGATAAAAATGTACCGGGTACCGTCAGAACCGGGCCTGGTGGCCTGCCGTTGGCGCTCCGCTTGAGCGAGAGTCAGGCCGCGCTGGCGGCAATGGAACTCTGTGATGGTTCAATCGCACCACTGCCGTTCGCACGGAATGCCATCGAGGTCGCCGTCCATCTTGACGTTGGGGCAGTTGTTCAAGAAGTACGTGGCTTCAGCGCAAGACGTCATGTGACTGCAGTGCGTGCGACCGTCACAGGTAAACCTCTCGGCCGGCATAGCGCTCGGGTAGTTGTCTTGCCTGACGGATGATTCTGGAGCCTGTTGACTTACCGGGGCTCTGGCTTCGACAGGTTGGCTCGGCTTCTTCTTTCGTTCGCTGTTGAGTTGCTCCAGTGTTGGGTGGACACGCGGCCGGGCGGATTGACACGGGCCGCTTTGATATGTGACGGCCCCGTTTGTGATGCACTTGTAGACGGTTGGCCCAGCCTGCACTGCGGGAGGAATCGACAGTGAAGCAAATACCACAGCCATGAATCGCATTGCATACCTACTCGGCATCACCGGCAGTTGAGGTTTAGCGGCTGTGCTTGATTGGGTTGTTCTTGCACCGCCTGACGTCTTAGGCAAGGGGCCACCCGGCCGCGAAGCGGACGGGAACCGGCTAGCAATGCTTGGCGGCGTTCTCCTTGGCTTTCAAATTCGTCCATCTGGTTTCTCCAGTTCGTGCGCTTGGCGGCTCACGATTCATGCCTCACGATGGACTCCCGTAACTGTCAAACGGCCACTGTTACCCCGACAGAGCCGAATTTAATTACGTATCACAATCTACGCTGACTGGCTCAAAACCCACGTTAGGCCAGCATATCAAGCGGATTTTCTTGTATCAGCGCTTACATTCCTGGCCGGTTTTGGATGGCCCGCAACAACCTCTCGCCCATCATGTCCTTGTTTACTCCGTGCGTCATTGCAAATCGCCTTCAAATCATTATTGAAGCGCTCAGCGTATTCCTCTCTGATTTTATGGATTTCGTCAATTATGGTTTCAGTAGACATTATCAAACCTCCAGCAATTCCTGTGGCGTACAAATAATCGGCGGCTCGTATCCAAAGGTGCGGATGACGGATTCAAGTTTGAATCGAAAGGCGGGATTCGCAATGTGGGCGCAATTCCAAGTCAGCAAGTAATCCATACCACCAATGGCAGCAGTGGCTATATGCAAAGCATCTACTCTGGCTTTATGCGGCAGGGATGCTTCAAGTAGCAACCTTTCCGCAATGACGGCAACCTCCTCGGTAATTTCAATTTTCAGGGATACCATCCAATGACTTCAAGCGATCTGTCGCTGCTTGGAAGTCGCCACTTGATACTTCTTGTATAACAAACTCTGAAATGTATAGTTCAAAATCGCTCCTCCGTTCCCAGCACTCCCTTGTGGTTTCCTGATTACCAGCCACAACTAAATCACGGCTTCTCCAAGCCGTCAGGTAACTTGGAACAGAAGTTTCAATATATACTTTAGGTTTCAAATGTATTGCCCTTCGATTATCCCGGATTCCGCTTTATCCGGGCTACGCTAACTCAAAGGGCACATTCCAGCGATTATCCTATATGCTACTTAGCATTATACTAGGGTTAATCGCCGCTTTCAGCTCGGATTCGCGATACTTAACCCAGGCTTTTATTACTTTGACTTTTGTTAACTACCGGCTTCTAGCAACAATTATTAGTGCCTTTTATCAATAGCAGCTTGTATTTCCATAGGTATCGGCATAGCAATTGAAGTTCTTACCACCATAATAGCCATGATAATTTTGACCACTGACGGTTCCTAATGTATTTCCGAATCTATCTGTATAAGCATTAATAGAACCCAATCCATAGGTACCAGAAGTGTTGCCGTAACGATCTGTATAGGAGTAATAGCTCTCTCCACCGATCGTTCCAGATGTATTTCCAAAACGATCTGTATACAGATTTCCAGACGTTCCATCATCACAGTTGACGCTTGTATTGCCGTAGCTGTCGCTATAGCTGTTGCACCCTGCCAATACTTTGGCAGACAGAAGAAGATAGATAAATATGATACCTAATTTTTTCGATGACTTGATCACGGATATTTCCCCCTTATTTCACTCTGAACGCCTGCGATCAGGGCCTGAGAAACATGAAAACAAGTTTCCTTGTAGCGCAGATGATCTGGAGCGGCTAGTTGGGCGATTATCGCCAGTCGAGATTAACCACTTCAAATCCAGCCATTTTCGTAAGCCAAGTGCGGATATCATAATGACTAGTCAGGTTTCCATCAGCGTTAAGGCGCCGGATTTCTTCAAGGTGCCTGACCTCAATGCAGCAGCCAACGAACATAAATGAATCAATTTCTGGGTTTTTTTCATTGTGGCAGAAATGCAATAATGCCTCAGCGATACATGTAGCGATGTGCTCATGAAAGTGCCCACTGCCTGACAAGTGAGACATACAAAGTTTTCTCGCGCCAAGAGTATTAACAGCATATGAAATACACTCGTAGGCAACATTATAATAAAAGTCACGATACGGTTTGCTATGGAATGCTGGAGCAAATTGCTTATAACACTTGGATGTTTCACTCGCCGCCAAAACAACTCCTAATAGTTTGCTGGGCTTTGTTTGTGCTGGGAGTCCGATCAAAGATACTTGGTCGTTCTCAAATCTATTCCAATTTGCAAGTTTAATAATGACGGATTCTTCAATGCCAAGTGATGCCGATATATATCGTCTTGCCGCACCAAGGGGGGGAAAGCCATATTCTGTTGAAATAATATAACAATCCGCATCGCCACGCAGAACAATCTCTTCGAGCGAACTGGTGAAGTCATATCCAAGAACAGTCATTGTGCCTTGTTTCGATTGCAGTTCAGCAAGTCTATGCATCGCCTCTACCTCCCGATATCGAGCAAATAGCATTTAGATTTCCCGGGTGACATTGGCCTATTTACGAAGCAGCTTAATTGCGTTCTTCAACGTCTCTGGCTTTGTTCTTGTAGCCCATCTTCATTGCTTGGATACGGCCTAGAGATCTGTTTACCTTTATCTTCAAGTCTTCAAGCCACGTATTTGCCTGACGATGAATCGTATTACCTGATTCCTTCAGATAGCGGCTACCATCAATTCGGTAGGTAATTTTTGATGTATTGTAATCCATTCTTGCTCTGAGCATTTCATCGCCATTTTTATAACTAGCATAGATGGTACTGGGCTCAATGGTTTCAAATATCCACTTCTCGTCGTCTTGCTCATCAGCAGATTTGTAAACTGGAATCATCTCTAGCACGTTGTCAACCATTGATTGCCAGCTCTCAAGCTGCTTCTCTTGTGGCAGATTTAGTCCAGTGGCTACTAAAATACCCAACTCAACATCTTGTCTAGTCATACCACTTGGTACTTGTGTCTGCAATATTTGCTTTGGTTCCGTAACACATCCTGTTACTTGTAATAACATAAGCAACAGCCACATTATTCTAGGCGTCATGGGTTAGTCTCTCTTTGTATTTTAGTCAATGGTTTAGTGTCTGCTAGCTCTTTGGCATTTGAGCACCACAACAAATGAACAGTTTGTAAGGCCGACTCTTTTCTGCAAGGAGTCATTCTTTAATTGGGTATTCAATGATAGAAATGTCTGCTAGTTTCACGAAAAGTTCATTTGTTAGGTTCGTAAATGCTCCGGCCATGACAAGCGTGAGAACCAATTCAAGCCGCCTTTGAACAAGTATATTTTTGCTATTTCTCCGAAATACACTACCAGTGCTGACCAAGCGTTCACAATATCCTCGATGTCTAGCGATTGTTTCATTTCCCCTAAAATGATGAAGATGTGAAAATGCCGTATCTGTCAGACCTAAATGTTCAAGCATGTCAAGCAGAACAAGCGTATGATTTGGATTGTTCCATCGTAAATACTCCTGAAGACTGAAATGCATTTTCGTCATATTTAATACTCGCAAAGTAAAAGTTTTCTGTAGAATAATGTTCAGCCAAGGTGCACGCAGGTTTTTGCAAATACCTTTGATCTACGTTACAGTTTTTGTTTGTACCATGCCACTTTGCCAAGCATTTTTCTAGGTGCCAACATTACCACAGCCTTTTTTGCTAGTTCTCTTGATGATGCCGTGTTTTCATACTCCAAATATTGATGAATTGTTTCCACTGGGTCATCGGCAGTGTATGCTTTTATTGACCTTATCAATACATCAACTTTCCTACCAGAATAACCTGGAATTAAAGGGTGTCGGCCGAATTTGGGATTTTTATAGTCCCAGTTCCAGTATGTACGGTAAGGAAGGTGTGTTTGATTGAATGGGTAAAAAAACCAAACATCAAAATCCTTTATCCCATTTACTTTGTCGTGGAAATGCATTGCTGCCCCCTGACACAGCGCAACAGCAAGTGGCTGCTCAATATCATAAAGATCAGTCCACTTCTTGCCCTGTCCTTCTAGAAAATATTTGTGAAGCCTGTTGACACTGCCCTCATACAAATCTATCAGGTCACTCTCAGTCAGTAGTTCTAGTGATCTTTCAAGTACTTCCATAACGGCTCCACAAAAACATAGCACAACACAAACAATCTAGTGAGGGTCATTTGAGTTCACTCTCGGCGTCGGAAAGTATCCTGATGATTTCTACCGTCGTTTCTTCAATCTTGATCTTATCTCGTCAACCGCAAAAAATTCGGCCTTGCCTTGCTCAAGACGGTTTACTCTCTCTACCAGAACATCCCGATGCCAATCAGGCGATTCCAGTTCCGTTGCTTCATGAATAAGGGAATCCCAAATGGCTTCCATCGTTTGAAGCTTTTGAGTTTTATCCATTCGTGCGATATCAATGGTGTTCATTGTTGTACCTCGCTAAAGAAGTTGACATCTTGCTATCGATGGATGAGCAGGTAAGATTTCATTTGAAATCCCCTCACCCCAGCCCTCTCCCGGGGCCGGGAGAGGGAGTTGATGTAACTTTACCTGCCCATTTTCCATATCCATGTCAGGGTATGTCGGTCAGGATAGCCATGTGTAGGGTGGATCACATCTATTTCTACGGTCAGGGATTTATCCCGCCCATCAAGGCTGATGTTTGCTCGGACTTTTCCTTAGGCAAGCAAACCGGGTAACGGGGCAGGGCGATCGCACGAAGAACCTCTATGTCATTGATATTTATCAGATTTACTAAATTTTGGCTAGATTTTTTACCAAATATTTCATCAACCAAATCAATTACTTAGAGCTTCATGCGATTGCCCTGGGTAACGGGGCCAATTCGTTCTTCATCAAACCCTACGGCTTTTTTGCATTTATCGTAAACAAACTCAGGATCAAGATCGACTCCTGACTCCCATTCAAGGGTATCAAAAGAAACAGTAACTTTCTCAAAAGCTCTGTAATCTTTAAGCCGATTAAAAATTCCGAAATCCAGGTATGGTTTCATATCCAATTTACCGCTTTCACCATTACTAAAGGTGATATCAAGTACATAGTCACCTGTTGGTGTAACAGACTTTACTGATGGGTACACGTTATTTTCCCTCACTGCAATGGTTGAATATTGAAGGGTTCCTTTCCACTCATAACCAAGTCCCAGTCATGCATGAGTTCTTCTTGATGTAATTCAGCCCATGCCAAGGTAAGTTTTAGTTGTTTCTTCGGTAAATCACCCTCGATCAACTCGCAAGTGCGTATATCTACCGTGGCCGTATATTCGGCATAGTAGACATGAAAGTGCGGCGG
>Ga0194126_10008685_pt1 | contig 13764 bp, 13 predicted proteins | sample TA2KigC150mmetaG_FD_148641 | JGI IMG/M metagenome (GOLD analysis project Ga0194126, IMG submission 148641) | Freshwater microbial communities from Lake Tanganyika, Tanzania - TA2015035 Kigoma Deep Cast 150m | ecosystem: Environmental > Aquatic > Freshwater > Lake | place: Tanzania: Lake... | reverse complement strand
CATAAGACCCCAATCGTTTTTAACATCTATTACCATTGAGTTCAATTCAGTTGAGTCTATCATGTCTATAAAATCCTCAAACCTTGGTTCAAGTCCTGCCGAATTTGCAGTAACATAAATACCCTTTGCCTTAATTTCGGGATTTGCCTTTTCTTCGAGTGGAGGCAGCGGGACATAGAATATGCCCTGTTTTTCCTTAAGCTCTTTCTCAAGGATTAACCTTTCACGAACTTTTATTTGATCATCAGATAGCTGGTCATCTTTTTCCAAAGAGGATTCACCTTTATTTTCAGCAGTTTCTTCACTTAAAGCACTTCCTACCGTTAGCAGCTCTTCACCCTCTATGGTTTTTTCAGCCAGTATAATTGAATTTTCTGTTTTGCTAATGGTAGTTACACTGCAACCGGCAGTACAGAAAGGTATCAATGATATAATTATAGAGATGAAAATTACTTTTTTTAAAAACATATCTAATATGCTGAATGGTAAAAAACAATTTATAAAATTTCCTTTTTATAATTTTTTACCCTGAATTTAAATTTATAATAAATAGAATAAAAAGTCTATTTATAAAACTGCGGCTGCTGACAAGATAAGAACGCCGGCAACGCAAAGCCATTTAAAGAAAACAGGTTCAGTCTTTACCATCGTCACAAAGAAATTATAAAAAATTCAAAAAAACTAAAAAAATTGTTAGCATCTAAAATTATGTGATAAAAAATAAATTTTATTATTAGTAAATTATAACTTATAATAACCTCTATGAAATACTTCGCAAAGAGTGATATAGGTAATCACAGGGAACAAAATGAAGATTTTTACTGGTGCGGTAATGATTTATTTATAGTCGCAGATGGTATGGGTGGACATACAGCTGGAGAAATTGCAAGCAGAGTTGCTGTAGAAAGTTTTGTAAAGTTTTTTTTACATGAAATCAATAAATATAAGATATATAAAAAAAATATAAAACACAAAAATGAAAATAAAAATGAAGTGAAAGATTTACCAGATAATAATTCAGGCAATGATTCAAAAGAATTGGATTTAACTGCATCAGAATTATCTTTAAAATCTTCTATAAATTCTTTAAATTCTCCTTTCAATTCTGTTTCAGAATATTCCGAGAGTTTTAAGATAGTTTATGACACTATTAAAGAAATACTTGAAAAAAGTATAAGACATTCAAATAAAGTAGTTTACACACTTGCTGCAAAAAGAAGTGAATATTCTGGAATGGGTACAACACTTACAGGATGTTTCATAAATTCCGGGGTAGCAGGAATCGTGCATGTTGGTGACAGCAGGCTGTATATAAAACACCAGGATAAATTAGAGCTTGTAACTTCTGATCACACGGTAGTTGGCGAGATGTATAGAAACGGTCTTATAACATATGAAGAAATGTTCAGGCACCCGCTGAGAAACTATTTAAATAATGTTTTGGGTCTGAGTACTGAAGTTGCTTCAGACTTAATTGATTACAGCTTAATTGATGGTGATATATTAGTTCTATGCACAGATGGTCTAAACTCCATGCTAAAGGATAATGAAATAGCAGCTATAATAAATAAATTTAAAGAACCACAAAAAATAACCGAACAGTTGATATCATCAGCAAATAAGAAAGGCGGTCTTGATAATACTACAGTTATAACAATACTGATTTAAAAGTTTCATATTCAAACCCAAACAAATACTGCTGTTTAAATTCTAAAAACCAGTAGCAAACCCTTAGGGTCAGTACTCCATTCACCTCAATGTGCGGGTATCCGTTTGCTATTCTACTTTTTTCTGGGGGTCTCAGTGTATATAATTACACGGTTTATAGAATCTGATGAATACATACCACAGAATTAAAAAATTATTCTTTTTGTGGAGAGGTAAAAAGTCCCATACTCTCAAACTTTTTAGCCCTCTCCTTACTAAAATCCCTGTCTTTGCCAACCCTGTACTTTTTAAGTGCATTGATTAAGTAGCTTCTTACTATTTTTACCATCCTGTTAGGGTCATTCTGTGCTCCCCCATGAGGTTCATATATAATTCTATCAACCACACCCAATTTTAATAAATCGCGGGAAGTCATTTTTAAAGCCAGAGCTGCAAGTTTTGAAGCTGATGAATCTTTCCATAAAATTGCAGCACAGCCCTCAGGGGTAATTACAGAGTATGTTGAATTTTCAAGCATCATAACATAATTTCCAATAGCAAGTGCAAGAGCTCCCCCGCTTCCACCCTCTCCAATTAAGATAACAATCACCGGTACTTTAAGGGAAAACATTGTTAAAATACTTTCTGATATTGCACCTGCCTGTCCCGCATCTTCAGCTTCAATGGCAGGATAAGCACCTGGTGTATCAATAAAAGTGACAACCGGAAATCCAAATCTATCTGCAAGCTTCATTATTCTGTTTGCTTTTCTGTATCCCTGAGGAATACTCATGCCAAAGTTAAATTCCACTTTTTGTTTGATATCCTTACCCTTATTATGACCGATAACAGCAACTGTCTGCTCACCAACCCTTCCAAGTCCTGATATAACAGATTTATCCTCCGCACTCTTTCTGTCCCCTGAAAGCTCAATAAAATCCTCAAAAATACCCTTTATATAATCTGATGTTTGAGGTCTTTTTTCATTTCTTGAAAGCTCAACTATTTTCCAGACCCTTGATGCATGGCTTTCAATCCTTTTATAATTTTCAATTCTGCTTTCAAGCTCCCTCTTTGCAGTATCAAAGTGTACTCCTGAAAATTTAATTTTCTTTATCCTTTCAAGTTTAAAAATAGAGCGCAGAATTTCTTTTATATAATTTTTGGGTATTTCTTTTAATTTATTTAATTCCATACATAAAAATCCTGAATATAGAAAATAACAGTTTATTAAAGTCTATATCCTTTGCATACAATTTTTTTTATAAAAGTCATTTAAATAAAAATTAATAATCGTATACCTATTAATTATAAATACAGAAATTGCCAGATAAGCTTCGGCTTACAATTATTCTGATAAACTGAACAGCTTTAAAAGCCTGCCCAGAACCTCTTTTATTTCTTTTCTATCCACTATCATATCAATCTGGCCGTTTTTTAAATTTCTTTCTGCAAGACCAAAATCCGAAGGTATTGACTTTTTTATGGTCTGCTCTATTACTCTTGGTCCTGCAAAACAAAACAGCGCATCAGGTTCTGAAATAATTATATCTGGAGCAGTTGCAAAACTGGCACTTACCCCTCCAGAAGTTGGATTTGTTATAACACAGAAGAATGGTATCTGTGCTTCTTTAAGCCTGTTTATACAGGAAACCGTCTTTGCCATCTGCATGAGTGACATAATGCCTTCCTGCATTCTTGCACCCCCTGAAGCACAAAAAATTATTAAGGGTATTCTTTTTTCAATGCTAAAATCTATAATCATCTTTATTCTCTCCCCAACCACACTTCCCATGCTGCCGCCCATAAAATTGAAATCCATTACACCCAATGAAACTTGAAAACCATTAATTTTGCCAGCACCAACAATTACAGCTTCATTCAACCCTGACTTTAATCTTGCCTCCTGAAGACGTGTGTCATAGGGTTTCAAATCATAAAAGTTTAAAAAATTAATGGAATTTATTTCACTTGCCATTTCATGAAAAGTTTCTTTATCTGCAGTTATTTCTATTCTTTCCCTTGCACCCATATATTCATGATAATTGCATTTGGGGCAGACATTTAAATTCAGCAAAAATTCATCCCTGTCCCATTCGCTTTTACATTTTTTGCATATTATATTTGTCATTGTTACAATTAAATAATTAGAATAAATAAGATTTTTTAAAATTAAAAATTTATCAACTAATTTTAATATTTTCAATTTATCAAATTTTAATTCATATAAATTCCTGCAATTTTTGAAATAATCATCACAAATAGAATCAACCATCAAAAATAATTTAAGCCATGAATTTTTTAAAACCCAATGTTACATTGTGTCCTCCAAAACCTATGGAATTTGATAATGCAACATTTACTTCTCTTGAAACACTTACATTTGGAGTATAATTTAAGTCACATTTTTCGTCCTGATTTTCAAGATTTATAGTTGGGGGGATGATATTATTTTTTATGGCAAGCACTGTGGCAACACCCTCAATTGCACCTGCTGCGCCAAGACAGTGTCCGTGCATTGATTTTGTTGAGCTTATATTAATGCTGTAAGCATGACTTCCAAAACATGCCTTTATCGCATTACTTTCAACTATATCATTTAAAGGTGTTGATGTACCATGGGCATTTAAATAATCAACTTCATATGGTGATATATCCCCCTCTGAAAGGCAGTTTTCCATACATCTGATCACATTTTCACCAGATTCTTCAAGCGCTGTTATGTGATATGCCTCCCCTGATAAGCCATAACCAAATATCTCAGCATATATTTTTGCCCCACGGGATACTGCATATTCAAGTTCTTCAAGGACCAGCACTGCAGCACCCTCTCCCATAACAAAACCGTCTCTGTCCCTGTCAAAGGGACGTGATGCTTTTTCCGGTTCATCATTTCTTGTAGACATTGCATTCATATTAGAAAAACCTGCCATTCCAAGAGGGGTTATGGCTGCTTCGCTTCCTCCGGAAAGCATAACTTTTGCTGCACCTCTTTTAATTATTTCAAAAGCATCTCCAATTGAATTTGAGCCTGCCGCACATGCTGTTGTCACCGTACTTACAGGACCTTTTGCCCCTGTAGCAATTGACACCTGTGCAGATGCCATATTACAGATAATCATCGGTATCAGAAATGGACTTACCCTGTCTGCGCCACGTTCAAGTAGGATTTTGTGCTGGGCTTCAAGTGTTAAAAGACCTCCAATTCCACTTCCAATAAATACGCCCACATCATTCTTATTGGAATTATCAATTTTCAGTTCAGCATCTTCAACTGCAAGAAGAGCTGCTGCAACAGCAAAATGTGCAAACCTGTCCATCCTCTTAGCAGCCTTAAAATCCATATAAGATAAAGTGTCAAAATTCTTAATCTGCGCTGCAATTTTGGATGCTGTTTTTGAGACATCAAAAAACTCTATTCTGCTCACACCTGATTTTCCTGAAATTATATTATTCCAGAACTTGTCAATACCTTCACCCACCGAGGAAACCACACCCATACCTGTTATTACAACTCTTCTGCTGCAATTATTTTTTTCTCCTGCCATATTTTCCCTTTTTTATTTATAACTTTTTAAAATTTAAAAATATTAGAAAATAGAAATTTTTTATCAGGTCAAAAAAATTAATAAAAATTCTCTACAATACACAAGGCCAAAAAATAATAAAAAATTACTTATAAAAACCCTTCAAGCGACCCCTTCCCCAACTGAAGTCATTGGCTTCTATTGCTTACTATACTTAATATATACTTAATATAAATAGATAAAACCTATCCTTAACCAGATTGTAGTCTGGTAGTATAAAGGCAGACTAAACTAAACGACCACAAAAGATATTTAATTTAATCAATCAGATCCCCATTCCGCCATCAAGGTTGACAACTGTCCCTGTTATGTAGTCAGAATCAGAACCTGCAAGAAATACTGCTGTTTTGGCAACATCTTCCGGCAGTCCGAGTTTGCCTGAAGGGATTGCACTTATAAGTTTTTCTTTAATCTCTTCACCAAGTTTTTCAGTCATCTCAGTTTCAATATATCCCGGAGCTATGGCATTTACATTTATATTCCTGCTTGCAACCTCCCTTGCCAAAGATTTGGTAAGTCCAATTACACCTGCTTTAGAAGCAGAGTAGTTACACTGGCCTGCATTACCTCTTACACCAACAATGGAGGATATATTTATTATCTTACCGCTTCTCTTTTTTACCATATATCTGACAGCATGTTTTGAACAGATAAAAGCTCCTGTCAAATTTACATCAATAACCTTTTTCCAGTCATCAAGGCTCATTCTAAGTATCAGATTATCAAGTGTTATGCCTGCATTATTAACAAGCACATCTATATTTCCATATTTTTCTGCTACCTCTCCAACTGCCTTTTCAACAGCAGTTTCATCATTTACACTCACTTTTTTAAAAAATGTGCGGTCTTTACCATATTTTTTCTCAAATTCATCCACAGTTAAAAGCGCTGCCTTTTCATTAATATCAAAGATGTAAACTATCGCACCTTCATTTAAAAAATATTCTGCTATTTTTTTACCTATTCCTGCTGCTCCCCCGGTTATAATACTAATTTTATTTTCAAGCTTCATTTGCAATCCTTTCTATATCTTCAGGAGTATCTGTATTAAAAATTGTTATATCCTCCCTGCCCATTCTAGAGAGAATCCGCTTTACAAGACCTGACAGCACTTTCTGCGGTCCTATTTCAATAAAGACTTTGATTTCGGCGTTTGAATCATCGCCAATAATTTTTTCAATACTTTCCACCCATCTTACAGGACTTATAAGCTGTTTTATCAGGGTTTCTTTTATGCTGCCTCCGTCAATTTTTTTTACCTCAGTTGTTGAAAAGAATTGAAATTTTAAATCAGAAAGATTTTTTAGATTCTTTTCGAGATATTCTGCAAGTCTTATTGAAGCTTCTTTCATTAAGGGACAATGTGATGCAATACTTACCTTTAATAGTATAATCTTTTTTGCCCCAAGGTTTTTAATCTCATCACCGGCACTCAGAACTTCATCTTTAAATCCGGAAATTACTATCTGGGAATAATCATTGTAGTTTGCAACAAAAACACTATTTTTATATTTTTCTAAAACACTTAAAATTGTATTAATATCTGAACCTATAACTGCCGCCATCATCATTTCTTTTTTTAAACCAGAATTATCCCCGCTGGTAAAACCTGCCATAAGTTTTCCCCTGAATACAACAAGCTGTGCCCCTTCTTTAAAATCATATCCACCGCAGCAATAAATCGCACTGTAATCCCCCAGGCTGTGCCCTATCACATATTTTACTTTTTCTTTGTGAATAACACCTCTCTTAATCAAATGGTCATTCATTGCACAGCTTAAAGTGTACACTGCAATCTGGCTGTACCTGGTATTGTCAAGCAGATAGCCCCTGCCTTCATTATCATTTATTACATCAAGGATGTTTTCACCTAAAATACTGCTGGATATGTCAAAATATTTATTAAATTCATTATTTTTTAAAAAAAATTCTTTTCCCATGCCTATGTATTGTGAGCCCTGCCCCGGAAACATCAGGACTACCTTGCCGTTAGTGGCTGAACTATTTTTAATACTTTCTGTTTTATCCGCTCTCATATTATTGCTAAACTAGCATTTATTTATAATATCAAACTACACGCTGCTTATTTGAAATAAAAAGATTTTCCCCTTATCCATACTGCTTTTTTTCAACCTTTATCTTGCTGCTGAAAGTTTGCTGCTTTCTGCTACAGTCCTTTCAAATTTCATTATTTCAGCTTACTGCGAACATAGCTTCAGCAGAACATGCAATGCTACCATCAACAGTTGCTTTCCCTGATGCTTTGCCAATATTTCTTCTAAAATCTAAAATATCAACTTCTACTATTAAAGTATCCCCTGGTTTAACAATTCTTTTAAATCTTGCCCTGTCTATTCCGGCAAACAAAATAATTTTGCCCAGATACTGCGGAAGCATAAGAACTGCGACTGCTCCTGCCTGGGCTATTGCCTCTATCATCAGAACACCGGGCATTACAGGATTTCCCGGAAAATGACCCTTAAAATAATATTCATCAGGTTTTACATGCTTAACAGCAACAATTCTTTTTCCAGGCTCAACATCAAGCACCTCATCTATCAGAATAAAAGGTTCCCGGTGTGGAATAATTTTTTCAATATCTTTTCTATTTAATTTTTTCAAAACAAAGCCCTTCTGCTAAAATATAAACTTTGATTTGTTATTTCAAGCCGCTTTTATTTAAAGCTGTTTTTATTTCAAGTTGCTTAAAGGTTAGACGTTTCAGCTTTTACCTTGTTTCAGTTATAAAATCACATGAAAGCAAATTTGCTTTCTTATTATTTTTTTAATAAGCTAAATAAAAATATCAAAAAGCTAATAAACATCAAAGATTTAATAAATTAATTGGAAAAATTAAATATAAAACTTATCCAAAAAAATTTAGATACTTCTTTTATCGGGAGAAATATTATTTATTTTGAAGAATTAGATTCAACCAATAGTTTCGCAGCAAAGGTCATTAAAGATAAAAAAAGTATTGAGGCTACCAATATTCTAAATGGTACAGTCATAATTGCTGAAACTCAAACAGAAGGAAAAGGAAGATTTGGCAGAAAATGGATTTCACCACCTGGAGGTTTATGGTTTTCAATAATATTACAGCCTGAGACTGGATTAGATGTTTTTTCTAAAATTACACTTTTAGGCGCTGCTGTGCTTGTAGAAATAATTGCTGATGATTATTTGTCGCCTGAGGAAAGAAGGTTTTTGTATGTCAAGTGGCCAAATGATATATACTACAAAGATAAAAAACTTGCTGGAATACTTGCTGAATCTGAAAAGGTGGACAATAAAAATTATCTAATTACTGGCATAGGTATAAATGTAAACTGCAAAATTGAAAGCAAATTGGTAGGAAGTGGAAGGAGTTTTAAAGCAGCTTCTCTTAAAGATATTTCGGGAGTAAAAATTGACAGAAATTTTCTTCTCTTAAAAATACTTACAAGTTTTGAAAAAAATTATATTTCTTTTACAGATGCAAGGGATTTTAAAGATATCTTCAAAAAAATTGATGGAAAATTGATCCTTTAGCAATTAATTTAAAATAAGTCTAAAAACCCGAAATAGCATAGTTCCACGCACTTCAGTGCAGGGGTGGATGTGTGTATGACTATCGAAGCTTGAATTTAAGTAAGTGCCACGTTCTTTAGTCTGCAGTTAAATCACCAGACTTCAGTCTGGTGATGGATAGGCTTCTGCTGTTTTACAGAAAGGAGAAGAAGCCCACGACTTCAGCCGGGGGAGTATCACTGTATGTGCATATAAAAGGAAATTCCCTTATAATAGATTTTATCAAGATTTCTTTATAAAGAATTTATCCAAACCCAGAGATTTATAAAAAACTGATAAATATATTCAACAATTTTTCCAATTGTTTTTCCTGCATTTTTTAATATATTTGATTTACCCTCTTTTTCTCCTTCAGGCAATTCCAAACTTCTGGCCTCTTCTTTCTGGCTGTCTTTTTCTTCTTCAATTTTTTCTTCATCTTTAGTCTTTTCATCGTCACTATCTTTTTCGCCATTCGCTTTTTTTACATATGAACCTTCACTTTCGGTATCTTCTGCAGCAGGCGATTTCTCTACATTCAGATTGCTGCTATCTGATGGTATGCCTGATTCCATTACTCCATCTGATTCCATCCCGGCAAGGTTATTGAAAGGAGCCTCACTTATAAGCTCAATGCCATTACCTGTTCCAAGGTTTCTTGAATATTTTTTATCCTCAGGGTTGTTCCAGTGCTCATGAACACCAAGAGAGCTAAGACGGCCGGTATTATTCGGGTTATATAAAGTACCGGATGGCGGGCTATCTGCAAGCGCAGCTTCAATAAGATAATTATCAGGACATCCGGAAGAACCGTTTATAGAGATGGTGGGCTCATCTGCAAGAAAATCAAGCGCTACAGAATCAATCGCCACAGGATCCTGTGATGTAAAAATGCTTGAAGCCCATCCATTTTCAAAGGAGGTAAATTTATCAATTGTCTTATCCTCCTGGTTTGAAGAATGATAGAGCCCATCAATAATATATAACAAAGTTTTACCGCCTAACTGTTCATGCCCGATAAGGTCTACAATGCAGTGATAGCTGCCATAAGCTGACCACTGGCTTACATGCAGTGGTACAGGGTTAAACCCAAGTCCTTTAAAATAAACCGAGCCAAAATGATTTTTACCGCACAGAGTTACTCCAAATATAGTATGAGCTCTAAATAAAGCCATATTGATTATATATTTTGCCTCAATATAGACTGACGGAACTCCTGCATCAGGTATATTCTCTCCAGAAAAATTTATAGGATGGCTCATATCTTTAACTGGGGGTATGCGGTTTTGCCCGACAAATTTTACCGCCTGAAATTTTGGATCTGAATCAGAATGTATTTTATTGTACAGCGGGTCACCTATAGTGCGTGACGCATCAGCAATTACTATATCTTCACCATTTGCTCCAACCACATTAATCAACTGGTCAACGAGAGCATACACCACCTGAGGGCTGGGCATATGCTGACTTTTCCATTCTGTGCCGCGATCCTGGTTTAAATTAACCTTAATAACTATCTTTTCACCTTTTTTATAACCGTAACTGCTGCCATTATTATTCCTGTTAAAATATTTAAAAATAGCATCCCACGCTTCTTTATCTGTCTGTTTTCCTGCAAGCCAGCGTATTGATCTGGACATCATTTCATTTACAACTATCTGATCTGTGTTGCTGTCATCCCACCAGAATCCATTGCCCTCGCTATCATATTTTGTCGCATTTATATCACGAACCCATGTAACACGACCGGGATTTATCCCTTTTGCATCACCTATAGGAGAGTTTGGCTTTTCATATGTTGTGTATCCTGAAAGTATATTATTGCTGCTATAACTACTACGATTATTGCCAGCAATATTTATGGGCATATAAATCGCAGATATTATTACAGCAGCACAAAGCCCAGCGGCAGCAATTAGTCTTAAATATCTTAAGGATATTTTTGTCTTAAAATATAATATGCCTGAACTGATAAGACCTGCTGCCCATACTGTAAAACTAAAAGCCAGCGGTGCTGCTATTCGCTGACAGGGGTATGCAATTCGACTGGGTTTTGGTACAACTCTGATAAGAAACCATACAAGACAGAAAAAACCTATTAGGGGCAGAAAAAATTTAATCCATTTTTTGTTATTTTTAGGAATAATTATTTTCTTAGTTCCTGGGAAACCGTCGAATTTCAAATGCATCATCCCATTATTTCAATAATAACTTTTCAGAAAGTTCTTTTACTTTAGACCGTGTATTTTGGGTCTGTCTTTTTAAAAATGCCTGGACATCTTTTCTACAGTAGACCTCTCTTCCTAACTTTTTAAATGATTTTATTACATGACCGATAGCAACATTTCTGCATTCCGGAGAAATTTTACCTTTATTATAATAATTTGCCCTTTCTACTTTCAGTAAAGCATTTATAATTTCTTCAGTATATTCAGGTCTATTTATAGCAATTTCAGAAAGAGCACCAACAGTATTTGCTGCAGTAATCATGGATTTATTGAAAAGTAAAGCAATAAGAGAAGGAAGAATTCTATCTACTTTCTTTTTATCATCGACTTTTGACAGATTGCCAATTACCTTGATTGCAGTCCATTTTAAAATATTGTTATCGCTCCCAAGTAGCCCTGTAAAAAAATCAAAATCATCATAGAGATCTTCTGGGCGGTTTTGGGAAATTGCTATCGCCTGATTAGCACATGAATATTTTATTTTAGCTTTATCTGATGATAAATCTTGTAAATTTAATTTATCCATAATCCAATGGCTTCAATAAAATTTTGCAATTCTATGCCGGAACCTGAAGCTCAAAAATTAATATTCACAAAATCCTATCTACATCCACCCCTCAAGCCATTCCAGCATCTTCTCAGGATTTTTTTGAAAATAGCTGTAGCTTTCGAAACGGTGTTTTGTGTTTTCAATCCAGTAAAATTCTTTAGGCTCGGGAGAATTATCATAAAAACTCTGAATATCTTCAAGCTCTGTCCAGGGATCATTTCGAGCCTGAACATATAATATTGGAACTTTTAAATCCTTTACATATTCATAAGGTGACATTTTTTCAAGCGGATGTTTGCTGCGTAAATTCACAAACCTCTTTACCATTGGAAAAATTATTTTTAAACCAAAAGATTTAAACAATGTTTTTGCATATTTTCTGACAAAAACTTCCATAGATATTGGCTGGACTGCCATAATACATTTAACTTTACTGAATGCTTCCGGCTCTTTACTCATAGCAATAATTGTTGAATTAGCACCCATACAAAAGCTTACAAAACCAATACCAAAACCTTTCATACTTTCTCTGTTTTTAACAAAATTCAGCGCAGCTATTACATCTTTATATTCTTCCAGCCCAACCCCTGTTTTCCCACCATCAGGGCTTGTGCCGCTCTCGCCATGATTTCTAAAATCAAACATTAAAACCCAGTAACCCCTGTTGTGAAGATGTTTTGCAGTTTCTATAAATTCTATTTCTTTATTGTATAGCTTGGATATACTTTTATATTCTGTAGTAGAACCATATTTTGTCAGACCACCAACATGAGTCATCATAATTAATTTGGGAATTGTCCCTGGAATTAACCACCCTTTAATATTTACATCATCAGAAGTTTTAAATTCAACATCTTCAAATTCAAGACCATAGTCTTTTGGGTTTTTAGGAACTGGTTGGCGATTTAGGTATAGTATAGTGTTTGAAAGAAGATAGCAGAATAAAAAATAAATTATTGCTAAAAAAACAATACCTGAAGCTGTATAAATTATTATTGAGATAGGATAATATAACATTTTAAAATTTAGTTAAATAATATAAGATAAGATTTCAAATTCAAGCATATATCAGTCGACCCTTTGGTTCAGGAATTTCACGACCCAATTCTTTAGCAGTTTCTATCCATTCTTCAATTACTTTTGTAACATTTTCAAGAACTTCCTTATAGGTTTTCCCATCAGCCATACACCCAGGAAGTTCAGGTACCTCTGCAATGTATGATTCATCCTCATCACTCCAGTAAATAATGATTTCATATTTAAACATTTTGTTCACCTCTAATTTTATATTTTAAAATAATATTTCTTATCTGTTTTACCTGATATTGTTTCGCTTTTGAATCCTTCGGCTGTAGATTTAAAATTTCTCTGATTCCATCTTTATAAAAAATATGATGATTCCCCTTAATGCGCTCTTTGAAACCAAGATATTTTAAAACATTACATAATCCTGAAAAAGAAATATTTTTATCTGAAATACCACTTAAAATTTTTGAAATTATTTTATCATATTGAGCCATGATTGATGATTTATTATATCATAATAGGAAATAGTTATACATTTATTCGCAATACTAATACTATTGCCTGCATTTACATAAAAATGCATTTTTTCAACACAACTGCCTTATCTTAATCTATTAACCCTAAAAAAACTTTTAAATAATTTTTACTAATTATTTCAATAGTTTATAATACTCTTTAAACTATTTATTAAATTTTAAAATTTAAGATAACATTATATTCACCAAGGAAAATTATATGGAAAAAAATAATCAGAAAGTAATATTTTTAATAAGGCATGGAAATACAGAATTTAATGAAAAAAAGCTTTTCAGAGGACATTTTGATGTACCCCTTGACAGCGCTGGAATTAAGCAGGCAGAAAAAACAGGAAAATTCCTTAAAGATATAAATTTGAATATTATATATTCAAGCCCTTTAAGCAGAGCTTACAGGACTGCAGAAATTATAAAAAAATACCAGAAAAACAACATAGAAATTATTAAGGAAGATGGATTTAAAGACCTAAATTTCGGTGAGTGGGAGGGTAAAGACTATGATGAAGCAAAACTTCTTTACCCGGAAATTTTTGATAAGTGGATAAAAGAACCCTTCAAAGCATCCATTCCTGGAGGAGAGACTCTATATAATGCACAGAATAGATCCTGGGAAACCTTAAAAGAAATTGTTGCCAGAGATA
>Ga0194126_10008683_pt1 | contig 13764 bp, 12 predicted proteins | sample TA2KigC150mmetaG_FD_148641 | JGI IMG/M metagenome (GOLD analysis project Ga0194126, IMG submission 148641) | Freshwater microbial communities from Lake Tanganyika, Tanzania - TA2015035 Kigoma Deep Cast 150m | ecosystem: Environmental > Aquatic > Freshwater > Lake | place: Tanzania: Lake... | reverse complement strand
TATTGGCAGCAGCTTGCCATATTCGTCTCTGCCGGTTTTCAAAATCGAATAGGCATTATAACCTAGGGCTGGCTCGTCCCAGGTTATGCCTACCGGGTACTCTCCCAGCTTATAAACCCGAAGAATAAAGGCTAAAGAAACAATAATGATTAATAGCCAATATTTTTTAAAAACCGCTTTCATTTCTCTAAAATATCAAAGGCTGGTTTACCATCCAAGAAATTTATCGTCTTCATTTTACTCCACCCCTCCGGATAATTCCCTGGGGAAGTAACCAGCAAACATTTGACATTTGACATTTGACATTTGACATTTTTAATCTCCCAATCATTGACAAATTCAAACTTAGCAAAACTGTCCACCCAATACCAACCGGTACGAAAATACCTGGCCAAATTTTCGTCCTTCTTGTATTTATCTGGATCCCATGGCCAGTAAAATAAGACAAACTCATGGGGCTCGCCGTATTTTTTAGTAAATATGATTTTATTATACCGATCGTAATTCTGTTTAATATAATAAACTGCCTCCTTATAGCCATACTGCCAAGACCAAGAGTAATCCCGACGATATGAACCGAAGTAAATCATTAAATAGCTTCGGGCCAAAGCAAAGATGGCGAAAATAAAAAAAACCGAAAATAAAACCGCCACTCTTCTATTTTTAAAAGGTTGACAAAATTGGAAAAAGCCCAAAGCGACTAGTATCTGGGGCAAAGGGAGAACGGTTGTTGCCCGAATTACGTGACCGCTCCCGCTCGTTATCGCCGCCGGAATAAGTGACAAAAGAAGCCAGAGGAAAGCTACCCAAAGAGTTCTTTTCTGTGGGGGAAAACTTTTGCGCAAACACCCGAATACTAAAATTCCCAGCCCTAGATAAAAGAAGGGCATTTCCACTGGATACAAAACCCCTTTCCCGGGAACATTAAATTGGTACTGAGTTCCCCCCGCAAAAAAAAGAAACCGCGGAGAAAAATAGCCGAGATAATTTGCCCAAAAATGGCTTAAAAAATAGGTTGGCCGATTATAAACCAGTCGACTTAAGAATGGGGGCAGATTCGATCCCGCCCGGCTTTCAATTATGTGGTTAATTGCGCCCTGATCAATAATCGAGACCCACTGCGCCCTGGCTTGAGCTTCAGATCCCAAAGCAATGGGTATTAAGGGCAAGAAAAAGACCAAAAGCAAAGTAGCGGCGAAAATAAATTGAGTTCTCCTTTTTTGCCACCATTTTCTCCATTCACTCCGATAAAGAATAATTAAGCTTACTAGCAATAAAGGAACAAAAATCCGGGCATTATGGTAAGCGTAAACAGAAACTCCTAGCGCCAAACCCGCAAGGGGCAGAAAGATGGCCTTTTTCCGGCGATGAAGGAAAAGGGCGAGGCCAGTCGTGATCAAAAAGAAACTAATGTTTGATTGGACCACGAATCTCGAGGGAAACAAAGTCCAGGGGTCAATCGCCACCAGAAAGGAGGCAAGAAGACCTACCCAAATACCGAATCCCAATCCCTGGACAAGAAAAAAACAAGAAAGAACTGTCAGGCCGCCCAGCAAGGCATGGGGTGCTCTGATGCCAAATTCATTTAAGCCAAAGACGGAAATACTGGGAATAGCCAGATAGAGATTCGCCGGCAAGGGATAATCCCCATAGGCACGAAAGTTCGCAAGGGGCAATCGCCCCCATTCGTCACTGCCGGTTTTAAGGATGCTGTAGGCGTTGTAACCGTGAGAAACCTCATCCCAATTTAGAGAAGGGGGGTTTGTATCAAGCCGCCAGAAGCGCAAAACAAAACCTAAAAGAACAATCAGAAAAAGCAGTATCTCCAGTTTTTGCTTAAATAAGAATTTCATTTACCGGTAACGATGTAAAAGATCGGTTGGCCATAGGGATTCCTAATCGCCTTCAAAACCTTAATCTTAGCCGGAGGATTTACTCCCCAGTCCCAATCGCCGCCCACTTCGTCTTTCTGCGAAACCAGATAAAGAAGATCCGGCTTTATAAAAGAAGCGATTTCCCCGGTTTGGCTCAAAGTTCCAAAATAATACCTGTTTTCGAGACTAAAACCATTAAATCCCGCCAAGATATCCTTCTCGATTTTATCACTCTTAAACTCCTTCAAAAATTTATCCGGAGGATATTGCCACCAAAAGAGGAACCTGGGAAGCGAGGGCTCGTAAGAATTATTAAAGACAAGCGTCCGGTATTCTTTCTCGTTATTTTTCATAAATCGCATTGCTTCCTTATAGCCAAACTGCCACCAGCGCCACGATTCAGCGGCATAGTGCACCCAATAGCGATGGCTATAGATTATAAAACCGGCGAAAAACCACAAAGAAATAAATGCTATTCCCATCACTCTAAGCCTCGCCGGCCTTAATATTCGATAAACATAAATCAGGCCCAGTGACGAAATAACCATTAACGGAGGGAGTAGCAAAAACAGCCTACTGGCATGATTGGCCCCATCCCAAGTCAAACTGGTTGGAATCGGAGCAATAAGAAGCCATCCTAGCCAAAAATTCTTCATTTGTTTTTCGGCCCTGGTTAATAAATAAAATATCCCTATAATTAAAAGGGGGAGTTGGACCCAAAAAATTTCTCCCATCTCGTGAATTGAGCGGCGAAAAGTTACGTCTCCTCGCTCAAAAAGAAAGAGCGGCGAAAAAGCGCTCAAATAATTCAACCCAATTACCCGCGCCCAAGCGAGGGGCTTATTATGAAAAATCTTTTCCACTAAAGTGTTTCCGGCCGCGGCTCTCTCCAGGTTGATCTGCCCGATATATTCCTGGTGCCCAAAGACGCTAAATTGGGAAAACCTCTCTGCTGCGTGTCCAAAAATTACCTCTCTGGCGATAGGCATTATCATGACCAAAAAAATAAAAAAGGCGAGGAGAATTTTCTTTTTTTCCATGTTCAAGAACTCGTTTCGGAAAATAAAAATCATTAAGGCCAAAATGAGGGGCAACAGCACATTGGCCGTACTGTAGGTATATAGGGTTAGGCTAAAAAGAGCTGCTGCCGGGAGCAATAACCAATTGTTCTTAAAAGAAATAAGAGTAAAATAAATCGCGGCCAGAAATAGAAAAAGCAGGAGAGATAGCTCAAAGGCGGCCCGACTGTATTGTATATGCCAAGGCGAGGCGGCCAAAAAAAATGCTGAAAGTGCGGCAATAAGTTCATCTTTAAAGAGTCTCTTGGTTAAAAGATAAAGAAGGTAAACGGACAAAATTCCCAAAAAGGCCGAAGGTAATCTTACGCCCCACTCATTAAGGCCAAAAATCCCTATGAAAGGGGCAGTAACATACATAACAAGTGGCGCCCGCCACTCTGAAAAAGAATGAATGTATGCCGGCAGAAATTGGCCGTAGTAGTCGTGGCCGGTCTTGAGCAAAGAATAAGCCTGATAACCAACATCCAACTCATCACCAAATAACTCGGGCGGCACAAGATCAAGTCTCCAGATCCTTAAAAAAGCAGCCAAAAAAAGCACCATAACCACAAGAAGATGCATTTTTCTCATAACTTCCTTCTGATTACTTTAACTCCTTGGCCCGCCAGCAAGAAAAGGGCTAAAGCCCAGAGAGCGAAAAATATTTTATCGCCCAAAAGCTTCTGGGTTAAATTATTTAAAAGATCAGCCAGGCCAGCCTTTTTATCCGCCGTTCGGTAATAAGCCGAAAAGCTTAAGCCCCCTGTCCTGCCGATTCCGACACCAATGGGCGGCTCGTTAAGAGAAACGGCCTCGACTGCGATAGCAAAGCGCTCGCCTCTTGAAGCCGGAATTGGATCAAACTGAAATCTTACCAGACTTGGATCACCAATATTGTATCCGGAAAAAGATCTCTCCACTAAGAGCACCCCCTCTTCTGATTTAAGCGAGAAACGAAATTCTCCCCGATTGGCCAATCCGGGATTTTTAAATTGCAAGATGACGATATTTATAAAATCATGTCTTGCGGTAAATGTTTGCGTTAGGGGCTTTCCGGGAGAAAAGCTAACGAATGCATCCCGAAAGGACTGATCTGTATCGAGGCGGTTTCTCACGCCAAGCCAAGCTGCCAAAAGGGAAAGAAAAATAAATAAAACGCCAAGGGCGAAGCTTAAGTACCAGGGCAATCTAGATTCGCTCATGCTGCTTCCCTGCTACTACTAAACAAACGATCCAAATTGCCGAGGCAGAAAACAGAGTGTGGAAAATGCTTTGCAGCAAGCTGGGCTGAAAGATCTTACTAAGAAGCTCTCTTAGGGGCGGCAGAAATAAAATTCCCGGATCCAAAGGAGAAAGCAATCCCAGCGCTAAAAACTTATCATCAAAAAGCAATATCGTGCCCAACCAGCCCATTAGTAAAATGACAACCGGAAGGAAAAGCTTATTCTCCTTAGCAATAAAAATGGCTAAAAAAGGCATCGCCCAAATAAGCCATTGCGGGTGGAAATGAGAGCCGGCAAGAAGAAAAAGCGGAACTGCCAAAAAGTACGCCGCCAAATCCTGCTTTGAACCGCTTCTCCATGCAGCCAAGAGAAATAAGATAACCAGTGCCAATAAAACAACTAAAATTCTTTCTCCAAAACCAATATCTAGTCCCAGCAAGAACATCCTCTGGCTTAGGCCGGAAATAAGGGTGTCGGCCCTAAAAGAAGGCGAAGTGACAAAAGGAAGGGTAAAAATTACGTACGGCGCAACCCCCAGGATAAATAATTTTATTTGTTGGCGCCAGTCCCGGCCACAGACAATCGCTAAAAAGGGGAGAAAAAGGAGAGGGTAAGATTTCATTGCCCCGCCAATGCCCAAGGCTACGGCCCCCCAAAGGGGCTTCTTCTGCCCCACCGCCCAATATAAAGCGAGAAGGGTAAAAAACGCCGGGACGACGTCAAACTGGCCCATTAAGATAACCGCATAGATATTAACCGGGTTAAAAAACCAAAACAGCAGGGCAAGTTGCCTTTCCCTGCTGTTCTTAAGAATTTTTACCAGTAGCCCGCCAACCAGAAACTCAAAGGCGAAGGGAAGCAGCTTTATAAGGAATAGATAGCGGAAAATATGCGGTACCGCCACGGCCTCGTTGCCCATCGCCAGCCACTGGCCAAAAGCTGGTCCCGCCAGGGCTCTTATCAGGGGGAAAATTGAGCCAAAGAAAAAATAAGCTAAGGGTGGATAGACAAAAGGGCCCAGGATTAACTTCTCGGGATTTTGGGCCAGGTATTCGTAAATATTGATGACCCCATTTGCGAAAAACTGGGAAATATAAAAAATTGTTTTTATGTCTGGATGAAAGAAAAAAGGGGCCAAAATAATCCGCAGTAGGGCCGCCGCTAAAAAAATTTGCAGACAGGGAAACACCACTATCTTTTTTATGATGCTCATCTCCGCCATTATATTTTAGCACAACTGGATTCGCGTGTAACCAACTTCTTCCTTTTTAAGAGCCGAATAGCGAAAAGGCGGGTTGATTATTCGGTAAGCGAATTTCTTTGATTAGTTCAAGGCGGTCGCCCGCCAAAGTTGCCGGCAAGTTCGAGCGGGGAACAACATAAAGTGTGGCTGGGGCAATCACTTCCCTAGCCCAATCAATATCGCGTATTTCGTATTTATCAAAAAAAAGGCCAGAGGGCAAATTCTTCCTTTCATTTAAAAATTTTTGCGGATCAAGATAGGTAAAGTAAGGCATATAAAGATGGGGGACGCCGTCATAGTTATGGGTTTCTCCAAATTTCGGATCAATCACTATTTTTTGGTATCTTGCCGAGTGTTCTTTGACATAAGAAGCAATCTGTTTATAGCCGTATTGGAAACCTTCGGCTGCGCCGATCGGGAAATTATGATAATAGATCATAGCAAAATAAAAAAACGAGAGAGAAATAAACATCGGGGCAATTAAAAATCTTACCCATTTACTTTTGAACAAATGCCATAATTCATAATTCCCCGCGGAAATAATAATTGTGTACGGAACTGCCGAAACTAAATTCCTAACGAGGTTTGGCCCACCGATAGTAAGGGTGGGAACTAAAGGAGAAAATATGGCCCACAGATAAATAAACCCCGAATTTTCTTTAAATAATTTATTCACCCGCGCGAGGCCAAAAAAGAATCCCGGCAGGAAGGCAATTAGAAAAAGGCCCGACTGGAAGGGATCATTTTTGGGCATGACATTCAATCCGTCAAAAAATAAATAACCTACTTCTGTATATTGTGAATAGTTTCCCAAAACGGCGCCTATTAACACTAGGATTTTTTGGAAATAATTAAATTCATGGCTAGCAAGAGTCCTATTGAGCGTCGGCTCCTTTAGGATAATTTCGGTACTTGCGCGGGCGTAACTGTGCAAATTATTCAGATAATTAATAAAGATTGGGGCTGTCAGCGCCAGAAATAAAAAGATACCGAGTAGATAAATGGGTTTTCTTTTGATTTTTCTAAAATAAATCAGAAGCAAGAAAATGATAATCATGGGGGTAAATCCCCACTCGGTATGATAACCGTAGACCGAAAATGCCCACGAAACAAAGCCAATGAGTATCAGTAAAAAATGGCCAGTATTAAGACTAAGAAAAAAAAGGTAAATTCCAAAAATAACAAAAAATAGGGCAATATTTGACTCTAGAGCCATTCTCGAACAATAAATATGCCAAGGAGTAATAGCCAAGGTGAAACTAGTCAATAGCGCCAAAGAAATATTCCTTGTTAATAGCTGGACGAGCAGGCCGATAACCAAAACCGTCAAAACACCCAAAATCGCCGAGGGCAACCTCGCACTATACTCATTATTACCAAAAATGACCGTAGTGGGAATGGCAAGATAGATAGCCAGAGGTGCCTTGTAAGTGCCGTGGGACCGGAATGAGACCGGTAAGAAATGATTATGTTCGTCTCTCAAGGTTTTCGAAACAGAATAGGCGTCATACGCGATTGATATTTCATCATTCGAGAGGTGAGGAGGAACTCGATCCAGATGGTAGATCCTCAAAAAAGCTGCTAAGGCCAAGACAAGAAAGAATAAAATTATATATTTAAGACTCATAGCTTAGGCGCCAACAATAAAAGGAAACTAAGAACTAAAAAAGGTAAATATATTTTCATTTTTGTTCTATGCATCCCTAGTAAAATCATATATAACAACCAGGGACTAGCTAAATAAAGCGAGTTGAATTTATCGGCCGATTTATTGATAGCAATTACCACAAGTGTGATCGCCATCCAGGCGACAAACAATCTCTCTTGGCACTGAAGATTTTTAAAATAAAGGCGAATCCCCCAGAATAAGGGATAAACATTTGCCAGCAGAAGCACATCGAAAAAATTTTTTAATGAGACAAAATGACCTAGATTACCCAGCCAATAGGGCAGGTAAACAAAGTTATTGTAGAGAAGGAAGTTAAGCTTATGGGGCAGAGGAATCTCGTCTTGGTGATACTTGATTAAACGGGGAATGGCCTCATTAAAAAAAATTGTTTGTTCTTTATTTATGCTTATCGAATTTTTGACTACCGAAAGAGGCTTCGATGGGAGATAGACGATACCACCCACAATTAGATTGCCTAAGAGTAAAAGGAAAAGGCTAATCAAAAGAGGAATTATCCCCAGCTTGCCCGCCCCTCTATATAAGAGGAGAAAAATCAAGGCTAATACAAAAATGATAAGTACATAGGCATTCTTCGGATTAAAGTGAAATAAGGGAATCAAGCCCGCGCATGCTAAGATCGGGCCGTATTCTGCCTTTCTGAACGCTGCTTTTATATGCTCGTTGTTACCTATTGTTTGAAAAATTTCTAATGACATTAGAAAAATGATTGAGTTTAAAATTGCTACCACTAACTGATGGTGACTAAAAAAATTAGCCAGAAAACAGACTAATGAAGCCACTAGCAGCCAAAAAGTTTTACGCGATGAACTTAGTTTTCTAATCACGACAAAAAATCAATTCAACGACGGTTCAAGCCCCTCCAAATCGCATAAACTATCAACGGCGGAATAAGCGGCTATGCTTTCCGCCCAGTTTGTTCCCACCAAGCGGACTGAAACATTCCTCTTAAATCCATCGACATCTCTTATATTTTAACATTTTCGTCCTGGTAAATGTCTTTTTCAGGAAGACTATAAACCGATCCCCAAAAAAGAGTGTTTTTGAACTTTCGGTCTTCCGGCCAAAAAGTTCTCCTGAACTCATATTTCCCAAAGTTTATCGTGGGCTGAAAGTTAGCATAGGTCGAGAAGTTATGCTCTTTTTGGATTAGTTCGGGAGGATAGCTCTGGTAATAAAGAACAAAAATATGCGCTTGGGCGTGCGGACTTTCGATTATCACTTTTTGGTAATTCTCCTGTGGAGAAACTAAAGTTGGCACCGCTTCTTTAAATCCGGGCTGATACTCTCCGTAGGTAATTTCCGGAGAATACAATATTTTTGTGTTGACAAGATAAACATAACTGCAAACAAAAAGCAAAACAACTAAAAAGCCGGCCGAATAGCGGGCTAATTGTTTCTTGGCAAAAAGAAAGTGGCCGCCGGGTTCTCGCCTCGCCAAAGAGAATATTGACTTAGCGCCCCCCCCTGTAAGACTGGACTTCTCTGTAAGCGAGGTCATTAAAATATTCAACTCCTCCTCACAGGGCGGAAACCGAAAAAAGAGAAACAGAACCGGTTGAAATAGAACCGCCAAGATAAAAATAATTTTTTGCCCAAGATTAAAGTGTTTCTTCTTTTTCATTACCTGCTTATGATTTTTTAAATATCAGGCCTAATTTTGATACAGCCATTTTCCATAAATCTAGTTCGATAAACACCACCAATATGACAAGAAAATAAAATAGAAGCTGCGAATTTGGGATAAGTTTGGCCCCTCCCCAAAAGCCTGACCTTATAAAAGAAAAATAGTGCGTTAAGAGTAAAAAGCCAATTAAATAAATCACTCCCCAAGACGAAGTTTTAAGTTTTATAAGGGGGAGGAACATGTATATCCAGGTATAATACCAGGCCTGATTTGGCCTATTAGTTTGTAGCCCGAGCAGCACGACCAGACCGACGCTTAATATTCTAAAAAAACATCTTCTTTTCGCCTCACTTAAAAAAACCGCGGGTAACCCAATAATAGAAACATACTTGGTAAAAACAGAGGCCAAAAGCGCCGCCCAGGCCTTTTTAATCTCTTTTCTACGCAAATAAAATAAGGAAAGAAAAAATAAGCCGATCATTAAAAGATCGTTGTGAGAATTGGCCAGAAGTTCAATTAGCAAAAGAGGATTAAAAAACCAAATACTAAATACCTTTTTGTTGCTGCCCAATCTAAACAGTATTAACCCGGCTAAATAAAAAACGATTGCATTCATCAATTTAAGGCCAAAAAAATTCAAAATAAATCTTCTGCCGGAAAATATTATCATGGGAATCAGGGAGTAAAGGAGCGAAACGGCACCATACGGATATGTAAATTGGATATTTCGCATAAAACTTACCCAGAGGTCGGTTGACGCGAAACTTTCTGGCGCAGTCAGGTAAGGATTTGCTTGGTAAACCCAAACCGTTTTGGCCGAGAAGAGATAGGTAAAAATGTCGTACGATAGAAATGGATAGGCTAAAGAAAAGAGAAAAGTAGTTATTCCGGCAGTTACAAATAATATCTTTGCCGACAGGCGCGCCAACAATTTTGGCAAGAAAATGAGAATCTGCATGCCAAACATTCCCGCTATTAACAAAAAGTAAGTCCAGGCAAGCACCTCGCGATGAGTATTCCCGAAATTTGCTAGGGTGTTGAGCTGATCGAGAAACGGACGGGTATGAGTTAACATGAGGATCAATCCGTAATCTGTCCAAAAATAGGAGAAAAGCAAAATGAGGACGGAAAAAGCAACCATGATAATCCCGACCCCGAAACTAAGTTTATTTATAGTTTTAATAGTTTTAGAACTTTTTTCCACTTTTGCCCAGTCCATAAAATTAAATTTATTAGCTGGTGCCTTAATCCCCCGTGATAAATTTTGCTTGAGGGAATTAGCCTTCGCCACTGATTCGCTTCATCTACAATTTCTTTTCCGCTTGCACCATGTTCGTGAACAATTTCGGCTGTGGGCAGGTAATAAACTTTAAAACCAGCGAGTCTGGCGCGCCGGCAATAGTCTAAATCCTCAAAATACATAAAATATCTTTCGTCGAAAAGGCCAATTTTCCCGATTACCCCACGGGAAATTAACATGGCTCCGCCGCTGACCGCCTCTACTTCCGTAGGTTTCTTGCCTTCCGGAACATACTTCGAAAAGGCGCCCTTTTTGCCTAACCAAAACTCCCAAATTGCTCTTTTAATTGTTGGCAAATGGAAAACGGAGGGTTGGACACTCCCGTCTGGATTCAGAAGCCTTGTCCCAATCACGGCCGGACCGACTTTCTCCTCAAACCCTAACAACTTTCTCAAAGCTTCCTTCTCAACTTGTGTATCAGAATTAAGCAATAAAATCGCTCTCCCGTGTGCCCCACTAAGGGCCTGATTAACTGCTCTGGCAAACCCCAAGTTCTCTTTGTTCTCAATAATTTTTAATTTTAACTTGTCATTTTGCATTTTGCATTTTGAATTTTGAATTTCTCCTACCGACCCGTCCTTTGATCCATTGTCAACAATAATTATTTCTACTTTGCAGCCCTGCCTTGCCGGCAGGCAGGTCTGCATCTTTGTGTCTCTGCAACTATCAATAATCGCCTCAAGGCACCTCTTTAGAAGCTCTTTGGTATTATAACTGACAATTACAATGGATATTTGCATTAGGTTCATAGTTTATTATTAACTGATCTTCTTAAAAAAAGGACAATATAAATAAAAACCACTAAATTGATTAACGATAAGGCCCTGATCAAGAGATAATTATGCCCCTCAAAAAGGTATTTTACGCTGGAGTAGTCGCGTTGAAAAAAAGAGTAGAAAAGATTTCCGAACCACACTATATTCTGTACTAGCAAAGGAAGGACAATCTCTCTTGCCCCCATAAAAAGCATTATTGTCGTTGGGAGAAAGACGACAAAAAAGTATCGCTCCAGCATGCCGGTCTTAAACAAAAACCAACTTTCGCCAATGACCAATAAGAACACGATTAGGGCGTTGGGCCAAACTATTCTCGTTTGATTACGCCACCAAAAACGAAAGAGGCCCGTCATAATCATGGCCACTATTATATTTCCTATTTGGGTTAAGCTAAAAAGAACAAGTTGATAATCGCCTGAGGTTTCGTCAATAGTAAAAAAAAGAGTGTAAAGATTAAAGGCGGAGTTTGACGCATGGGTTATCCCCTTGGCTGAAGGCAAAATTCGTGTAGATATCACATTTACCATAAAGGAGAAAAAGTTAGTCGAACGGTCATAGAAAGGCAGAAAAATCAAGAGCGCTAACATAAGGCTAATTACGCTCCCCAGAAATAACGTGGCCAGTGACTTCTTTATATTTCTTGTCTCAGAAGACAGGGTATCCCTTAAAACGAACACAAAATAAAATGGGATAAAAATTGCTACTGTTGGTTTTATTAGCAAACCCAGGGAGAAAAAAATAGGCGATAAAAATTGCCCATAACTCTTTCGGAAAACTAAAAATGACAATATGACTAATAGCGGAGACAGCAGGTCGGGCTGGCCCCAAATTGACCCATCAAAAAGCGTAACGGGGTTGAACAAGAAAAAAGCTAGCCCAAAAAAAGCATATTTTTCTCGACGCGTTATTTCTTTTATTATTAAATACGAAAGCGCTCCCCCCCCTACTTCGGCAACAAAAGACCAACATCGCAGGAAAAAAATCATTCCGTTTTCTTTCAGCCATAATAAGACAAAGCCGGGTGGTACCCTAAAAATATTGTGCGCCTGGGCCAATAAATATAAATGTTCGTACAGCCACCGAGAAATCCAAAGCATAAGCATCATCAGGGGGGGTTGTGTAGGAACCGAGTAAATCCATCCCTCCCGAAAATAGGAACCGGCTAGGCCCTCGTCGTAGAGGGAAACACTCCATTCTTTGAAAACAAGCAAATCTCCTTTTACGAAGAGCGGTGATAAGAAAGCTCTGACTAATAGGCCCAAGAGTATTAATAATAAGACCCCAAAAAACGATTTTTTCATTCCAGTTGGCCTTCAAGTAAATTCAACAAAAATTTCTCTATCTGCAACTTTTTTTTCTTTCCGCTCCCTAAGCCACCTGGGCAATACTTGCGGAAACTTTGCTAGCGCTGCTAAAAACGGTCGCCAATAACCAGGATAAAACATCAATCTTCTGCCCAAAAAAAATTTATGCTCGAGTATCATCTTGGGATCGCTAATATTCTTCCAAATAAACAAAAGTTGATTGCGTTCAGAAATTCTTCTCACGTAATCGGGGGAAAATCGACTGACTGTCTGTTCGTGCTCATGATGAACAATTGCCTTGGGTTCCCAGATAATCTTGTATCCTCTTTTCCAGGCCCGATATGAAAGATCAATATCCTCCCAATAAAAAGGGTGATAAATCTGGTCGAATCCGCCTAATTTTTCCCAAATTGATTTTCTAAAAACAGCGCTTCCCCCCGAGGCCCAGCCAGAAACATGAGCAACCCTACTTTTTATCCCCGGTGAATGATCGAAAAAACCTCGCTTCCACTCAATCTTTGCCCATGACCAATTCGGTTCATGAAGAGAAACGGCAAAAAGATTCGGATCCTGAAAGTGGGACGAGATGTAACGCAAAAAATCTTCTTGGGGGATGACATCGTTGTTTAAAAGGACAACCGCCTCACTCCTGGCTTCTTTCATCCCTAAATTACAGGCGTAAACGAATCCGTAATTTTTTTTTAGCCCTAAAATTCGAAGTTTTGCTTCTTTTGGGGAAATCTTTTTGAGGAACTCTGTGCTTCCGTCAGTTGACCCGTCGTCAACCACAACAACCTCATTTGCGTGTGCGGCCAAAACCTTTGGCAAATTCTTTCGTAAAAGTTTTTCTCCGTTCCAATTAGGGATAACGATCGAGAAATCCATGCAGGCCTGATTTTAGCAGATTTTCTTTTTCTTCTCCAATCGTCGTCTGGCGACCATGGCCCGGGTAGACAATTGTTACCCCCGGGAGTACTAAAAGCTTGTCTTTAATTGAAAAAGAAAGCTCTTTTTGGCTGCCACCAAAATCAGTTCGGCCAACCTGACCGTCTGCAAAAATGGTGTCGCCGGAAAAAAGAATTTGCTTTCTATCACAAAGACAAATTCCGCCCGGGGTATGGCCAGGCGTTTCGATGACAAAGAGCTCCTCCTTCCCAAATTCCAGGCAATCCCCTTCTTCCAAAAACTGGTCAATCTTGGGAGGAGGATCAGCGGGTAAGCCGGTAAAATATCTTGCTGTCTTTTGGCTGCGTTTAAGAATCGGCTCGTCTTTGTGGTGAAGAAAAAACGGAATGCTTAAGGCAAGCTTTAACTCGGTTGCCGCGAGAACGTGGTCAAAATGGCCGTGGGTAGCGACAATGGACACCGGCTCAAGCCTTAAGTCAAGAATTTTCTGGATGATAAACCCGCCGTCGTCACCCGGGTCAATAATTATTGCCTTGCGCGTTTTCTCACCCACTGCCAGATAACAATTAGTGGCCAATTGACCGACAACCAAACAATAAACCTTCATCTAGGGTAAAATATACAAGATGAAGATTAGCAAAATTCGCGACAAAGATAAAGCCATGCGAGCGGCCATCCGCACCCTTAAAACTGGCGGTTTAGTTATTTACCCCACCGAAACCTGTTACGGTCTCGGTGTAGATGCGACCAATAAACAAGCCGTCAG
>Ga0194126_10008678_pt1 | contig 13769 bp, 11 predicted proteins | sample TA2KigC150mmetaG_FD_148641 | JGI IMG/M metagenome (GOLD analysis project Ga0194126, IMG submission 148641) | Freshwater microbial communities from Lake Tanganyika, Tanzania - TA2015035 Kigoma Deep Cast 150m | ecosystem: Environmental > Aquatic > Freshwater > Lake | place: Tanzania: Lake... | reverse complement strand
AGCGCGATTCGCATGAAATCGGCTTCTGTGATTTGAAGCTTGCGCATGGCAATCTCCTTTCTGCTCTATAATGGCAGCATAGCAGAAAAGATCCATATGCGCAAATACTTATGTCGCTATGTATAGCTTTGCAGACCTACAGTTAAACTGATCTATTATGTAAATCACATAAATTATTAAACCTGTCGAAGCTCTATGTGTATCCCTATTCTTGGAGGTGCTTATCAACTGAAGCAATTACAGCCCATAGAGCCCGCCATTTAAATGCAGCGTTGTACCGGTAATATAATCACATTCCAGTAAAAAACGTACTGCCAAAGCCACATCCTTGGGGTCGCCTAACTTCCCAAGAGGAATTTTTGAGCGGATGCTTGATTGCATGTCAGCCGGTAATGTGTGCATCATTCCCGCATTGAAGTAGCCCAGAGAAAGATTATTGACAAGAATATTCTTGCCTGCATTTTCAATGGCAAGCACCCTCGTAAGGCCGTCCAGTCCGGTCTTTGATGCAGCATATGCAACAGCCCCTGGAACGCCGAGCTTGCCCACGACTGAAGAAAAATTAATGATGCGCCCGTAGGATTGCTGTCGCATAAGTGGCAAAAGTGCGCGGGCCATAAGAAACGAACCTGTGAGATTGGTATCTATTGAAGATCTCCAGCTTTGTTCAGACAATCGGTGCGCTGTGCCATCAAGGGAAACGCCCGCCATATTAAGAAGCTGAATATGCTCGAGTTTGCCCTCTACCTTCGACATGAAGGCTTTAATGCTTTCCGAATCGGTAATATCTACCTTATAATACTCTGCGTCACCCGTTACGGATTCTGGCAAGTTGCCGTGATCGATTGCGATTATAGGGTAATCACAAGACAATGATCGTACAAGATAGCTTCCCAAGCCCCCAGATGCACCTGTCATCACAATCATTGGATATCATTCCTTTCGTTCCAAGCGCTCCAGCAACTCCCTGTAATCACTGGCAACGATTCCACATTGAATAACATCGTGGTATACACCACCATAGAAAATTGCCTCCCTGCGAACACCCTCCTTCTTCCATCCAAGCCGTTCAAAAAACAGTCGTTGCGAAGCCACATTATCTGCAACAATTGCACCGTCAAGACGGTGAAAGCCCAACTCCATAAAAGCGTACTGCATGAGAGCCATCATTGCGTCAGTCGCAACTCCCTTTCGCCTGGCCTTGCCTTTAGAAAGCTTCAACATTGGAAAACATGTCCGGTTCTTCCAATTTATATCCTTGATCCCGATAAAGCCAACTGCACCGTCTTCCTCTGTTTCTATTACCAAGCGAAGCGTGTCATGATCGCGGCTTACTTGTTCAAACCACAAGCTTTGTTGATAGCTTGAAACGGGGAATGACATGCCAGTAGAGACTGCTTGCTCAATTTCAGGGTCATTTATGAGCTCCCGCAGCATCTCAAGATCTCTCTCTTCAATTGCCCTCAGTGTGACGAACTTCCCTTTTATTATCACTTTGACTCTCCTTTCTTTTATCAAACAGAGGCCTGCAATCCAATAAAACATCCTGTTTTTCGAGAACTAAACAGTGTGAGTGAGTTATATTCCTATACAGGATATCTGAAACACTGAGTTGAATCATAGTAGTAGGATTTTCTTATTATCGAAAAATTATAGGTCGGGGGCGCTTGGATGTCAACCAAAAGCATATCGCAGCGTAAAGTGCTATAATCTTTTCTGACCCTCCAACATAAAACCGCTCGCGGCTGCGCCAGCAAAGGATGCCTCAAAAGAAGCCTGCTTCAAGGAAAGAAAAACTGAAATAGCCCTCAGAGGAATAACGATTTGTAGCTTGCGTACAAGATTTTATCGATGTATATACTATCTCTAAAAAACCTGCTGGTTCTTACCGAAATTTTAGGAAAGCTGCAAGCAAACTCAAAGAAGTTGATATAAGGCAAAATTCAAAACATGTATCAAACCCTAACTAAACCAATTTTTGATATTGTCTTGTCACTGCTTGCGCTGCCGCTTTTACTGGGCACCCTTCTGATTATTGCACCAGTCATTTTTTTTACTGACAAAGGCCCGATATTTTACAACTCAAACCGGATGGGAAAAAATGGCAAGCGGTTTACCATGCTCAAATTCCGTTCAATGCAAGTAAACGCACCTGATTTACGCAATCCAGACGGTTCTACGTACAATAGCGAAAACGATCAGCGCACAACAACAATCGGCCGGTTTATCCGAAAAACCAGTATAGACGAGCTGCCCCAGCTAATAAATGTATTGCGAGGGGATATGAGCCTGGTGGGACCACGGCCCATACTGTACAGTGACAGGTACTCCACATTTAATGATACGATAAAGAAAAGGTTGACAGTAAAACCCGGGATTACAGGATATACGCAGGCGTATTTTCGAAATTCTATATGCCAGGAAGAAAAGTTCAAGCATGATGCCTGGTATGTTGACAATATGAGCTTTCGGCGGGATCTGCAAATTATTTTCAAGACTTTTTTTGTGGTACTTACAAGGGATAAGGTTTACAGGGTTTAAAATAAGAAGGATATTTTAATAAATGAAAACACATGTGTCCAAAATAAATTATTGGATCGCTGCTGAAGGCCCTCTGGCCGGGGCCGTGCCGTCCCATCCGGCAAAGAAGACCTCATTTCATTTTCGGCCCGTGTGCCGCACTATTTCAAACGGGCCAGGCAAGCCCCCGCGATTGTTGTAGACAGCAGTGCGCCCGGGCCGTGTATACAATGAATGTTACAGGAGGTGCCGTTGCATCGGCAGTGCAAAAACTTCCGGATGGTACGGCACGGCCCCGGCCAGAGGGCCTGTTCTAAATTATTTTGGACACTACTGAAATGAAAAAAATCCTTATTCTGGGCGCTTCAATTCTCCAACTGCCTGCAATTCTCAAGGCAAAGGAGATGGGGTTTCATGTAGGTGTTGTTGATTATAATCCTGAAGGAATTGGCGTGCCGTTTGCAGATATTTTTTTTAATGTCAGCACAATTGATGCTGATGCGGTGTTGCGCACAGCTCAAGAATTTAAGCCAAGGGGCATTATGACCATGGCGACGGATATGCCTATGCGCGCAATCGCCAGGGCAACCACTGCGCTGGGGCTGCCGGGGATATCGCCGGAAACAGCCCTCAAGGCAACTGATAAGGGCGAAATGATCAAAGCTTTCAAGTCTCACGGGGTTGAAGCCCCATGGTTTTTTATCGTTATCTCCAAAGATGACCTCAATAATGTTAAACCAAATATTACTTTCCCGTGCATTATGAAGCCGACCGATAATGCCGGCAGCAGGGGTGTGATGCTGGTCACATCACCCGCAGATGTTGACAGCGCATACGCATACAGCAGGCAGCATTCGCGTTCCGGCGCGGTAATTATTGAAGAATACCTGAATGGCAGAGAAGTAAGTGTTGAAATTATGGTGGTGCAGGGCATGGTGCACATTCTGGCCGTTACGGATAAGCTGACCACCGGAGCACCCCATTTTGTAGAAATGGGACACTGCCAGCCGTCACAGCTGCCCGATCAGGATTTGAAAAAAATAAAAGACCTGGCAAAACGTGCGGTGCGGGCAGTCGGCATCGAAAGCGGCCCGGCGCATGTAGAAATCATGCTGACACGGGAAGGCCCTAAAATGATTGAGCTCGGCGCACGCATGGGCGGTGACTGTATTACATCTCACCTGGTGCCCCTGTCAACTGGTATTGATATGGTAAAAGCTACGATTGAGGTCGCAACGGGGCAGCTTCCAGATCTAGCGCCAAAATTCAACAGGGGCAGCGCTATCCGGTATTGTGATATTCGTCAGGGAACCATTGTGGGAATTACAGGAGTTGCCGAGGCAAAGAAAATTTCAGGCATTCAGGAAATTGTTTTTACCAAAAAAGCCGGAGACCGCATCGGTGCAATTAAAAGCAGCACGGACAGAGCAGGGTATGTTATTGCTCAAGCAGACCAAGCAGCCGATGCAATTGCTTCATGCAATGAAGCTCTGGCATGTATACGCGTTATAACTGACTCCGAAGCGTAAGCTGAAACCTGCTGTGTGCGAGGCACAGTTTCCAACGCTAAAAAAATTCGTCATGGCACATGGCGGGTGCTAACGTTGCCACCAGAACACGGCTCAAATGGGGTCTTTTTTTGCAGAAATTGCCGCAAATGCCGCAGGCCCGACTCAAGTCTGTAAGCGAATTCGAATTTTGCCGCCAGAAGCGTCGTTATATCCGCCGCTGAAAATCTAATATCCCCTGCGCGCGGATCATGGAATTCAACAGCGCAATCGGCTCCGATGATTTCCATGATTTTGCGGGCAAGCTCCGCAACCGTTGTCTGCTGTCCGTAGCCTACATTAAAAACAGTTCCCCGCACTGCTTCGGTTTCAGCCAGAAAGACAAGGGCATTGACGACGTCTTTGACGTAGATAAAGTCGCGGGTCTGCTGTCCGTCGCCGTAAATAATAAGGGGATCCCGAGAGCCGTTTTTACACGCCGTTGCCCTGTCGAAAAAAATGGATATCACGCCAGAGTATGGCGATGATGGATCCTGGCGTTCACCGAACACATTGAAAAACCGGCATGCAATTGATGGCAGGCTAAAAGAATCGTTGTAAATTCTGAGGTAGTGCTCGGCCATAAGCTTGTCTGCGCCGTAGGTGCTGATCGGCTGTGTGGGGGCTGCTTCGTGTACGGGTACGGTTTTCGTGTCCCCGTATACGGCCGAAGAGCTGGCAAAAACGAATTTCTTCAACGTGCGCCCGCGGAATGTCTCCAGCAACAGCAGCGTGCCGTCGAAATTAATCGCATGCGCTCGCGCGGGCTCTGCCATTGCCTGAGGAACCGAGACAAGCGCGGCCAGGTGAAACACATAATCGATATCGGCATGCGTGCGCACAATCTGATTCAGTATCTGTTGATCGGTGATGTCGCCTTCGACAAAGTGGAGCCCGGTTCGCCCGGCCGGCAGGTTTTCTTTTTTGCCGGTTGAAAGATCGTCGAGCACAATAACCTGATGGCCGCGCTCAAGACATGCTTCAACAAGGTGGGAGCCGATAAATCCCGCTCCGCCGGTGATAAGGGATTTTGTCATAGTTCAGCTTCTGTGAAGATATGATTTTTAAAAAAGGTATAGCTGATTTTGGGGTTGCTTACAACAGAGAAAAATTCGATTCCGCTAACCACGAAAAACACGAAATGCACGAACGATAAAAACCAAATCCCTTTTTCGCGTTTTTCGTGACTTCTGTGGTTTGAAATCATTAATTACGAATCCGTTGGAAGTCGTAGTACTGCGCATGCTTCAAAAATACAATAGTTCCCGATAAATAATTATGATAAACTGACAACAAAATCGGAAAAAGTTTTTACGGATTCGCCTCAAACAAAACTGCTGCTAAACATTTACTGAAGGACACATCATGCGAGACATTCCCTTTCATAAACCGTGCATAGGCGAAGATGAGCTGCAGGAAGTGCGCGACACCCTGGAAAACGGCTGGCTCACCATGGGCCCGAAAACCATTAAATTCGAGGAAGCCTTCAGGAAAAAAGTCAAGGCCCGCCATGCAGTTTCCATGAACTCCTGCACGGCCGCGCTGCATCTCGCTCTGAAAGTGATTGACCTGCAGGAAAATGACGAGGTCATTATTCCCTCCATTACCTTTGCCGCAACCGGCGAGGTGGTACGCTATTTCAACGCCCGGCCCGTTATCGTCGACGTCAACCGCGATACGCATAACATTATGCTTGATGAGATCGAACGCAAGATTACCAGAAAAACCCGGGCGATTATTCCGGTGCATTTCGGCGGCCAGCCCTGCGATATGGATGAAATCAACGCTCTGGCCAGAAGCTACAATCTGCGCGTTATTGAAGATGCCGCGCATTGCTTCCCTTCCCTGTACAAGGGCAAACCGGTCGGCACGCTCAGCGACATCACTGCGTTCAGCTTTTACGCCACGAAAACGCTTGCCATGGGCGAAGGCGGGCTGGCAACAACTGAGAATGAAGAGTTCGCCGAACAAATGCGCACGCTGCGCCTGCACGGCATAAGCAAGGATGCCTGGAAACGCTACAGCAAGCGGGGCAACTGGTATTACGAGGTAACCGATATCGGCTATAAATACAATATGACCGACATTCAGGCCGCGCTCGGTCTGGCACAGCTGCGCAAGGCCGATGCGATGTGGAAAAAACGCAGCGGGATCGCCGCGCGCTACACGCAGGGGCTTTTGTGGAATGATCACATTATAACGCCGACGGTTCGCGACTATGTGCAGAGCTCCTGGCATCTGTATGTCATAAAGCTGCGGCTTGAGACGCTCAACATCAAGCGCGATGAATTTATGGACAAGCTTCAGAAAAAAGGCATCGGTGTTTCGGTGCATTTTATCCCCATGCATCGCCATCCGGTGTACCGGTCATTGTACAAATTCAACCTGCCTGAATTTGCAAATGCCGAGTGGCTGTATCCGCGCACGATTTCTCTGCCGATTTTTCCGGACATGACCACCGATGATGTTGACTATGTTATTGAGACGGTCAATGCGCTGTGCCAGAAGCATGCTAAAGCATCCAACGCCCGCGCGGCAATTCCCCTGGCAGCACCCGACATTACTGAAAAATCGCGCGAAATGGTTATGGATGTGCTGCGCTCAAATTCTTTAAGCTTCGGCCCGAAGCTTGAAGAATTTGAAAAAACCGGCGCAGCCTATGCCGGCAGGAAATACGGTGTGGCGGTTAACAGCGGCACGAGCGCGCTGCATCTGATCATCCGGACCCTCGGTATCGCCGACGGCGATCAGGTCATCACCTCACCCTTCAGCTTTATCGCCTCGGCAAACTGCATGCTTTTTGAGCGCGCAGAGCCACTGTTTGTTGATATTAATCCCGATGACCTGAATTTTTCACCCGCGCTGATCGAAGCCGCTCTGAAGAAAGACAGTAAAAAACGCATCAAGGCCATTATGGCGGTTGATATTTTCGCTCATCCGGTTGACTGGGAGGCGCTCTATGATCTGGCTGAAAAATACAATGTCCGCCTTATTGAGGACAGCTCCGAAGCGCTGGGCTCCCTGTACCGCAGTCCGGACGATCGAACCGTAAAACGCTGGAAAAAATCAGTAAAAACCGGCTGTTTCGGCGATGCATCGGTGTTTGCCTTTTATCCCAATAAGCAGATAACAACCGGCGAGGGCGGCCTTATTGTAACCGATAGCCGGCACATATATGACATGTGCCGCAGCCTGCGCAACCAGGGCCGCGCGGGTGAAAGTGAAGACTGGTTCGGGCACTGCCGGCTCGGCTATAATTACCGCATCAGCGATATTAACTGCGCTCTCGGTCTTTCGCAGCTGAACCGCATCGAGGAAATCCTCAAAAGGCGCCGCAGTATCGCTGCCTATTACCATGAAAGGCTCAAGCCGCTGCCTTTTCTTACACCACCCTACAGCGCCCCGAACGTTGAGCTCAGCTGGTTCGTCTATGTTGTGCGCCTGGCGAAAGACTTTAAGCGCAAGGACCGTGATGCCATTATGAAAAGGCTCAGGGAAAAAGGCGTAGCCTGCACCAATTATTTCGCCCCCATTCATCTGCAGCCGTTTTACCGTACAATGTTCGGTTTCAAGCCGGGTGATTTTCCCGTAACCGAGGACATTGCCGGGCGCACGCTCGCGCTGCCGTTTTTCAATGCAATCAACACTGAGCAGATGGATTATGTTGTTGATTCACTGATAAGCGTTGTTAAGAAGGGTTAGGGCCTCTGTAGCTTTTTTAAAAAGAAGATGCAGTCCCGTTCGTGGTGAGCCTGTCGAACCATGAACGGGCTCCAGTCGTAACCACCTGCGATTACCGTTCTGCCCGACAGGCAAGCAGGGGAAAGCGGCGGTGTTTGCTTGCAGGTTTATGGTGGATGAGGGGGTGGGTCTTGCGCGCCTGCGATGGCCTGCGCCGCGCTTGTCGCGCCATCGGTATGTGAGAGCCGGGCGGCCACGCTCCGGGCTGCGTCAGAGTATTTTGCCGAACCCAGCAGCAGGGAAATTTCCGCTGCGAGGAGGTGTGCCGTCACCTTCCGGAACGGGACAGTCCTTGCAAGGCCGAGTGAGCAGGCCCGGCGGGCATTATCGGGCTGGTCGAACGCCACAGGCACAATGAGCTGCGGTCGTCCTGCGCGCAGGGCATGGGACAGCGTGCCGATGCCTGCCTGATGAACCACAATCGACGCACGCGGAAACACCATCGAATACGGCAGGTACGAATAGGCCCGCACTGTCACGGGGAGCCCCTCCGGCACGTGCGGGCCGGTCAGAAGAATCGCTCTCAGTCCGAGCTTTAGTGTTGCGGCGACTGCCTTGTCCCAGAAATCACCGGCAATCCACACAGCCGAGGACCCGAGCGCGAACACAACCGGAGCCTCACCGGCAGCCAAAAAATTCTCCAAATCTTCAATAACAGCACTCTCCGGGGGGGCGCCGTCAAAAATAGCGCTGCCGCAGACAAGCGTGTTTGCCGGCCAGTCCGGCTGCGGCTGGGCCAGTTGCGGATCGAACATGGCCAGGTTGAGCAGGGCGGAATAGTGGCCCTCAAGCATGGCTGACTGGCGCAGTGGTGCAAGGCCAATTTCTTTTCTAAGCCCGCGCAGGGGCCTCTCCCAGCTCCTGATCTTATGCTTTGCCAGCTTAAACAGGAAGCGGTACAGTCCCGGCCCGCAAAAGCGCAGCTTGTGCAGCCAGACCGCTTCAGGGATAACCGGCGGGTCATAGGCTGACACAAACAGCAGGGGAGAGAGCACGGTTGCCACCCGGGGAATTCCGAGCTTTTCGGCAACCAGGGGCAGGGCCATGGCAAGGGGGTGCGAGACAAGCACGTCCGCGCGGCGTGAAGCCGCAAGCAGGTTTTTATAGGCCGTCCTCAGATGCGGCATGACGAACCGGCGCACAAGAAGCTCAGGCCCGCGCCGCACGTCAAACAGCTGCGCTACTGCTGCCTGATAGTCTTCTTTCTGCGCCATGGCCGGACACATGGCGCAAAATTCAACCCCGGCGCATTGTATCACCTCCCGGTGTTCTTCCGATGCAGTGATAATGGCTCCATGGCCCTGCGCGATGAGCACGCGCGCCACCGCGATGTAGGGGTGCACATCGCCCAGAGAGCCAAGCGTGCTGAATAAAAATCTGCTCATGACTTAAAGGGTGTAACCTTTCTTCATCCGTGCGCAGGGTGGGTGCAGCGCAGTTGGAACTCACCTGTTATTTTTTTAATGATTGATAAATGGCTTGATCACCACTGTCGGATTTGTCGCTCTGCGACGCAGCAGACGGCTGCACCTGCCCCCTGAAGATCGTCTTGCCCCGGTTGAAGCCTTCATAGACGATGCTTGATGTGATCGTGGCTCCTGATACTGCGTCGTGCGCGGCATTGAAATGAAACATGTCAAAAATACTTTTGCCCACAAAAGCGGCACGATACCGCTCCATCTCTTCTTCGCTCCAGTTCACGTTGCCCCGCTTGGGAAGCCAGAGGGGAATGAACGCGACGATGGTGCCTGTGGGGTCGATGCTGTAGACGAAATGACTGTCGTGGCACAGGTCGCACAGGCTCGGGCTGCTCTCAAGAAGCGAAAAATAAAAACGCGCGGGATCTTTCGTGCTGGTGCGATACACCGTGTGTCCGTTAATCTCGCTTTTAACCGTATCGAGAACATGTTTGTCCCTGCTGGCCAGGGTACGATTAATGAGGCTGATGATATCAGCTTCCGGCGTGTCGGGTTCAGCCCGGTAGCGGCCGTCTATCATGGAGTTCAGGGCCGCCATCGTAAGAGCCTGGCCCTTGAATATCGCGCTTCCGCCCGCGTCGATGTAATACACGGTCGGATGGTCCGGCCGGGCCAGCTGGTCGAACAGCGACGGGTCTCCTGTAGCGCGCGTAATGGCCGGCGGCAGCTCTATGCCCTTCAGGGTTTTGCGTCCGTTGCCTTCAGGCTCTACCAGGATGATCTTAATATCCGGATGCTGTTCGAGCACGCGGCGCAGCACCGCAATCTGACTGGCAGTGTTACGGGTGTCAGATGCGTGGGGATAGGTTTGCTCATGAGGGAAATACAGCAGCACGCGCGAGCCGGCGAACTGCTTTTCAGTGTACTTCACGCCGTTAATCATCACGCAGTAGGAGAACGGTTGCGCGGGCGCAGCGGGCGGATTTGATGGAGCATTGAGATGGGTGCGCAGCAGGGTCAGATACTTTTCTTTGCCGGTTGCGCTGCGTGAAAAATGCCGGATACTATAGCGATCGCCCTGCCGCTGCAGGATATATGTCTGCGGAGCCCCGCGCACACTGCCTGTGAGCTCGAGAATTTCACGATCAGTGTCAAGCAGTATGGGGTAGCGCACCAGCAGATCCTCACTGAACTGCATGACCTCTTCGAATGAATTACCGACAGCAATACCCAGCACCGCAAAGGTTCCGCCCAGTTCAGAATCTCCGAGGCTGATTTCATAGAGCTCATTGTACAGCTCGACATCCTCCCGGCACATGTCGCAGAAAACATTCATGAACTCGAGCACTACCAGGTCGTGCCTGAGCGATCCCAGGTGAAAGTCAGCCTCCGTGCCAATGCCGAGATAGGTGCATTCGTCTGTGTTGAGATTATTGACGTGACTGAAATCGGGGAAAAGATCCCCGGGCCCGAGCGGCTGGGAATATGCAATCCCCGGGGGGAAACAGGTCAGCGCACATGCGGCAGCGGTAAGGAAATACAGAAATCTCATGGCGAAAAGAACGCAAATGGTTTTAGATCACGCTCCAGGGCTGTTTCCGGAAAGCGGGGCTCGCGAGGTGCTTTCAGGCTGACAGCCTATCATATATATAATCCGGAAAGTGCAGTTTTTTCAAGCTTGAAACGATCTGTGATGCTTGCGCGTGGCCAAAGGACGCTGTTGTTTCCATTCGGATGGCGCAATAAACAGGTATCAGATTTGTCCAAAATAAAATATTGGATCGCTGCTGAAGGCCCGGGCCGTGCCGTGCCATCAGGAAAAGAAGACCTCATGTCATGTTCGGCCCGTGTGCGGCACTATTTCAAACGGGCCAGGCACGCCCTCGCGATTGTTGTAGACAGCAGTGCGCCCGGGCCGTGTATACAATGAATTGTACAGGACGCGCCCGGGCCGGGCGGCACGTGCGTTTGCGTTCGAGAACCCGGCGCAGACTTGTTATTCTCCTGCTTACATGTTACCATATGCTGACAGTCAGGATAGCTTCGGATCTCGGCTGTATAGGCATGCAGCGAAAAACAAAAGAGATTTCATGGAGGAACACATAATGCACGACAGGCAACAGACAATTGTGCGGTGGAGCATAGCCGCAATAATTTTTATGGCGAGTGTGATGCCGGCGTCCATGTCACGGGCTGATTCTGGCGAATGGGCCTGGATCAGCGGCGCTGCTACGGTCTCCCAGGCAGGCGTGTACGGCATAAAGGGCACGCCTGGTGCGGACAATGTGCCGGGTGCCCGTTATGGAAGTGCCGCCCGTTCGGACAGCGCCGGCAATTTCTGGCTCTTCGGAGGCTATGGCCTGGCCGGGGCCGTCACCGAGGATCTGCTGAACGACCTGTGGCGCTATGATCCGGACAATAGCGAGTGGACCTGGATCAGCGGCTCTGATACGGTCCTTGAGGCAGGCACCTACGGCACAAAGGGTACGCCCGCAGCGGAGAATGTGCCGGGAGCCCGGTATGGAAGCTTCGACTGGACGGACAGCGCCGGCAATTTTTGGCTCTTCGGAGGTTTTGGCCTGGACAGCACCGGCGCTGATGACTATCTGAATGACCTCTGGCGCTATGACCCTGATAATGATACCTGGACCTGGGTCAGCGGCTCTGATACGGTCCTTGAGGCAGGCACCTACGGCGAAAAAGGCGTACCTGCTGCGGCCAATGTGCCGGGCGCACGCTATGAAAGTGTCGCCTGGACGGACAACGGCACCGGTGATCTTTGGCTCTTCGGAGGGTATGGTCTGGACAGCAATGCCAGAGAAGATCTTCTGAACGACCTGTGGCGCTATGACCCTGATAATCAAACGTGGACCTGGGTGAGCGGCTCTGACAAGGTCGACAAAGAGGGAAGGTACGGCGAAAAAGGCATACCTGATGCGGACAATATGCCGGGCGCCCGGTATGGCAGTGTCGGCTGGACGGACACCACCGGCAACTTCTGGCTCTTCGGGGGCTATGGCCTTGGCGCAGACTATGTGGGCTATCTGAACGACCTGTGGCGCTATGAGCCTGATAATGAAACGTGGACCTGGGTGAGCGGCTCTAAAAAGGTCAACAGGGCAGGCATTTACGGCTCACGAGGCATGCCCTCAGAGCGCAATGCGCCGGGCGGACGCTACGACGCGGTTTCCTGGATTGATCGAAACGGTGATCTGTGGCTCTTCGGGGGGTATGGCTATGCCAGCTCCGGCAGGGACACCCTGAACGACCTGTGGCGCTATGAGCCCGATATCGATCGCTGGACCTGGATAAGCGGCTCCGACAGAATCGAAAAGCCGGGCATTTACGGCACGCAAGGCACGCCTGCGGGGGCCAATACGCCCGGCGCGCGCAATGGAGGAGCTGGCTGGACGGACAGCTCCGGCAACCCGTGGCTTTTCGGAGGCTATGCTTTTGACAGTGAAAAACGCCTGGACTACGTAAACGACCTGTGGCGCTTTGAGCTGCCTGCGGATGAGAACATGCGCATCGACAAGGCCACGGTTACCGCAGGGAAAACCGACACTACCGACAGCAGCGCATTTTCGGGCTTTATGGATGCCGGCGAGGCACCCTTCACCGCGGAGATGGGCGGTACTATCGTCATCTCCCTGTGGGCCGATACGCTTGCCGATCCCGGTGCCGCCACGTTCAGCTTCCCGATCAGCGCGGACACTTTCTCCAACGGGAAATACAAAAGTCCGAAGGCTGATTCCGCGAAGTCGTTTTCCTATGATTGCGCCAAGGGCACGATGAGCTTCTCGGCCAAAAACCTCGATCTTACCGGGCTGCGCTGCCCGATAACCCTGACGATTGAGATAGGCAGCTATGTCGTCCAGCGGGTGCTTCAAGAGGATATCGTCAACGGCACAAAGCCATGCCCGCTGCAGCTTCTGGTGGGCGTGCTGGACACGCTGGATGTAACGAAATTCAAGGCCAAAAAGGGTTCAGCTGCGGACACCGATTCTTTTGAGGTTTCCGGGACATTCACCGCGGCCGGCACCCTTGACACGATGCAGACGGTGGACATCGTGCTCGGGCCCGATACGTTCAGCGTGCCGGGCGGGGTTTTTCTTGTGAGCAAGGGTGTCTACAGCTGCAAGAATGCCGACAGCGGCAACGGCATCGTTACTGCCAAATTCGACACGGTTAAGTGCACCTTCTTGATCAAGGTCAAGAACACGACCCTGACCGGCAGCGGGGATGTTGACTTCAGCATTGATCTGTTCGGCAATGCCCTGCCCCCGGAGCAGGTAGGGCTGCCGCCTGCATTTTGAGCGCAGGCAAAAGCCGTCATTGATATGAAACTCAACAACCCTCGTTGCTGCGACGGGGGTTGTTACCATTTTCGGCATATACAACCACTGGTCCAGGTGATACAGCATGACCGGCCGCAGAGAAAAACGATCTCAAACCAAAATACCGCACACGGCCTCTGAGTTGCGCCGCACCTGCGTTTTCCACGACCGCCGCGCTATTTTGAAAAAAGTACCCAGGCTGCGAA
>Ga0194126_10008677_pt1 | contig 13770 bp, 15 predicted proteins | sample TA2KigC150mmetaG_FD_148641 | JGI IMG/M metagenome (GOLD analysis project Ga0194126, IMG submission 148641) | Freshwater microbial communities from Lake Tanganyika, Tanzania - TA2015035 Kigoma Deep Cast 150m | ecosystem: Environmental > Aquatic > Freshwater > Lake | place: Tanzania: Lake... | reverse complement strand
CTAAGAGCACCTTTGCTACATACAATTTCGATCCGTTTTTACTCATTTTTCTGCAGCTAAGCGTGCTGCTCCTCTTCGTGGAACCGTTGATTGTCTTCATAATGGGCATTGTGCAACCACTTGGTTTTGAGGTCACAGCGATGGCAGGGCTGGGTATAATCTTTTCGCTTCTGCTTTTCGGGATGAGTTACCATCGCTTTCAGTTTCCGTTTTACCTTGTCTTTCTCTATCCCTTAAGCGCCATCTTCATGGTGGTCATCGCCATTGCCTCGATGGTGCTGACTATGCAGGGCAAAGCGAAGTGGAAGGAGCGCAGTATGCCAAAACGGCAAAGCCGTGACTAGGCCGCCTGATTATGCAGGTGCTATTTCCTCCCTAATGTTGCAACAAAAAAGCTTGCTGTCGTCGTATTAGGATGAACTTTTCATCCTATGGTGCCGCGAATTGACCAATCCGTCGTATGGTGAAATTGTGGCCGGATGGTATCTGGGTGGGCGACCAAAGTTGCAAGATGCAAGTTTCAAGGGGGACGGAGGGATTCTTCGTCCCGATTGCATCGGGACTCAAGAATGACCAAGAAAAGGCGCTCAGAGGGACAAGGAAAGGGCGTTCAGGGATTGCCTGGAGCCAGGGCCTTGATATAGCCCTTAATGACCTTTCGGAAATGGAATCCATATATCGAGAGCGTTACTGCTTGGGGGAATAACCGTGGCCGTCTTACCAACGTCCAGGCGAGAAGCTTCCAGTAGTATTTTCCTCCTTTCTCTTTAATGCCCAGGAGCCACGCTGACTTAAGCAATGCCACAAGATGTTCACACCGAAGACGGAATCCCTTCACTCGTAGCGGCTTATATTGTTTCAGGAATGTTACTGCGCGTTCATAGTAGTGCCTGGGTGAATAAATGGTGTCGATGATTTTGTGATAGCCGTTGATGAGAACCCGTGAGTCCATTTTGGGGATGAAGTTCATGGAGCAATCGGTGTTGTCACCGGAGAATTCTGATTTCAGGCGGTTCTCCTTCTTCAAGCGCTGGTATAGCTTTGTGCCGGGAGGAGCATTCAGTAAGCCTACCATTGCTGTGACAATTCCGCTTCTTTGAATAAAACTTATCAAGCTCTCGAAAATTGCGGGCGGGTCATTGTCAAAGCCTACGATAAATCCTCCGTGCACTTGCAAGCCATGGCTCTGGAGTTTTTTGATGGAGGCTACCAGGTCGCGATTTTTGTTTTGTGACTTGCCGCATTCAGACAGGCTCTCCTCGTTTGTGGTCTCAATTCCAACGAATACTGTGTTGAAGTTGGCTTCAGCCATCAATTTCATCAGCTCTTCATCGTCGGATAGATTCACCGATGCTTCAGTGAAGAGCGGAAAGGGATGCCCTTTCTGTTTCATCCATTTGCTTAGCGCTGGCAGGATTTCCGTCTTCAGTTTCCTTTTGTTACCTATGAAGTTATCGTCGACAATAAAAACACTGTCCTGCCAACCTTGTTTGTTCAGTGCGTCTAGCTCAGCCAATAATTGGTCTTTGCTCTTTGTTCTGGGCATGTGCCCATTCAGCACGACGATATCACAGAATTCACAATCAAAGGGACAGCCGCGCGAATATTGAACGCTCATTGAGGAATATTTTCTCATCTTGATAAGTTCCCAGGCCGGAATAGGGGTTGTTGCTATGTCCGGGTACTCATTAGACGTGTAAATGCGCCTGGCGCATCCATTGCTCAGGTCTCGGAGGAAGCCTGGCAGCGTAATCTCAGCTTCGTTGAGTACAAAATGGTCTATTTCAGCAAATTCTTTATATCCGGTGGTGAAAAGAGGTCCACCGGCAACAATCTTAGCATCTAGCTTCTTACATCTTTTGATAACGTCCTTCACTGATTCTTTTTGTACAGCCATAGCGCTGATGAATACATAATCAGCCCATTCAATATCTCCAGGACGCAAATTTGCTGTGTTCATGTCCACGAGCTTCTTTCCCCACTCTTTTGGCAGCATCGCCGCCACGGTTAGTAGTCCTAGAGGAGGAAAAGCTGCCTTCTTGGCAACGAACTTTAAGGCATGCTTGAAACTCCAGAATGTGTCCGGATACTTGGGATAAACCAAAAGTATTTTCAAATTATTTTCCTCACGATGTTGCAACTTTTTCTCTGGCTAAGGATAAGCCCCAAATTTTAGAAAGTCAATTAGTGATGGTTAAATACATTGGAGAGATTGCCACGTCGTCATTCTGCCGAAGGACTTCCCGCAATGACAGGACGGGGGGTTATTTGCGGCGGGCGATGACGTAGTTGACTAAATCCACCAGGGAGCTGCGGAAGATGGTATCGGGCAGCTTCTCGATGGCCCGGCAGGCTTGCGAGCAGAAATCTAAAGCGATATCCAGGCATTTTTCAATTGCGGGCGAGTTCTTTATCTTCTCCACGGCCTTAGCCACATCCCTGGCATCTTTGCTGGCTAACACGGTCTTGATGATATCATCACCAGGGTGAGATTCGGCATATAGTATCGATGGCAGTGTCACTGCACCTTCAGCCAAATCAGAGCCGACTGGCTTGCCCATTTCATCTTGCTCTCCAACGAAGTCCAGCACGTCATCTATAATCTGGAAAGCCATGCCAAGGTTATGGCCGTAAGCGCGCAGGGCGGTGATGGCCTCTTCAGGCGATTGTCCCAGGATTGCACCCGACTCACAGGCGAGGCAGAAGAGACAGGCTGTCTTGGCGCTTATCCAGGAGTAGTAGTAATCCCGCGCCGTCTTGAGGTCGAAGGCAAAGGCGGTCTGCCTGACCTCTCCTCCGGAGATAGTCATCAGTGTTTGGGCAAAGAGCTTGATAACCCTCAGATTGTCCGTGTCAGCGCACAGTCTGCCTGCCTTGGCAAACAAGTAATCGCCGAGGAGCAACGCCCTGTTTCCTCCGAAGGCATGACTCACTGTTGGCTTGCCGCGGCGAACCGGCGAATGGTCTACGATATCATCGTGCACCAGTGTGGCTGTATGCAGCAGCTCTACCGCCGCTGCCATGGGAACCAGCAGGGCAGGGTCGTAATGATAGAGTTTGCCGCAGAGCAAGGTGAAAGCCGGCCTTAATCGCTTGCCGCCACCTTCTACCGCGTATTTGAGTAACTCTGCCAGCAGGGGGTCGTCAACCTGAGCCGCTTGTTGCAGGCAACGCTCTACATCTTCGAGGTCATCCACAATCGGCGCATATATCTCATCCAAACTCATTGGCACTACCTACCGATAAGTCTATGAGCTGCTGCTTCCCAGGCGGGCGGTTTCCTCGGCGATGATGCTTTCCTCCAGCTTGGTGAACAAAGGCTCTGGATTGGGCAATTTCTGTCCTGCAACCGGCTGTTGGAATTCCCAGCCGGCATCTTCCACTTTGCCTTTGAAGCCCAGATAGCCGTGCAGTTTCTGGGAGCTAAAAGGTAAAAACGGATAGAAAATAGTTTTTAAAGCAGACAGCACCGAAAGCACCACGTAAACCGATGTGGCAGCAGCCTGGCTATCCTGTTTTATTGTTTTCCAGGGTGCCTGGTCATCGAGGTATCGGTTAGCTGCTTGCGCCAGGGACATCGCTGACCTGACGCTCTCTCTGAAATGGCATCCGTAAAGGAGCTTGTCCACGTCATTCAATGTTGTCTGCGCTAATTCCAGAAGCCCCTGACCCTGGGCACCGATTTCGCCTGGAGCGGGGACTGCTCCACCAAAATTGCGTTGGGTGAAGGTCAAAACTCTGTGTGCCAGGTTCCCGTAAGTAGCCACTAGCTCATCATTGTTGCGTCGGACGAATTCGCGCCAGGAAAAATCGGTATCCGACGTTTCTGGCATGGCTATGGATAGCAGGTAACGCAGAGGGTCGGGCGCATACCTCTCAAGATAGTCGGGCAGCCATACCGCCCAGTTGCGGCTGGTAGAGAGCTTCTTGCCCTCGATAGTCAGGAACTCGTTGGCTGGCACATCGTAGGGCAGGTTGAGACCCTCGTATCCCATCAGCATCGCTGGCCAGATCATGGTGTGGAAGGGGATGTTGTCCTTACCTATGAAATAATAGCTCCTGGCATCGCCTTTCCAGAAAAGCTCCCAGGCTGAGGTATCGTCTTTGGACTTTGCCCATTCCTTGCTGGCTGAGAGATAGCCGATTACTGCCTCAAACCAGACGTAGATGCGTTTTTTCTCGAAGCCCGGCTGAGGGACGGACACGCCCCACTCTATATCTCGGGTGATGGCGCGGTCTTTAAGCCCGCCTTCCAGAAACGCCAGTGTAGAATTGAGCACGTTCTGCCGCCAGTGCGTTTGATTCTTTGCCCACGCCTTGAGCTTGTCCTCAAAGGCGCTGAGGCGCAGGAAGAAATGTTCCGAGTTTTCGAACCTGGGCACAGCCGAGCAGATACGGCAGCGGAGGTCGAGGAGGTCGCTGGGGTTCAATGTCCTGCCGCACTCATCGCACTGGTCTCCCCTAGCCTGGGGATATTGGCAGTTTGGGCAGGTACCCTCAATGTAGCGGTCAGGTAGAAAGCGTTTGCACTGCGGACAGTAAGCTTGTGGCATGCTGTCCTTGTAGATATATCCCTTGTCTAACAGACGCAGGAAAATGTCATGGACAACCTCGGCATGATTGGCTGTGCCGGTGGTGGTGAACAGGTCCCAGGATATGCCCAGCTTCTGCCAGCAGTCGAGGAACTCTTTATGGTACTTGGCTACTACCTCCTGTGGCTTCTTGTTTTCCTGCTCGGCTCGCAGTGTGATAGGCGTGCCGTGCTGGTCGCTGCCAGACACCATCAAAACGTGGTTGCCCTTGAGACGATGATACCGTGCGAAGATATCGGCAGGCAGGTAGGCGCCTGCGATATGTCCCATGTGCAACGGGCCGTTGGCATAGGGCCAGGCTACTGCAACAAGAATGTTTTCAGTCATGAGTACACCCTGGTGATTGCTATTTGTTTTCGAATTTGCTTCTGGGGAAGAAGGTGATATATTTCTCGCCTTTCTCTTTGACAGTTTCGGCTTCGCCCTTCTTCAGGCAGCAGTCAAGGCACCAGCGCTGCTCTTTTCCCTCCTCGCCTTGCAGCAGATAACGCTCGCCGTGCTCAATAATGCGTTTGCATTCGTGGCACTTTAGTTGGCCTGTAGCCGTAAGACCGCGTCGCATACTTCATTCTCCTTCAATTACTTTCAGCCAGGCTTGATAGAGCATTTTCCTGGGCAAACCTGTCTTGCCGGACAATCTGGCTACTGCTTCCTTAGCACCAAGCCCCTGTTTGAAAAGCGCAGCCAGCTCCTTTTCCACCGGTCCGCTGACCTCCGGCTCTTTCGGGACACAGCCGGTGATGACCAAGGTAAACTCCCCCCTGGGCTGGGAGAAGTGTTTTATGGCTTCGCTCAGCTTTCCCCGGAAGACTTCTTCGTAGAGCTTGGTAAGCTCGCGGCAAACTGCTGTTTTTCTATCCCCCAGAATCTCCAGGGCATCTTCCAGCGACTCGATAAGCCGATGCGGAGCTTCAAAAGCTACTATGGTCCATGGCTTGTCAGTCATCGACTGTAACAAACGTCGCCTCTCTCCTTTGCGCCGGGGCAAGAAACCGAGGTAGACAAATTGATTTGTAGGCAGCCCTGAAACTGCCAGTGCCGTAATCACTGCCGAGGGCCCGGGGACGGGCACTACGGGCACGCCCTGTTCGATGGCCGCGGTAATTAGTTCGTAGCCTGGGTCGCTCAAGCCTGGCATGCCTGCCTCGGATACCAGCGCTACATCCTTCTCAGCCAGGCAGTCCAGGAGATATCCGAGCTTGGCTCGCTTGTTTTGCTCATGGTAGCTGGTTAGTGGGGTCTTTATATTGTATTGCTTGAGCAAATGACGCGTGCTGCGGGTGTCTTCGGCGGCAATCAACTTCACTTCTTTTAGCAAGCGCAAAGCCCTCAGTGAGATATCTTCCAGGTTGCCGATTGGGGTAGCCACAACGTAGAGCGCTGGCACAGCCAAATCGCTTAATTATAGCTTACCCACGTTTGGTGGTCTAGCACTGAAGCAAACGATTCGGCTTGACTAAAACTTATGCCCTTTGCTATAGTCTCCTCCAATAACCTCAAGGGGACAAGCATGGCCATCCCGAAATTCAAAGAAATGGAACGAGCTTACGGTTTTGAAGAGGTGGCTATTGTCCCCGGCGACATCACCGTCAATCCCGACCAGACCAACACTGAACTGATCATCGGTAATTTGAAGTTCCCCATACCTATCCTGGCTTCGGCTATGGATGCTATTGTTGACCCCGACTTCGCTATTGCTATGCACAAGCTCGGCGGACTGGCGGTGCTCAATTTGGATGGCGTCCAGGCCAGATACGAAAAACCGGAAGAGATAATCGCCAAGATAGCCCAGGCACCTGATGGCGAGGTCACAGCGCTGCTGCAAAAGGCATATTCCGAGCCGATTAAGGACAACCTAATCGGTGACCGTATCCAGAAGGTTAAGAAGGCAGGAGCTGTCTGTGCCGTATCGCTCATCCCTGCCACCACCAAACGGCTTGCCCCTGTGGCCAGAGAGGCTGGCGCAGATATACTTGTAGTCCAGTCCACAGTGACCACTGCTCGCCATATCTCCAAGAGCTACCGTGGGCTTATCTTCTCCGAGCTGTGCGACCAGTTGAAGATGCCTGTGGTGGTGGGCAACTGTGTCACCTATAGCGCAGCGTTAGAATTGATGAGAACTGGCATCGATGGACTCCTGGTGGGCATTGGGCCCGGGGCTGCGTGCACTACAAGGGAGGTTCTGGGGGTTGGTGTGCCGCAGGTCACAGCGACCATGGACTGTGCTGCTGCGCGTGATGCTTATTTCAAAGAGACGGGGAAATACGTATCGATTATTACTGATGGCGGCATTCGAACTGGGAGCGATTTATGCAAGGCCTTCGCCTCTGGCGCTGATGCCGTGATGCTTGGTTCTATCCTGGCTCAAGCGAAGGAAGCTCCGGGGAAAGGATACAACTGGGGCATGTCACATCCTCACCCCGCCCTGCCCAGGGGTACCAGGGTGAAGGTGGGAGCCCGGACTACCCTGGAGCAGCTTCTCTTCGGGCCAACATCGGTCACTGGAGGCACTGAGAACTTCGTCGGAGCATTGAAGACTTGCATGGGAGTCTGCGGTGCTCTCACCGTCAAGGATATGCACAAGGCGAGGATGGTGATCGCACCATCAATAAAGACCGAAGGCAAGTATTTCCAGGCAATCCAGGGACTGGTCTAATAGCCTCTTCTGCTGTTGCTAGCCTCGTGGTCTATCCTCTGTAGAATCCAGGAATGGCTGAAGGTGTGTTCCGCTATGCTGCATACCCAGCCTTGAACGATAAAGGTGACGTTTTCACTGGATGCAACAAAAGATGATTGTGCAGGAGGTCTCTACAGGTAGCTGCGGTCGTAGAGGAAGCGGTTGAGCAGTATACTTCTCGTGCTTGCTCTAGGCTCCTTGAGGTCAGCGCCCAGGCTGGCAGTGAGGCGGCGGAGTACGATGAGGATAAAGGTGGCTAAAAAGGCTATAGTCATTTCCACTGGCTGGTTCAGGAGCCATGATGCTAACGGTGATACCGCAAATCCGATGAGCATTCCCAGCGGCAGGCTATTGCTGGCCGGCCCGCCCAGCTTAAGTCGTTCATCAATTGTCTGACCTGGGGCTGTAAAACGAGGAATTGTCCTGATAAAGAAGCCGGTCAGCGCCGGGATGATGGTGAGGATGAAGACCCAGTAGGCAAGGGGGGAGGTGGTTGCCGTGAGAAACATGGTAGAGGTGAGTATCATTCCTGCGCCGGTAGTGTTGCCCTTCTCGCCGTCGAACTTCTCAAAGACCGGCCACATCTGGCCTGTTAGCGCTGCGACACCGGCAGCGGCAATCGTTGCCAGGTCAAAGTTGAGCAGGAATCCAACAGCAATAGGGATGACGCCTTTGAGCATGTCAACCAGCACCCCGGAAAGGCCTTCCAATCGGCCGACTTTACTCCATAGCGCTTGGTGTGAATCAGGTTCTTGGGACAGGTCAATACCCCTGGCCTTGCCTAGCAGGAGCATGTAGGGGAAAGAGCCAAGAAGGTAGGCACCTACAACTAAGATGCCGCTAGCCAGTAGCATTGGGTTCTCCATATCGTTATATCGTTATTCGGAAGCGCAAAAGGCAATGCCAATAGCACCAGGGCCGACATGGGCAGCCACAACTGCGCTGACCTCGGTGACGTAGGTTTCGCTACAATTGACCTCTGTATGGAGACGGTTTTCCAAGAGCCTGGCCTCTTTTTCAAGGTCGCTATGGACGACGATAGCCCGAAGCTTGTTGAGGCCTGCCTTTTCCTTCACGGATTTGACCAGGCGGTCAATTCCCTGAGTCCGGCTTCTTACCATTCCAAGAAGGCGCGCATGTCCCATCGAGTTGGTGACAACCGGTTTTAGCCTGAGCAGTGATGTTGCCCAGGCTCCTATTTTAGGTGCTCTGCCACCCCTCTCCAGGTATTTCAGGGTGTCCAGCACCAGGCTGATTTCAACTCTGGGGATGCTCTGCTGGACTTTGGTTATGATGTCATTCAAACTGTGGCCCAATTTTGCGGCACGAGCTGCAGTCAGGGCGACCAGGGCTTGAGCTGCTGAACCGGTACAACAGTCTATCAACTCTATTCGTAGTTTAGGCAGTTGCCTCCTGACCATGTCCATGGCTGATTGCATTGAGGAGAAGGTGGCGCTGTAGGTCGAGGCGACGCTGAGGCACAGGATGTCCTTGCTGTTTTTGGCCACGCGGGAAAAAATATCGACGAATGTTCCGGGTGGTGGTGCTGAGGTTGTAAGAACTTTGTCAGCTCTTTGCAGAGCATAGATTTGTAGAGGAGTAATATCTAGGCCATCTTGATAGGATTCGCCCTGGCAATGGATGTTCAGGGGCACTACCTCGATAGCATACTCTTTCCTGATTTCCTCCGGAAGACAACAAGCGCTATCGACAACAATGGCCATGTTCCCCATGAGATACCTCCGTGAGCGGGATTATTGTGTCGGATAATCCCCCAGGTCAATAAGCTGGTGTGGCAATGAGCCACCTGGTTGTCCTGGAATTGCACTCTGGGTTGTTATCGTTCCACTATCTCGGCAGCACAGCCTTTCGCCTTGAGGTCGCTTATCAATTTCTTGACGTCCTTGGTCTCAACCTGCACCCGTAGGTCCTTTTCCCTGCCCTCAAATGGCGGCATAGTATGCACGCCGTCGATCTTGGCACCACTCTTCATAATGCAATCCAGGACTGAAGTCAGGTTCTTGGGGTCAGCTCCTTTGGTGACATGGAGCCTCACTACGCCTGGCTTGCCTATGCCGAGCATGGGATTCAGAACCTTGTAGAAGAAGTCGTTGGTGGTGACTATGCCTACCAGCTTGCCGCTGTCTACCACTGGCAGTGCACCGACGCCTTTGCTTTGAGCCAGCGCAACCGCATATTCTACTGAGGTATCGGGGGTAACGGTGACCAAGTCTTTCTGCATCACCTCTCTTACCGTCATTTTGGCCAGCAGGTAGTTGATTTCCCAAACGCTGAGGCTGGTGGCCGGCGATGGCCCCTGGCGGTCGATGCGTTCTTTGGTCACTATGCCCACTAATTTCCCTTTGTCCACGACAGGTATTCGCAAAACCTTGTGTGTCTGCATGATCTTCTTGGCTTCCATTATGGGTGTATCGCTGGGAATAGTGACCACGTTCCAAGTCATAACATCTTTAACTTTCATAACTCCCCTCCCTAATGAATTTATGTGTTATTCTATCACAGTCTGGCAAGTCCTAAAAGACTTGCAGGGGATGATATGATACAATAACCTCCTCAGGTGAAGGAGAAGGACGAATGGCTCAGGAGCGCGAAGTGAGCATAATGGTTCGGGTGATGACCATACGCGATGGCACTCATGGCATCAGTCTTGCCATGCCCAACAAGCTAATCGGAGAATGGACAGATAGCGGTGCCGGGTCATTGACTGTAACTGAGGAAATGGGAGTGCAAATTCTTAGCCTCGATGGTTCTCAAAGATACTTGTTATCGATGCCGGGCACGCCATTAAGGGTGGAGAAGGTTTCTGATACAGAAGCCACCATAGTGGTGATGCTGTAGCTGGCCTATTTATTATTAACCAGCGCTTGTCTCTGTTTGTCACCAGGTTATCAAGTAGCGTAAGATTGTGTCATCTCCGGGTGGCGTCTTGTATCCGTTAGCTTGCGAATAGCTTTTGCCCACCTCTACGGTGACCAGGTGGTCGAACTGTGGCTCCACAAATTGTAAGCCCTTATCGGTGGTTTCGAAGGCCACTATAGTATGCCCCTTGCCTTCGGGGTAAAAGATGTCAACCACTGCGCAGCGAATTCCCTGGGCTTCAGCATTGTTGTTCACTTCATGGGAGAAGTCCACACAAACATATTCTCCTGGGATGTATTTGTGTTCGCTGGTTTTGTCTCTGGCTAGAAGCTCCAGCATCTCCTGGAAGGTGGGGTTCCGTAGGGAGAAACGGTTGGAGGTGTCTTTTAAGGCAGCCTGACGTCCTGCTTCATAGCCGGCTTGATAGTCAGTCTGTTTGGCCTGAATCTGGGCATCTGTCTGGCTAAGCGTGGCCTGGTGCCCCGATTGATAACCTGAGCTATAGCCGATATGCTGGCCATAGTTGTAGCTGATAAAGGCGGTACCGCTGCAGAGCATCACTATCGCCATTGTCCACCCGAGTATGGCGCCTAGCTTCTGGTTGCTGTCCATGATATGACCTCCATACGGTTAATTAGTTTACCCCCGTAACCGCCGATAGGCAAATGGGTGTTTTCCGTGGCTTAGCTATTGACAAACGTGGGAATGTGGGCTACAATCTCGCCTCGTTGAATTCGTTATGAGTTCATTACCAATATACACTGGTCTGGAATACGTAGGGCTGGCTCTGATTTTCCTGCCGGAGCCAACTACCACGTTCATTGGTGTGGGGCTCTTGGGCTATGCCCGCAGCAAGAAAATGGGACAAGAGCCGCAGCTAGTATATCGCCGTGCCTATTTCAGTGACATCTATTCTTACAATCTGAAGATGAAGGATGGGGCGGCTATCCATTATCATGTAACCGGCATCAGGGAAGGCCAGATGCCCAGAAAATGGCCTGTGGCCTGCAAGCCGCACACTGCAGACCATCTCCGTGAATCCCATCTCAAGACCAAGAACAATGTTATCCATGCTCTGCCCCCACGCAAACCGCTTACTGGATCACGGGAAGGTCTATTGGCCAGCCGCATAGTCCACACACAGCCAACGCGCAAGCAATTTTCTGGACTGCAGGAGGGACTTCTCAACAATCGTGCTGCCGGCGCAGGTTATGCCCGGTCAGTGGCCGCCCGTCGTTCCCCCCGGCCCAAGTGGGCCACCTAACCCCTCAAAGACAAGCCTCAAGTTGCAAGTCTTCGGTCACTAGTCACTTGTTTCTCCCCTGTTGTCTCTAGCCTCTAGCTTCTCGTCTCTTCCGTCCCCGCCACCCCAATACTCTAAGCAAGGTGCCTATTTCGGCCTCCTCATGCAGGGGATTTCGCAATGGCAAATCAGGAACAATATCATACCGATTCCGCCTCCCCTCCCTTTCTTTAATTATGTAGCCCTCTTCCAACAAATCGGCGATTATCTTCCTTGTAGCTCTCTCCGTGATGCCTATTTCGTTTGCCAACTCCATGGCTGTAGTTCGCTTGTGTCTGGCAATGTAAGCCAGGACTAGAGCATGGTTGGTCACGAATGCCCATCGGGACGAAGGTTTTCTTCCCCATCGCCTAAAAACCATTATATCTCCTTCAGGTACGTTGCACAGGATGTATAACAGTACATGAATAATAAATCATCATTGAAATAACATGAATCGATGTGATATTATAATCATATCCAGTCCCAGGTTGCAAGGTGCAGGCTGTCGGAGGCGTGCAGCTCGTGACTTGTAGCTTTGAACTGCGGGGAGCGACGCGCCCAGGGAAGTTTTTGACTTTTGACCTTTAACTTTGCTAATAACACGGAGGTGTAGCCCTGATTATGGCTAAAAAGAAGACCGAAGCTGTAAAGACGCTAGCAGACGTATCTGAGGAAAAGGCATTCTGGTGCTACGGGGGCGAGGTTTTCAAGAATCTGCAGGAGTTAGCTGCTGCCCTGGAGCGTATGTCAGAGGAGGCTTTCCGGCATCACGTTACTGAACACAAAAACGACTTCAGCAACTGGGTCAGGGACGTATTTGGAGACACCACTCTGGCGAATCAACTGCGCAAAGCCACCACTAAATCCTCCGCTGCCAGCAAGGCGAAGGCCAGAATTAACTGGCTGAAAGACAGAACCTAGAAGCCAAAAGCAAGAGGTAAGATGCGAGTGACCAGCGACGGGTCTCGAACGACGCATCTTGCCTCTTACTTCTTGTCTACCCTATAATATGCCACCGTTGCTAAGCCATTATATGGCATTGATGGACAGCAGGCATGCCCATCAGCTTTACTCAAATCCGACGGTTTTCCTGGTGATGAAAGCATAGATAGCCATGCCACAAATAAAGAGATAGACAGGAGAATATGCCAGAAGAAAACAATAACAACAAGAAAAAGAGGCTAGAGGCCGAGATACGCCAGATGGAGATAGACGACGTCAGTGCCGTCTATCACCTGGGGGAACAGCTTTTCACCAGCGAGGAGTTCCCCATACTCTACCGGACATGGGACGCCTACGAGGTTACTGACTATTTCACTTCTGACCCTAGCTATTGTCTGGTAGCCGAGTCCGATGGCAAAATCGTGGGCTTTATTCTGGCCAATACCATAGAGAAAGAGGGCACTGCCTGGAAGAAATACGGGTACGTGAGCTGGATAGGCGTGGATGAGGAGTACCAGCGGAGTAACCTGGGCCAACGGCTTTACCGCAGACTGGAAGACAGGTTCGAGGAAGACGGTGTACGGATGGTTATTGCCGATACCGATGCCGAAAACTCGAAAGCTATCGGCTTTTTCAAGGGGCTAGGATTCTCTGTCCGTGCTGATCATGTCTGGATGGCAAAAACACTGAAGAAATAGACAACCCCCAAGTATCCAATGAAGACGAAGTTAAACCAATCCGCCCAGATACAGCCAAAGAGGCTCAAAAGTATCATTCGCGACCTGGTGGACATTTACAGTCCCACAGGAAAAGAGGAAGAGGCTCTTGAATTCACAGAAGTTTACCTAAAGAAACTTGGCTTGTGTGTAACCAGGCAAGAGGTGGACGAGAATCGCTACAACCTCATCGTGCCACCGTCCAGGAAGGGGTGGGACACCCTCTATTTTATAGGGCATTTGGACACGGTAAACGCCTATGACCTGGAGGACTACGGATTTCATCAGAAGGGTGATTCAATTTTAGGATTGGGAACTGCAGACATGAAGGCTGGCTGCGCTGCCATGCTGGAAGCCGCTACCGTATTAGCCAAAATAACAAAAGGTGCTATGCCTGTCGGGCTGGCCTTTGTAGTTGGCGAGGAAGAAGACAGCAGCGGTGCCAAGACACTGGTTAAAGAATTGGACTTCAACTGGGCGGTCATAGGAGAACCGACCAACCTGATGCCCTGCCTGGGGCATTACAGCTACATGGAGGTTCTTCTGCGTACGGAGGGGAAGCGTGCCCACTCTTCAATGCCTGAGCTGGGCCAAAATGCCATAGAAGCTATGCTAAAGTTGCTGCTGCAGCTAACGGAATATGCCACCTCCAGGCACCAGGAACTGGTCTACAACATC
>Ga0194126_10008669_pt1 | contig 13778 bp, 9 predicted proteins | sample TA2KigC150mmetaG_FD_148641 | JGI IMG/M metagenome (GOLD analysis project Ga0194126, IMG submission 148641) | Freshwater microbial communities from Lake Tanganyika, Tanzania - TA2015035 Kigoma Deep Cast 150m | ecosystem: Environmental > Aquatic > Freshwater > Lake | place: Tanzania: Lake... | reverse complement strand
GACCTGGACCTGCCTGAGTCCGTACTGGGTGATCTCGACGGGGTCTTCCGCCGTCCAGATTTTTCTGTCGGGCCTGTTGATCTCGTGAAGGGCGGCGTGCAGGGTGGTCGTCTTTCCCGAACCGGTGGGGCCTACGACGAGGATCATCCCGTAAGGTTTCTCCAGAATCGACCGCAGCTCTTTTTCGTTGCGGACCGACATCCCCATCGCGGTAAGGGGCAGGGTCGTCCCCCCCTGCGCCAGCATCCGCATCACCACATCCTCCACCCCCCCTTGGGTCGGGATCGTAGCCACACGGAGCTCGATCTCCTCGTCGCCCGGCCTGCGGAACTTGATTTTGCCGTCCTGGGGAAGGCGCTTGATGGTGATGTCGAGGTTCGACATGATCTTGATGCGCGAAACGACCGCTGCGCGGTAGCTGTAAGGGAGGGTTTGATAGAGGGCGCAGTCCCCGTCTACACGGTAGCGGACCTCGATATTCTTCTTTCCTACATTGGGTTCGATGTGGATATCGGAGGCACGCTTGGCCTTGGCGTCGAGGATGATCTTGTTGACAAGCTGCATGATCACGCTGTCCGATTCGGTGACCGCGTCTTCGTCCTCTTCCGCCGGCTCTTGGTCGGCCTCGAACTTCCCGAGGATGTCGACGATGGTGAAATCCTCCTCGGGAGACTGATAGAACTTATTGATAAATTTGATGATATCCGCCGGAAGCGCCACGTCGTAGTGGACGGACTTTGTCTTCAGGAGGTTTTCGATCATGTCGCGTTTGATGATGTTGTTGGGATCGTCCACGATGACATCGATGACGCCGTCCTTCCGCTCCAGCGGGACCCAGAGCTCGCGGCGGAGATACTCTTTATTGAGATTGCCTAGCAGGTCTCCCGGGATGGGGATTTTATCCGAGTAGGTGACGAATTTGCAATTATAGAACTCCTCGAAGGAGCGGCCGAGGTCGTCGCGGGAGATCTTGTGTTTTTTCATCAGGAAATCTTCGATCGTCTCCTTGGCCTCTCGGGATTCATCCAGGGCCCGATCCAGGTCCTCCTCCTTGATGAGGTCGCGGCTGATCAGATAATCGAACCGGGTCTTCCGTTTACGGGCATACCTTCCCTGATTGAAGAAGGCAACCCCCAGGACACCCGAGATTTCCTGAAGGAACCCTTTTTCATCCTCGGAAAATTTCCCGGCGTCGCCTTTTTTGTTGAGAATCTGGACGACCCCCATCAGGGTTTTGTCATGGTGGATCGGGGCTGCCAGGATCTGCCTCGTCCTGAATCCCGACTTTTTGTCCCATCGCTGGTCAAAAGTCAGACCCGGGTCGATCGATCTGAGCTCTGCGGCGTCATAGGCGTCGGCGATGTTGACGATCCGGCCGACGTTGGCCACATATCCGGCGATGCTCCGGTTATTGATCGGGACCCGGATTTCCCTGACCCGGGCGCCGATGAGCAAAAGGGAGTAGATTTCGTTGCGCGCCCGGTCGACCACATAAATGGTGATGGAATGGGCTCTGAAAAGGTTCAGGATCCCATCCTTCAGATCGACGAGGATCTGCTTGATATTTTGTGCGGCGTGGATCCGGTTGGTGATATCGACAAGGTCCTTGCGGAGCCGGAGCTTTTCCTCCAGTTCGGCAAATTCATTTTTTTTGATCACGTCCATACGGTCTTGCTCCATGCTCACCTCGGCGGTCCGGCCTGATCGTCGGTTACGATCCTGGAAAAATCAGCTACATCGTGAAACAGAGTGGAAATCTCCCTGAGAAGCGAGAGGCGGTTTAAACGGATAGGTTCATCGTCGGCCATCACCAGAACCGAATCGAAGAAGGCGTCCACCGGTTTCCGCAGTCTCGCCATCTCGACGAGGGCCGAAGAATAGTCGCCGCCGGCGATATAGGCCATGACGCTTTGCCGGATCTGTAGAAAAGCCGCGTGGAGATTTCGCTCCTCCTGGTCGGAGAATAAAAGGGGATCGACACTACCGTCGGTGACGTTGCGGATGATATTGACCACACGCTTGAAAGCAATCGCCAAAGGCTGAAAATCGGGATGGGATTTGAATTCTTCCATCGCCAGGATCCTTGCCCATGCCGGGACGAGATCTTCGGCGCCCTTTGCGAGAACGGCGTCCACAACGTCATAGGGATGCCCCTGGGCGATGAGTTGGTTCTCAAACCGGCCCAGGAAAAAATCGAGTACGGCATCTTTCGTTTCACCGGGAGGACGCCTGAGAAGGGGGCCGAGGATGGCAAGGCTCTCGTCGATCAGGGCGTCGAGCGGCAGCGGGAAACCCTTGCTGAGTATGATATTGATCACGCCTAAAGCCTGGCGGCGCAGGGCATAGGGATCGGCCGTACCCGTCGGGATCAGGCCCACGCCGAAAAATCCGCAAAGGGTATCCAGTTTGTCGGCGATGCTGACGATGGCCCCTTCATCGGTTTCGGGGAGCTCGCCTCCTGCTGCCGTGGGAAGGTAGTGTTCATAAATCGCGCGGGCCACGGTGGCGTCCTCGCCGTCCAGCAACGCGTATTCCCTCCCCATGATTCCCTGAAGTTCGGCAAACTCGCCGACCATCTGGGTGTCTAGATCGGCTTTTGCGAGCAAAGCGGCCCGCTCTATGCGCGAGGCAAGCGTGGGGCGGATCCGGTCGGCGATCCATCCCGCCAGTTTCCGGAAACGCATGACCTTTTCGTAGGAGGTGCCGAGCAGGCTGTGGAAGATGACCTTCCGCAGGTCCGAAACACGGGTCTCGAGGGGGATTTTACGGTCCGCCTCGAAGAAGAAGCGGGCGTCGGCAAGACGGGCGCGCAGGACCTTTTCGTTTCCGCGTCTCACGACCGCGGGATCGCGCGCGAGTGTGTTGCTGACCGTCAAAAAATAGGGCAGGAGGTTTCCGCGATCGTCCAAAACCGGAAAATATTTCTGATGCGAGATCATCGTTGTGATGAGAACCTCTTTGGGGAGCTTCAGATACTCCCTGTCGAAGCTTCCGCTGACGACGGTCGGATACTCCGTGAGGTGCGTGACGGTTTCGAGAAGCGCATCGTTCCTGAGCGCCCTGCCTCCCAATGCGGCGGCCGCTTTTTCAGTTTCATCAAGGATGATCGTCTTTCTCTCCTCGGGGTCGGCGATGACGAAATGGTTCCGTGCTTCGTTCAGATAGTTCTCGAAGCCTTCGACGGGAAAGGATCCGGGACTCATGAAACGATGGCCGCGGCTGATGCGACCGCTTTCGATGTTGCCGATCCGAAAGGGGATGACCCGGCCGTCGTAGAGGGCCACAATCCAGTGAATGGGGCGCGCAAACCGGATCTCCAGATCGGACCAGCGCATCGATTTGCGAAAGGGGATTCCGGTGACGAGCCTGGTCAGGATCGCCGGGAGCAGGCTGTCGGTTGCATCGCCGGTGATTTTCTTGCGGGCGCAGAGATACTCCCCCTTTTCCGTGGAGGTCCTCTCCAGCGCGGAGATCGCGACGCCCTGTCCCCTGGCGAACCCCAGCGCGGCGGGAGAGGGGTTTCCCTCGGCGTCGAAGGCGACCCTGCAGGCCGGTCCCAGTTTCTCGACAATCTGATCTGCCTGTCTCTCCGCGACCGAAGCCGCTGTCAACAGGAGTCTCCGGGGCGTTCCCATCGATCGAATCTCCCCGCAGGGGATGCGGCTCTCCGCAAAGGCCTGCCGGATCATCGCCTCCATATCTTTGAGCGCCTTGGGAAGAAAGGCGGCAGGGATCTCTTCTGTGCCGATTTCGAGCAACAGCTCCTTACCCATTAATATACTCCTTTAAATAACGATGCTGAGATATTGATATTAAATGATTAATTTACATTACTGCTCAGCATTTTTCGTTCTATGGTGCGGACTCAAGCGGGGGTCTCAATGGGTAGCCCATCGATTCCCGTTGACGCAGATAGCTCTCGGCGCTCAGACGCGCCAGGTTCCTGACACGGCCGATATAGCTCGTCCGCTCGGCCACGCTGATTGCCCCCCGGGCGTTCAGGAGGTTGAAGGTGTGGGAACACTTGAGACAATGATCGTAAGTAGGCAGCACCAGGCCTTTTTCTGCCGTCCTGTTTCCTTCCGCTTCGTACATGTCGAACCGCTTGCGAAGCTCGCCGATATCGGCGGTTTCGAAGTTGTAGACCGACCACTCAACCTCGCCCGCGTGGTGGACATCCCCGTAGTTGATTCCCTTGGTCCATTCGAGGTCGTAGACGTTGTCGATCCCCTGGAGGTACATGGCTATCCGTTCGGTGCCGTAGGTGAGCTCGGCGCTGACGGGGCGGCAATCGAAACCGCCGACCTGCTGGAAGTAGGTGAACTGCGAGATCTCCATCCCGTCGAGCCAGACCTCCCAACCCAGCCCCCAGGCGCCGACCGTGGGTGATTCCCAGTCGTCCTCCACGAAGCGGATGTCATGGTCGAGCGGATCGATCCCGAAGCTCTTGAGGGAGTCGAGGTAGAGCTCCTGGATGTTGAGCGGCGAGGGTTTCAGGAGGACCTGATACTGATAGTAGTGCTGGAGACGGTTCGGGTTTTCGCCATAGCGGCCGTCCGTGGGTCTCCGGGAGGGCTCCACATAGGCCACCCTCCAGGGTTCGGGTCCCAGGGCCCGCAAAAAAGTGGCCGGGTTGAAAGTGCCGGCCCCCACTTCGATATCGTAGGGCTGCTGGATGACGCATCCCTGATCGGACCAGTATCGTCCGAGGGCGAAGATTAATTCCTGAAAAGTCACGGATCCTCCCATCATTTATCGTTTGATTTTATAGTAATTAAATCAAGTCTTTCTAACACGGAGGCCGGCGGGTGTCAATATCAATTCAGAATCCTTGCCAGGACAATGCAGTTTTTTTCATAGAGGATTTCATGGGGACCGGCTTCGGACAACCGGGTCTTTTTGGTGATCAGGACATCACCCGAAGCGGGTGTGCGCAGGGCGACGAATTTGCGTGAATAAAAGGCAAAACTGGGCAGGTAGTGTCCCCACATCACCACCGGCCCAGGAAGCCGACCGGCGATCAGAGCGGCTTCCCGAACCGGAGACTGCATCAGTGTCCCGATCCGCGGCATCAGCGCCAGATTGATGAGAAGCAGATAGGCGATGGAAACCACGACGGCATGCTTCAGGGATGCGGGTTGCCGAATGAAGAAAAGCAGCGCTACGACACCCGTCAGAAGGCCGCAGAAGAGGGTATAGTCGGTCCCGAAGAGCGGCCGGCCCGAAATCATGACGCACACGGCGAAGCGATCCTGGACATAGGGAATGACCAGGGGAAGGGCTAGTGGAAAAATCAGAAAAAGGGCCAGAAACACCGCTGCCGGCGCAATGTATGACCGCAGGCTCTCCAGTCGTTCGTAGACGCCCCCGAAAAGGATGAAAAGGGGGGGGAACGCGCTGAGGATATAGTGGGGAAGTTTGGTCCCCCCGAAAGAGAACAGTATCAGTACGAATCCGATCCAGACAAAGCAGAAACGATACACCTCCTTCTTCCAGAGCGATCCGGCCCGGCGGATCAAGGTCAACAGCAGGCCGCAATGGGGTAGCGTGCCGACGATGAGCACGGGAATGTAATAGAAAAAGGATCCGGAATGGTCTTCAAATGCCCGGGAGTATCGCTCCAGATTGTGCTTAAGAAAAAAATCCTGCAGGAAAACCGCCCCCTGGTTCATATATTCCAGAACATACCAGGGGAGGGCGACGAGCGCAAATATCAGAATCGCCGGTAGGCTAAAGACCATCCTCAACCAGAGTCGAAACTCTTTTTTCAAGAGGCAGTAGATCAGGCTGATCCCGAAGGGAATGACGATGGCGACCGGTCCTTTGGCCAGAAAGGCCAGCCCCACAAAGAGAGCGGCCCAGTAGAGCTTCCGGTTTTGTCTGTTTTGCGTATACTCATAGATGTGAAACAGGCACTGGGTGATGAACAGATTGAGGGCGGAATCCACAATGGCGGCTTTCCCGGTGATCGTGATCTGAACGGCGCTGATGAAAAACAGGGCGGAGAGGATGCCGCATTGCGGGCCCAAGTGGCGGCGGGTAAAGCCGAAAATCGCCAGCATCCACAGAAAGGTTGCCAGCGCGGAAGGGAAGCGGGCTGCGAATTCATTCAGGCCGAATATCTTGAAGCTGAGGGCTTGAAGCCAGTAGATGAGGATGGGTTTGTCGTATTGCGGCGCGCCGTTGAAGTGCGCGGTGAGGTAATCGCCTTTTTCGAGCATTTCACGACTCGCTTCGGCGTAGAACCCCTCGTCCTCGTCGAAAAGCGGCGCCGCCCCCAGAAGGGGGAACAGGCTGAGAGAGGCTATGACAAACAGCAGCGCTATCCAAAGCCTGTCGTGGGGAAACCGCGAAGAGAGCTGTTTCATGGGCCTGCCTCGATCCTTCCGGTCACGATCGCAGGGCTGCCGCCTGAAAGGCTGCACCGCCGATCGCGACGCGACATGATAGCAATACGTAAGGGATGCCGCCCCGCATGTCAAGGAAATCTTGCTTCAGCAAAGCGGGCCGGCGCTCGGTGGGGTCATGATTTTATCTAGATTCCAAGGGACTTTTAGGGGCTTTCGGCTTGCAAAAAAAGGGCTTTGCGAATATAGTCCCGCCGTGCGTCGAAGATCTCCCGGTGGGCAGTTATCAGGGTATCCAATGCCGGGAGGCAAAGAGGAAACGGTCCGTCAGCCCTGCCCGAGGGCCCATTGGGGCTTCGCATACCGGCGGCGGACTGTTGTTTTGGCAGGAGTGCGGGGATGACAATGCTGTCGATAGTGGTGCCTGTATACAAGGAGGAGCGGAACATTCCTGAATTCGTGACCCAGGTCGCCTCCGTCATGGAACGGGTGACCGATGATTACGAGATCATCTTTGCGCTGGATCCGTCGCCGGACCGGAGTGAGGAGGCGATCCTCCAGGCGAGAGCGACGAATGCCCGAATCAAGATGCTGACATTCTCCCGCCGCTTCGGCCAGCCGATGGCCACACTGGCCGGTCTCCAATACGCCGCGGGAGAAGCGGTGATCGTGATGGATGTGGACCTGCAGGACCCGCCGGAGCTGATTCCCGAGCTGATTGCCAAATGGCGAGAAGGCTACGACGTGGTATGCGCGCAAAGGAGGAGCCGGGCCGGTGAGACGGCGATAAAGAAGACGGTGGCATGGCTCGCGTACCGGGCGATCAGAGGCCTTTCGGAGGTGGACATACCCCCCAATACGGGGGATTTCCGACTGATGAGCCGGCGGGTGGTAAAGGAGCTGAACAGGCTCAAGGAGAGCCACGGATTTCTCAGAGGCATGGTCGCTTTGGTCGGGTTCAGGCAGACCTGCATCCTCTTTGACAGACCCGCCCGATTTTCCGGTGCCGGCCAGTATAATCGGTTCATCGGTTCGCTGCGGATCGGCATCAACGGCCTGGTATGCTTCTCGGGAAAACCCCTCTTTCTGGTGTCCGTTATTGGGTCTCTGATCGTGGCAGCGGCCGTCTGTTTGGGGGTGGCGTTTGCTTTCATGGAATTCACCGGCGCCGCTTGCCGGGTCGAGCATCCGGTGATGGTCGTCCTGCTCCTGTTGCTCGCGGGGATACAACTGCTCAGCATCGGACTCCTCGGCGAGTACCTGTCGCGGATTTACGACGAGGTCAAGGGGCGCCCGAAATTCATCGTGGACAGGGCGGAAGGATTCGATGGCGGGGCGGTGTGGAATGCCGACCGGCACTGAAGACAACGGGATCCGATGGCGATCCCGTTGCGAATGGGTGAGCGAAAAAGAAAGGATCAGAGATGTCAGGAAGGGATGAGTTGTCCGATTTCTATCCGGCGAGTTTACCCATCGTCGTCGAACGGGACGTGGTGGAGGCGGCGATGTCCGACGGCAGGGCGAAACGGTCGTGGGTGCTGGCCTTCGTGGTCGGTACGAAACCCTGTTTCAACAAAGTGTACGGCGCGATGACGGCATGCCGTGACCGCGGTATTCCCATGTTCGTGATCGACGCAAACCAGCATTACGACAGCACGCTGACCTACGGCCTGATGGAGTTCGGGTTTGAAAAGCATGTGGCGTTCAATCTGCAGCTCAGGGGCGATCTTGCGCAGAAATCGGGCGAGCTCTTCTACAAGACCACGCGGGTCGCCAACTGGCTCAAGGAGAACTGGCCGGATGTGGCGGTTGTGCCTGTGGTGAACGGCGACACGATACTCTGCCCGATCATCCCCGCCGCGTGGATGTTCAGCCGCGGAGAAAAATCGATACAGAACGAGGCCGGGCTGAGGTCGATGTCTCCCGCGATCTTCGAGCGCATGAGCGAAGGGATCGGCATGGGGGAATTCATGGAGGGGCAATGGAGCGGGGAGTGGAGGTTGATGCGGACGGAGCCCTTCCCCGAACAATGGGACACCTATGTCTCCGCGGCCGGATGCGAGCACCACATGGCCCCCGTCGAGCTCAACCGGCAGCACCTGCTTCGAGAAGGGTATCCCGAGGACCATATTTACCTGACGGGCGGCGTTGTCGTGGATGCGCTCAAGCTCAAGCTCCAGGAGCGACCGGTCCCAAGCGTCTTCGAGATTCACCCCAGGCTTTCGGAGGGAAGCTGGATCAGACTCGACATCCACCGCAAGGAGAATCTCTCCCGCCGCAGGTTCACCGCCATTTTCGAGGCGCTGGAGAGGCTGGTCGCGAGGCGGCTTCCGATCACCATGGTCATGATGAACGCCACCAAGCATGCGATCGGCCGCTGGGGCCTCGAAGATCGGTTAGAGCGTTTGAAAAAGCAATCCAATTTTCTCGCCACCGAGGTATGGCCCGCCTACGGACACGTCGTGGAATTCTACTCCTCGAAACACTGCCTGGCAGCATGGACGGACAGCGGCGGCATCCAGGAGGACATGAACATGCTCGGCAAGCCCTGCATCACCTGCCGGTTCAACACCGACAGGCCCGAAACGGTGATGGGCAATCACGGGAACGTGCTGGTTCCTCCTATCAGTGCAGGTTTTCTCGAGAGGGCTCTCGCCGCGATCGTCGAAGACCCATCCGTTCTGGCGAAGCTTGAAAACGCGACACCTCTCTATGGCGAGAACCAGGGCCGGAAGTTCGCCGATGCGATAGAGCCGCATACGGCTTCCAACGCCTCATCCCATCGGTTGAGCCACGAGATCCTGGGGTTTGGCGTGGATGAATCCCACCTCGAAAGGAGCTTCTGATCCATTCCGTCAGAGAGCAACCAGTCTGAAAGGGGCGGATCATCCGCTGGGAACCCATGATGGACACAATACTCAAGCTCGATTGCCTGCACTTTCCTGGAAGCCGGCCCTGCGCGTTCAATAAGACGGAGGGGATAACCTGCCCCGGATGCGTCCATTACACCCCCAAGGGCTTCCGGATTCTCATCGTCAAACTCGACGCGGTGGGCGATGTCCTGCGCACCACCAGCCTGCTGCCGGGACTCCGCGAAAAATATCCGGACGCGGAGATCGTCTGGGTGACCCGGGCCCGCGCGCGGGATCTGTTCCTGAACAATGGCTTCGTCAGCGAGGTCTGGACCGTTGAAAACGATGCCCTCGCGCGCCTGGGCGTCGAGCGTTTCGATCTGGTGATCAACCCCGATGCCGACAAACTCACTTCGGCTCTCGCCGCAGCGGCCGACTGTAATGCGAGGCTCGGAATGACGCTCGACGAGCGGGGATGTGTATTGCCGGTCAATGCCGAGGCAATCGAGTGGCTCCAGATGGGGGCGTTCGACGAGCTGAAAAAAAAGAACACGAAGACGTATCAGCAGATCCTCTATGAGATGTGCGGGATGGCATATGCGCGTCAGCCAATCGTCCTCGAAGCGACTCGCGCCGAGCGGGAGTGGGCAGGTCGCTTTCTTTCCACGGCCGGGGTAAAAGAAGGGGAGAGTGTCATCGGATTGAACCTGGGCGGCGGAGAGCGCTGGAAGCGGAAACGCTGGACGGAGGAGCATTTGCTTACATTTGCCGGGCGAGTCCTCTCTCTTTCCGGTTTCAGACTGCTGCTGATCGGCGGACCTTTTGAGCGGGAACTGATCGGCCGCATGCTCTCCAAACTTCCCCCGGGTGTCATCTCTTCCGGCCACGACCGGACCCTCAGGGAGCTCGCTGCGCTCGTGGGGCAATGCGCCTCCATCATCACCGGAGATACGCTATGCCTGCACGTTGCCTGCGCGCTCGGCGTGCCGGTGGTTGCCCTTTTCGGTCCCACCAGCGCTGCAGAGATCGAGCTGTACGGCAACGGCGAGAAGATCGTCGCCGGAGGATGCCATGCCTGTTACCTCACCGACTGCGATGTGACGCCCAACTGCATGGAGACAATCACCCCCGAGGTCGTCATGCGGGCGATGCTGGGCCGGCTCGGCATCGAACCTCACGCCCCTTGAAGTCGCTTTTTCGGGGCAAGATTTCTCAGCAGGGTTCAGCGTTTCCGGGAAGATCTTCTTCTGCCGCTGCGGCCTTCAATCCGACAAGATTCCGGATGGGGTTGTAGCGTCTATGTCGCCGATCCCGACAAGTGGTTCCCGAGGAGCATGCCGCCGTCGATGACGATTTCCGTTCCCGTCGTGTAGCTGGAGGCCGCCGATGCCAGGAACAGTGCGGCGCCGGCGATCTCATCCGGCCGTCCCATGCGGCCCGTCGGCAAGATCCTCTCCAGGGCCGCCCTGGCCTTTGTGGCCTCCTCGGGAGGAAGGTGCGCCCAGTGCGAATTCATCATTTTGGTATCGATCGGTCCGGGGGCGATGGTGTTCACCTGGATGTTGAACGAGGCAAGCTCGCTCGCGAACGCCCTCGTGATCATACGGACGCCGGCCTTGGAGATGGAGTAGACACTGACGAACGGCTCGGGATTGAAGCCGTCGACCGAGGCGATATTGATGATTTTCCCGCCACCCTGGGCCTTCATGACATTGGCGACAGCCTGGCTCGTGAAATAGACCCCCTTGAGGTTCACGTTCATGATGGTGTCCCAGAGGCGCTCGTCCGAATCGAGGACGGTGCCCATCGCGGGGCTGGACCCGGCGTTGTTCACGAGGATGTCGATTCGACCGAACCTCTCCACCACCGTATTGACCATCCGCTGGATCTCGTCCATCCGGCCTAGGTGGGCCGGGAGGGAAAATGCGTTGCCGCCGAAGGCCTCGATCGCTGCCGCCGTTGACTCCAGGTCCTGAGCCTTGCGGCTGGTGACGACCACCTGTGCCCCGGCCTTGGCGAAGCCGAACGCTATCGCCTGGCCGATCCCTCGACCGCCGCCGGTCACGACGGCCACCTTGCCGCTTAGTGAAAACTGGGATAGATCAAACATGATTGAATTCTCCTCTTGTCATACTGGCAGTGAATCATTTCCAGCGGATCTTGGGCGCCCTGCGTTCCGGCACGCGAAAATACCTTGGTTTGGGGTAGCCCAGCATCATCGGGTAATGATGGGGGTGATCTTCAGGGATCCCCATCTCTTTTTTCAGTTGCGGCGAGGAGAGTATCGCCCCCTGAGCCAGTCCCGCCCAGCAGGTCCCCAGACCCATGGAGGTTGCCGCCAGTTCGAAGTACGACAGGGCCAAGGTCACGTCCACCAGTCCATTGGGATCCGTTTTGGGTGCTGAGGCGACCACCACGACCGGGGCATCCCGAAGTACGATGTCATGACCGGCATCCCAGACGGCCACGATCATCGGCATGTACGGCGCATAGGCGGGTTGCGGATCTTTCTGGAGCACCAAGCGCATCCAGTCCACCGTCAGTCTGGATAGCTCCTTGATTTTTTGTTTGTCCCTGAAAACCGTCCATTCAACCATCTGAGAGTTGCTCCCTGTCGGCGCATACCGGGCAATCTCGATCAATTTCGTGATCGTCTCTTCTTCCACCGGTCGGTCCTTGAGAAACGAGCGGATCGAGCGGCGGGAGCGGAGAAACTGGACGGCCTGCGCCTCGCCAATCGTCAACTCCTCCCGGATCGATGGGCAGCTTTCGAGCGGAACCAGGGTATGGCTGAGCGCCCCATGCGGGCAGACGGCCACGCAGTGCCCGCATTGGGTGCAGTGCTGTTCGCCCCCGGGAACCATTTCGGGATATCCTTCCGCAGTCCTAAGGTGGATGATGGCCATCGGGCATTCTTTGGCGCAATAACCGTCTTTCCTGCATTTGCTCGCGTCGACAATCAAAAATCCCATCTTTGCCTTCCTTTCAACCCGGATGCATTAAAGCCTGTGGCGCATCATCGACGGCACATTCTTATAGATCTCTCAGATAAGAGGGGAGTTGGGCCTTCTTTTTCCCGGCGTGGGCGCAATGGATAGGGAAGCCCTGGGTCTTATAATCCTTCGGCTGGACCGGAGAGGCGACGCGGCACTCCTCGCAGGTCTCTTTCCGGGAAACCAACGGGGGTTCGCCCTTGCAGGACTCGACGATCCGGATCGCTTTCTTGACGGCCCGGCTCTCGCCTTCGGCCACCAGTATAACCGCCCCCTGCGTGCCGCCCGAGCCGCCGGATGCCACATGACAGGCATCGACCCCGGCCAGGATCCGGAGCGCCTCGATCTCCGTGATCACCTTCGCGCCCGGCATGTGAAGCAGTCCCACCTTCATTCCCATGCAATAGTCGAAGGTCCGCTGGCCGCAATGGGGAACGGCTGCCGTGACCGAAGGGATCAGCTTCTCGAGACCCACCGGCACGATGAGGTTGATCCCGCGGGCTACGATGGTCCCGATCGACCAGCCGATGGTGCCCCCCTCCGGGTGGGCCATGAACACCGCCGCATTCCCCCCGGAATCGACGGCGTTTGCCCCCTTGATGAAGACGGAGCCGCTTCCGAACTCCCGCAGGAGCTCGGACATGGTGGGGGCGGGGGGGACGACCTCCCCGCGATTCAAGACCAGAATCGGCCCCTTTTCCTTTCCGGGAATGGTGCACAAAACCCCGTTCTGTATGCACCCGGAGAGATAGGAGTCGCGGGCGACCGCCTCGCGAAATCTTTTCTTTCCAAGGATTTCCTCGGCCACATAGACGCACGTGGACCCATGACCGATCACCATCCGGTCTTCTTTTACCGCATGTTTCACCTCGGGAAGAGCAGCCACGGCCTTCCCGATGAGTTTCTTGGATTCGGTGGGTGTCAGCACAAACAGCGCACGCATCAAAGATATCCTCCTGTGTATCATTACAATGTAAAATACACCGGGGCCGAAGAGGGGACTTCTGCCCGGTCCGGCGGTCAGGACGATCTAGCTACCCTCCGATTACTTGAGCCCGGCCGCGGTGATGACCTCTCGTGTGACCTTATCCATGTCTGCCGCAAGCTTGACAAATGCTTCGGGATCGAAGTACTGGGGCGTGGTCCCGACGGAAGCCGTGAATTCGATCCACTCCTTGCTCTCCACCGCCTTCTTCACATGGGCGCTCATCTTGTCGACGACTGCCTTGGGCGTTCCCTTGGGCGCCGCAAACCCCCTCCACATGCTGTAACCCACATCCACCCCCGATTCCTTCATCGTCGGGACGTCCGGCCAGAGGCTGCTCCGCTTCTCGCCGCTCATCGCAAGAACTCGGACCTCTCCCGCCCTGATCTGGCTGAGGATCTCCGCGGGAAGCTGGCTGGAGGCGTCGATCTTCCCTCCCATCAGGGCCGCCACCGCGAGTCCCGTACCAAAGGGAACATGGATGATCGGCGCCCCGATTTTTGAGGCTACGAGCGTGGGCACCAGGTGGGTGACGCTGCCCATTCCCGAATTACCTATCGTCACCTTGCCGGGGTTCTGTTTGATATGCGCGATAAACTCC
>Ga0194126_10008668_pt1 | contig 13779 bp, 15 predicted proteins | sample TA2KigC150mmetaG_FD_148641 | JGI IMG/M metagenome (GOLD analysis project Ga0194126, IMG submission 148641) | Freshwater microbial communities from Lake Tanganyika, Tanzania - TA2015035 Kigoma Deep Cast 150m | ecosystem: Environmental > Aquatic > Freshwater > Lake | place: Tanzania: Lake... | reverse complement strand
CGGCGCGATAAAAGTCTCTTCCGTTTGGGACTCGATTGGCTAAAGTACGCATTGAAGCATTCGCTAGACTTTCAACCCGTCTTCCTTTTTAGCCTGCCAGAGGTACCAACTCATGTACGGTAGAGAATAGTTCATCAAATCTGTGCGATTCTGGCAGATTTCTTTCTTCAGATCATCCCCGCTTATTTCAGTAAGCTTTACATGGTTTAGCGTATGCCCGCCAATTTCGTTGCCGTCCTCATATAATCCGCGCAACTGTTCCCCGGTCATATAGCCATCTGTTCCTGTCAAACCACTTGAAATATAAAAAGTGGCATGTAACTTATTTTGAGAAAGAATAGGGCGTACATCATAATTGTCCGCAGCCCCGTCGTCGAAGGTCAGGCTGACCACTGTATTTTTGAAGGTAGTAACTTTTTGGGGAATCTCTGATATCTGTTGTGTAACGGGCGCATGGATACAACCAGACAAAGCAATAAAAAATAACACGAACAATTTTCTTAATAACTTCATTTAATCACCTTTGCAACTGGAGTTGACTCCTGTTTAACTTTCATATGTCACATCCGAATTAAGTTGATTGTAACGGATTCACTAAAGGCTGGCAAACAACCGAAATTTTAATCGCACTTGACGCCTTCCATTTTTCCCCGTAAGATAAGCCTCGAAATAGAACATACATTCAAAATTCTTGAACACAAAGGACACGAAGTACACAAAGGTTTTCCTTAGTGCCCTTCGTGTCCTTTGTGTTTGAAAAAGGATCCTATATGGAACTCGGTATTGTTAAAAAAATAGACATTGACACTGAAATGCAGCAGTCGTATCTCGATTATGCGATGAGCGTGATCGTGGCGCGCGCCCTGCCCGATGCCCGTGATGGACTCAAGCCTGTGCAACGGCGTATTCTGTATGCGATGTACGACATGGGTATTCGCGCGGATACGGCTTATAAAAAATCCGCTCGTATCGTCGGTGAAGTGCTCGGTAAATATCATCCGCATGGCGACTCAGCGGTCTATGAAGCCATGGCGCGCATGGCGCAGGATTTTTCCTTGCGCATGCTGCTTGTAGATGGACAGGGCAATTTCGGTTCAGTGGATGGCGACCCGCCGGCGGCGATGCGCTATACCGAGGCGCGGCTTACTTCCGCTGCGCTGGATATCCTGTTCGATCTTAATAAAGATACAGTCGCCTTCACCCCCAACTTTGACGATACGCTCGAAGAGCCGCAGGTTCTGCCTGCCGCGATCCCGAATCTGCTGGTGAACGGCGCAACGGGTATTGCCGTCGGTATGGCGACCTCCATTCCGCCGCATAACCTCGGTGAGATCGTGGATGCGATTATCTATATGATCGAACGCTGGGAAAAACTCGACGATATTAATGTTGAGCAATTGATGAAATTTGTGCAGGGACCCGATTTCCCAACGGGCGGCCTCATCATTCAGGAAAAGAATGAAGATGGAATTGAGTCTGCGTATGGTTCGGGGCGCGGACGAGTCACGGTGCAGGCCAAGGCGCATGTAGAAGAGATGGAAAGGGGCAAGAGCCGAATCATTGTCTCAGAATTACCATATCAGGTCAACAAGTCCAGTCTGATCGAGCGCATTGCCGAGCTGGCGCGCGATGGTCATCTCGAAGGCCTGTCCGACCTGCGCGATGAATCGGACCGTCAGGGCATGCGCATTGTGCTCGAGATGACGAAGAATGCCAATCCTGAGATCGTCCTGCGTAACCTTTATAAACGCACGCCCATGCAGACCACCTTCGGTATCAACCTGCTGGCGTTGGTCTCCGATGAAAACGGGCGCGCCGAACCGCGCACTTTGACTCTCAAACAGGCCCTGCGCGTCTATGTGGAACACAGGCTGACGGTCGTAAAGAGGCGGGCTGAATTCGATCTGGAAAAAGCCAAAGCGCGCGCGCATATCCTTGAGGGATATTTAATCGCATTAAAGAATTTGGATGAGTTGATCAATATCATTCGATCCGCGCCTGACGTGGAAACAGCCCGGCAAAAACTGATGAAGCGCTACAAGCTGACAGAGCTGCAGGCGAACGCCATCCTTGATATGCAACTGCGAAGACTCGCCGCTCTTGAACGCAGGAAGATCGAAACCGAATTTAAAGAAGTGACCGCCATCATCAAGGAATTGATTACTTTATTGAAGTCTCCGAAGTTGATGCGCGGCGTGGTGGCGGATGAGTTGTTAAAAGTCAAAGCCGCGTATGGTGACCGACGCCGCACGCAGATCGTGAATTTGAAGGCAGGTGCAAAAGCTGATAAGACCCTGACCGCGCGCGAGTTGCCGCATCAAGCTGTGTGGATCGGCGTAACGGAAGATGGACTGGTTTCACGCACTCATGACGATAAACAACCGAAACATTCGGGCAACGACGCGCCGAGATTCCTGGTGAAGGCTTCCACAACGGATACGATCTATTTCGTGAGCAAGCTGGGTAAGGCCGCCGCTGTTGCCGCACACTTGATCCCTGAAGCGGATAAGTTGAGTCAAGGTTCGATGCATTACAAAGTATCGCCGTTGACTGAAACGGATCCGCTCGCCGCTGTGTTCTCGTTGCCAGCAGGCAAATCCATTCTCGGCGAAGAAACTTGCATGCTGACCGCCACACGCTTCGGCATGGTCAAGAAGAGTCTGATCACCGAATTGCCCGGACCTTCTTCACAGACGTTTACCTTGGTGCGCGTCAATGAAGGTGACAGACTGGGTTGGGTTGGATTAACGGATGGCAAAAAGAAGGACATCCTGCTCGTCACCTCCAGCGGTATGGCGATCCGCTTCAAGGAAGATGATGTGCGCCCGATGGGGCTAGTCGCCGCAGGTGTGAATGGAATTAAATTAGACGCTTCGCGTAAAGATGAAGTGGTTGGCATGGAGGTATTGCCGACCGAAGGCGAGATCTTCCTGCTCGCCAGTGACGGAAAAGCCAAGCGCGTTGACGAAAAAGAATTTCCCAAGCAGGGACGTTATGGCAAAGGCGTGACAGCATGGGACTTGCCTGCCAAAGTCACACTTACAGCCATCGCAAGCGGAAAACCCAATCACGTTGCCACTGTCCACATGAGCAAGGGCGCGGCCAAATCTGCACGCTTGGATTTGGCGGCTGTGCGTAAACGCGCCGCAGCCAAAGGTGACGTGGTTGTGGAAGTAAAACCTGGGGAAACGATCACAGGTCTCGCCGTAGGATGGATGGTGGAGAGGTTTGTGGGAGGGGGGAAGAAGAAAGAGGAAAGCGCCGCCCTGAAAGGAGGAAGGAAAGGAAAGCCAAAGAAGGCGGTCCTGAAGTCTAAGAATGTTTCCAAACCCGTGAAAGCAAAAGCACGACCTGTAAAGAGGAAAAAGAAGTGATGTAAAAAACAATCCCGCGCTTAAAATCCGGCTCGGGATTGTTTTTTTTACTTGACGATAATATCTCCAGAAGGTAAGATGTAGTCACACAGGTGACCACATGAAGAAGAGGAAACAGCCCAAAACAGAAGAGATCGGCATTCGTGAATTAAAAATACACGCGTCTGAGGTTGTCCGCGCCGTGAAGGAAAAACGCGCGCGCTATGTTGTTACGCAACGCGGCGTGCCTGCAGCGCTCATTATTCCGTTGGATGCTGTCGTCCCGCAGCAAGCTGCTGATGAAGTGTGGGAACGATTGATGAAATTGGGTGCAGAGATCGGCCAGGGCTGGCAGAACGAAAAGAGCGCAGTTGAAATTCTTTCAGAAATGCGGCGGTAAAGATGACCGTCACGATTGATGCGAGTGTATTTGTTAGCGCGTTTACGCCTACAGAATCCGCACACCAGGTCAGCAACACGTTTATGATGAATGTGCGCGAGAAATCTATTCCAATCATCGTGCCCGTTCTTGTTCTCCCTGAAATCTCTGCGGCTATTGCGCGTGGGCAAGGAAAACCAGAACTTGGGATCGCGTTCGCAAACGAATTGAAAAAAATCCCCAACATTACTTTCATTGACTTGGATTCAAGTCTCGCCGATCTCGCCGTTGAAGTCGCTGCGCAGCATCGCTTGCGCGGCAGCGATGCTGTATATGCGGCGGTCGCCTTGCGATTTGGAACAGAGTTGGTCACGTTAGACAGGGAACAACTGGAAAGGCTGCCAAAAGTTTTATCTGTGAGAGCGCCGTAAGCGGTATGATACAATATCATACTGGAGGCAGAAATGACTGTTCATAAAATTGCCATTACCATAGACGAGCAATTGCTTAAGCAAATTGACCGTTTGGTTTCAGAGCGCCATTTCCCAAATCGAAGCCGCGCTATTCAAGACGCTGTCCGCGAGAAAATAGAGCGTGTGGAAAGCAATCGATTGGCGCGTGAACTCTCCAAACTTGACCGCGTTTTTGAACAACAACTAGCAGACGAAGGCTTGGGAGATATACAAGAATGGCCAGAATATTAAGAGGCGATATCTTCTGGGCGGATTTGAATCCAACACGCGGACGCGAACAGGCGGGGTTGAGACCCGTTGTCGTTATCAGCCAGGCTATTTTCAACGAACGTTCAGGGACGGTCATTGCAATGGCGATCACCAGCCAGCCGCAGCGCGCGGGGTTTCCGCTCACATTGGAATTGACCGATATAAAACTGCCAAAACAATCGTGGGTGAAGATCAGTCAAATCCGTACATTATCCACGGAACGACTTGGAGAGAAAGTTGGGCATATCCCGCAAGAGATATTAATGCAACTGATCGAAGGATTGAATGAAATAGTTGGGGAGTGAGGCAGGCTTTCGTTGAATGCCAGAAAAGGTAAGCGTCCATGGAAGTATCTATTTTTATCATTGCTATTTTCCTTTCAATCGGCATTGGGCGCGCTTGTATATCGTTTGCTTTTCAAAGAAGAATAGATACAATTGAGGAAACAAAGAGTTGGAAGCACAGAAAAGGGAATCTTTAAGAAAATAAGGAACACAAAAGAAACAGAATGAAGGGCGCCAAGCCCGGGTAAGAGCAGAGCTCTTTTCGATATATATACCAAAACCAACCCAAATCATTATTGATGAGAATCATCTTATGAATTCACGTGATTTATTACGGATCACCAGCCGCACGTTCTCGCTTGGCATTGAACGCCTGCCGGGCATTTTATGCGACGCAACCACAATCGCCTATCTGCTATTAAGGATGTCCGATTATCTGGAAGATAATGAAGAGATGGATGCAGATGAAAAGGTTGCGTTGTTGAACTTATGGGTAGACATCCTTCGTGAAAAGGAAAAGATCGAAACGCTCACCAGTCAATTGACAAATGCGGATATCAACAACCCGGATGCGATCGTGGCGCAACATGCAAAGGAAATATTATTGCATCTTCATTCCCTGCCATTTGCTGTGCAGGAGATCATCTCTAAACAAGTCATCCACAGCACGCTGGGCATGGCACGCTGGGTAAAGCATGGACCAAATTTGATCGATGAAAATGACCTCGATGATTACATGTTCGAAGTAGCCGGGCGGGTTGGCTATTTAGTGACCCAGTTGTTTGCCTGGTATTCATTCAGTATCCGCCGCAGGCTGAAGGAGATCATGCCGCTCGCGCGTGAATTTGGCCTGGCCCTCCAGACTGTAAATGTGATCCGCGGCCTGCGTGAGGACTTTGACCGCGGCTGGGTGTATATTCCCCAAAAATACTTTTCGGACATGGGTCTCTCCGCCGAACAGTTCTTTGACCCACAACATCGCGATCAGGCGCTCAAAGTTTTGGACAGGATGACAGAAAAAGCGGAACGTCATCTCAAATATGCGCTGACCTATGTAAAGGCCCTGCCATGGTGGCAGCATGGGATACGGCTTGGTTGTATCTTTCCATTAATGTTCGCCATCCGCACTTTGGCGGTCAGCCGGAATAATGCTGAGATATTCAGTACCGAAGCCAAGATCACCCGCGCTGAAGTAAAACAAATCGTCCTGGATTCGACCCTGTGGGGCTGGTCCAATCTCTGGTTGGATCGTTATTACAAAAAACTCAACGTGTCCAGTGGTTGAGCTGGACAGCTCAGGGGGGCTTTCCCAGGTTACACAGGTTGTTTGCTGTTTTCACCATTTATCACAATCAAAACCGATGCTATCCCAGTAAACATCACAGGGTTATATATTTGCAGGATTCAAAATATTAAGAGAATTTTTTATGAATCCAAATCAGTGATGAGGAGCGAAATGCTTAATAAGTTGCTATTTCACCATTTTCCAAACATCAAAAGCTGGCTCACCCGCCTGCAATATGAATTTCTCTCAACCTTGAATCTGAAAAAGGACGTACTCTTCATGAACTTCGGGTACACGGCGCATCAGCAGGGAAATGAGACCATTCCTCTTGACCCGGAAGATGAGATCCACCGCTACCCATTACAGCTTTATCACCACGTTGCCAAAGACATAGACTGGGAAAATGCCGAAGCCCTGGAGGTCAGTTCCGGACGGGGCGGAGGCGCGCACTTTATCATGCGTCAATTCAAACCTAAATCCTATACGGGCGTGGATTTCTCCACACGCGCCATCGAATTCTGCCGTCAGCATTACAACAATGTGGAAGGCCTCAAATTCCACCACGGAAATGCCGAAGCCTTGACCTTCGCGGATAATTCCTTTGATGTGGTGGTCAATGTGGAAGCGTCGCTCTACTACCCGAACATTACAAAATTCTATGAGCATGTCCGGCGAGTGCTCAAGCCGGATGGATATTTTCTTTATACCGACCTGCGCTACGAAGAAAAAGTGGCGATCTGGCACGCGCAGTTAAAGAACATGGGATTGAAACTGATCAAAGAGGAAGACATCACAAACAATGTGTTGAAAGCCATGGAATTGGACCGTGAACGGCGCAAGCATCTGGTTGATAAATACGTGCCTGCCATTCTTCGCAAACAGTTCTATCACTTCGCAGGTCTCACTCCCAACTCGCCCAATGCCCGTCCGCATTTGGAGAATCGCAGATATTGGTACTTTGTCCTGCAAAAAACGTAACGAACATCGCCAAAAAATTCACCCGGCATTGAACTGTTGGGTGAATTTTTTGTTTAATAAAATCGCTTACAATTGCCATGAGAAATATCACATAAGGAGACCCTCATGCAACTCAGCGAAGACATCCGCAAAAAAGTAATTCTCTTTCAACGAACCGAGATCACTGAATATCACATCTACAAGCGCCTCGCCCAGCGCATCAAATCACGGGAAAATGCAAAGGTCCTCGACCAGATCGCCGAGGACGAACTGCGTCACTACAACGGCTGGAAGGAATATACAAAGGAGGAAGTTCAGCCGCGCTGGTTCTTCGTCTGGTTTTATTATTTGGTAAGTATGCTCTTCGGCTTTACCTTTGGCGTCAAACTCATGGAAATGGGCGAAGAAGCCGCGCAAAAAAATTACGCCGCTGTTGCAAAAGAAATACCCGAAGCTGCAAAATATCAGCAGGAGGAAAACGCGCACGAAGATCAACTCATTAACATGCTGGATGAGGAGCGACTGCAATATGCAGGCTCGGTTGTGCTTGGTCTTAACGACGCCCTCGTTGAATTAACAGGCGCTCTCGCCGGGCTGACTCTTGCTTTGCAAAACACGAAGTTAATTGCCCTTTCAGGGCTCATCACAGGCATCGCCGCATCGCTCTCAATGGCCGCAAGTGAATATTTATCCACTCGTTCGGAAAAGACAGGCAAACATCCCGGGCGTGCCGCTATTTACACAGGTATTGCTTACATTGTCACGGTAACCTTGCTCATCCTGCCTTACCTGCTTTTCGAAAATTATTACCTTGACCTGGTCATCGCGCTCACGACCGCCGTCGTCATCATCGCAATATTCAATTACTATATTTCCGTTGCCAAAGGCGAGTCCTTCCGCGAGCGATTTATCGAAATGGCAGGCTTGAGTCTCAGCGTGGCGGCGTTCTCATTTGTGATCGGCTATTTCATCCGTATCTGGCTGGGGATTGAAATTTAATTCACCCTGATAAACGGGGATGAACAGGGATAAAAAGAAAAAATCTTTGTTTATCTCCGTTTATCTCTGGTTAAGTCAAACCCATGAAAATTTTAACGGTAGACATCGGCACAGGCACGCAGGATATTTTTCTTTACGATTCGAATCTCGACATCGAGAACGGCTTCAAACTCGTCCTGCCTTCGCCTACCATGATGGTTCATCGCCGTCTCAAGCAGGCGCTTCACCTTCGGACCCCGATCCTGCTCACTGGACATCAAATGGGAGGCGGCCCCTCGGCATGGGCAATCGAAGAATATGCGCGCGCGGGAATCCCCGTGTACATGACTCCATCTGCTGCGACCACGCTCAATGATGAGTTGGATAAAGTGGAGGCGTTGGGGATAAAAATTGTTTCGGAAGACGAGGTTGAACGTTTAACGTTAAACGTTCAACGTATTGATTTGAAGGATTTTGATTTCAAGTTGATCTCTGAAACTTTTGCCAACTTCGGCGTTTCGCTGGATGATTTAGCGGCTATATCTGTCGCAGTGTTCGATCATGGCAATGCGCCTGCGGGAGTCTCTGATCGTCAATTTCGATTTGATTATCTCGATGAAAGAATTAAAGAAAAGAATTCACTTTCTGCCTTTGCCTATCTTTCCACTGATATTCCCAAGATCATGACGCGTCTGCAATCCGTCGCGGACTCGGCTCACAATCTGCCTTGTCCGCTGGTGGTGATGGACACTGCGCCTGCGGCAGTTTTGGGAGCAAACTTTGACTCAACGGTTATGAAGCGCGAACGCAAGATCATTGTCAATGTGGGCAATTTTCATACGCTGGCTTTTCGTTTGGGAGACGGAATTGAGGGAGTCTTTGAACATCATACGGGCGAGATTGATGTACCCAAATTAGAAAACTATATCCGCGCATTGGCGGATGGTTCGCTCAAACATCAGGATATTTTCGATGACATGGGTCATGGCGCGCTGGTGTATGGGACAAGTCCATTTGAGTTTGGGGAAGATGAGTTCGATGTGGTGGTGACGGGACCGAGGCGGAGCATGTTTACTCTGGAGTCGGACAGCTTGCTGTCCGATGTGAAGCAGCGAGCTGCTTCACTCCAGAGGCTGAAACCTTATTTTGCCGTCCCCTTCGGTGACATGATGATCGCGGGCTGTTTCGGTCTGCTGGCGGCTACGGCGGATGTTATGCCTGAGTTGGCAGATACTATTTACGGGTCGCTGCGAAGCGGGCGCGGACGCGGAGTCGCTCCGTGGGATAATCCCTAAAAACAGTTGTATAATTCCCAATCATTAGGAGAACCGAGATGGAAACAATTACACTTGAAATCCCCGAAGCGCAATTGGTTGAATGGGTGCAACGCTTATCACCCTCCGTCAAACAATCGGTTTTGCGCGCGCTGATCCCTGAAATGGACGCGCTGGAACAATTACTTCAATATGGCGATGAACGCATTCGATCTGTTTCTGCCCAACGCGGGATTGACTGGGACAGCCTCAACGAACAACAGCGCGAAAAATTGATCAACGATATCTTGCATGAGGCGTAATGACGGAACGCGTGGTCTTTGATACCAACGCGATGATATCGGGACTTTTATGGAAGGGGAAACCATATCATTGTTTGCTTTTGGCGCGCTCCAGGGTAATTCAAGCCGTATATTGCAATCCCATGCTGGCGGAACTAACTGAAAAGTTGCGCGGGAAGTTCAAATATTCGGAGAATCATATCCATGCGGTTGTCGCCGACATTCGCAGGTATGCGGAACGGGTTGAAATCGCAGGCTCGCTACGAGTAGTGCAAGCAGATCCCGATGACGATAAATTTGTTGAATGCGCAGTTGCAGGACAAGCATCGTTTATTATTTCCAGCGATCATCATCTTCTTGATCTTGGCGAGTACCAAAATATCAAAATCGTTTCACCAGAGGAATTTCTTTCCCGATTTACGCAATGAACGAAATAAAAAATACTGGCGAGCAGATGCTCGCCTTTTTTTTGCAAAACCATTCATAGGAGTACACATAAACCATGTGCGGTATTTTCGGATACGTTTCAAATAAAGAAGAAGCGCTCGGACCCATCCTTATCGCGGCGGCGGAAAGACTCACCTATCGCGGATATGACTCTGTCGGGGCGGCGACGTTGAATAATGGGAAGATTGATTTACGCAAAGATGTGGGGAAGGTAGAAGAGGTAAGCGCAAAATTGAATTTCGCGGCACTGCGCGGACAGCGCGGGATTACTCAGTTACGATGGGCGACATTTGGCGAGCCTTCGCAAGTAAATTCACAGCCGCATTTGGATTCGAATGGGGATATGGTTGGGGCGCACAATGGCAACGTAGTAAATAACGTCGAGCTGCGCGAGCAATTCATGGCGGAGGGAATGACCGTCCGTTCGCAGAATGACGGCGAGACTTGCGTCCATGCGGTGGAAAGATATATCAAGCGCGGATATGAATTCATTGACGCGATTCGACTCGCGTATGGTGATCTCGAAGGCGATTACGCGTTTGTCATCGGGCGCGCGGATGACGACAAGTTATACGCGTTCAAAAAAGGCTCGGGTATGGTGATCGGCATCGGCGATGGCTTCACTTGTCTTTCGTCTGACCTGCCATCGATTCTGCCGCTCACGCGCAACGTGATCCGTCCGCAGGATGGGGAGATCGTCACGTTGTGGGCAGACCGCGTGGAAGTGAGGTCTGTCAAAGATGGCAAACAAATCGTCCGAATGCCAGAAACAGTTACGGAGTCGATGGATGCGGTGCAGAAGGGCGGGTATCCGCATTTTATGTTGAAGGAAATCCACGAGCAGGCACAAGTCGCCCGTGAGTTAATCCACTTGTTGGATGGCAGCCCCGATGTGCAGCCGTTGGTCGAAAAGATGAAGAACGCGCGTCATCTGTATTTGATCGGATGCGGCACGAGTTATCACGCCGCGTCGGTGGGCTCGGTGTACATCGCGCAACTGGCGGGGCGCGCCGCCATCCCCGTGCTTGCGCCGCAGTTCATCGCGCAATACGCGCCCGCGGTGGGGTATGAAGACGTGGGGATTTTCGTCAGCCAATCGGGCGAGACCAAGGATGTGCTCAACGCGTTGGAAGCCGCCGAGAAGCGCGGCATGGCTTGTTTTGGATTGGCGAACGTGGTGGGCTCTACGTTGACGAAGGCGACTTCGTTCTGTCTACCCTTGTGCTGCGGATACGAAATCAGCGTGCCCGCCACGAAGACATTTACCAACCAGGTCGTGACGTTTTTGTATCTGGCGTATCGGATGGCTGGTCTGGATGCAACTGCTGGTTTCGATACGTGGCGCTCCGAGCGCCACTACTCAACCAGCGGATCAGGGCGAATGATCGACCGTATCCCTGAATTGATGGAGCAGACGATCGAGATGGTCGGTCCGCAGATCGAAGCGATCGCGAAAGACATCAACGAGTGGAACGATATGTATTGTCTCGGCTATGGCGCGACTTATCCGATCGCTTTGGAAGGCGCGTTGAAATTAAAAGAAATCACGTACGCCCATTGCGAAGGCATGCTCTCGACCGAGTTCAAACACGGACCGCTCTCCGCGGTGAGCAAGGGCTTCCCGATCATCTTCGTCGCGGGACCGAACGATGTACCGCTCATCATCAGCGGCATCAACGAAGTGAAAGTCCGCGGCGCACGCACGATCACCATCGGCGAAGAGGACGCCCGCCTGCGCGCTAACGGCGATGATTTGGTGGTCATCCCCAAATCGGATGCGCAGATCAGCGCTCTGCTGGGGGTCCTGCCGTTGCAGTTGCTCTCGTATCACATGAGCGTGATGCGTGGGTTCGATCCCGATTTCCCGAGGAATTTGTCCAAGACGCTGACGGTGGATTAGGTAAACGGACTTTGTAACGGATTCACGGATAACGGATGGAAAAACAATTCGAGTAAAATAGAAAAAATGTTTGCTTGACAGCATCGCTATTTCTGGCGATAATAGAGGCATATCCCCCAGTAGTAGCTTCGGCGAACCTGGTGCGAGACCGCCTCACGGCGGTCTCTGTGTTATAACGATTACACAGATAAATGCAAAATCATGGTTCGGTTAAGACCTGACAGGTTTCCGCCGAATCCCGATTGACCATGTACAGTGCGACACGGAGAAGCCCGATAGACACGCGCCACGATGAAACCTGTCAGGTCTGCGATGTAACTCCCGATTTCCTGAGGAATCTATCCAAGATGTGACGGTGGATTAGAATTCTGATTCTAAAATCGTAAGACAGGAATATTAGTATGGCAAAATTCTACAATCACAAATGGAGGGGTACTTACATAGAGGCTATACCTCTTGGATACCGCAAATACATAAGATTCTTTGGCTATACATTGCCTTACCTTAGTGGTAGCAAATTACAATTCAAGATAAAGATAATCAAGAAAGAAAACGAATCGTCGCCACGCTTGAACGAGCTTGATATATGGGAGGAATATACCCCATATCAAGGTGATAAAATTTGTCGAAAAGTTGAGACATTATCAAGAAAACAAAACCACGAGAATGCTGGTGAACTTAAAGATGAATCTTATATCATGGGGACTTATGTTGAATATTGGCTGGGTATTCCTCGTGGCGCAGACTCTCACCCTTTAGTGAAAGCAAATTTGCTGAATGATGATGACATAACTGTGAAATTTATATATCCCTATATTTTTCCGATAATATTTAGTTCATTAGGGTTTTTCCTACGGGAGTTGTACAACCTAATACTCAGATTAATAAAATCTGGCTAACATAGCGTTAGTTGGCTCAGTGATTTCGAATCAGAATCAAAAAAATCTTTCATTATCAAATGGTCTCCAAATGCTGAAATACTTCATAGTCTTGATGCTCGAATTCTTTGCTTCTTTGGCTGGCAACTTAATAGCTGGTTGGATACAGCAGGATGTTTGGTCGAATATTTTTACGACAGAGCGTATTGCAGGAACACTGTCAGCATGTTGGTTTTCATAACATGGCTAAACACAAAATCGACGAAAGATCGCAAATTGTTGTCGGGACTTAGCTACCGTTCACGTTCAAAAAGAAACTACGACGAAGTAAGATTACTTCAAAAATACGAGACGATTGCAAAAGAGCGTGTTCGAAATTCTTTGGTATCAATGAATTTGTGGAATTGCAAATGGACTTGGGAATGGTCAAATGATTTGGATCCCACAAACATTCAGGGACACTGCCTGGGCAGAAGTGGGACATGGGGGCTGATCAATAATAGATATGTTTGTGATTACCCCGTTCGTGGAGGTCTTGTAAAACATTCGGGAACACCCATTGCTGGAATAAACGATGTCGGAATTATTTGTACACGCGGAAAAAGTCATTATCACGAGCCGCTTAGGGCAGTTTTCCAAGATGTGCGTATATCTGGCATGGCTTCATTTGAAGAAATAAATGATGTAGTCAAAAATGAAATAAAAAAAGCTATAATCAAAAGAAGAAATCAGCTGATCGCTCACGAGATTAGAAAATTACGTTTCCAACCTTGGCGATAGAGAACATGGCTTATATACGCTGCGCGGTTTTGTACTACCTTGCGTGATCAAACTTGCCGAGACATCTTTTTATAAAGATCGCGGGGTTTTTAAGATACATCCAAATCCAAGCAAAGATTGGAACAAGTTATTTTCTAGCCACCAGACAGTTTGGTATCAGAGATAGGAACACAGCGAAATCGAGAGAGGCAGAGCATTGGTCAAACTCCTTTGGATGAAGCGAAAACCGATTTGAAAGATGCTCAAGTCACGACGATCCGA
>Ga0194126_10008665_pt1 | contig 13783 bp, 8 predicted proteins | sample TA2KigC150mmetaG_FD_148641 | JGI IMG/M metagenome (GOLD analysis project Ga0194126, IMG submission 148641) | Freshwater microbial communities from Lake Tanganyika, Tanzania - TA2015035 Kigoma Deep Cast 150m | ecosystem: Environmental > Aquatic > Freshwater > Lake | place: Tanzania: Lake... | reverse complement strand
CTTGGATATGCTTCCGTCTACGATCTCGTGGATCAATTACGCGCGCCGCCAATTCACCGATCCGGGCGAGGGATTTTTCTACATCGACGAGATCACGGACTTGACCCGCTTCTGGTACAGGCACCCCCTGGAGTATCTGGACACACATCCCTCCCGGCGGCACCTGATCCTGAAATACGATGATCTGATCCAGCGGCCGGAGGCGGTCATTCGCGCCTTCTATGAGCAGTTTGGCTACCCGGATAAGCCCGGCCTGGAGACCATCGTAGATCAGGCCGTGAAGGATACGCTGGCGTACAACAGCGACCACGTGTACTCGTACGAGGAGATGGGCTTCACCCGTGAGCAGATCGTCGAGAGGTATGCGGATATTTTCACGAGGTTCGAATTCGACCAGCGCGCCCCGCTTCCGGCATCCCGCGTGGAAGTGCCGCGCCCATAGATAAGAAATGCCCGGTGGTGACCGGGCATTTTATTACCTTCTAGCAGTGGACGGTTTTTTCCTTGGTTTCTTCGCGGGCAATTTCGTCTGGGTCTTTGGCGATGCCTGTGCCGGTTCGCCTGCGGGGTCAGGGGAAATCCTCCGGCGGACCTTCCGCTCCGTCTTCCTGATCTGATACCGCGTTTCCCAGCCTTCGGCAACAGCCCATTTCAATTTTTCATACCGCAGGAGCAGCATGATCAGCCCCACCAGGAACATCAATATCGAAACCACCATGGTGTAGCTGACAAATGAATCCCCGATTTTGGGCTGATCCGGTCGGAAGAATTCAATGAAGGTTCGGGAAGCTCCGGCAAGCATCAACCAGGCGCTGAAGATTGTGCCGGGCTTCATCAACTTCGCATACTGTCGCGAAATCCACCACAAGAACAGCACGATCAGGATGTTTAGGATGATCTCATAGGCAAACGTCGGATGGAAGCGGGTGGAATCCATTGGATACTGGGACAAGTCTGAGTATTGCGGCAGACGATAGGGCGCCTCAATGGGAATCCCCCAGGGGAGAAGAGTCGGCTGGCCATACAATTCCTGGTTGATGTAATTCGCCGGGCGCGCCAGGGCCTGACCCAACAGGGTAGCCGGAGCAATCGCATCCAGGAACAGCCACAAGTCCATGCCATTTTTCTTCAGGAAGAAGTACAGGGCGATCGCACCAAAGAGCAGGCCGCCAAAGAAATGCAGGCCTCCCTCCCAGATGTAGGCGATCTTTCCGGGATTATCGAGATAGTACGTATTGCCGCCCAGAATACTGTTCATGACAAACCATACGCGGGCGCCGATGATGCCGATGGGCAACACCCAGACCATGGCGTCCCAGATCGAATCACCGTTTTCTCCGCGGTGTCGAATCTCCCGTTCGGCATACCACGCACCGACGATCGCGCCCAGCATGACCAGCACGCCGTACCATCGCAAGGCGACCTGAATATTGAATAATTTGAATGTGAAGATTACCGGATCGATCATTGAGCTACCTCATCAAGAAAATATTGTTGGGATTATATCCCACAATCATCGATCCACTATCCCCGGCTGCCGTTGTACGGCTATGGAATACTGCGCTCGCGAAACACACGACTCCCGGCCGGCCATCAAACCAACCCGGCCAATCCCCCGGCCGGACTGGGAACGATTGATGTTTGACTTGTATACACATGATGAATTTCACAACCGATTCTGAGAGGAATTACTTACAATACAAGTAAACGTTGACCGATGCACCCAAGAATGTATGGACGCTATTCAATGCTGCGAATTGATCCCCAGCCAGACTGCGCCGTTCCCGTGGAGCTCGCGCTCTCCAAGCAACCGGAATCGAAACGCGTTCCCACTTCCCGGACCGTACCCGAGACGCTCATTCCCCGGGCTGGATCAGCGAATCGTTGCCGACCTTGCACCGGCGGATCCATCCATACCGATGCCGGCAGGGATGGAGGGCTCGCTGTTGCCTGACCGCTGCCATTGGGCAAGAGTGCAATCCTTAATCCTGCACCAACTGGAATTCATCCAGCCTCTGGTTCTATACCAGAATTGAAAAGGAGCATCATCCGGATATCATCATTTTCGTTCATCACCTTATCCAATTATTCGAGACCAATTGTGGAGCACCAAAAATGGATCCTATCTTACTTTCAAGACTGCAATTCGCGTTGACGACCATCTATCACTGGTTGTTTGTCCCCCTCACCCTGGGACTGGGCTGGTTTGTGGCCTTCATGCAGACCCGCTTCTACCAGACCCGGGATGAGACCTGGCGCAAGATGACCAAATTCTGGGGCAAGTTATTCCTGATCAATTTTGCCATCGGCGTGGTGACCGGCATCGTGCAGGAGTTCCAGTTCGGCATGAATTGGAGCGAATACAGCCGCTACGTGGGGGATATTTTCGGCGCCCCGCTTGCCATCGAAGCCCTGCTGGCTTTCTTCATGGAATCCACATTCCTGGGCGTCTGGATCTTTGGGGAGGGGAGGATCCCCGAGAAGGTGCACCTGGCATCGATCTGGCTGGTCGCGATCGGTTCCAACCTGTCGGCTGTGTGGATTCTAATCGCCAACGGCTGGATGCAGCATCCCGTCGGATATATCATCAATGAATCCACGGGCCGAGCCGAGCTGGTGGACTTTTTGGCACTGATCACGAACGAGAAAGCCTGGGTCTTCGTCTGGCATACTCTGGCTGACGGACTTGCCATGGCTTCCTTCCTGATCCTGGCAATTAGCGCCTACCACCTCGTCCGCAAGCAAAATATGGCCTTCTTCAAACGGTCCTTTCAGATGGGCGCCCTGGCCGGTTTGATCGCCTCCACCCTGGTCTTCCTGGGCGGTCATACCATGGGCCAGTTCATGTACGAATCCCAACCGATGAAACTGGCGGCATTGGAAGCCATTTGGGAAACCGAGCAACCCGCCTCCTTCTCCCTGCTCACCATCGGGGATCTCAGTGGTAAAAGGGAAGTGTGGTCGATCCGCATCCCGTATGTCATGAGTTCCCTGGCGTGCAACGATTTCAGCTGCGAAGTGAGGGGTGTGCACGAAATCCAGATGCAGTACGAGCAGCAGTACGGGCCGGGGGATTACATTCCCCTGATGGTGGTCACCTACTGGACTTTCCGCATTATGATGGCCTTCGGGTTTATTATGATGGGTGCATCCGCCTGGTTCCTGTACGCAACGCGTAAGAAAAATTACGAAAAAGCCAAGTGGATGAAGTACGTTCCCATCGGCGCGCTGACCCTGCCCTACCTGGCCAATGCCAGTGGTTGGATCCTGACGGAGATGGGTCGCCAGCCATGGATCGTCTTCGGCCTGCTCAAGGTGGAGGATGCCGTCTCGCCGAATCTCACCACGGTCGATCTGCTCATCTCCCTGATCGGCTACACAGCAGTATACGGCTCCCTGGCCGCGGCGATGGTGTACCTGATGAAGAAGTACGCCATCGCAGGCCCGGATGCCGCCCTGCATGAATCCGTTGACGCGGCTCCTGGGCGCGTCGGCGCTCAAGACTAGTCGCGGAGAAAAACCATGTCTTACGAATTCCTGCAAACCCTTTGGTTTATCCTGATTGCCGTGCTCTGGATCGGTTTCTTCTTCCTGGAGGGCTTTGACTTCGGGGTGGGGATGCTGCTTCCTTTCATGGGAAGGAAGGACGAGGAACGCCGGGCGGTCATCAACACGATCGGCTCGGTATGGGACGGCAATGAGGTCTGGCTGCTGACCGCCGGAGGCGCGACCTTTGCCGCCTTCCCGCACTGGTATGCCACAATGTTCAGCGGCTTCTATCTGGCACTGTTCCTAGTGCTGATCGGACTGATCCTGCGCGGCATAGCCTTCGAGTACCGCTCCAAGGATTCCAATCCCAAATGGCGGCGCACATTCGATTGGATGATCGCGGTCGGGTCCTTCCTGCCATCGCTGCTGCTGGGTGCAGCCTTTGCCAATCTGGCACGCGGGGTGCCCATCAACCAGGACATGATGTACACCGGCAACCTGTTCACCCTGCTCAATCCCTACGGTTTGATCGGCGGCATGACCATGGTGAGCGTCTTCCTGCTGCACGGCGCCAATTTCCTGACCTTGAAACTGGAAGGTAAATTACGCGATCGGGTTCGTGAAGCCTCGAAAAAGCTGTACATCGCCGCGGCGGTCATGGTGGTCCTGCTGGCTGCCACCACGTACGTGTACACCGACATCACCACCAAGATCGGGATCGATCCCGGCATCATTCCGATTGCATCCGTGGTGATTCTGCTCTCGACCATCCTCTTCATCAACCGCAAAATGGAGGGCTGGGCGTTCATCTCGACCGGCGTGCACATCGTCCTGACCCAGGTGGCATTTTTCACCCTGATGTTCCCGCGGGTGATGATTTCCAGCACCAACCCGGAATGGAGCCTGACGATCTCCAATGCCTCCTCCTCGCAATACACCCTGACGGTCATGAGCATCGTGGCGTTGATCTTCGTGCCGGTCGTACTGGCCTATCAGGGCTGGTCCTACTACATGTTCCGCAAGCGCATCAGCACGGATAAAAAGAGTCTCGTCTATTAAACCCACGCCGGATTGAAGGATGGAAGGTTGAAGGATATACTCCCTTCGACCTTCCTTTTTTTGGCAGCTGCTGGTCTCTTCATATTCTCCATGCACCGCAGACTTCTCGCCCTCACCCGCGACACACGTCTACCACTGTTCTCCACGATCCTTACCGGGGTGTTAGCCGGACTGCTTACCATCTGGCAGGCCTGGCTTCTCAGCACCACAATCCAGCAGGTGTATTTGGATCAGCACACCCTGCAACAGGTCTGGAAACTGATGCTCCTGATGCTGGCTGCGATCGCCGGCCGCGCCCTGTTGACATGGCTCAATGAAATCTCTGCCAACGCGGTCGCGGTGCGTATCAAAACCAACCTGCGCGAGCGGCTATTCGCACATATTCTCAAACTCGGCCCCGCCTACTCGCGAGGGCAGCGCACCGGCGAATTGACCACAGCCGCGGTGGAGGGCATCGAGGCGCTCGACGCATATTACAGCCAGTACCTTCCGCAACTGGTCATCACCGCCCTCGTTCCACTGTCCATTCTGATGGTCGCCTTTCCCCTCGACCTGCTTTCCGGGACCATTTTCCTCGTCACCGCGCCGCTCATCCCGTTCTTTATGATCATGATCGGCAGGGGCGCGGAGATCGTCACCCGGCGCCAATATGAGGCTCTGAGACTGTTGAGCGCACACTTCCTGGACAGCCTGCAGGGATTGACCACCCTCAAGCTGTTCGGCCAGTCAAAAGCGCAGGCGTCATCGATCGCGCAAACCAGCGAGCAGTACCGCGATGCCACGCTCGGTGTCCTGCGCGTCACCTTCCTTTCCGCGCTCACGCTCGAACTGCTTGCCACACTGAGCACGGCAATCATCGCGGTGGAAATCGGCTTCCGCCTGCTCTACGGCAGGATGGATTTTCAACCTGCCCTCTTCCTGCTGGTGCTGGCCCCGGAATTTTACATGCCCCTGCGTGCCTTGGCTGCCAGGTTCCACGCCGGGATGGCTGGTGCGACTGCAGCAAGGAGAATCTTTGAAATTCTAGATATTCCCGTCCCCAGCCGCGGGATAAGACGTACCCCACCGGCAGAAGACACTCGATCGGGCATTCTCGAACTCCGGCTCGAAAAGGTCTCATTTACATACCCGCAAGAATCCACACCTGCCCTCCAGGACATCAATTGCTCATTTCCGTGCGGCCGTCACATTGCGCTGGTGGGCAAAACCGGCGCGGGGAAATCCACGCTTATCAACCTGCTCCTGGGTTTCATCCATCCGAAATCGGGCAGGGTGATCACCAGCTATGAACACTTGGTAACGGATCACTCCCCCTCCATCGATTCGATTGCGTGGGTTCCGCAAAGACCCCACCTCTTTCACGATACGATCGCAGCAAACATCCGCCTGGGCAGGGCAGATGCAACACAAGAGGATGTGGCGCAGGCGGCAATATCCGCCCGCCTGGGAGATTTCATCGAATCCCTGCCGGGGAAATATGCAACGGTGATCGGCGAAGGGGGCGCGCGCCTCTCCAGTGGTCAAGCCCAACGACTCGCAATCGCCCGCGCCTTTCTCAAGGATGCCCCGATTCTCATCCTCGACGAACCCACGTCCAGTCTCGATCCTGAAACTGAGGCGCTTCTCGAGGAATCCACCCGCGCCCTGATGCGCGGCCGGACCGTAATCACCATCGCGCATCGCCTGAACACCATCTTCCAGGCGGATTCAATCATCGTCCTCGATGGCGGCCGGATCATCGAACAAGGAACCCATCGTGAACTGCTTGCGAATCGCGGCTTGTACGCAGCCTTGATAAGAACCCACCTATACCCAGGTGAGGAGAACACCTCAGGGGACTCATCGATGGATCCACCTCCTACCAGCGATTCCCGATCACTTGCGGTTAATCCCCGGTCTGCCGTGTATGTCCCATCGATACCGGCGGCCAAAGGTCCACGTGATGCTGTCCACGGTGGGAAAATCCTCCCCCGTTTGCTCTCCTTCCTTAATGGGGAATGGCCGCGGGTGGCGCTCTCGGTTTGCATTGGAGCGGGGACCATTGGGTCCAGTATCGCATTGATGGGGACCTCGGCCTGGCTGATCTCTACCGCCGCTTTGCACCCCTCCGTGGCTGACCTGGGTGTATCGGTAGTTGGGGTCCGATTCTTTGGCATTGCACGCGGCCTGCTGCGGTATGCCGAACGCCTCGTATCGCACGAGGTCACCTTGCGCCTGCTTTCCCGCCTGCGAACGTGGTTTTATGAAATACTCGAACCACTCGCCCCGGCGCGTTTGACGGAATTCCGCGCAGGGGACCTGCTCGCGCGCATCATCGGTGACGTGGAGACGCTGGAAAACTTTTACGTGCGCGTGGTCTCCCCGCCCATGACGGCCATCCTCGTCGGATTGTTGACCGCCATTTTCCTGGCTGCTTTTCATCCGCTGCTGGCTCCGGTGTATCTGGCATTCTGCCTCGGCGCGGGGCTGCTCCTCCCCGCTCTTGTACAATTCCTGAGCCGCCGTCACGCTATCCAGACTGTTCAGCTGCGCGCCGAACTGCACGCCTGCCTTGTGGATGGCATCCAGGGCATGGCAGACCTGCTGTCGTTCGGGCGGGAAGGTCAACGGCTGAGCGAGGTCTCCTCCATTGGACTGCGCTATGGAGATGCTCAACGTCGCATGGTGCGGGTGTTGGGATTTCACTCCAGCTTATCCCTTCTGGTAACTCACCTGGGTTCGTGGAGCGTGCTCTTCCTGTGCATTCCGCTGGTCGAGGATGGAGCCCTGGCCGGTCCGATGCTTGCCTCACTCACTCTGCTCACTCTGGCCTCCTTCGAAGCGGTGACCCCAATGGCGTATGCCGCCCAGATGTGGAACGCCTCCCGTGAAGCAGCGTTGAGATTGTTTGAGATTGTGGATATGGAGCCGGTGGTCATCGACCGGCTGCCAACCACCAGCAGGCGATCCCACCCGATTTCGAACGACGAAATTCGTATTAAGAACGTAACCTTTGCATATCCCCGCCAGCCTGAGCCGGTGCTTCGTGACATAACCTTCGACATTCACCCTTCGAAGACAATCGCAATTGTTGGACCGAGCGGAGCCGGGAAAAGCACCCTGGCAAATGTACTGCTCCGATTCTGGGATTTCGATTCGGGAGAGATCACCTTGGGCGGAGAATCGCTGAAAAGGCTGGAGCAGGACGAAGTCCGTGCGCGAATCGGATTGATTTCCCAAAATCCCTATCTCTTCAACACATCCATATACGAAAATTTGCGGTTCGCGCGCCGAGGCGTTACCCGTGAGGAGATCGAATCTGCCGCCAGGGACGCTCAGATCCATGAATTTATCCTCCGCTTGCCAAAAGCCTACGACACCCTCGTGGGCGAACAGGGGTTACGGCTTTCGGGAGGGGAACGCCAGAGGCTTGGGATTGCGCGCGCGTTAATCAAGGACGCACCGATCGTGGTTCTGGATGAACCGACGGCCAACCTGGATGCGCTTACAGAAAGGCAGGTGCTTGAAACGTTGTACCACGTGATTGGACAAAAGACCTCGCTGTGGATCACCCACCGTCTGATTGGCCTGGAACGTGTTGACGAAATCCTAGTAATGGAACGCGGGTTGATCGCAGAGCGTGGGACGCACGACTCGCTGATCAAGCAGAACGGCCTGTACAGCCGGATGTTCGAATTGCAAAATCGCATGCTCGAAGCCTGAATTCGGGAAAACCGAGCTTGCGCCCCACTCGGGCGCGTGCTATAATGCCTGCATTCCCCTGATGCTTGACAGATCGTTTCAGCAGCACCACACTCTGTCCTCCCGCGTGTGGGGACCGCAACCACTACCTTGAGAGTTATCCCTTCCCTGCTATCACATTCCTGAGGCAATTCACCAGCCCGTCCGAGAGGGTTCTGGTTTCATTCCCATTCCCATTCCATCCTGCTCATACGAGAACAACCCCATGAAAATCCTAGAACTTGAGAACCAACCGCTGCCCCAATTGCGCGGCATGGCAAAAACGCTGGAAATTCCGAACGCCAATCGTTTGAAGAAGGAAACACTGGCCATGCTCATCCGCGAGGCCGAGGCACAGAAGGAGGGCATTGAGCTGCGCGGCGGGATTCTCGAGATCATGAGCGAAGGCATCGGATTCCTGCGCGCCACGAATTACCGGATCAGCGATCAGGACGTATATGTCTCGCAAGCCCAGCTGAGAAAACATGATCTGCGGGCCGGCGACCTCGTCATTGGCCAGGTGCGGCCTCCGCGTGAAAGCGAGCGTCACTTTGGATTGCTCAAGGTGGAATCGATCAACGGACAGGATCCGGAGGAAGCCTCCCGCCGGCCGGTATTCGAAAGTCTCACCCCGATTTTCCCGGATACCCGCTTCGATCTCGAGGTCGATCACGATACGCTCGCCCCGCGCCTGATCAACCTGGTTACTCCCATCGGCCGCGGTCAGCGCGGATTGATCGTCTCCCCTCCCAAGGCGGGCAAGACCACCATCCTGAAACAGATCGCCAATTCGATTTCGACCAAGTATCCGGACGTTCATTTGATCATCGCGCTCATCGGAGAGCGCCCCGAGGAAGTAACGGACATGGATCGCTCCGTCGACGCCGAAGTGGTCGCCTCCACCTTCGATGAACCGGTTACCTCGCACGTCCGCACTGCGGAATTGGCGCTCGAACGTGCCAAACGACTCGTGGAGATCGGCCGGCATGTCGTCATCTTGATGGACTCGATCACCCGTCTCGCCCGCGCGTACAATCTGGTGGTCAATCCATCCGGTCGCACGCTCTCCGGCGGCATGGATCCCTCCGCCTTGTATCCTCCCAAACGATTCTTCGGCGCGGCGCGTAATGTGGAAGAGGGCGGATCCCTGACGATTATCGCCACCTGCCTGGTGGACACCGGTTCCCGCCTGGACGACGTGGTCTACGAAGAATTCAAGGGAACCGGCAACATGGAGCTTCACCTGTCGCGCAAGCATCAGGAACGCCGCATCTACCCTGCCGTGGATATCGAGCGATCCTCCACGCGGCGGGAAGACCTGCTGCTTGGGCCGGATATTCTCAAGAGCGTTTGGCTCATGCGCCGCATGTTCATCCAGATGATCTCCCCGCCGCCGCAGGGCGCCGGCATGGATAACTCCGTGGCTACCGAGGCGATCATCACTCGCCTGGACCGCGCCAGGAACAACATGGAATTTCTTGAGAACCTGACAAAAGACGGATAACGGTCATCCTTTCCAAATGAGTAATCCCTCGTACGAATGAACAAGTTGCTCGAAAGAATTCGGTCCTTTATCCCCCATCGACCTTCAGGAACCTTAGTGGTTTCTCCAAACGAGTCGGCGGTGAACCCGGGATCTGCGCCTCAAGCCGCAAGGAAGATGGACCGCTTCACCCTCATCAGCTGGATAGTGACCTTCGCGATCGTGGCCGGCTTATTGGGTTCGACCTATTTGTATAAGAATGGCACCGCTTCATCGTCGCCTCCAGCTACTCAACCTACAATAGAATCCGGGACGAATCCTCCGCTGGGTGGCGGCCCGCTCGTAATGGCAGACAACGGCGCAGCTTCGTTCATTTCCCGTCATCTGCAACTGAAGACGAACATCCCCGAACGCCCCCGTTACAAACCGGTGCTCTACCGCGTCTCACGCGGGGATGCCATGCTGGCGATCGCCGAGAAGTTCAAGGTGAAATCCGAATCGATCCTGTATGTGAACGATACACTCGAGGATAATCCCCACAACCTCAAACCCGGCATGGAACTCACCATACCGCCTGTGGATGGACTGTATTACCAATGGAAAGACGGGGACACCTTTGAAACCGTGGCCTCCCAATTTGAGGCAAAGGTGGACGATATCATCAATTTTCCCGGAAACGACATCGATCTGACCGACCCGCAGGTGGAGGCGGGGGAATTGGTGATGATCCCCGGCGGTTCGCGAGAATTGGAAGATTGGACAAAATTCCTTCCCACCAGCGGAAGGAGTAATGACGGCAGCACGGGCACATCGGATTTCGGCAGTAACACCTGCGGCGGCGGACCGGTCGCAAGCGGATTCGGTTGGCCTGCGAATTCCACCACCATTTCAGGGAACCCCTACGGGCCCGGTCATCTGGGAATTGACATCCAGGCCAACGAAGGCGATGCTGTATATGCCGCAGGGTCCGGAGTCGTCACCATGGCGCAGGGTGGTTGGAATTACGGATACGGGAATGTAGTCCAGATCGATCACGGGAATGGATATGTCACCGTATACGCACACTTGAGTCAGATCAACGTCAGCTTGTGCACGCCGGTCGGACAGGGCACCTTGATCGGCGCGGCGGGGAATACGGGGAATTCATTCGGTTCGCACCTGCATTTCGAGGTCCGCCTCGGCGGCACCAACATCAATCCATTGCAGATCGTCCAATAACCAGACTTCCGGCAGGCTGAGGATTGCCGGAATTGACATCCTTTATGGGCGAAAAATCCCTGATCCGGAAATTGGACCGTCTACCGCTTGGCGATGTTCGTTATTTTGAAACGCTGGGATCCACCAATGACGAAGCGCTGGCCTGGGCAGCGGAAGGTGCGGTGGATCTATCCTTGGTGATCGCAGACGAACAGACGGCCGGTCGCGGCCGCGGGGATCGAAAGTGGTTTACGCCCAAGGGAACCGCCCTGGCGTTCAGCCTGATCCTACGCCCGACAACCAGTGAACCCATTCCACGAACACCCGGTCTGGCGGCCCTTTCGATCACAGACGCCTTGCAAGGTCTGGGACTGGATCCCCGCATCAAATGGCCAAACGACGTCCTATTGAATGGGAAAAAGGTCGCGGGAATCCTGATCGAAAACATCTGGACTGGAGCCGAGGTGGATTCGCTTGTCGTTGGGATGGGAATCAACGTATTCGAGCCTTCCATCGCTTCCTCCCATCCGCTCATGTTCCCCGCCACGAGTGTGGAAAGTGAATTGGGGAGGGAGCCCTCAAGGGAGGACCTGCTGTATGCCATTCTCACCGCCCTTCTTGCACGCCGCCCTGGCATCGATGCGTTGGAATTCATGACTGCCTGGGAAAACTTGCTCGCCTTCCGTGGTGAGCAGGTACGGATCACCCGCGATCATGAAACCCTGGCGCAGGGAGAATTGCTCGGTCTCGACGCGGATGGAGGTTTGCGCCTGCGGAACGAGAAAAATCAGATCCTTTCCATGCCGTTTGGAGAGGTCAGCCTGCGACCGGGTGCATGATAGAATATCTTCAATCACGCAACGCTTTGAGAGGTTAACATGTTCGATAATTTACGAGAGGATCTGGATCCAAACCGGGATCAGGGAGAAGCGAAATTACAACCGGCTACGAATACCGTTTCCGGTTCGATCGCACCCCGCCCGAGCCGCTTCCTCGGCATGACTTCCGGGCAGAGATTCGTAATCGCGGTCATGCTGATGGTTGCCGTGATCGTACTCGGATCGATGTGCCTGCTGGTCGCTGGAAAAATCGCCCTGTAATGAACCGGTATCCGGGCAACCCTTACTCAAACCTGTAATCGAAGATATGGAGGTCATTTTACTGCTCATGTCCAGCATCACTCCCCCTTTTGCGCGGGAAGTGATGCTTATGGAACCATCCCAGAAATATCACCGCGAGCTATCTCCTGAGCGAAGCGTAGCATAGTCGAAGGATAGTTCAGGGGGATGCTACCTTGAGACACTTTTTCCACAGACATCTTTCTCCCAAATTGACATCTGAATCATCCCCACGTGCTTGAAGGGTGACGGGAATGCGGGACTGCAGAGCGACTTTATCGCACCGCAGCCCCTTTCTTTTCTGTGAGGTACAGAATTTTCCCAGAGTCAGGATGACTCACTCGGGTTGAGACTCCGAAGCCCCCTCCCCCTCCTCCATTTGTGCGCCGGCCTTCTTTAAATCCTCAGCGGAGATGCGCGCAATGGACGCAACGCTATCTCCTTCCTGCGGTTTGATGAGGTGCACGCCTTTCGTCGCGCGTCCGGCTTGTTTTACATCCTTCACCTTCAACCGGATGGTCACTCCATTGGCGGTCATGATCGTCAGGTCATCCTGTTTGTGCACCACGCGGGCGGCGGCGATCTTCCCGACCTCCTTCAAGGCTTTCTGGTCGATCGTCGCAACACCGCCTGTGGCCCGGCTCTTCGTAATGTATTCTTTCAACAAGGTCAATTTGCCGAAACCCTTGGTCGTGACCACAAGCAGGGAACCATCTTTATCCACCACATCCATGCTGGTGACCTGATCGCCTTTGGCGAGTCTTATCCCGCGTACGCCGGCTGCCTGCCGTCCCATCGAACGCACCTTGTTTTCATGGAACCGCAGCGCCTTTCCGCGCTCCGTCACAACGATGATTTCATCCTTGCCGGAAGTCAACCTGGCCCATCCCAGCGTATCGCCTTCCTCGAGGGAGATCGCGATCAGGCCGGAAGGACGTACGGAGGCGAATTCCTCCATCTTCACCCGCTTGATGCGACCGCGCTCTGTCATCATGATGCAGAAATTCTTGTCGGTGAAACTGCCAACCGCCATGGCCGCGGTCACCCTCTCGTTGGCATCCAGCGACAGGATGTTCACCAGGGGAACGCCTTTCGCCGCGCGATCTGCATCCGGGATCTGATACACCCTTTCGCTGTATACCTTGCCCTTGTCCGAGAAGAAAAGCATGGTATTCAGGCTGCGGGCGGGGATCAGCATCACCACTTCATCCTCATCCTTGGTGGCGTGACCCTTCACCCCCCGCCCTCCCCGGCTCTGCAGGCGGAAGGCCGACGCAGCCACACGTTTAATGTATCCGCGCTCGGTCAGGCTGATCAGGACCGCCTCATCCGCCACCAGGTCCTCGTCGTGGATATCCTCCCGGGCTTCCGCAGCGATGCGCGTGCGCCGATCGTCACCATATTTCTCAGCCAGCTCCTTCAAATCGGTTTGAATGAGCGCCAGGATCTTCTTTGGATGGGCCAGCAAATCCTCGAGATAATCGATCGTGGCACGTACCTGCTTGTGCTCCTCCTCGATCTTCTGCCGTTCCAGCGCCGCCAAACGGCGAAGCTGCATGTCGAGGATCGCCTGCGCCTGCACGTCGCTTAACTTGAAGCGCTTCATCAAATTGTCTTTCGCCACCTCGGCATCCTCCGCCTGGCGGATGGTCTTGATGACCGCATCGATATTGGTCAGTGCGATCATCAAACCATCGAGGATGTGCAGGCGGGCGCG